>Ga0209826_1000245_pt1 | contig 39232 bp, 32 predicted proteins | sample GOMGulsemesocosm_5_FD_184637 | JGI IMG/M metagenome (GOLD analysis project Ga0209826, IMG submission 184637) | Methane-oxidizing microbial communities from mesocosms in the Gulf of Mexico - GOM15C Gulf of Mexico (SPAdes) (version 2) | ecosystem: Environmental > Aquatic > Marine > Cold seeps...
CTCAACCCGCAGCGCCTTGGGCGCACCGCTGTCAGCGATGCCCTGATAGAAATCCTTGAGCAGACGCTGATCCTTGATCGGATACCAGATCGCAATGACTGTTTGCCGCATGCGACTGATCGCCTGCTGGACACCGGCATCGCAGCGCTCCAGGTCGTCGGTTTTCTCAAACGGCGGGTCTAGCAACCAGAGCGCGCGTTTCTCCGGCACCGGCAAAAAGGCTTTGGGCAATTCGTACCCGTTGCGCTGATGTACCGCGATATCCGGCTGTCCGGCGAAGTGTGCACGCAGGGTTTCCGCGTCCTCCGGGTGCAGCTCGCTGACGATCATACGGTCCTGCTCGCGCAGCAGTTCGGCCATGATCTGCGGTGAGCCCGGATACCAGCGCAGCGCGCCATCGGGGTTGTGGCGGGCAACTGCGTCGCGGTAATCAGCCAGCCATAGCGGCAGATCGTCACGCTGCCAAAGCCGGCCAATGCCGTCGACGTACTCGCCGGTCTTGCCCGCGGCCTCGCCCTGCAGATCGTACAGCGCCGTACCCGCATGGCTATCGAAACAGCACAGCGGCGTCTCCTTGCGCTGCATCAGCTCCAGCAGGCGGCGCAGCAGCGCATGTTTCAGGACATCGGCATGATTGCCGGCGTGATAACTGTGGCGGTAGTTCATGGGCAGTCCCGCGGAGATACGTGAGCGAAAGCGCGCATTCTAGCAGGCATTGCCAGCACAGCGCCGAGCATCCGCTGTCAACGCCAGATCAGCTTTGCTGACTGTTCGGCGTCACCCGTAACACTTCCTCGATCGTAGTCAGCCCGGCGCCGACCTTCTGCGCGCCCGACAGCCGCAGACTGTGCATCCCTTCCTTGTAGGCCTGGCGCCGTAGCTGTGCGATGTCGGTGTCGTTATGTATCAGCGACTTGATGCCATCGCTCAGCATCATCAGCTCATACACACCCGCGCGGCCGCGATAGCCGGTCTCACGGCATTCCAGGCAGCCCGCAGCGGAGTGCGAACGGGTCGGTAGTGGTGCGTTCCAGGGCTGGGTCAGATCCGCCCAGGCCTCCTCGTCCACCGATGTCGGGGCCTTGCAGTGCGGGCACAGCGTGCGCACCAGTCGCTGGGCCATCACGCCCAGCACTGTAGCCTTGATCAGATAGGGCGCAACGCCCAGTTCAATCAGCCGGCTCACCGCGCTGGGTGCATCGTTGGTGTGCAGGGTCGACAGCACCAGGTGCCCGGTCAGCGCAGCCTGGATCGCCATCTCGGCGGTCTCCAGGTCGCGAATCTCGCCCACCATGATGATGTCCGGGTCCTGCCGCATCAGCGCGCGCACGCCGCTGGCAAAGTTGAGGTCGATGTTGTGCTGCACCTGCATCTGGTTAAAGCTGTCTTCAACCATCTCGATGGGATCTTCGATGGTGCAGACGTTGACCTGCGGCGTGGCCAATTGCTTGAGGGTGGTGTACAGCGTGGTGGTCTTGCCGGAGCCGGTCGGCCCGGTGACCAGCACAATACCGTTGGGCTGGCTGACCATCTGCTGCCAGCGGCGCTGATCCTCAGCGGAAAAGCCCAGCTGATCAAAACTGCGCAGCAGCACATCCGGATCGAAGATCCGCATCACCATTTTTTCGCCAAAGGCGGTCGGCAGGGTCGAGAGCCGCAGCTCGACTTCATTGCCCTTCGGCGCCCGGGTCTTGATCCGGCCATCCTGCGGCTTGCGTTTCTCCGCCACATTCATCCGGCCAAGGGTTTTCAGCCGGCTGACCACCGCCATGGTGACCTGAATCGGAAATTGATAAACGGTGTGCAGCACGCCATCGATACGCAGACGCACGCAACCGGAATCGCGCCGCGGCTCGATATGAATATCGCTGGCACGCTGCTCGAAGGCGTACTGGAACAGCCAGTCGACGATGTTGACCACATGGGCATCGTTGGCGTCCGGCTCCTGACTCATGCTGCCCAGGTTAAGCAGCTGCTCGAAGTTGCCGACACCGCTGGCCTTCTGATCGGTCGCATTGGCGCCGGTCACGGAGCGAGCGAGTCGATAGAACTCCACCGAATAGCGCTGCAGGTCTTCCGGATTGGCAATGACCCGGCGGATATCGCGCTTGAGCACATGCCGCAGGTTGTCTTCCCAGCTCTGGACAAAGGGCTGGGCACTGGCAATGGTGACCTCCCGATCATTCACTTCCACCGCCAGAATCCGGTGACGCTGGGCGAACGCAAAGGACATCAGTGGTGTCACCGCCGACACGTTGATCTTCAGCGGATCAATGCGATACCAGGGCTGGTCGCTCTCGCTGGCCAGCCAGCGACTGAGGCTGTCCAGGTCCAGCTTTTTTCCGGGTCGCCCCAGGTCATCGACGTTCTGACCGGCGATAAACTCCAGCGGATGCAACTTAGCGGTATCACCTACGGCCGCCCGGCGCAGCGTAACCAGGTGGTCGGCGCTGTCCTGACTGATACGCCCCTGCGCGACCAGCGCGTTAAGAAAATCACCCAGATCCAGCGGCCGATCAGTACCCGGTATTGCCAGATCCGCCAACCTCTTCATACCCTGCTCCCCTACCCGTCCGTTCGCTTGTTTCACGGCTGCGATCCGGCAGCCGCCTTTCAGCCAGCTGTCAGTTGTTCAGTTCACGCCAGGCGTTGAGTCTGCGCAGGCGCACACCCTGTTTGCGCAGCGCGGCCAACAGCAGGTCACGCTGCTCGTCAGCGACCTGCGGATACTGTTCAAGCAGCGCCTGCAGCTTGTTCAGCTCACCGAACAGGCGGTCCGGTTCGGATACATCGAGCCACTGCCGAAACTGGGCCAGCAACATGTGCAGACGGCCCAGCCGAGGCAGTTGATCCAGCCACTCGCTAGCCATATGCTCGGAGTCGTTATTGTGCGGCACACGCAGCTCCTGGATTTCCTTACCGACCGCTGCCAGCAGCCAACGCTCCATCGCCAGGCCTGCCACCCGATCACCGCGCGGCGGGCGATCCTGCGTCCAGCTGCGTTGCTGCAGCCAGAGCGCCAGCTCAACGAACAGGGCGCCCCAGCCCGGTTGCTCGAGCTGACGATCAAACTCGGCTTCCGCCGCACGGCGAGCCGCTTCACCTTCGGCATCATCGGCCCAGCCCGCCAGTACCAGCGGCTGAAACAGGGCCAACAGGGCATCCAGCGGGCCGACAAAGGGGCTTGCAGCAGAGCGCGGCAACGCAAGATCGAACACGGCAAAGGCCGCACGCAGTTGTGCCAGCGCATCGGTCAGTTCACGGAACAGCTTCCACTGACGGGCATGGCGATACTGTTCCGCCAGACGCTGAACGCGGCCCAGCAACTGACTGAAAAGCTCGGCGATAACCTCGTCGACGACGGTATCCGCCTGCCAGCGCGGCGGCTCCAGCCGCAGACTGAAACTGCGCGCGTCAAACAGCCGATAACCACGCTCGGCCTTGCTGATATCACATGGCATCAGAGGCAGTTCGCGGGCCAGCGCATGTGCCAGCTCCAGCAGTGCAACCGCCGGCCCCTGACGCACCTCCAGCTCCAGCTCGCTGATCGGCTCGCTGCCGCTGTCGGTTCGCACCTCGCCTTCGTCCAGCGCCGCCTCGACCTCGACCCTCTCGCCATCGCGCTCCCAGCAAAGCTGCGCGCGGGTACGCTGAAAATCGGTGGTAAACACCGGCTGCAGGCTGGTCTTGTCCAGCTCGGCCAACTCGGCCGGCCAGCAGCTGTCGTCCAGCAGAGCCAGATCCAGCTCACCTTTCTTGAGATACCAGTCCCACTCGTTGCGCTCGGACAGACCTGCGACACTTTGTCCCCGGCTCTTGAGCGTCTGGATAAAGGTGTCGCCATCGCGGCGCAACCGCAGCGCCACCCTGGCGGCGGCGAGATCACGGTTGGCTGTATCAAAGTACTGGTTGTACAGCGGGCCGCTTTGCCAGTCGCCCTGACGGCGCTCATTGAGCAACGGATGGGCGCGCAGCGCTGCCAGTACATCGGCACTGGCGCGCAGCTTGATTTCGGTTTCTTTGACCATGGGACATTCTCGGCAACACCGTCGGCAGTCGATGCCAACGATGAAAAGTGTTCAATTGTTTTCAATTTGATGACGGCTGCAAGCTCAACACCTATACTTTGCGGCCTCAATTCCAGCGGGAGGCGTCATGCCACACAATCCGTTCCTCACTCTGTTCGGTCGTTCACCGATCGGCCCAATGCAGCAGCACATTGCCAAGGCCCACGAATGCGCGGCCCAGTTGCTGCCCTTCATCGACGCACTGCAGGCCGAGGACTGGACCGAAGCAGAGCGCCTGCAAAAGCAGGTGGCCCAGCTTGAACGCGAAGCGGACAAACTGAAGAAGGATGTCCGTGTTCACCTGCCCAAGAGCCTGTTCCTGCCCGTACCGCGCTCCGATCTGCTGGAGCTGCTCAGTGTACAGGACAAAGTCGCCAACCGTGCCAAGGATATCGCCGGCCTGATGTTCGGCCGCCGTATGGTGATTCCGCCAAGCCTGTTCCCCGACTTCCGCGCGTTTGTACAGCGCTCGATCGATGCCGCGGCTCAGGCACTGAAGGCCATGAACGAGCTGGACGAGCTGCTGGAAACCGGATTTGCCGGCCGCGAGGTCACCCTGGTCGAGCGTCTGATCGAGGAACTGGACCGCATCGAGCATGACACCGACAACATGCAGATCGGTCTGCGTGCGCAGCTGTTCAAGCTCGAGAAGGACTGGCCACCGGTTGATGTGATGTTTCTGTACCAGATCATTGAATGGATTGGTGATGTCGCCGACCGCGCCCAGCGCGTTGGTAACCGCCTGGAACTGCTGATGGCCCGCTAGGAAGCGACCGAACGGCCAGCAGCACCATGACGGACTTTCCGCCCTGACGGAAAGCCGCCAGCCCATGCACCCGTTTTAGAGTATTAGAGATATGACCCTGATTGCAGAGTACGGCTCCATCCTGCTGATCCTTGCCTGTCTTTTCGGCTTCTTCATGGCCTGGGGCGTCGGCGCCAACGATGTTGCCAATGCCATGGGTACTTCGGTCGGCTCCCGCGCGCTGACCATCAAGCAGGCAATCTTCATTGCCATCGTCTTCGAGTTTCTCGGCGCCTACCTGGCCGGCGGATCGGTAACCCAAACCATCCGCAGCGGCATCATTGATGCAGAGGCGATCAGCCCCGATCAGATGGTGTTCGGCATGATGGCTTCACTGCTGGCCGCCGGCACCTGGCTGCTGGTCGCCTCGATCAAGGGCTGGCCGGTATCGACCACCCACTCGATCATTGGCGCAGTCATCGGTTTTGGTGCCGTCGGCGTCTCGATGGAAGCCGTGCACTGGGAAGGCGTCACTCCGATCGTCGCCAGCTGGGTAATCTCGCCGCTACTGTCAGGCATCGTTGCCTTCATGATCTTCATCAGCGTGCACCGGCTGATTCTCGATACCGAAAACCCCTTCAGCAACGCCAAGCGCTACGTTCCCTTCTATATGTTTGCGGTTGGCTTTGTCGTCACCATCCTGACCCTGACCAAGGGCCTCAAGCACATCGGCCTCAACCTCAGCGGCTGGCAAAGCCTTGGGCTGGCCGTGATTGCCGGCATACTGGTTGCCGGGCTGGGTGTGACCCTGCTGAGCCGCATCAAGGCCGACCCGGAAGCGGACAAAACCTTCCACTTCGCCAGTGTGGAAAAGGTGTTTGCGGTATTGATGATCTTCACCGCCTGCGCCATGGCCTTCGCCCACGGTTCCAATGACGTCGCCAATGCTGTTGGCCCGCTGGCCGCCATCGTGGGAGTACTGCACTCCGGCGGCGAAGTGGCGAGCAAGTCGCTGGTACCCGGCTGGGTTCTGCTGCTTGGCGCAATCGGTATCGTTGTTGGTCTGGCTACCTATGGCTACCGCGTCATCGCCACCATCGGCAAACACATCACTGAACTGACGCCGAGCCGCGGCTTTGCAGCCGAACTAGCTACTGCCACCACGGTCGTCGGAGCGTCTAGCATCGGCCTGCCGATCTCTACCACCCACACCCTGGTAGGGGCGGTCCTCGGGGTCGGCCTGGCCCGCGGCATTGGCGCGCTGAACCTGCGCGTGATCGGCACCATCTTCAGCTCCTGGGTCGTTACTCTGCCAGCCGGCGCCATTCTCTCCATCATCTATTTCTATATCCTCACCGGGATTTTCAGCTGACTATCCGCCAGCGGCGGCGTAAGCTGAAGCAACACGTGCGTCGGGTGTTCTGACAGGCAGAACACCCGCCTCAACCGGAGTTGCCCATGCCCTTGCCGCCACTGAAGGATCAGTTCGACGCCCTGCTGAGGCTCCCTTCGATCAGCTGCACCCAGGCAGACCTGGATCAGAGCAATCTACCCGTAGTAGAACTGCTGGCCAGTTGGCTGAGCGATCTGGGTTTTGAATGCCGCATCCTGCCGATTGCCAATCAGCCCGGCAAGGCCAACCTGCTCGCCAGTTTTGGCAGCGGCCCCGGCGGCCTGGTCATGGCCGGCCATACCGACACCGTTCCCTGCAATCCGGAGCGCTGGCAGCACGATCCCTTCGCCCTGACCGAAGCAAACAACCGCTGGTATGGACTGGGCAGCTGCGACATGAAGGGCTTCTTCCCGCTGATCATCGAAGCGGTGCGCAGCTACCTGAACCAGCCGTTCAAACACCCGCTGATCATCCTCGCCACTGCCGACGAGGAAAGCTCGATGAGCGGCGCCCGGGCACTGGTGGCAGCCGACTTTAGCCAGGCACGCCACGCGATCATCGGCGAGCCCACCGGCATGCGGCCAATTCGCCTGCACAAGGGCATCATGATGGAGCGCATCGACATCATCGGGCAGGCTGGTCACTCGTCCGACCCGGGCCTTGGCCACAATGCCATGGAGGCCATGCATGCCGTCATCAGCGACCTGCTGCAATTGCGCGGTAGCTGGCAAAAACGCTGGAGCAACCCGCTGTTCGGCGTGCCCACCCCGACACTGAATCTGGGCTGCATTCATGGCGGTGACAATCCGAACCGGATCTGTGCCAAGTGCGCGCTGGAGTTCGATATCCGCCCGCTACCCGGCATGAACGGCGACGAACTGCGCGCGGCGATCCGCGAACGGCTTCTGCCGATCGCCGCCGAACACCAGGTACAAATCGACTACAAGCCGCTGTTTCCCGGCGTGCCGGCCTTCGAGACCCCCGCTGATGCGCCGATCGTCCGCGCCTGCGAAGAGCTGACCGGGCAAAGCGCCGGTGCTGTCGCCTTCGCCACCGAGGGGCCATATCTCAACCAGCTCGGTATGCAGACACTGATTCTGGGGCCCGGGGATATCGATCAGGCGCACCAGCCGGACGAGTTTCTCGCCCTGGACCGCCTGCAGCCCACCATCGATCTGCTGCAAGGGCTGATCCGACGCTTTTGCCTGCAGTAACAGGGCCGCTTGAAGCCTCACCCGCAAACCCCTTTAATAGCTCTTTTGTCTGGAACACCGCGCATGCTCGACTACGTCAACTGGTTCCGTCACTCGACGCCCTACATCAACCAGCACCGGGACTGTACCTTCGTGCTGCTGCTGCCGGGCGAAGCCATGATCCACGCCAACTTCAACAACATCATCCACGACATCATGCTGCTCAACAGCCTTGGCGTGCGTCTGGTGCTGGTGCATGGTTCACGCCCGCAGATTGAGGAACGACTGGCCCTGCGCGGCATTCGCTCGCAGTATCACAATGACCTGCGTGTTACCGACATTGATACCCTCAGCTGCGTGATTGATGCTGTCGGCAGTCTGCGCATCGCCATAGAAGCGCGCCTGTGCGCCCAGCAATCGGGTAGCCGGTTGCGGGTAGTCAGCGGCAATCTGGTTACCGCCAAGCCCATTGGCGTGGTAGACGGGGTCGACTTCCACCATACCGGCGAAGTGCGCAGGATCGATCGCAAGGCCATCACCCGCCATCTCGACGAGCAAAATATCGTGCTGCTCTCCAGCCTCGGTTACTCACCAACCGGCGAGGCATTCAATCTGGCCTGCGAAGATGTCGCCACCAGCGTGGCCGTTGCCCTGGGCGCCGACAAGCTGATTCTGTTTGGCGAAGATACCGGCATCAGGGACGAGGATGGCGAACTGCTGCGTGAACTGAAGCCCACCCGCGCAGCGCCACTGCTGGCCAAGCTCGGCAACAGCCAGCCCGGCACCCTGCTGCAGGCGGCCTGCAAGGCCTGTAACGCCGGTCTGCGGCGTAGCCATATTGTCAGTTTTGCCGAAGACGGTGCTCTGCTGACCGAGCTGTTCACCCGTGACGGCGGCGGCACACTGGTCAGTCAGGAAGCCTTTGAACAGATTCGCGGCGCCAGCATCGACGATGTCGGCGGGCTGCTGGAGCTGCTGCGCCCGCTGGAAGAGGCCGGTATTCTGGTGCGCCGCTCACGCGAAGTCCTGGAGACCGAAATCGGCCAGTTCACCCTGATCGAACGGGACGGTCGCATTATCGGCTGCGCCGCGCTGTACCCGCTGGAAGGCTCCAGCGCTGCAGAACTGGCCTGTGTCGCGATCGACCCGGCCTACCGCCAGGGCGGCCGGGGCGATCAGTTGCTGCAACACATTGAGCGTCAGGCACGCAGCCTGAAGATCGATACCCTGTTCGTGCTGACGACCCGTACAGCTCACTGGTTCCGCGAACGCGGCTTCGAACCAAGCAGCGTAGAGCGGCTGCCTGCCAAACGGGCGGCACTGTACAACTTGCAGCGCAACTCAAAGGTATTTGAAAAAAAGCTATAAGAAAATAACTTTTTATTCCTTCTAGAACCTAAATATTTCACTTATGTTACGGCGTCGCCTGAACAGCGATGCCGCAACTTCTGTTCCGCCCGAGCCCTGAAGCCTACCTCCAGAGTGCAAATGCCGACAGCCCAAGCGCGGCACGCCCACTCTACTTCGGAGCTTCCAATGAAACGCCACACCCTTGCCAGCGCCATCGCCGCAAGCCTTTTCGGCCTGTCCCACTCTGCCGCCGCCAGCGCGCTGATCGAAAACAGCAAGGCCACCCTGGATACCCGCAATTTCTATTTCAACCAGGACAACCGCAGCGGCGACGCCGCTCCGTCCTATGGTGAGGAATGGGGCCAGGGTTTTGTCCTCAACTTCCAATCGGGCTACACCGAGGGGGCTGTCGGCCTCGGCTTTGATGCGATAGCGCAGCTGGGCATTCGCCTGGACTCGGGCGGACGCACCAGCAAGGCCGACCGCAGCCGCAACCCCGGCAATCTGTTCCCGCTCGACAGCAATGGCCGCGCCGCAGACGAGTTCAGCCGCATCGATTTTGCCGCCAAGGCGCGCATCGCCAACACTGAACTGCGCTATGGTGCACTGCAGCCCAAGCTGCCGGTTCTGACGTACAACGACGGTCGCCTGCTGCCGCAAACCTTCCGCGGCGCACAGATAAGTTCCGGCGATATCGACAAACTCAAGCTGACCGTCGGCGAGATTCGTCAGGCCAGCGGCCGCGCGTCCAGTGACTACGATGACCTGCGCATTGCCGGCGGTAGCGAACGGGTCGACCGCTTCCGCTACGCCGGCGGCGACTACGTCCTGACCGAGAACCTGACCACGTCCTACTACTTCGCCGAGCTGAAGGACTACTATCGCCAGCACTACCTCGGAGCAGTGCATAACCTCGCCCTGGGCGACGGCAAGCTGACCACCGACCTGCGCTACTTCGACAGCAATGCCCACGGCGCCAACGACGACCGGCGTGCGGGCTACGGCGCCAGCGGTTTCAACAACAACGGTGAAGTTGACAACCAGGCGGCCAGTGCGCTGTTCACTTTCAGCCAGAGCGGCCACAGCCTGGGCCTGGGCTACCAGCACCTGAGCGGCAACAGCAACTTCCCGTTCATCAACAACGGCGACGGTGCTACCGCCTACCTGATCACCGACTCGCAGATCGGCAAGTTCCAGCGTGCCGGTGAACGTACCTGGCTGGCACGCTACGGTTACGACTTTGCCGCCGCCGGCGTGCCCGGCCTGAAGGCGACCGCCAGCTACCTGCGCGGCACCGATGTGGACAGCGCCGTTGCCGGGGCTGACAGCGAATGGGAACGCGACCTGCGTGTGGATTACAAGGTGCAGAGTGGCTACCTGAAAGACCTTGGCATCTCCCTGCGCCACGCCAGCCTGCGCAGCGAAGTCGCCGGCCAGCGCGATGTCGACGAGGTACGCGCCATCCTCAGCTACAGCTTCGTACTGCGGTAACGCCAGAGGTGGGCCGGAACACCGTCTCCGGCCCACCTCCGCGAACAAGACAGGTCGTATCAGACCTCGGGAGTCCAGTAGTCACAGCGATGCACGCTGCGAAACACCGAACGGGAAAGAGGCTGTACCTCAGGTGTCTCGAACGAGACCATGCCACCGGCACTATCACCGTAATCCACCCAGTTCAGGTCTTCGTGACCTGGACTACCCGAACGGGCGAAGGTCGTCCAGGCACGGCTCATGATATCGGCCAGGGCAACCTGGTCATCGGTTGCGCCCCGCAGCCTGAAGGAATCGTCAGTACCGAACAGATAGGCCAGTTCCGAGGCATGGGTAGCACCCAAGGTCAGCCAACTCGGAGCGACAATACCTGGCGACGGCGCGTCGCGATCGGCAAACTCGTAGACGAATAGCGGCTGGCTACCGTTCTCCGCAACGCTGGCTGCCTGCACGCTGGCATTACAGGCAAAATTACCATCAGTGCCCACCGCAGTCATCAACGCCGCGTAATCATCGCTGAAGTCAGACGCCGGATAGAGCGAGACAACATTCGGCGTTTCCACCGGTCCAACGCTATTGTTGAGCAGAAACTGGTAATTCGCCTGAGTGATCGGATTCAACTCCCCGCGGCTGGCCAGAAAATAACTCCATTCATCCGAGTTGGTTCCCATCAGCAACGGCACATCATTAAATTCGCCTGCTGCCAGGCCTTGATTGACCGAGGCGGGCAATACATCAGGCCGCAATGTCGGTGTCACCGTCCCGGGTGCGATAGCCATAATATGCGCAACACTTTTGCTGCGCATGCACTCAACTTCTTGCGCAGCTGTCGCTGCATCACAGCCAAGAAGGGTAGCGAAGCCCTCGCCGGCACTTTCGGCCACCGCCATTGACGCCTGCACCCTGCTGTAGGAGCCACTTTGCACGATCGCCTTGGCAAACAGTCCGCTGGATGCTGGCGACACCAGATGACTCAGCACACTCAAACCTCCCGCAGACTCACCAAAAATGGTGACATTGGCAGGGTCACCAGCAAAGGCTTCGATATTGTCCTGCACCCACTGAAGCGCCATCTGCTGATCCAGAATACCGTAACTACCGGACGCGCCCTGCTCCTCAGTCAAACCCGGATGAGCGGTAAAACCCAGCTTGCCCAGGCGGTAATTTACCGTCACGACAACAATATCCTCCGCAACCAGCCGCGGGGGTACATAGGTGCCACCACCTGAACCAAACACAAAGGCGCCACCATGGAACCACACCATCACCGGATGCGGGCCCCGAGTTTTGGGGGTAAACACGTTCAGGTACAGACAGTCCTCGGCCTCGTCGAAGGTCAGCCCCGCCTGCGGACAGGCACTGCCGTAGGCATCTGCAGCGCGCTCCTCGTCCCAGCCAGCTGCTGCCTGTGGCGCAGCGAAGCGCAAATCCCCGACCGGTGCTGCAGCGTACGGAATTCCCAAGAACTCGAAATAGCCCTCTTGCTCAACCCCGCGCACATCACCAGAGAGGGTGGTGCGCAAATCGGTTGGCTCTTCCACCGTTGCGGCACCATCAGATGATGAGCCACCGCCACCGGACAGGCAGCCGGTCAGGGAAAGGGACGTCGTCACCACCGCTGCCAGTGCCAGCCGCACGGCGGGAAAATTCGCAAGCAATGTCTGCACAGGCGTCGTCTCCATTTACTTTTTTATCTGCCCGACGGCAGCCGCCCACAATCAAACGGGGCTGCCGGAGCGCTTCCTGTTTACCGCAGCGCCATGCCGATCCAGAGCCCGAGAAAGCGCGCTCGATATCAATACAACATCTCGCCGCAATGCTCTGTAACTCAAAAAGACTACATGCCGACGCCCGCGACACGGCTGCATGCCGCCCCGTGAATTGGTATGCTTGCCCGACTGCACTACACCACGAGAATTCCGTCATGCCTGATTACCGCTCGAAAACATCCACCTTCGGCCGCAACATGGCCGGCGCCCGCGCCCTGTGGCGCGCTACCGGCATGAAGGACGAAGACTTCAAGAAGCCGATCATCGCCATCGCCAACTCCTTCACCCAGTTCGTGCCCGGACACGTTCACCTGAAGGATCTGGGCCAGCTGGTCGCACGGGAAATCGAGAAGGCCGGCGGTGTCGCCAAGGAATTCAACACCATCGCAGTCGACGACGGTATCGCCATGGGTCACGACGGCATGCTCTATTCGCTGCCCAGCCGCGAAATCATCGCCGACTCGGTCGAGTACATGGTCAATGCCCACTGCGCCGACGCCATTGTCTGCATCTCCAACTGCGACAAGATCACCCCCGGCATGCTGATGGCTGCCCTGCGCCTGAATATCCCGGTGGTGTTCGTCTCCGGCGGCCCGATGGAAGCCGGCAAGACCAAACTGGCCAGCCACGGTCTGGATCTGGTTGACGCCATGGTCGTCGCTGCCGACGATTCCTGCTCCGACGAGAAGGTCGAAGAGTACGAGCGCAGCGCCTGCCCGACCTGCGGCAGCTGCTCCGGCATGTTTACTGCCAACTCGATGAACTGTCTGACCGAAGCACTGGGGCTGTCACTGCCGGGCAACGGCTCGACGCTGGCCACCCACTCTGACCGCGAGCAGCTGTTCCTGCGCGCAGGCCGTCTGGCGGTCGAGTTGTGCCAGCGCTACTACGGCGAAGGTGACGAGTCGGTTCTGCCGCGCAACGTAGCCAGCTTCAAGGCGTTCGAGAACGCCATGACGCTGGACATCGCCATGGGCGGTTCGACCAACACCATCCTGCACCTGCTGGCTGCCGCCCAGGAAGCCGAAATCGACTTCGACCTGCGCGACATCGACCGCCTGTCGCGCAAGGTACCGCAGTTGTGCAAGGTGGCGCCGAACATTCAGAAATACCACATGGAAGACGTGCACCGCGCTGGCGGCATCTTCTCCATCCTTGGCGAACTGGCCCGTGGTGGCCTGCTGCACACCGACGTGCCGACCGTGCACAGCCCGAGCATGGCCGACGCCATCGCCCAGTGGGACATCACCCAGACCAGCGACGAAGCGGTACACACCTTCTTCCGCGCCGGCCCGGCTGGCATTCCGACGCAAACCGCGTTCAGCCAGAGCACCCGCTGGGACAGCCTGGACGATGACCGCGCCGAGGGCTGTATTCGCTCGGTAGAGCACGCCTACTCGCAGGAAGGCGGCCTGGCTGTGCTGTACGGCAACATCGCGCTCGATGGCTGTGTGGTCAAGACCGCAGGTGTAGACGAATCCATCCACGTGTTTGAAGGCAACGCCAAAATCTTCGAGAGCCAGGACAGCGCCGTCAAAGGCATCCTGGCCGACGAAGTGAAGCCGGGTGACATCGTGATCATTCGTTACGAAGGTCCGAAAGGCGGCCCGGGCATGCAGGAAATGCTCTACCCTACCAGCTACCTTAAGTCCAAGGGCCTGGGCAAAGACTGCGCCCTGCTGACAGATGGTCGCTTCTCTGGCGGCACCAGTGGCCTGTCAATCGGCCACGCCTCACCCGAAGCCGCCGCTGGGGGTGCCATCGGCCTGGTTGAGGACGGCGATCGCATTCTGATCGACATCCCCAACCGCAGCATCAACCTGCTGGTGTCGGATGAAGAACTGGCCAAACGCCGCGCCGCGCAGGACGCCAAAGGCTGGAAACCAGCCGCACCACGCCCGCGTAAGGTCAGCACCGCGCTGAAAGCTTACGCCCTGCTGGCTACCAGCGCCGACAAGGGCGCAGTACGCAACAAGGCGCTGCTCGACGACTGATACACCACTCCCTCGCGCGCAGGGGCCCGCCCCTGCGCCAACTTCCCGCCATAGCAAACAAACAGGCAAAAGCAAAGACAAAAATCCGGCATTACAGGCCATTAGCCATACCGCCTGTCGGAGATTTTGCGCTGTTTGACACGAATGAATGGGCTGTCAAAGCGTGACGGCGTTAACATACAGCGGTGACAAAACCGTGCATGGACGAATAACACCAGCTGACTGGGCCCGCACTCATGGAACGCGCAGCACGCAAGATATTGGTGGTTGAATCAAATCCGGCAAAGCGGGCACACCTGCTCGATCTGTGCCGCGCCCCTTCGGCCGTCCCATTTGAAGTCGATATCTGCACCAGCGTACGCGACGCAGCCACCCGTCTGAGTGCCAGCGACTACGACGCCTGCCTCCTGCCCAATGAACCCAGCCTGCTGCAGGACGCCCGCCGAGCCAGCACCGAAACCCTGTTGCTGCTGATCAGCGACGACGACAGCCCCGAGCGTGATAGCGCCGCCATAGACGGCGGTGCGGACGACATCCTGCCGCGGGAAAGCCTCAACGCCGACGCACTCACGCGCGCACTGATCAACGCGGAGCGTCGTCGAAGCAGTGGCGAGAAACTGCACCAGATGGCACGCCAGGATCCGCTGACCGGCCTTGGCAATCGGGCCCTGCTCGAGTCCGAGCTGGACCGCATGATCCTGCGCGGGCAACGCAGCCCGACCGGATTCGCCCTGCTCTATATCGACTTGGACTACTTCAAGCAGATCAACGACACCTTCGGCCATGGCCTGGGTGATCTGCTGCTCGCCGTGATCGCCAACCGGCTGCGCCGAACCATGCGTCAGGATGACCTGATCGCACGGATAGGCGGCGACGAGTTTGTTGCCCTGCTCAACGACCTGCACGACCCGAACGATGCCGCCCTGATCGCCAGCAAGATCATTCATACGCTGAGCGAGCCTATTACCCTCAGCGGTCATCATCTGCTGGTGTCAGCCAGTGTCGGCATTGCCACCTTCCCCGGCCACGGCGCCACCGCTGCCGAACTGCTGCAACACGCCGATCAGGCGCTGTATCGCGCAAAAGCCAACGGTCGTAACGGATATGCCTTTTTCAACCCGCAGCGCGATGCCGAAACCCGCCACAATCTGGACATCGAGCAGGGTCTGCGACACGGGTTGCTCGAGGGCCAGTTCCGCCTTCACTATCAACCCATCGTCGATACCAACCACGGCGATACCGTGGCCTGGGAGGCGCTGCTGCGCTGGCAGCACCCGCAACTCGGCTTGCTGACACCGGATGCCTTCCTCAAGCTGGCCGAGCACAGCGGGCTGATCCTGCCGATGGGCCACTGGGTTATCGGCCAGGCGCTACAGGCGGTAAAACAGTGGCTGGATGCCGGCATACATTGCCGACTGTCGATCAACATCAGCGATCGCGAGCTCAAGCAGCCGCGCTTTGTGGACCAGTTGCGCCAGCTCCTGCTGCGAAGCAAAGTGCCGCCGCACATGATTCAGCTGGAGCTGCGCGAAGACACGCTGCTGCAGCACGCCAGCCAGGCAACGGCACTGTGCACTGCGCTGCACGACCTGGGCGTAGAAATCTGGCTGGATCACTTTGGCTCGGAATACGGTGCGCTGGGCTACCTTAACCGTCTGCCAATCAAGGGCGTAAAGGTCGACTGCCGCGCGCTCAGTGAAAACCCGTCCCCCGAGCAGGGCGAGTACCTGCATAACCTCATCACCCTGTCACGGGGCATGAACAAGCAAGTCGCGGCCAACTATGTCGAGGACGCGCGCGTTGCCGACCAGCTCTCGCGCTGGGGCGGCAACCTGCTTCAGGGATACTGGATCGGCAAACCGCGGCCCCTTGAGGAACTGATCGGGCAGGCCGCGTCATCGCCTGTCCTCAACTGACCCTCAGCGCCGGCGCTCAAGCACCTGGTAGGCGTGGGCGGGGTAGCCGTCACCGGCAGCCACTGCCCGCTCACTGACCAACAGCCACTGGGCAGCATCCAGTTCCGGGAACCATGCATCCCCGTCCGGCGCCGATTCGATACGGGTCAGATACAACCGGTCGGCATCTTCCAGGCACTGGCGATACAAGGTCTCGCCACCAATCACCATCACCTCGTCGACGCCATCAATCGCCGCTTGCTGCTCGGCGAAGTCGAGTGCAGCTTCTATGGAGTCGAACACCTCGGCACCCGGCAGCTGCAGGCCCGACTGGCGGCTAACCACAATATTGGTGCGACCCGGTAGCGCTCGACCCAGCGAGTCAAAGGTCTTGCGGCCCATGATGATCGGCTTGCCCAGGGTGGTCGCCTTGAAATAACGCAGGTCCTCCGGCAGATGCCAGGGCATGGCGTTATCCAGACCGATCACCCGGTTACTGGCCATGGCGGCAATCATGGCAATTTTGGCATCACTCATACCGCCACCGGCGCCTTGATGTGCGGATGCGACTGGTAGCCCACCAGCTCGAAATCCTCGAAACGAAACGCCAGCAGATCGGTCACCTCGGGGTTCAACTTCATGGTCGGGAGCGGCAGCGGCTCGCGGGTCAGCTGCAGATCGGTCTGCTCGATATGGTTGGCGTACAGGTGACAGTCGCCGCCGGTCCAGATGAACTCGCCTGGCTGCAGATCACAGACCTGCGCCACCATCAGTGTCAGCAGCGCGTAGCTGGCGATATTGAACGGTACACCCAGGAAGATATCCGCCGAGCGCTGATACAGCTGGCAACTCAGCTTGCCGTCGGCAACATAGAACTGGAACAGCGCATGACACGGCGGCAGCGCCATCTGATCAACCAGCGCCGGGTTCCAGGCCGACACGATCAGGCGGCGCGAGTCCGGATTGCTCTTGATCATCGCAATCAGCTTGCTGATCTGATCAATGGATTCGCCGTTTGGCGCCGGCCAGCTGCGCCACTGGTAGCCGTACACCGGCCCCAGATCGCCATTCTCGTCAGCCCATTCATCCCAGATCGAGACGCCGTTTTCCTTCAGGTAACGGATATTGGTGTCACCCTGCAGAAACCACAACAGCTCATGGATGATGGACTTGAGATGACATTTTTTGGTCGTCACCAGCGGAAAGCCCTCAGCCAGATCAAAGCGCATCTGGTGGCCGAACACGCTGTAGGTGCCGGTGCCGGTACGATCACTCTTGAAGGTGCCGTTCTCGCGCACGTGGCGCATCAGGTCGAGATACTGTTTCATGCGGTGCGCCCCTCACGCCGGTAGGCCAGCCCCATCAACAGGGCGCCAAGTAAAATCATGGGAATACACAGCAGCTGGCCCATGGTCAGCCACCCGAAAGCAAGATAGCCGAGTTGGGCGTCCGGCACACGGACAAACTCGACGGCAAAACGGAAGCAGCCATAGCAGATGGCAAACAGGCCGCTAACGGCCATGGTCGGGCGCGGCTTGCGCGAGTAGAACCAGAGGATGGTAAACAGCGCGACGCCTTCCAGCGCAAACTGATACAGCTGCGACGGATGGCGCGCCAACTGCTCGGGATCGGTCGGGAAGACCATTGCCCATGGCACGTCGGTCGCCTTGCCCCACAACTCGGCATTGATAAAGTTGCCGATGCGGCCGGCCCCCAGACCGATAGGCACCAGTGGTGCAACAAAATCGACCAGTTCGAAAAAGCGCTTGTTGTGCTTGCGCGAGAACCACAGCAGCGCCAGCAGCACGCCGAGCAAGCCGCCGTGGAACGACATGCCACCCTTCCAGATCTCCAGCACCAGCAGCGGGTTGCTGATATAGGACGCCAGATCGTAAAACAGCACATAACCCAGACGTCCGCCGGCAATCACGCCCAGCGCCACCCAGAACACCAGATCGGACAGCGTCTCCTTGTTCCAGGTCGGGTCAAAATCGGCCAGCCTGCGGCGGGCCAGCCACCAGGCACCGCCGATACCGATCAGGTACATCAGGCCGTACCAGTGAATCTTCAGCGGACCAATGGCCAATGCCACCGGATCAATCTGAGGGTAGGTCAACATGCGATATCCCTAGACAAGAAAGTTGATTCCAACACAAAGCAGCAGCAGGGCAAACAGGCGCTTGAGCAGATCCTGGGACAGCCGGTGCGCCAGACGCGCGCCGAACCCCGCGAACAGCATACTGGTAGAAGCAATACCGATCAGCGCCGGTAAATATACATATCCCAGACTCCAGGACGGCAGCCCGGTTTCATCCCAGCCGGTAAAAACAAAGGATATTGCGCCCGCCAGCGCAATCGGCAGTCCGCAGGCCGATGAGGTGGCCACCGCCTGCTGCATCGGCACGCTGCGCCAGACCAGAAACGGCACTGTCAGCGACCCGCCGCCAATACCAAAGATGGCCGATGCCCAGCCGATGACACCGCCAGCAATACCCAGCGACGGCTTGCCCGGCTCAGTCAGCGCCGCCTTTGGCTGAAGCTTGAAGGCCATCTGAATGGCCACACAAATGGCAAAGACACCAATGATCTTCTGCAGCATGGGTCCGCTGATCTGCGCCGCGGTGAGCGCACCCAGCACGGTGCCGAGCACAATCCCGGCCGTCAGCCAGACAAACAAACGCCAGCGCACAGCACCCTTTGCATGGTGCGCACGAATCGCATTGATCGAGGTGAACACGATGGTTGCCAGCGAGGTACCGACCGCCATATGGGTCAGCACGTCCGGAGCAATGCCCTGCAGGGCAAAACTGTAGACCAGCACCGGCACAATGATCATGCCGCCGCCAACACCGAACAGGCCAGCCAGCGTACCGGCAAAACCACCCAAAACCAGATACAGCAAAAATTCCACAGACACCTCGATAAACCGGCGGCAAACAGCCGGAAACCAGACAGCCCGATAGTGTACTCCTTCCGCCATCATTTTCCTGCAAAGGCACCCAAATAGCGGCATTAAGCCATTATCAGGACACATTTTGTGTAATCTTTGTATAAGTTATTTTTCACCATGTACAAGAAAACCATCTAGGTTAACAGGGCAGTAAATAACCTTCATCCTGATCAAGAGGAACTGACAGTGAAAGCCCTGACTCTTATTCTGGTCGCCATATCCGTCGCGTTGAGCGGCTGTCTCGGCGGTGGTGGTGGCAGCAGCTCTTCTGCCGGCCCGTCGGCGGAAGTACGCGTTTTACATGCGGCAGCAGACGCCCCGGCTGTGGATATTTACATCAATGGCGATCTCGCCATCGAGGACCTGGACACCTTTACCGCCACCGCATTTACCCGGGTACCGGCCGAACCGCTCACCATAGATGTGCGAGCGGCAGGCGCTGCTGCCGACTCCGAGCCCGTCTTCAGCACCGAGGTAACCCCCGTTCGCGGCGAGGACTACACCCTGGTAGCCTACGGCTTGCTGGGCGATGACAGCTTTGACCTGCTGGTTATTACCGACGACATCCAGACACCCGCAGCAGCAACCGCGCGGGCCTTTGTTCTGCATGCCGCGCCCCAGGTCGGCAATGTCGATGTCTATGTCGACACCACAGACGCACTGGGTGACACTCCGCTGCTTGCCGACTTTGCACCTGCTGCCGACAGCGGCGCTTACGTGGAAGTACCCGCCGGGGAATACCGCATCCGCATCACCCCTGCAGGAGACCCGGCAACGATCGCCTACGACTCGGGATTCGTCGAGCTGGAAAGCGGCCCATCCTACTTCCTGGCAGCCATTCCCCGGGCATCAGGCTTCTCCCCCGCGTCCGTTATCGCGCTGCTGGACTCGCCGCCCTTTGTCGTTCTGGAAGACCAGCGCGCGCAAGTCCGGGCCCTGCACCTGTCACCTGACGCACCCGCAGTGGATGTCACCGTCGACGGCGACGTCGTTCTGAGTGACGTGTCTTTCAAGGATGTGAGTGACTACCTGCAGGTACTGGCCGGTGACTACACCATTGGCGTGGAAGCCGGCGGAAACGAAGTGGCCAGCCTTACCGTTACCGTTGAAGCAGGTCAGGCCTACAGCGTACTGGCCACCGGGTTTGTTAATGTCACCGGTGTTCAGGGCTTCACCCTGCGTCCGCTGGTCGACGACCTGACACCAGCCGCTGGAGCCAAGATCCGGGTTATTCACGCCTCACCGGATGCACCCGCGGTAGACGTTCTGGTCAACGGCGATATTTTCGCCGGGCTTGCCGACGTGCCCTACTTCACCGCCTCCGACTACGTCGAGGTCCCCGCGGGCAGTTATGACATCAGCATCAATGTGGCCGACACCACAACGACCGTCATCGACCTGCCCGCCACCGCGCTGGCAGCCGGCTCTATCTACACCGCCATCGCAGTCAATGAAGTAGCTTCCATCGAGCCGCTGCTGGTGGTTGATCCCTGACAGGATACAGGCGGAAAAGGGGCCAGCATCGCCTGGCCCTTTTTTGTGATTCTGACCCGTCCCGCATACGCTGCCAGCATGCCCCCGGAAAACCGCGAATCCCATTTGCAAAACGCTTGCGGCAGCGCACACAGGCCCGATTCCAGGCTACGGATGGTAGACTGGGCCGCAACCAAGGAGCCTCTATGTGTCTGATTGCCTTTGCCTGGCAGCAATCCCCGCAGCAACCCTTGTTACTGATCGGCAACCGGGACGAATTCCATCACCGCCCCACCCGGGCGCTGGACCTCTGGACCCGGGAAGGTCATCCCGAGCTACTGGCCGGCAAGGATATTGAAGCCGGTGGCACCTGGCTGGGAGTCACCCGCGACGGCCGTTTTGCCGCGGTTACCAATATTCGCCGCCCGGGCGTTCCCAAAGCGCCACTGTCGCGCGGGCAGCTGCCGCTGGACTATCTGCAGGGCACCCGGTCACCGGCGGCCTTCGTGCACGCACTGCAGGGGCAGTTGGCAAACTATACCGGCTTCAATCTGCTGGTCGGAGACCGCGAGCAACTGTGGTTTCTCAATAGCGAGCATGGCCAGGCGCGACAGCTCGAACCCGGCATTTACGCTGTATCCAATGCCGATCTGGACAGCCCATGGCCAAAAACGGACTGCCTGCGCAGCGCACTGGCAAACAACCTGGATGCCGACGACGAGACACTGTTTTCACTGCTCGCCAACGATCACATCTATGCTGATGAACAGCTACCCGACACCGGCATCAGCCTGGAGTGGGAGCGCATGCTCTCGGCTACCTTTATCGTCGGACTGCCGGAGTACGGTACCCGCGCCAGCAGCATTCTGCGCCTGCAGGCAAACAACCGCATCCGCCTGACGGAGCGGCGCTTCGGAGCACTTGGGGAGCCGCAGGGAGAAACCTGCAGGGAATGGCGCTGAGCTTCAGCGGGGTTGTGACAGGACCTTGCCCAGGCCCATACCACGCAGTGCCAGATGCAGGGTGCTGAGCACCAGATGGGGGTTATCCAGCTCGATTACCTCATCCAGCAGGGCCTTGGCATCGGACAGTTTGATCTGACGCAGCAGCCACTTCACCTTGGGCAGGTTGGTCGCGTTCATCGACAGCGCGTCACACCCCATCGCCATCAACAATACCGCCGCTGCCGGATCGCCGGCCATTTCACCACACACGCTCATCGGCTTGCCCGCTTCGCGGCAGGCCGTGGCGATCTTGATCAACGCCTGCAGCACCGCCGGGTGCAGCGAGTGATACAGATCCGCAACCCGGGGGTTGTTGCGGTCAACCGCCAGCAGATACTGGGTCAGGTCGTTGGTGCCAACCGAAAGAAAATCGACCAGCTGAATCAGTTCGCGCGCCTGATAGACCGCCGCGGGCACTTCGATCATCACCCCGACCGGCGGCATGGGCACGTCGACGCCCTCGTCCAGTACCTCGCTGTAGGCCCGGTGGATAAGATGCAGCGCCTCTTCCACCTCAAATACGCTGCTGACCATGGGCAACATGATGCGCAGGTTGTTCAAGCCCAGGCTGGCCTTGAGCATGGCCCGGGTCTGGACCAGGAAGATTTCCGGGTGATCCAGGGTAACGCGAATGCCACGCCAGCCAAGGAAGGGGTTGTCTTCCTTGATCGGGAAATAGGTCAGCGCCTTGTCGCCGCCAATATCGAGCGAGCGCATGGTAACCGGCAGCGGGTAAAAGGCTTCCAGCTGCTCGCGATAGATCGCCTGCTGCTCCTTTTCGCTGGGGAAGCGATCCTTGATCATGAACGGCACTTCAGTGCGATAAAGGCCAACGCCTTCGGCGCCGCGATCCAGTGAGCGCGCCACATCTGCCTGCAAACCGGTATTGACCAGCAGCGGCATGCGATGACCGTCCAGCGTCACACAGGGCACATCGCGCAGCTTTTCCAGCCCCTGCACCAGCTCACGCTCTTCGCGAACCAGATCCAGATACTGGCGATGCAGCTCCTGCGACGGGTTGGAATACACTTCGCCACGGTTGCCGTCGACGATCAGCTCCATGCCGTCGAGGCGGGTATAGGGCAGATCCAGCGCCCCCATTACCGTCGGAATACCCATCGCCCGGGCCAGAATGGCGACATGCGAGCTGCCCGAACCGAGGACCGAGACCAGACCGGCCAGCTTCTCCTTCGGTACCTGCCCCAGCATCACCGGCGACAGTTCCTCGCTGACCAGAATGGTATTGTCGGGGAACACCAGCTCCTGCCGACCGACCTCCTGCAGGTAGGCCAGGATGCGGCGGCCGATATCCTTCACATCTGCCGCCCGCTCACGCAAGTAAGGGTCGTCCATCAGCTCGAAGCGGGTGACATGCGAGCTGACCACCTCACGCAACGCCCCCTGAGCCCACTGGCCAGTGCGGATGATGTTGGTCACCTCGTTACCCAGCGCGGCATCATCGAGCATCATCAGGTAGACATCAAACAGCGCCAGTTCTTCCGGCCTCAGCTGCGTCGACAGCTTGCTGGACAGCTGCTGCATGTCATCACGCACGCTGTCCTTGGCGCGGCGGAACAGCGCAATCTCGGCATCGATATCCTGAATCTGCTTGTCCGGGACCGATTTCAGATCAGCCGGAGGCAGAATCACTACGGCATGACCGATGGCTATGCCCGGCGCGCCGGCTACACCATCAAAGCGGGTGTCCTGGACCACCTCGCCGCCCCACCCCAGCCCGCCGATGGCACCGGTGGCTTCCGCGTGGGCAATGACTCCGGCCAGCTGCGCACTCATGGTAACCAGGAAGGCCTCTTCGCCCTCATCGAACTGGCGGCGCTCCTTCTGCTGGACCACCAGTACGCCCATCACCCGGCGGTGGTGAATAATCGGCACACCCAGGAAGGAGGCATAGCGCTCTTCGCCAGTCTCGGCAAAGTAGCGGAAACGGGGGTGAGATGCCGCATCTTCGAGGTTGACAGGCTCCTCACGGGTACCGACGTAACCGATCAGACCCTCGCTGGTGCCCAGGGTAACGGCACCGACGGCATCCTTGTTGAGACCTTCGGTCGCCATCAGCACGTAGCGACCGATTTCGGGATTTAGCAGATAAACCGAGCACACCTCTGTGCCCATTGCCTCACGCACACGCTGCACGATGATGTCCAGAGCCGCTGCCAGATCTCTGGCAGAGTTGACCTCCTGAACAATGCGGCGCAGCGTATTGAGCATATTCAACTACCCGGAAGACTGGAGAGCAGTCTCGGCGCTAGTTCTTTCATGGCACGCCGATAGACATCGCGTTTGAAGGGCACAACCTGCCCCAGAGGATACCAGTAACTGACCCAGCGCCAGCCATCAAATTCCGGCTTTGCGCTGCGCGTCATGCACACCCGCTGGTCTTCCGAAGTCAACCGCAGCAAAAACCACTTCTGCTTCTGACCTACGCAGACCGGCTGCGAATGGCTGCGGATCAGCCGCTGCGGCAAACGATAGCGCAGCCAGCCACGGGTGCAGGCAAGAATTTCGACATCTTCAGGCAGCAGACCGACTTCTTCATGCAACTCGCGGTACAGCGCCTGCTCGGGGCTTTCGTTACGCTGAATCCCCCCCTGCGGGAACTGCCACGAGTCCTGGCCGATGCGCCTGGCCCAGAGCACCTGACCCAACTCATTGGTCAGGATGATGCCGACGTTGGGTCTGAAACCATCGGGGTCAATCACAGCCACTATCCCTTAATCAATAATCACAGCATTGTTCCACAAAGCACGCTGCAGCAGCAATTACGGAAATGCCACCGATTGATGTCAGTGATTACGGGCATTTACCGGCTGACTCGATTATTCTAGCGGGCCGTCAACCCGCTCAGGAGAACACCCGTGTCACTCGCCATCTTCGACCTCGACAACACCCTGCTGGGCGGGGACAGCGATCACGCCTGGGGCGAGTTTATCGTTGCCCATCGGATTGTTGATCCGGACGAGTACAAGGCGCGTAACGACCAGTTTTTCAACGACTATCTGGCCGGGCGACTGGATATCCGGGTCTACCTGAATTTCTGCCTGCAACTGCTCGGCGAGCATCCGACCGAACAGCTTGACGTCTGGCACCAGCAATTCATGCAGGAGAAAATCCTGCCCATCGTGCTGCCCAAGGCGCTGGCCCTGATCGAGCGTCACCGTCAGGCCGGCGACACCCTGATGATCATCACCGCGACCAACCGCTTCATCACCGGCCCGATAGCCCGCCATCTCGGCATCGACCTGCTGCTGGCGACCGAATGCGAACGCCAGGATGGCCGCTACACGGGCCAAACCACGGACATCCCGTGTTTCCGTGAGGGCAAGGTAACTCGCCTGGAACGCTGGCTGCTGGAGAACAACCGCACCCTTGAAGGCAGCTACTTCTACAGCGACTCGCACAACGACCTGCCGCTGCTGGGCATGGTCGACAACCCGGTAGCCGTCGATCCCGACGACACCCTCCGCGCCCACGCCGAAGCCCAGGGCTGGCCGGTCATCAGTCTGCGCTGAGGCGCAGCAGCGCTAAGCGGCAAGCGGCAAGCGGCAAGCGGCAAGCGGCAAGCAAAACCGGATTCGCACCTGCAGCGAGACCCTCAAGGGTTTAAATAAGAAGCTGCATCTAGAGTCAGCATAAAAAAACCGCGCGATTCAACTCCGCGCGGCTTTTTCTTGCAGCTTGTAGCTTGTAGCTTGTGGCTTGCAGCTCGCCGGCACGAAGCCGGCGTCAGGCCGGCGTAACCCTGCAAAACAACGCCTTGATATAACCGGTTTCCGGAATCGCCGGATGCAGCGGGTGGTCGGCGCCCTGAAAGCCGCGTTCGGTGATGATCAGGTTGCGATCCAGGTGGCGGCTGGCACCCAGCAGGGCGTCACGCAGACGATCCTCTTCCAGATGCATGGAGCAGGACGCCGAGACCAGAATCCCGTCCTTGTTCAGCAGCCGCATGGCCTGCTCGTTGAGGCGTCGGTACGCAGCTTCGCCGTTGCGGATATCCTTGCGCTTCTTGATAAAGGCCGGCGGATCGGCAATGACCACGTCGAAGCGCTCGCCGGCGTTTTTCAGCTCCTTCAGTGCCACCATCACATCGCCCTCGACCACCAGCATCTTTTCGGCGACGCCATTGAGCTCTGCGTTTGCTTCCACCCGGTCCAGCGCTGGAGCAGAGCTGTCAACGCACATGACTTCACTGGCACCAAAGGCCGCTGCCTGCACACCCCAGCCGCCGACATAGCTGTACAGGTCCAGCACCCGCTTGCCGGCCACGTAAGGCGCCAGACGGGCGCGGTTGGCACGGTGGTCGTAGAACCAGCCGGTTTTCTGACCCTCGCGCACCGGGGCTTCAAAACGCACGCCGTTCTCTTCCAGCGCCACCAGGTCAGGCATCTCGCCGAATGCATCCTCAACGTAGGACTCCAGCCCTTCCAGCTTGCGCGCGCCACTGTCGTTCTTGAACAGCACGGCCTGCGGCTTGAACACCTGCACCAGCGCATCAACGATGTCGCCACGCACCTGCTCCATGCCGGGATTGGCGATCTGCACGACGAAGTAGTCGCCAAAACGGTCGATCACCAGCCCCGGCAGAAAATCCGACTCGCCGTAGACCAGACGATAGAAGGGTTTGTCGAACAGCCGCTCACGCAAACTCAGGGCCACCTTGAAACGATGCACCAGCAGTGACTTGTCCAGCGGATGACGGGTATCGCGGCTGAACAAACGTGCACAGATCAGGTTATTGGGGCTGACACAGACCAGCCCGAGAGGCTTGCCGCCCGCGGCTTCCAGCTGCGCCTGCTGACCCGGTTCAAAGGCCGTCAGCGGCGTCAGCGCGGTATCCACCTCGTTACTGAAGACCCACAGGTGGCCTCCACGAATACGCCGGTCGGCATTGGCGTTGAGACGCAGGCTGGGCAATGACATGGGGAACTCCTGAGGCAGGCAAGAAAAATGTATGCAGTTGGCCATTATACAGGGTGCCAAGCTCCCCGGTCTCCGGCTAAACTCGGCAGTTCAAGTCATCAGTGGACCCAGGCCATGACATCGGAGCTCACCGACCAACAGATCAGCAGCGCCCTGCAAGGCATCAGCGTACCACCGCAGCCGCAGATCATGGTCGACCTGCAGATGGAACAGTTGATGCCGGATCCGGATCCCAAGGTCATTGCCCGGCTGATCAGCCAGGACCCGGGTCTCTCCGGCAGCCTGCTCAAGGTCGTCAATTCGCCCTTCTTTGGACTGGCCAACCGGATCAGTTCCATCCAGCAAGCCGTCAACCTGCTGGGCGTCAGCAGGGTGGTCAACATCGTCAATGCGCAATCGATTCGCGGCGAGCTGACCGACGAGAACATCGTCAATCTCAACCGCTTCTGGGACAGCGCGCAGGACGTCGCCATGACCTGCATGACGCTGGCCAAGCGCATTGGCTGCGTCGAGCCGGATGAAGCCTATGCGCTGGGGTTGTTCCACAACTGCGGCATCCCGCTGATGCTCAGTCGCTTCCCCTACTACATCGAAGTCATGGAAGAGTCCTACGCGCAGGACCAGATGCGACTGGTCGATGTGGAAAACCAGCGCATGAACACCAATCACGCGGTGATCGGCTACTACACGGCCAAGTCATGGCTGCTGCCGCGCCACCTGTGCGACGCCATCGCCAGCCACCATAATGCCGAGCAGGTGTTCCTTTCCCCGCTGGGCAATGACCCGGTGCAGAAGAACCTGCTGGCGATTCTAAAGATGGCCGAACACATCTGCCGGGCCTACAAGGTGCTGGGCAACCACAACGTCGATCACGAATGGAACGCCGTCGGCAGCGCCATCCTGGAGTATGTGGGCCTGTCCGAGTACGACTTCGAGACGCTGGAGGCCAACTGCCAGGAGATGACGGCGACCGGCGGCGGCAGCTACTATCAGGACTGACCAAGGCCAGCTTCCAAGGAGATCACGCATGACCACCCCGCTCGTAATTACCGTCATATCCGCCGACAAGCCCGGTCTGGTGGAAAGCCTGGCTCAGGTCATCAACCGGCACGGCGGCAATTGGCTGGAAAGCCGCATGGCCCGCATGGCCGGACAATTTGCCGGCATTCTGCGGGTAGATGTCGCCAACGACCAGCTCGAAGCACTGCGTATTGACCTGGACGGGCTCAGCGCCCAGGGCATCAATGTCCAGGTGGCTATCAGTGGCCAGGCAGACGAGCCGCAGCAGCGCACTCTGCAACTGACCCTGGTGGCCAACGACCGCGCCGGTATCGTCCACGAGGTCTCGCGCGTACTGGCCAGCCATGGCGTCAACGTCGAATCGCTGGAAACCGAATGCACTCCGGCACCGATGAGTGCCGACCTGCTGTTCAAGGCGCGGGCGCTGCTGGGTGTGTACCCGCAGACCGATCTCGATGCCCTGCGTGACGCTCTGGAAAATCTGACCGACGACCTGATGGTCGAGCTGCAGGACGCAGACTGAACCGACTGTGCCCGGGGCTGCTGCACGCGGCCCCGGTCCACCTCAAAGCAGGAAGGTAAGACCGACCTGGAACAGCCGCTCTACCGCCTGCATGTCCCGCTTGTCCGGCACGATCACAATGACGTGGTCACCCTCTTCGATCTGGGTGCTGTCATGCGCGATGATCACATCCTCGCCACGCACCAGCGCGCCAACCATCGCACCGGGGGGCAACGGCAGCTCGTCAATCCGCTTGCCCACCACTTGCGAACTCTGCGCATCGCCGTGGGCAATCGCCTCCATGGCCTCGGCCGTGCCCCGGCGCAGCGAGTGTACGGCAACCACATCACCGCGACGCACGTGAGTCAGCAACGCGCCAATGGTGGCCTGCTGCGGCGAGATGGCGATGTCGATACTGCCGCCCTGCACCAGATCGGCATAGGCCGGATTACTGATCAGCGTGATAACCGTGCGGGCCCCCATGCGCTTGGCCAGCATCGACGACATGATGTTGGCTTCGTCATCATTGGTCAGCGCCAGATACACATCTGCTGATTCGATACTTTCCTCCAGCAGCAGCTCCCGGTCCGACGCGCTGCCATTGAGTACGGTGGCTCGACGCAGGTACTGGGAGAGAAACTGGCACCGCGCCATGTCCTGCTCGATCACCTTCACCCGATAATCGTTCTCCAGCACGCTGGCCAGACGCGCGCCGATATTGCCGCCGCCGGCAATGACGATGCGCTTGTAGGGTTTTGCCCGGCGTCGCAGTTCGTTCAGCACCAGTCGGATATCCGGTCTTGCCGCAACGAAAAAAACCTCGTCTCCGTCCTGGATCAGGGTATCGCCGTCGGGGATCACGGAATGATTTCGGCGAAAAATGGCCGCCACCCGAATCTCCACCGCGGGCAGCCGCTCGCGCAATGTGGCAATGCGCTGCCCGACCAGCGCGCCACCGTTGGAGGCGCGCACGGCAACCAGCTGGGCCAGGCCATCGGCGAAATTGATGACCTGCAAAGCGCCCGGATAGCGAATCAGCTTTTTAAGGTGCTGGGTGACCAGCGCCTCGGGATTGATCAGCACATCAACCGGTACTGCACTCTTGGCAAACAGCGCGCGGTTCTGGGTCAGGTAGCCCTGCTCGCGCACCCGGGCGATCTTGTTCGGCACATTGAACAGTGACTGAGCGACCTGACAGGCAATCATGTTGACTTCATCGCTGTTGGTAACCGCCACCAGCATGTCGGCGTCCTCCGCCCCCGCCTTGGACAGGGTCACCGGATGGGCGCCATGGGCGCAGATCGTCTGCACGCCCTGCGCACCATACAGCTCCTGCAACAGCTGCAGCCGCCCGGCATCACGATCCACCACGGTAATGTGATTTTTCTCGCCGACCAGTTGCTCCACCAGGCTGCGACCAACCTGGCCCGCCCCCAGCACGATGATGCGCATCATGCCCTATCCCCTTTAAATTCCGCGTTAGCCACGCCAGAACACCGGCGTAAAAAGCACCATCAGGGTCAGCAACTCCAGCCGCCCCATCAACATGGCGAACGACAACAGCCATTTGGCCGCCACTGGCAGGGTAGCAAAATTACCCGCCGGGCCAATGACATCACCCAGCCCGGGCCCGACGTTGGTCAGCGCGGTAGCCGCCGCGGTCAGGCTGGTGATCAAATCCAGGCCCATCAGCGCCAGCAGCAGCGTCACCACGCCCAGCGTCATGAAAAACAGGAAGGAGAACGCGACGGCCGAGAGAATAATGTCATCCTGCACCGGCCTGCCGTTGTACTGGGTGACAAACACCCCGTTGGGGTGAATCAGCTTGCGAACCTGGGTACGCAGAAACAGATAACTGAGCTGAAAGCGAAACACCTTCATGCCGCCGCTGGTGGACCCCGAGCAACCACCGATAAACATCACCACAAAAAACAGGGCGATGCTGAAAGTGCCCCACTGGGTGTAGTCGGCCGAGGCGAAGCCGGTGGTCGTAATCACCGAGACCAGGTTGAAAGTCGCCTGGGTGAAGGCCTCGAAGGGCTCGGCCAGATGCAGATCGATCAGATCAGCCGTCAGTAACAGCGATACCGCGCCGATAATGCAGAGGAAGCCGATTACCTGCTGGTTGTTGAGCACATGCAGCGAGGGTCGCCTAAAGAAGGCAATCAGCAAGGTAAACGGCAACGCGCTGAGGGTCATGAACAGAATCGACACCCACAGCACCTCCAGCGGGAAGCGGCCCATGGAGCGATCATCGGTCGCAAACCCGCCGGTCGATACCGTCGCCATTGCATGATTGATCGCATCAAACAGGTTCATGCCGGCCAACCAGTAACTGAACACACAGCTGACGGTCAGGCCCAGGTAGGTCGCCACCAGCATGCGAGCAAGCGACTGGACCCGCGGGATGGACTTGTCCGACCAGTCGGAGGACTCGGTGTGGAACAGGCGCATGCCGCCGACGCGCAGAAACGGCAGAATCGATACCGCCATACCGATCACCCCCAGACCACCAATCCACTGCAGCAGCGAGCGCCAGAGCAGCAGACTGGGCGCGAGGTGTTCGATACCGCTGAGAATGGTCGAGCCTGTGGTGGTGATCCCTGACACCGCCTCGAACACCGCATCTTCGGCGCTGAGCTGAAAATGACTGAAGAACAGCGGCAATGCGCCAAACAGCGAGAGCAGCACCCAGCTCAGACTGGTGAGCAGATAGAGCTGACGCGAAACCAGATGAAAGCCCTTATCCCGGCAGCCCAGCACCATCGCGAGGCCGCAGCCGAGTGTGAGCGCGAACGATGTCAGAAATACCTGCATTTCCGGGTCCTGTCGCCACCAGGCAAACACCGCGACACTGAGCATCAGACCAGCCATGATCAGTACCAGAATGCCGCAAACAAACAGCACCGGACGCAAAAACCGCAACATGCAGAGGGTCCCCAGACAGGAAGATCGGCACATCATACTCGTCGCCCGCGCCGGGCACTACGGTCCGACCGAAACCGGCTTCGGCGCGGCCCAGCGCGTGGCGGCAAATCGATCAAGCAGCAGATGCAACAGATAAATCGCTGACAGCGACAACAGCACTGACAGCGACAGTGACCAGAATCGATACAGATCACTGTAGAACAGGTCCTGACGGGGCGTGAGGTACTGACCGAACAGAATCGCCATGGTGGACAAGGCAGCAAAGCCAGCGCCGGATCCACCCTCCAGCATGTGAATGCGGGCAAACAGCATCAGGCAAATCCACAGGCCGGCCGCCACGAACGGCAACACATCAAAGTGGTCCATCAGCACCAATTGAACAACCAGCCCAAGATTGCAGCCCACCAGCGTTCCCAGCGCACGGTTCCAGCCCGCAGGCCCGGCCCCGCGCCAGTTCAGCGGGAACAGCACCAGAATACTGGCGACCTGCGCCGACAGCCCGCTCTGTAAATTGAATACCTGAAATACAATGAACGAGGCAGTGGCGACCGTGGTGGCCAGTATCACTTCGTGACGTCGGGTGCTGGCGGATTTGCGCACCAATGGACGCGGCGCGCGTGGCGCAACATCGGGGAATAGCTGCTGCATCAGCAGGGCGATGAACAGGGTGCTGAAAACCGAAACGATGTTGCTGGCAACAATGTCGCCGATATCGGCCTGAGGATAGCTGGCGAAATGGAGCTGCATCGACATGTTGACCACTGACATGGCACCAAACAGGAAGTTGGCGCCACCGCTCATCTGCCCGAACAGCAGCGCGAACATGCCCATGACCAGCAATGTCATTGGCACCGGTTTGTCACCAAACAGCCCCTGCACCACCAGCACGGCGAGCGAAACCACCAGCATGTTGGCGACAAACTGGCGCAGCATATGGGCGTTAATCACCGGAACAATGCCCAGCAACAGAATCGGCTGCACGACGAAAAAGGCGCCATAGTTCCAGCCCATCAGCTTGCACAGGATAAAACCGAGCATGCCGCCAAAGGCGATGCGCAGGCACTGGCGCACATCGTTGTCGTCCAGACGCCGTTTGCTGGTAAGCAGGATGGGCTTCATCGGTAACCTCAGTAGATGTAGTGCATCAGGCTGAGCAGACCTACCTGTGCCCGACCAAGCCACCGGGCAGGGCCGCCGACCGGAAACAATTGCACGGTGGCGCGAGCGCCTGTCGGCAACTGCGACAGCAGCCCGGGCTCTTCGTCCAGCACCAGATGGACGCGCTGACGCTGGGCGTCACGCACCCAGCGATCGGATGTTTCCGGTGCAGCCAGCGAACCGTCAGGCAGCAACTGTCCGGCCCGAGTACCGGCTGCAACACCCGCTACGTGAGCCTCGAATACCCGCCCGGGAATGGCATCAAATACAACCGCAGCAGACTCGCCCACGTCCATGTGCGACAGCGACTTCTCGCGGAAATCGGCTACCACATCGGCATCATCGGCAACCAGAGCCATCAGCGCAGCCCCGGCGACCGCATAGGTACCAGGGCGCACCTGCAGGTTGGAGACCACACCGTCGCTCTGGGCGCGCACCTCGGTAAAGCTCAGATTCAACATGGCCTGTTCCAGCGCATTTTGCGCCTGACGCAGGCGCAGATTGCCCTGATCCCCTTCGCCACGCTGCACCTGCAACTGCCGGACCTGCGCCTGCAGGCTGGCCAGCTCCGCCTGAGCAGACTGAGAGCTGGCAACAACCTGCTCGTAGGCTTGCCGAGACACGTTATGACTGGCCAGCAGCCGCTGCAGCCGATCACGCTCGCGGGCCAGCTCCGCGCTGCGCACCTGTGCCGACCGCACCCGCGCCTGCGCAGCCGCGATTGAGGCATCGATACCCGAATTGTCTCGCTCGGCGGCCTCCAGCACTAATTGGGCCTGCTGAACAGCCAGCGCATAAGGCCGTGGATCGATACGCAGCAGAAGATCGCCGGCAACGACATGCTGGTTATCTTCCACCGCGACCTCGACCACTTGGCCAGCCACCTGCGGGGCAACCCGAATAACCGGGTGGATGACCCGCGACTGCGGCGTCACCGGCATCCACAGATCCGCCGCCAGGAAGTAGCAAAACACCACTGCAAACAGCAATAGCGACGCGCGCACCCAGCGCGCAAAAACCTGATCCGGTGTCATTCAGACACCCCCTGCTCGCCTGCGAGCAAGGCTCGGACGTTGGCTTCCATACCCAGCAACACTTCAGCAAAGGCGTCCAACTGGGCGTCACTCAGGCCCGCGTAGATTTTCTTGCGCACTTGCTCTACATGCACTCGCATGTCGGCCACCCGCTGATGCCCCGCCGGGGTAAACCACAGAGCGTGAACCCGGCGGTCACCGGGGTCGCGCCGGCGCTCGATCAGACCCTGCTCCTGCAACTGATTAAGCGTCCGCGTCAATGACGGCATCTCGATCGCCAGCTCATCTGCCAACATCTGCTGGGTACACCCCTCGCCCACCTTGGCCAGATGCAGCATCACACTCCAGCGCGCCTCGGTAATACCCAGTTCACCAACGGCCTGATTGATTGCGGCACGCCAGAGCCGATGCACTCGCCCCATCGCTGCGCCCATGGAAGGCTTCAACGTTTCGTGCAACGCCAAAGCCGCTTGATCCTGACTCATGGATAACCTCGAATATAGTTAGCCTGCTAACCATAAAGTTTACTCCGATAAACTTATTTAGCAAGCTACATATATTCAACACCGTTAACCGAAACCACCAACCCGCAGCACTGTCCCAGCAGCGGCTAATTCGCTAGAGTGCCCGGCAGCACACATTTGAAGGAAATGCACAGATGTCATACATCGAAGAGTCGCTGTCCAGCGGCGAGGTCATTCACAAGGTTTTTCAACTGCACTGGTTCGCCAAGGTACCGATGTACTGCTGGCTGGTACTCGGTCTGGTGACCTTCGGCCTGACCTGGCTGCTTGCGCTGTATGAATACTTTCGCTTGCGCTCCATCGAGCAGGGCGTGACCAACAAGCGGGTGATCCTCAAGACCGGCATCATCAGCCGGCATACCGAAGAGATGAAGCTCAGCTCGATCGAGACCGTCGAGATCGAGCAAAGCATCTGGGGACGGATGTTCGGCTACGGCACGGTCAAGCTGACCGGCCGCGGCATCAGCGACGTGAAGTTTCGCAACATTGACGATCCGATGTACGTCAAACGCGAGATCGAGAGCGTCAGCAACCCGATCGACTGATCGCCACCTCAGACTCAGAGCAGAAACAGCGTTGCCAGGCCAAGGAAGGCCAGAAAGCCCACCACGTCGGTCACCGTGGTCAGGATGACACTGCCGGCCAGCGCCGGGTCGACACCAACACGGCGCAACAGCAGCGGGATAAGCAGTCCTGATACCGCCGCGCACAGCAGGTTGAGCAAAATGGCGGCGGCAATCACTGCTCCAAGTTGCCAGCTGCCAAACCAGGCCACGGCCAAGGCGGCGACCACCAGCGCCCAGAGCACCCCATTGAGGCAGGCAATGCCGATCTCCTTGCCCAGCAGCAGCCGCGCGTTACCACCCTCAACCTGACCCAGCGCCATGCCGCGCACCACCAGCGTCAGCGTCTGACTGCCGGCAATGCCACCCATACTGGCGACAATCGGCATCAATACCGCCAACGCCACCAGCTGCTCCAGCGTGCCCTGGAACAGGCCGATAACCCAGGCCGCCAGAAACGCAGTAACCAGATTGATCCCCAGCCACACCGCCCGGCGCCGGCTGCTGGTCAGGACCGGCGCAAACATGTCGGCCTCGTCGTCCAGACCCGCCATGTTCATCATGGTGCGCTCGGAGTCTTCGCGGATCAGGTCCATTACGTCGTCCACAGTGATGCGCCCGAGCAACAGGCCGTCTTCATCGACCACCGCAGCGGAGAGAATATCCAGGTCCTCAAACCGGCGAGCCACATCGTGGCTTGGCAACATCACATCCAGCGGTTGAAAGTCGCTGTCCATCACCTCGCTGACAGCCAGTTCGGGGGCGCTGGTGACCAGTCGGCTCAGACGCAGAACGCCCTGATAACGATTTTTGCGGTCTACCACCATCACCTTGTCGGTGTGGTCCGGCAGATCTTCAAGCAGACGCAGATAACGCAATACCGACCCCACCCGAACATCGGCGCGCACCGAAATATGGTCGGTGTTCATCAGGCCACCGGCCGAGTCCTCGGGGTAGGAGAGCATCGACAGCAACTGCTGGCGCTTGCGCACATCCATCGCCTGCAACAGCTGCCGGCCGCTGTCACTGGGCAGCGCCTGAATCAGGTCAACCAGATCATCCAGGTCGAGCTTGCGGGCGGCGGCGACCAGCTCGTCCTCGTCCATTTCCAGCGCCAGCCGGGCGCGGACCTCATCATGCAGGTGGACCAGGATCTTGCCAGCACGCTCGGCATCGAGCATCTCCCACACGGTGCTGCGCTCGGCCGGCGGCAAGGCTTCGAGCAGGCCGGCAGCCTTGGCCGGGTGCATCTGCCGGAACGCCTTGCCGACCCGTTTGAACTTGCCGGCCTCCAGCGCGTCACGGACCCGAGCGATCTGGGTAGCAGCACCCTCGCCTTCCTCATCTTCGTCGGTCAGGTCGGAGGTATCGGGCTCACGGCGCAGCTGGGCGCCGAGCAGTGGCGTCAGATGCTTCAGCACCTGCTCTTCGCGGTCATCATCAATATGCTGCCAAAGGGCAAGGCGCTCGGCGCCATCAAGCGCCTCCAGCAGACTGGCGACCTTACCGGGATGCATGCCACGCAACAGCTTGCGCACCCGCTTGCGCTTGTCCCGATGCAACGCCTCGATAATGGCGTCCAGCTCGGTGCGGGTGGTCTGGCTGTCGGTGTCGGTCATAGGCAGGCATGCTCCAGCAGCGTTTAACGTGATCATTAATGTACCGTTCAGAGACGCCCCAAACCACACACAAACCACATAATCAGCACAAACAGGGTCGCCACACTGCCGGCATCGTCCATCAGGGAGGTCCGACATGAAAACCGCAATCACCTGGCTGCTGCTGTGTATCAGCCTGTTCAGCAACGCCACTCAGGCATCAACAGAAAACCCCGAGACAGGCATGTTCCTGCTTCGCTCGGACGACGGCAGCTGGCAACCGGCGCTGCTGCTCAATACCGACATGCAGGTACAGATCAGCGGCCCGGTCGCCGAGGTGCAGATTCGCCAATCCTTCAGCAACCCCGGTGGCGCCTTTGCCGAGGGTCGCTACGTGCTGCCGACCAGCGAGAGCGCCGCCATTCATGCCATGACCCTGGAAATCGGTGAGCGCCGGATCAACGGCCAGATTCAGGAGCGCGAGCAGGCCCGCAAGACCTATCAGCAAGCCCGTGACAACGGCCAGCAGACCGGCCTGGTCGAACAGCAGCGTCCCAACCTGTTCAGCACCTCGGTCGCCAATATCGGCGCAGGTGAAACCATCAGCGTCATCCTCAGCTACACCGAACTGCTGCAGCCGGATGCAGGACGCTACAGCCTGCGCCTGCCGCTGACCATGACGCCGCGCTACAACGCCCGCCCGCAGCCGGTCGACGGGCAGCAACGCAAACCGAACGCCAGCTCTGCCAGCCCGGAAGGCCCGATTGTCGCCAGCCTCTGGCGCGACGGCCCATCCCATCAGGCCGACATCCAGATCACGCTGGACAGCGGCTTTGCCCTGCACGAGGTGAGCAGCCCCAGCCACGCCATCAGCAGCCACTTTGACGGCCGCCGCTACCGCGTTCAACTGCTGGAAAATCCGGTGGTTATGGATCGCGACTTCGTCCTCAACTGGCAACTGCCGAGCGAGGCCGGCAATCAGGTCGCCGTGTTCACCGAGCAGGTGGGCGAAGATCACTACGCGCTGATGATGCTGTCGCCTGCAGCCGAACCGGTCAGTCGCCAGCGCCAGCCGCGCGAGGTGTTTCTGATTCTCGACACCTCGGGCTCGATGCAGGGTGAGCGCATTCGCCAGGCGCGCAGCAGTCTGATTCACGCACTGAGCCGCCTGCAGCCCGAAGACCGTTTCAATGTGCTCGAATTCAACAGCGAGTACAGCATGCTCTATCGCGAACCGGTGCCGGCCAGCGAAGAGAACCTGAGTGAGGCCCGCAGTTGGGTAGCCGGGCTGCCGGCCGGTGGCGGCACCGAGATGTTGCCGGTGCTGCGTGCTGCACTGACCCAGCCCAATGAGGCAGGCTACTTGCGCCAGCTGATCTTCATCACCGACGGTTCGGTCAGCAACGAGCGCGAGGTTCTGCAGATGATCCAGCAGCGCCTGCGTCAGGCGCGGATCTTCACCGTCGGCATTGGCGCCTCCCCGAACAGTTTCCTGCTGCGCAAGGCAGCCGAAGTCGGCCGCGGCCAGTTCACCTCGATTGATGATCGCAGCGGCATTGAACAATCCATGGAGCGGCTGTTCGAGAAACTGGAGTCACCGGTACTGACCCACCTGCAGCTGGAACTGCCGGAAGGCATCGATGCCGAAATCTGGCCGCAAAAGCTGCCCGACCTGTACTCGGACCAGCCGTTGCTGATCGCCATGAAACTGAACCAACTTCCAGAGAAAGTGGCCCTGCACGGCCGCCAACCGGCGCTATGGGAGCAGCACCTGCAAATTCCCGAACCACAGCAGGGCAACGGCATCGCCCGGATCTGGGCACGCCGCAAGATCGTAGCCGCCATGGATCGCCTGAACGAGGGCGCTGGCGAGGACGAAGTGCGCGATCTGGTCCTGCCGGTGGCGCTGGAGCACCAGTTGATGAGCCGCTTCACCAGCTTCGTCGCCGTCGAGGAGCAACCGGTACGCGCCGCTGACGAGCCGCTCGACAGCCAACGGGTGCCCAACCTGAACCCGGTCGACCACCGCCTGTACCCGCAGACCTCGCTCGGCCTCAATGGCCTCTGGGCGCTGGCAATCGCGCTGTTGCTGGCTGGCCTGCTGATCCTGAACTGGAAACCGCGCCATGCGTAAGCTGATTGCCGCTGCCCTGCTACTGGGTGCCGCGGCCGTCGCAGCCCAGGGCAGCTGGCTGCAGGCCAAGGCGTGGCTTGCCCAATGGTTGATTGCCGACGCCTGGGCCGAGCAACTGCAGGCTGGGACCCCGAGCAAGCCCTGGCCCTGGGCCGATACCTGGCCGGTTGCCAAACTGACCACGCCCGACGGCGAAGCCCGCTACGTGCTGGACAGTGTCAGCGGCCAGGCCCTGGCCTTCGGCCCGGGGCAACTCGATAACGGTGTGGCGCCCGGCCAGACCGGCACCCTGCTGCTGGCCGGCCACCAGGACAGCCACTTCGCCTTTGTCGAACACCTGCAGACCGGCCAGGTTCTCACCCTGCAGGACGCCAGCGGCCGCGAGTACCGCTATCGCGTGGCGACCCAGCGTATCGTCGACAGTCGCAAGGAGCCGATGGTGCTGCAATACGACCGCGCCGAGCTACGGCTGGTCACCTGCTATCCGTTCCGCGCGCTGACCAGCGGCGGTCCCCTGCGCTATGTCGTCACCGCCTGGCTGGAGGAGCCTGCCTCGTGATTGCCGCAGGCCCCTGCATGATTGCACTGCCCCCGGCGAAACCGCCACAATCGGCGGACGATTCACGGACAGAGCAGACCATGCCGGACAGGATTCTGATTATCGAGGACGAGCCCGCCATCGCCGATGCGCTGGTCTACGCACTGGGCACCGAGGGCTTCGACGTGCACTGGTGCGCTCTGGCTGGTGATGGCATGCAGTGGCTGCGCGACAACCCGGTCGACCTGCTGGTGCTGGATGTCGGTCTGCCCGACGAAAGCGGCTTTGAAGTCTGTCGCCGCATTCGCCAGTTTTCCGCCCTGCCGATCATGTTTCTGACCGCGCGCAAGGAAGAGGTCGACCGCATCGTCGGGCTGGAAATCGGCGCCGACGACTACGTGGTCAAACCCTTCAGCCCGCGGGAAATCTCCGCCCGGGTGCGTGCCATCCTGCGCCGCACCCGAGCCGAGCCTGTCGCCAGCGAGCCGTCAGCGCCGGCCGAGCTGTTTCTGCACGACGCCGAGCGCCGGCGCATTCGCTACCACCAGCAGTGGCTGGAGCTGACCCGCTACGAGTACCTGATTCTCAGCACCCTGCTGCGCCGCCCCGAGCACGTGCTTAGCCGTGATCAGCTGATGGAGGCGGTCTGGGCCGACCCCGGTGCCAGCCTCGACCGGGTGATCGACACCCACATCAAGGGCATCCGCACCAAGCTCAAACGCATCCTCCCGAGCCACGACCCGATCGTGACCCACCGCGGACTGGGCTACAGCATCAACCCGCAGTTGCCGGGAACAGACGCATGAGTCTCAGCACCCGCCTGCTGCTCGGCTGGTTCGTCATCGCCGGGCTGGCCACCGTGCTGTTTCTCAACAGCATCCTCAATCAGGTGCCCTCGTCGGTGCGCCAGGCCAGCGAGGAGGTCATGGTCGACAGCGCCAACCTGCTGGCCGAAATCGCCGAACAGCATT
>Ga0209826_1000246_pt1 | contig 39095 bp, 39 predicted proteins | sample GOMGulsemesocosm_5_FD_184637 | JGI IMG/M metagenome (GOLD analysis project Ga0209826, IMG submission 184637) | Methane-oxidizing microbial communities from mesocosms in the Gulf of Mexico - GOM15C Gulf of Mexico (SPAdes) (version 2) | ecosystem: Environmental > Aquatic > Marine > Cold seeps...
TTTGCAAAGTCGATATTTCCGCCGCCAACGGATAGGTGGATCTCAATTTCCGGATGGGCATCTTGAAATACACTTAAGCGCGGTATTAACCAGTGCATGGCAACGGAACGCTCACAAGATAAGAGTATGGGTTCGTTATCGGGTATGGATTTAATATCAGAGAGCGTCTTAGTAAGAAGTGCGAAGGCCTCAGTTGTTGTTTGGGCGAGTTTCTCCCCATCCAGAGTAAGTTTTATGCCGCGACCATCACGTTCAAATAACGCAATGCCGATATCGTCAGCTAACTTGATGATGCGGCGGCTAACGGCGCCATGCGTCAATGAAAGTTCTTTTGCCGCAGCTCTTACAGACCCACTTCGAGCGACCGTTTCAAATGCCCTTAAATCATCAAGGGAAGGTATTTCATGCCGTTTCATTGTTTAGTAAATATCACCAATTTTGGACAGGTTATATAGATATACACCTAACTTTATCCTGATAAGCTCCAATAGTATATAAAAACTAACCGATAGAAAGTAACGTGATGAAATATAATAGCTTTGGAAGCATTACAATATGAGTGGTTGGGAAGCGCAAATTCCCGTCGTAATAGTAATCACCATTTTGGCAGTTATCAGTCCCGGTCCCGATTTTGCAATGACTTTACGCAATAGTTTGGTTTTCGGGCGTCGAGCTGGGCTCGCGACCAGTATTGGAATTGCCGTTGGTGTTTCAATTCATATTATATATTCAATTCTTGGCTTTAGTCTTGTGCTTGCGGAAGCTGTTTGGTTATTGGATGTCATCCGTTATTTTGGGGCTGCATATCTTGTTTGGCTTGGTATCCAACCCTTTAGAACTAGGCATATTGCCCACGATATTTCTGCGGAAAATGCGGATGACGGAAATGCGTTATCTGTTGTTCACGCGTTTAAATCCGGTTTTCTTTGCAATGCCCTTAATCCAAAAACGACTATGTTTTTTGTGGCGCTGTTTAGCCAAATTGTCCATCCGGAAACACCAATTATCGGTCAGCTAAGTTTTGGTGTATTTATTGCGATAGCCCACTTTGTTTGGTTTGCATTTGTGGCAGTTGTTCTTACACACAGAAGCTTGAGAGCTAAGTTTGATAGGTATCGAAGCAAGATTGAAAAAGGTATTGGTCTTTGCCTTCTTGGTCTTGGGTTACGTTTGGCTCTTGTTTCATAAAGATTGTGTTGTTGTCGTTCTTTATGAATGTTTAGGGCAAGATTAATAATCAGACTTAGAAACTTTGCTACGGTTTTTCTTGGTCGTGCCGCGTTGGGTTTTTTTATCCATTCGTTTGAGTTTAGACGAATAAGTTGGTTTGGTGGGTTTGCGTCTTTTGGGAACGATCGTGGCTTTTTGGATAATTTCAATGAGCCGGTCCCGGGCGTCGGCGCGGTTCCTATCCTGACTGCGATGGGATTCTGCGGTGATGATCAGAACGCCGTCTTTAGTCATCAGGTGACTGGCGATTTGACCCATTCGAAGCAGCATGGTTTCTGTAATAGCAGGAGATGATTTGGCATCAAAGCGCAGTTGCACCGCTGTGGACACCTTGTTTACATTTTGCCCGCCGGGCCCGGATGACCGGATGAAGCTCTCATCAATTTCATCGTCATCAATAAGGATGGTGTTGGTGATTTTCAGCATAGGTCATACATAGCAGTACTTTGCAGGTTTGCTAGTGCGGATTTAAAAAAGAATTCTGTAATTTTGATCAAATAAACCATAACATAGAATTGATCATACATGTATACGCCTCTCTTGACTTTCGCAAAACACTGCTAACCGGTAACCCATCATGAGTAGCCCTCAGAATATTACCCACAGACGGGTTTTGCATATTGCACTCCCCATCGTAATATCCAACGCCACAGTGCCAATTTTGGGGGCTGTTGACACTGGTGTTGTGGGCCAGATGGGCCTTGCGGCCCCAATTGGCGCGGTTGGTATTGGGGCGATCATTCTTTCAGGTATCTATTGGGTGTTTGTGTTTTTACGCATGGGAACATCTGGTCTAACTGGACAGGCCCTAGGTGCCGGCGATGATGTTGAAGTAAAGGCGTTGCTCGCCCGTGCCTTGTTAATTGGGGGCAGTATTGGCGCGCTGATAATTTTGTTTCAAGTGCCGCTAATTTGGGGGGCCTTTCAAATCTCTCCAGCTTCTCGCGAGATTGAGGCATTGGCAAAAACCTATCTGCAAATTCGGATATTTTCAGCTCCCGCCGCAATTGCGCTGTTAGGGGTCGCTGGCTGGTTAATTGCGCAAGAGAGAACGCGGGCGGTGCTCCTCCTCCAGCTCTGGATGAATGGGACAAATATTGGTCTTGATCTTTGGTTTGTGCTGGGACTTGATTGGGGCGTTACAGGTGTAGCATATGCGACCTTCATCGCCGAATGGAGCGGATTGGCACTTGGGTTATATATATGCCGTGATGGATTTTCAAAGGCGGTTTGGTTTAGCCGAGGCCATGTTCTAAATAAGGAACGGCTTCGGACGATGGCGGCTTTGAATGGAGATATATTTATTCGCTCAATCTTAGTGCAGGCGATATTTATTTCGTTCATCTTCTTTAGCTCAAGCATCGGCGATGTGGAGCTGGCAGCCAACCAGATCTTGATGCAATTTCTATATATTACGGGTTTTGCGCTGAACGGGTTTGCATTTGCCGCAGAAGCGCTGGTTGCGCAAGCTGTGGGGGCGGGAGCGCGCAGCAAGTTGCGGCGAAGCGCTTTGCTGACGAGTTTCTGGGGCATGAACTGCGTATGTCTTTTGGCGGTCGTGTTTTTTGTTTTCGGCGGTATGATTATCGATGTAATGACGACCGCGGTTGATGTCCGGATGACTGCACGCGTTTATCTAATTTATATGGTTGCCGCGCCGATCATCGGTGTTGGGGCTTGGATGTTCGATGGGATTTTTATTGGCGCAACCAGATCTGCCGATATGCGTAATATGATGATCGTAAGTGCGATTGTGTATTTTTCCGCGCTCTACATTCTGATGCCGATTTTTGGTAATCACGGATTATGGGCGGCTTTGTTGATCAGTTTATTGGCGCGAGGTGTAACCCTTGGTTTTCGGTATCGCGCTTTGGAAGCGGCGGTCGAGCCTAGTTAAACAAACACGTGCCCTTAATAGAAAAGAAAAGGGCTCGAAAATCGAGCCCTTTTTTTTAAAGCATCGCCGCAAGAACACGGTCTGGCGGGGTATGACCATCAGCGAAGGTCTTAATATTGATAATGACTTTTTCGCCCATATCAATTCGCCCTTCAATAGTTGCTGATCCCATATGGGGCAGCAGAACCACGTTATCCAATTCCAGGAGTTTAGGGTTTACTGCAGGCTCATGTTCAAATACGTCAAGGCCAGCACCGGCAATATCACCGCCGCGAAGCATTCGGGTTAGAGCGTTTTCGTCCACCACTTCACCGCGAGATGTATTCACCACGTAGGAATGTTTTTGGAGCAGCTTCAACCGGCGTGAGTTGAGCAAATGGAAAGTCCCCGGTGTGTGCGGGCAGTTGATAGAGACAATATCCATCCGCGCCATCATTTGATCGAGGCTTTCCCAGTATGTTGCCTCCAGCTCTTCCTCGATGTAATCGGGGAGTTTGTTCCGGTTGTGATAATGAATAGACAGGCCGAAGGCTTTGGCGCGGCGGGCAACGGCTTGTCCGATGCGGCCCATGCCGACGATACCGAGGCGCTTTCCCCAAATCCGGTGACCCAACATGCTGGTCGGAGACCATCCCTGCCAGTTACCGCTCCGCATCATTCGCTCGCCCTCTGTCAGGCGGCGAGGGACGGCCATAATCAATGCCATGGTCATGTCGGCTGTATCTTCAGTTAAGACACCAGGTGTATTGGTCACTGTAATGTTGCGCTGACGAGCTGTGGCTAAATCAATATGATCAACACCAGTACCAAAACTTGCAATGAGTTTTAGGTTTGGGTTGCTTTGGCTCAACACGCCAAGATCGATTTTGTCTGTCACTGTTGGAACAAGGACATCAGCAATGCTAACCGCTTCAACAAGTTCGGCTTGTGTCATTGGTTTGTCGTCGTGATTGAGACGTGTGTCAAAAAGTTCCATCATGCGAGTTTCAATCGCATCAGGCAGTTTTCGAGTTACAACAACAACGGGCTTCTTTTTCGGCGTATCTGACATTTAAGGCCTCTCTGGTCCGAGTATCGTTCTTTGGGTAACCGTTAGGTTTTTTTAGCAGATCAAAACTCTGGATACAATTGCGCGCTGCCAATGAGTGTATTTTTTTTGTCTTCTTGACCCAAATGGGTAAGGCGCGGCATAAAGAATAATTCAATTATTTTCCCAATAAAGGGTTTCTTTCGTGGTGATGCGTTCTTTTATCAGTGCAGTTGTGTTTTTAGGATTAGCGGTAACTATGACCGCTAATAATGCGGCAGCGGCAGGCTCTGATGTCCCTAGATTCGTCTCTCTTTCTTCAGACAAAGTGAACGTGCGGGTTGGGCCCGGAAAACGATATCCGATTTCATGGGTGTTTGTTCGAAGCGGTTGGCCCGTTGAAGTGATCGCAGAATACGAGCGCTGGCGCCAAATCCGCGACGTCGACGGGGCGACAGGTTGGATCCATGGCAATCTGCTTTCTGGACGGCGTACGATCCTTGTCACGAAGAAACAGCGATCAGTTCACGAAAACCCCAACGATGAAAGCGCGGTCACGTTACTGGCTGAACCGGGAGTTTCGGGAAAATTAGTTGAATGTGATGGCCGTTGGTGCCTTGTGGAGATTGCAGGGAATAAAGGCTGGCTAAAGGCCTCCCACTTTTACGGGGTTCTCGAGAATGAGAAAATCCGCTGATCTCTAGAAAATGAGGTCGGTGTTAAGAGATTCTCGGGTTGTCTCACTCATGCGTGCCATATGGCCGTAGTTTTCATGCTCGATTCCCAAGATAACCTCACATTGAGATATGCTTATGGCTTGTTTCTGTGCGTCATTTAACGGGAAATGCAAAAAGTGAATGGCGGATGTTTTCCCATCATCCGTTGTCCGTTCCACATCTTGTTCTGGGACAGCATAGGATTTATCGCCGTTTATGCCGAGATAGATTTGTGTCTCAATGTGTCCCAGTTGATGAAGGATTTTGTCTCTCTGAACAGGGTCTTCGATTTCCAGCATGAAAGTCGCAATCAGCTCACTTCCTTTGGGAATAAGCGGATTGTAGGCTGATAGCTCATCTTGGATTTGCGCCTCTCCCCCTTTTTCAATGAACAACATTTCGTGGATTTGCGTCCACATAGTGTCGTAGCTTTCAAAATAGAAAGTTGCATGGGGGCCAACCGAGATCCGGCGATCCTTTTTTATGGGGATCAGTTTTTGTTTATTTTCCTGCCTGATTTTCACGTATTCATCTAATGGCAAGATGTCTGATCGTTGAATAGTTCGTTTTGCAGCTGTCATCATCGGGACCTCTTTACTCAAACCCGTAGGCCTTGGCTAACAGTTCAATTGGATGGGATGTCGTTTTGCCCTTGGCGGCTTCCGCATCTTGAAGTTCGATGCCTTGCATGAGATGTTCTGCGGCGAGTGGGCATTCAGAGGTGATATGAGAGGCTCCTGATTTTAGCGCATTTTTGGCAGCCGTTTTGCCAACTTTAAGCGCTGTATCAAAATTGTCTTTCATAATGCCCCACGATCCGCCGTGCCCTGAACATCGCTCCACAACAATCACTCTCGTCTTGGGAATAAGGCGCAGCATTTCGGCGCCCTTCGCGCCCATGTTTTGAGCTCTAGCGTGACATGCTAGGTGCATGGACACTGGGCCGTCCAAAGGTTGCAGGCCGTCTGTGATCCCTTCTTTTTTTGCAATATCGACGATATATTCGCTCACATCAAATGTGGCTTCGGCAAGCCTTTCAACGTCCTTGTTCGACGGAGATATGAGCGGCCACTCAGATTTCAACATCAGCGCGCAGGACGACACAAGCGCAATTACGTCGTAGCCGCGATCAACCCAGCTGCAAAGCTCCTTCGAGACGTTTGCGGCATTCTCTGCGACAGCGGCAAGGTCTCCCTGTTCTAAAAGGGGCATACCGCAGCAACCGGGATAGACAACTTCAGTTTCAACACCATTTAGTGCGAGGACATTCCGCGCCGCGAGGCCGATATCTGGATTATTGAAGTTGCCAAAACAAGTGGCATATATAACGGCTTTTCGCCCATATGCAGGTGCGGCTTTATTGGTAATGAGGGAATTGGCTTGTGCCTGATTTAACAGGGTCTTCGAATGATACTTGGGAAGCGCCGCTTTTCGGTGAATATGGAGTGTTTTTTCCATGATCCCGCGGGTCAATTTATTGTCTTTATCTGTCGCCCAGTTGGCCAGCGGTGCCACATGTTTTGCCAAGGTGCCATTGCGATCGGTCTTTGATAGCTGGTTTTGGGCAAATTTATCCATGCCGTTAGATTTTTCAACTGCCCGATAGCGCAGCATCAGGTGAGGGAAGTCCAAATTAAATTCATGGGGCGGCACGTAAGGGCATTTGGTCATATAACACATGTCACACAAGGTGCAGGCGTCCACAACCGGTTTGAAATCTTCTGAGGAGACGGTATCTAGTTCTTCAGATGGAGAGCCATCGATGAGGTCGAATAATTTCGGGAACGAGTCACATAAATTAAAGCAGCGGCGGCAGCCGTGACAGACATCGAAGACACGGCGCAGTTCAGCGTCGAGTAGATCAGCGTCATAAAAGTCCGGGTTATTCCAGTCAATTGCATGTCGAGTTGGGGCTTCAAGGCTTCCTTCACGCATGCAAGGATCTCCCATTAAGTTGGTTATTGCCAGAAATGCGGGTTGCCGCATCTCTGGGGTGGTTCTGGGGTTTAGTTAGTCCAGTTCATCAAGAGCTTTTTGGAAGCGTCCTGCGTGGCTTTTTTCGGCCTTGGCCAGCGTTTCAAACCAATCTGCAATTTCGTCATGGCCTTCTGCACGGGCTGTTTTTGCCATGCCCGGATACATGTCGGTATATTCGTGGGTTTCCCCTGCAATGGCAGATTTTAAATTGTCGGCAGTACCGCCAATGGGCATACCTGTTGCGGGGTCGCCTGCCTCCTCCAGATATTCAAGGTGACCATGGGCATGCCCGGTCTCCCCTTCTGCTGTGGAGCGGAACACGGTGGATACGTCGTTATATCCCTCAATATCGGCTTTTTGCGCAAAGTAGAGATAGCGCCGGTTCGCTTGAGATTCGCCGGCGAAAGCGTCTTTCAGATTCTGTTCGGTTTTACTGCCTTTAAGGGACATGACAATCCTCCTCAATTTATGTTTGAGATTTCTGAATTAGAAAAGCATAAAATAAACTATAGGAGAGGTCCGTTTGTAATGTCAATTAATTAGAATGTTTCTAAAAAGAAACGCCTAACTAGCTACCCTTAGTGCCGTCGATTTCTGGTAATGCCGCACCTAAAATCTGTGTCTTTTGGTTTTGGGTAAGGGCCGCTGAATTTTCATCTTCAGCCAAACGAACTGTTACCAACCGATTGGCAAATTGAATACCTTTTTGGGCAAAAAGCTCCCGGATGCGGGAATAGACATGTTTGCGAATGACAAATTGGTCTCCTGGGCGTGTCATGAATTTGACGCGGATGATCATTGCAGAATCTTCCATAGCATAGACACCTTGCGATTTTAGCGGCTGCAAGAACTGATCGCCAAACTCAGGGTGCTCAAGTAGTTCTTTTCCGAGGTTTTTAATAAGTTTTCGCACCTTTTCCACGTCAGTATCGTAGGTGAGCCGTAGTTTGAGTTTCATCATCACCCAATCGCGAGAGAAGTTACTGAGTGTTTTGATCTCGCCAAATGGGACTGTATTTAAGGGACCCATATGATGACGCAATTGGAGAGACCTGATCGATATTTTCTCAACGGTTCCTTTAACACTACCAACATCAACATATTCGCCTTTTCGAAACGCATCATCGACTAAGAAGAACGCCCCTGAGAATATATCTCGTATGAGAGTTTGCGCGCCAAAACCAATTGCCATGCCTATGACGCCAGCGCCAGCGAATAGAGGGCCAATATTCAGCCCAAGTTCAGACAAGGCGATCATAATTGTTAAAACAACAATGGTTGCCAAAATACAATACCGCATAAGCGGTAAAAGCGTGGCAAGCCGGGATGCACCGCCATGGCCACCTTCCTCGCCGGGTTCGTTTTCACCTTCGCCGCCTTCTTCCATCATTTTTTGACCAAAGGCAATTTTGGCCACTTGAAAGCAGACATATCCAGTGACAATAACGAAGAAGACTTCCCATAATCGGCCAAGCGCACTGTCTGGACTGGTAAAATCAACGCCCCACCTTGCGAGCATGAAAACACCCGCGCCCCCAAAAATCATTAACAGCAAAGCCTGCCGTGCTAACCCAACATAGGTGAGATCGCGGACGATGATTTCCAATTGTGGTTCTGCATTAGCTTCTTCAGCTTCCTCATGTTCTCCGCTATGGGTTAGAACTGTCTCTGGTTGCGGATCAATATTTGGGTGATGGAGGATTTTCCGGCGCTCAAGTAAGCGATCAATCATCACAGTTCCAATGCCAAAGGCCGTTAAGGAAACCATGAGGACCATATACATTGCGCCAATGAGGCCTAGGGCGTTGGGAAGTCCCATGATCAATCGGTAAATAGAGACAATGCCGGCGACGAGGACGTATAACCCAACGGCATGATGCCAATTGGCTGCGACTATTCGCTGAAGAAGCGGAGCGTTGGGTCTATCTTCTGGCTTCAAAATTAGCGCAGAAATAGGTTGTCTGGCCTTTGAAAGCAAGATCAGGGTAATCGCCAAAATACCGACAGTTATAAGGATACGCAGCAGCAGGATGAGAGTGTCATGAAATTCCAACTTCTCAAGCCAGGTGCCGGCCTCAATCATACAGATACCAAAGATAGTGCCTGCGCGAAGCCAATTAAATAACGTGATGGCGTCATCATCATTTAAGTCGGGAATACGGCGATCCGGCATCTTCGGCGAAATCCAAATTCGCCAGATTTCTGTGATAAGCCACGCCCATGCCACCGCGTTAATCCACTGAAAAATCGTCGCTTGTTCGAACTTGTTATCGCTTAGAATTGAACTGGAGATCGCAAAAGATACGAGACAGAAGATCCCAATGCCCACTGTCCGCCCGATGTAACGCACCAGCAGAAAACACATGTTGATACTGCGCTCTGATGGCAGAGATGCCCACAGGCTGGCCAGTTTTTGGATGACCCAGTTTAGATATCGATTTTCGACAAATGCAGCAGCGCCCATGGATAAAATGATAATCAGCAATGTCCAGAAAAGCCCCGATCCACCGATATCTGTATTTACATCGTTAAACCCAGAAGAGAGACTGGGAAGGACTTCCGGTAGAAAATGAAGAAGGAGTTTTAGTCGATCACGGAAATGGCCGACGGCGGCTTGCGTGCTTTCGCCCGTTTCATCTGCTGCGGCATTGTTGATTTGTGTTCCGGCACCCGACACAATGATGACATTGAGGCCCTTGGCTGCAGCTTCATCAATTATTTTCTGAATAGATGTTGAGTTGAGCGTTGTATCAGCGCTTTGGGCTGCCTGAACTAGCGGCGCTGAAAGCAAAAGGAATAGACTTAAAACCGCGTAACTCCAAAAGTTACATTTCCCAGTTATCCGCATTTTCCCCACCATCTTTTCAGTCAAAATAGAAAAGAAGGATAGCGTATTTATTTCAAAAAGATCTAATTTATTAGAACGGCAGGTGGGAATTAGTTGGCGTCATTCTTTTTAACGCGGACGATGACATCTACGCTGGCTATTGTCATTCCGTTTGGCAAGTTCGGGATGTTCTCTACGCTCATAAGGTCTGCGGGAATATCTTGCAGCTTCCCTTCATCTTCAAAAAAGAAATGATGATGGTCTGATGTGTTGGTATCAAAGTAGGATTTGGAAGCGTCAACAATAACTTCTCTGAGCAAACCGGCCTCTGTGAAATGGTGTAGGTTATTGTAAATGGTTGCCAGCGACACTTTAACCCCTTTTTCAAGGGCTTCTGAATGCAAAGTCTCGGCAGTAATATGGCGATTCCCGCCGGAGAATAATAAATCCGCAAGGGCAATTCGTTGCCGTGTTGGACGCAATTTGGCCGCTCTGATTTTTAGCTCCAGCTCGCAACTATCGCCGTTCATCATAGTCCTCACCAGTTATTTAAGGCCGCGATATTCGCGCCTTTTAAAATAACCTAATCCCTATATAGGATCTTTCTTGGAATAATTCAAATCCGCAAATAGAACAACAGCGATCAGGCTATTTGCCCGTCATGATTTGATCAACCAGCTGTTTCACAGTTGGCACAAATCCGTTTGCATAGAAAGGATCCGAGGCGAACCGATAAGCTGCATGTCCAGCGAACATCAAATTATTATCAATTTGATCGTCTGAATGGATCACTTCTTGCAGTGTTTTTTGAATACAGAAACTCCGTGGATCGGCTTTTCGCCCGGTGTTTCCTTTTTCATTTTCCGCCCAGTTTGAAAAACTGCACTGCGACAAACAACCCATGCAATCAACTTGATCTTTCCGGATTTCTTTCATCTTGTCGGTGTCGACGAAAATAAGAGTGGAATCCGGTGTTTTCATTACCTGATCAAATCCAGCAGCCACCCATTGCTCTGCATGTGCTCTATCGGTCGGCGTTAGGAAAACTTCACGTTTGCGCGCACCCATGCTGAAACCAGCCGTATGTTCGCCCACTACCTCATTTGAAAAGGCAACTTGGCGGTCGGAACGAGCTTTAAGCTCACCCAAAAAGTCATTACGTACAGCAGAAGACCAGAAGCCGGTGGGGCTGAATTTATTTAGAAAAACATCGCCCTTTTTCAAGGTGCCGAGTTTTGCTTTCCAAGCGTTTGAAATCGGGCTTTCCTGAGTGAGGAGAGGCCGCGTTCCAAACTGGAAAGAAATAGGTCCAATTTCAGGATTATCCAGCCAATGAGACCAATCATCAATGTGCCAAACACCACCCGCCATGATAATTGGCGTGTTGTGTAACCCCATTTCGTTCATCATCTTCCGAAGCAGAGCCACCCGTGGGTACGGATCTTCTGGCGTCATTGGATCTTCAGAATTGCTAAGGCCGTTATGCCCACCAGCAAGCCACGGATCTTCGTAAACCACGCCGCCAAGCCAGTCGGAGAATTTGTGGTAAGCTCTCTTCCACAGCGCACGGAAAGCGCGGGCAGAGGAAATAATTGGATAGTAATGGACTTTATAGTCCGAAGCGATTTGGGCTACACGGTAAGGCATTCCAGCACCGCATGTAATGCCGTTAATGAGGCCTTTAGCCCCTTCCATAACACCATGTAGAATGCGTTCTGCGCCGCCCATTTCCCAAAGAACATTCATGTGGATGGCGCCTTGGCCACCCGAAATTTCATGAGCAATTTGGGCCTGTGTGATGCCACCGTTGATGCCATATGCCACCAACTCATCGTGTCGTTCACGGCGTGTGCGGCCATGGTAGATTTGCGGGATCATATCACCGTTCGCGTCGTAACTGTCAGCATTTACACCAGAGAAAGTGGCAACACCACCGGCAGCCGCCCAAGCACCCGAGCTTTGACCAGATGACACAGCGATACCTTTACCGCCTTCAACGAGGGGAAGAACTTCTTTTCCCGACATGACAATTGAATTCAGTGACTTCACGAGACAATCCCTAATACTGAGTTACGTAGTAGTAGATACCACTTAGAGCAAAATTATCTTAGCATCAAGTGGCAAACAAAGACAGAGGCGGCAGTCTTTAGACAACCGCCTCATATCAATATTATTTAGGCGTCGTTATTTTCTGTCGCTGCAGCTTCTTCTGCTTGCACAGCTTTGATTGACAGGCGCACTTTGCCGCGACCATCAATTTCAAGAACTTTAACGCGAACCTCATCGCCTTCGTTGACAATGTCAGTCACTTTGGCAGTCCGTTCTGCAGCAAGTTCAGAAATATGAACAAGACCATCACGGTTACCGAAGAAGTTGACGAATGCACCGAAATCAACAACTTTGACAACTTTACCTGTGTAAATAACGCCAACTTCGGGGTCATCTACAATGGATTTAATCCAGTTGACAGCAGCTTCAGCTGCTTCTGTTGATGTGGCCGCAACTTTAACACTTCCATCGTCATCGATGTCGATTTTGGCGCCAGTTGTTTCGCAGATTTCGCGAATAACTTTACCGCCAGTACCAATGATGTCGCGAATTTTGTCTTTAGCAACTTTAATCTGGGTAATGCGCGGTGCACCGTCACGAACGCCGTCACGTGATGCATCGATGGCTTTGCCCATTTCGTCCAGAATATGCAAACGACCCTCGGTGGCTTGAGCCAACGCGATTTTCATAATCTCTTCTGTAATACCTGAGATTTTGATGTCCATTTGCAGGGATGTAATCCCTTTTTCTGTACCAGCTACTTTAAAGTCCATGTCACCAAGATGATCTTCATCACCAAGGATGTCTGACAGAACAGCAAACTTGCCATCATCTTCAAGGATCAGACCCATTGCGATACCAGCAACAGGGCGGATCAATGGAACACCAGCATCCATTAGAGCCAAGGACGTACCGCATACGGTCGCCATGGAAGATGAGCCATTTGATTCAGTTACTTCAGATACAACCCGCAATGTGTATGGGAAGTTTTCTTTACCTGGAAGCAGTGGGTGGACTGCCCGCCATGCAAGCTTACCATGACCAACTTCGCGGCGACTTGTGAAGCCCATACGACCAGCTTCACCAACAGAATATGGAGGGAAGTTGTAATGCAGCATGAAGTTTTCGCGATACTCGCCGTCAAGCGCATCTACGATTTGCTCATCTTGGCCTGTACCCAATGTTGTAACCACAAGTGCTTGTGTTTCACCGCGTGTGAACAAGGCAGAACCATGGGCACGTGGCAAAGGACCAACTTCAGCAGAGATTGGACGGACAGTAGATGTGTCACGGCCGTCAATACGAACGCCTTTTGAAATGATGTTACCGCGAACGATAGATTTCTCGATTTTCTTCAAGATACCAGATGCGGCTTCAACTTCACTGTCGTCTAGAGCTGCAATAGCGGCTTTCTTAGCGACAGAAATTTTCTCTGAGCGTGTTTGCTTCACTTGCTCTTTGTAAGCGTCTGTAAGGGCAGCTTCTGCAACGCCTTTAACTTTTGCTTCCAATGTTTTATCAACTTCAGGAGATTGGAAATCCCAAGGCTCTTTCGCACATTCTTGAGCAAGCTCAATGATAGCATCGATAACCGGTTGAGTTTCTTTGTGACCGAACATAACAGCGCCAAGCATTTGCTCTTCGCTGAGCTCAGACGCTTCAGATTCAATCATCAACACAGCTTCGTCAGTACCAGCGATAACAAGATCAAGATCTGTATCAGCCATTTGCTCTGATGTTGGGTTCAGAACATACTCGCCGTTTATGAAACCAACACGTGCCGCGCCAACTGGACCCATGAAAGGGATGCCAGAAATAGTCAAGGCAGCAGATGCGCCGATCAATGCGACAATGTCAGAGTCGTTTTCAAGATCATGTGCAACAACTGTACAAATGATTTGAGTTTCGTTTTTAAAGCCACTTACAAATGAAGGGCGGAGTGGGCGGTCGATCAGACGCGAAACAAGTGTTTCTTTTTCTGATGGGCGTGCCTCACGTTTGAAAAAGCCGCCCGGAATTTTACCGGCTGCATATGCTTTTTCTACATAATTTACTGTCATTGGGAAAAAGTCGATACCCGGCTTTTCCGTACGAGCGGCAACTGCTGTACACAGCACTTTTGTTCCGCCGTATGTGACCATTACTGCGCCGTCTGCTTGACGGGCAATTTTACCTGTTTCCAGTACGAGCGGACGTCCGCCCCACATCACTTCCTTGCGATGTTCTTCAAACATTTTTCTTCCTTCCGAAGCGGTGTCGGCCCAATGCCTTGCCGCGTATAACTGATGCCCTATGCATCAGTGAGTTATCTTGTCTTAACAACCTGTTCTGAAGTGAACTCCAGAATCACCGAACGCCGGAGGCTTCGGGCAAAGAGCCCGAGGCAGAACCGGCGTTGGAAACTTCCACGATCTTTAAAAGATCTGGCAAGGGTATTCTTACTTACGAATGCCAAGACGTTTAATAATAGTCTGGTAACGCTCGTCGCTACTTTTCTTAGTATAGTCGAGCAAACGACGACGACGGCTAACAAGGCTGAGCAGGCCACGACGTGAATGTACGTCTTTTTTGTGGTCTTTAAAATGTTCAGTCAAGTTTGTAATACGTGTAGTAAGAATGGCAATCTGTACTTCTGGGGACCCTGTGTCTCCGTCAGTAGTTGCATATTCCTTGATCAATTCTGCTTTTTTTTCAGCACTAATCGACATCGAAAAACTCCATTATCAAATATTAAAAACACGAACCGGATATAAAACGCCGTTTTCCACTTTGGAAATCGACAGGGGAATATCACCGTTCATGGCGCAGACAATTCCGTCCGCTGTATTTGGAACCGCCACGTCGTTGCCGTGTCTCACGCGATCTGCCTGAGTTTCCGAAATGGCCACCGCCGGGATGTCGTCCAGCGCGGTCGTCAATGGAAGCAGGTCCTCAAATTCTGCCGGACACTGCCACAGCTTTTCCAACTTATCCAGTGAAATCGCGTTTTCTGCCAAAAAAGGGCCGACTTTGGTGCGGCGCAGTTGTGACAGGTGGGCAAAAGTCCCAACTTCCAATGCCAAATCTCTTGCTAAGGCTCTGATATAGGTACCTTTTGAGCAACAAACGTGGAAACGGGAATGGTCTGCATCTTGGGTTTCTTCCAGAGACAACGAGTGGATTGTAACCTCCCTCGATGGCATGGTGATTTCCGCACCGTCACGGGCCAGTTTATAGGCGCGTTTTCCATCAATTTTGATGGCGGAAAAGATGGGCGGGATTTGCGTGATGAGACCGGTAAATTTGGGTAGCACTTGCGCTAAATCTTGTTCCGTCGGCCGAACAGGGGAGGTTTCGGTGACTTCGCCGTCTAAATCATCGGTGTTTCGGGCCTCTCCCCACCTTGCGGTAAAGCCGTACTCTTTTATATCATCGACAATATAGGGAACAGTTTTCGTGGCCTCGCCAAGGGCAATGGGAAGGACACCTGTTGCGAAGGGATCTAAAGTTCCCGCATGACCGGCTTTTTGGGCATTTGTGATTCGCTTGACCGCACCGACCACTGCGGCAGAGCTTAACCCCGCAGGTTTATCAATATTCAGCCAACCGTGTATGGGAATACCGCGCCGTTTTCTGGCCATCGTGTTTACTCGCTCGCGTCAGTCTCTTTGTCATCATCCATATGGTTGACACGGGTGCGTCGGATCAAGCTATCAATGTGATCGCCATATTCAAAGGACTCGTCCTTTTTAAAGAAAAGACGCGGTGTAAATTTCATGGACAGTTGTTTGCCCAGCTCAGCTTGTACGAAACCAGAAGATCGGTTCAGGCCGTCGATAACAGCCTTTTCATTCTGCCCGCCGAGGGGAATGATATACACCGTAGCATTCCGCATGTCAGAGCTCGGCTGCACTTCGGTAACTGTAATTGGTGTGCTTGTAACATCTGGATCGTGGATGTTGTCTTCGGCCAGGATGCTAGCAATAATATGTCGGAGCTGTTCGCCAACGCGCAATTGGCGTTTGCTGGCGGTCCTGCCAGATCGTTTTTTTGTCGCCATGAGATGCCTCACTCATAAAAAAAAGACAGGGACTAAAGCGCCCCTGTATTTTTGAATCGGTCCTAAATGTTTATGTTGGTTATAGCGAGCGGGCTACTTCCACAATTTCGAAACATTCGATGACATCGTTGTCTTTGATGTCGTAGTAATTTTCAAAGGCCATACCACATTCCATACCGGACTTAACTTCTTTAACTTCGTCTTTGAAGCGTTTAAGTGTACCCAAAGTTCCTTCGTGGATAACGACATCATCGCGCAACAAGCGAACTTTCGCGCCGCGTTTAACCACACCTTCGGTAACCATACAGCCGCCAATTTTACCAACTTTGGTAATGTTGAAGACTTCGCGAATTTCTGCATTGCCAAGGAAATCTTCGCGTAATGTTGGTGCGAGCATTCCAGATAGCATCGCTCTGATATCATCGATCACATTGTAGATCACAGAGTAATACCGAATATCAACGGCTTGATCGGCGGCTTCACTGATGGCTAGTTTGTTGGCACGTGTATTAAAGCCAATTACCATTGCGCCAGAGGCGGCAGCCAACGCGATGTCAGATTCTGTAATACCACCAACACCGGAAAGCAGAATGTTCACTTTCACTTCATCGGTTGCAAGTTTCTCAAGAGAAGTTGCAATGGCCTCAGCAGACCCTTGAACATCGGTCTTAATAACGATCGGAAGTTCGTCCGCTGTTCCTTCTTGAATAGCAGTGAACATTTGTTCGATAGTTCCGCGAGCAGAGGCAGTAACTTTCTTGTCTTTCTCCACCTGGAAACGGTATTCAGCGATTTCTTTCGCTTTGGCCTCCGTTTCAGTCACGATGAAATCATCACCGGCAATTGGACTACCTTGGATACCCAGAACTTCAACAGGGACAGATGGTCCAGCTGAGTCAACGGGATTTCCGCGGAAGTCAAGCAATGCGCGGACTTTACCGTGAGACGTACCGGCAACGAAATAATTGCCAACTGTCAGAGTTCCGCGATTAACCAGAACCGTTGCGACCATACCGCGGCCGGTTTCGATTTTAGCTTCAACGATGGAACCTTGTGCATTCCGATTAGGATTGGATTTAAGTTCAAGGATTTCAGCTTGCAACAAGATCGCTTCTTGCAATTTATCCAAACCAGCACCTGTTAGCGCTGAAACTTCAACATCCAGAACATCGCCGCCCATGTCTTCCACGAAGATTTCATGCTGCAGGAGTTGCTGACGAACCTTAGCGGGGTCGGCACCTGGTTTATCGCATTTGTTGATGGCAATAATGACAGGCACGTCAGCTGCTTTGGCATGCTTAATGGCTTCAATAGTTTGCGGCATGACGCTATCATCTGCGGCAACTACCAGAATAACGATATCCGTGATACTGGCACCGCGCATCCGCATTGCTGTAAACGCCTCATGGCCCGGTGTATCAAGGAACGTGATTGTATCGCCAGAAGCAATAGTAACCTGATAGGCACCAATATGCTGAGTGATACCGCCAGCTTCGCCAGCAGCCACATCAGTTTTACGCATGGCGTCAAGCAATGATGTTTTACCGTGGTCAACATGGCCCATGATTGCGACAACAGGGGCACGAGAAACCAAGGTCTCTTGTGTATCCTCTTCGCCGCCGCCAAGACCAATCTCAACGTCAGATGCTGCAACACGTTTTACTGTATGGCCGAGTTCTGCCACAACAAGTTCAGCTGTATCAGCGTCGATTGTCTGTGTTGGCGTCGCCATGATACCAAGTTTCATCAATGTTTTAACAACATCAACCACCCGTTCAGTCATCCGGTTAGCAAGTTCTTGTACAGAAATTACTTCTGGAATAGTGACCTCACGATATACCTTTTGCGGTAAATCCTCTGGCTGCATTTGTTGTCTTCTGCGAGCCCGTTTAACAGCAGCAAGAGACCGTTGTTTTGGTCCCCGGTTGTTGAGGGCGTCGCCAAGTGTCATACGGCCACCACTACGACGTTGATCTGTATTACGCTTAGCATTCGCAGCTGGTTTATCATCAGTGCGTGTGGTTTTGACAAGTTTCTTACGAGCACCAACTGCCGGTTTGTCTTTGTCGTCCGCACCGTCGGTTGAGCGAGGTGCAGGACGGCCAGCAGGTTTCGCTGCTGTTCGTTGTTGAGCATGCGCCGGCCGTTTTGGGGCTTCCGCAGGGACCGCAGCAGGAGCTGGTGCCGCAGCCTTATTTTTCGCACGATGCTTCGCAGCTTCGGCTTCTTTCGTCGCTACGACTTCGTCCATTAGGCGGCGCGCTTCAGCTTCTTCAGCTTGGCGGCGTTCTTCTGGGGATCGGCGATTAGTTAGGCGTTCTTGGCCCTTCCGTTCTTTCTCTTCGGCTTTTTCAACAACAGCCTGTTCTTCAGCCCGTTTTTGATCTTCAACAGCGCGAATAGCGGCAGCTTCTGCATCCCGCACTCTTTGCTCTTGAGCCAATTGGAGGGCCGCTGCACGAGCACTTTTCTCACCTTGGGTAAGAAAGTTCAGGTCTTTACGGTTGTTATCACGCCGTTTTGGGCCAGATGCTGAAGACGGCCGTTTAGCCCCTAGGGGTTTTTTTGGCGTCGATGCTACTGGAGCCGTCGGAGTTGCGGGTGCTGCCGGAGCTGTTGATGCTACAGCAGGTTTCGGTGCAGGTGCCGCCATGCCACGTTTTTTTCGAACTTCAACCTGTACGGTTTTGGATCGGCCATGGCTGATACTTTGGCGAACCTGACCGCTGTCACCGGCGCCTTTTTTCATTTCCAGCGGTTTATTTAGACTAAGCGACTTGCGCCCACTTTTGTCGTTTGTTTCAGTCATTCTAACTCCGACCCGGTTCTTTTACCTGAGTGATCTTGTTCTCTAAAGCCTGCTAGCTTAGAAACCTCGATCAAAAACTTATCCGTTAGCCCTCCACGGGCTATAGACGCATGAACCGAGTTTTCTAGGCCCAGCGCCTGACTTAATTCCGTACTGCTAAACAGTTCAACTATCGGGATTGAAGTTGCCAGCCATCGCAGTTTTTTTCGCCCATCTTCAGAACCGTCATTTGCCGCCAATAATACGGCAGCTTTTCCGGCCCTTAAAGAAGCTTCTACCTTAGCGAAGCCGGTTTTTATCAAACCACTTCTTCGGCCAAGGCCTAGCGAATTTAAACATCTTGTTGCCAGAGCGGTTTCGACAAAATCGGCCAGTCCCTCTGGGGTATCTATTTTTCGTTTTGCAGATCGAGAGAAGAGCCCTTTTTTACAAGCAAGCTCTATGTCTTCTCTGCTGCAGCTAATCCAAATCCCACGTCCTGGAAGTTTTTCACGAATATCGAGAACCAGATTACCATCAGGCGATACGACAAAACGAAGAAGTTCTTCTTTTTTTCGTATCTCACCAGTGGCTATACACCGGCGCACCGGTTCACTCAAGTCTCTATGTGGACGCTTTTGCTTTGCGTTAGTCGTTGCTTTCCTCGTCACTCGCAGTTTCTTCCTCTTCAACAGCGGGTTCTTCGTCTTCGAACCAATGAGCCCGAGCGGCCATAACGATCTCGTTCGCCAAGTCTGGGTTCAGTCCAAATTCTTTTAAGATACCGTCTTCAGGGCTAACCAACTCATCGCCGGATAGATCTGCAAGATCGTCCAGAGTTTTAACGCCGGCTTCACCAAGAGCAACAACCATTGGAGGGCTTAAGGCTTCAATGGCAAGAATTTCATCGGTGACACCAAGTGCAAGCCGTTTTTCTTCCATTTCAGCGTTGAACGCTTCTATGTATTCCTGTGCACGTCTGACCAATTCTTCTGCGACTTCTTCATCAAAGCCTTCGATCTCCGCAATCTCGGCTACATCTGTGTAGATAAGCTCATCGACTGATGTGAAGCCTTCAGTGGATAGAAGTTGTGCGATTGTCTCATCAACATCCAAAGCAGCCATAAATTTATCTGTACGTTCCGTAAATTCTGCTTGGCGGCGACCAGATTCTTCTTCCTCTGTCAGGATATCAATATCCCAACCGGACAGCTGTGTTGCCAGACGGACATTCTGTCCGCGGCGACCAATTGCCAATGAAAGTTGATCGTCAGGAACAACCACTTCAATGCGGTTTGTTTCTTGATCCAAAACCACTTTGGCAACCTCAGCAGGCGCAAGTGCGTTCACAATGAAGCTTGCCTGATCCGGTGACCATTGAATGATGTCGATTTTTTCGCCTTGCAGTTCGTTCACAACGGCCTGCACACGAGAGCCACGCATACCAACGCAGGCACCCACAGGATCGATGCTTGGATCATTTGACGTTACGGCGAGTTTGGCACGGCTTCCAGGATCACGGGCAACAGATTTAATCTCAATAATGCCGTCATAAATTTCAGGAACTTCCTGACTGAACAGCTTCGCCATAAATTGCGGATGACTACGGGATAAAAAGATCTGTGGGCCACGTTGTTCACGGCGAACATCAAAGATGTAGGCGCGAATGCGATCCCCTTGGCGGAAGCTTTCACGTGGCAACAACTCATCCCGGCGAACAACCGCGTCGGCCTTACCAAGATCAACTGTGACGTTGCCATATTCAACCCGTTTCACAATGCCGTTAATGACATCGCCAATGCGGTCTTTATATTCTTCAAATTGACGTTCGCGCTCAGCTTCACGGACTTTCTGAACAATAACTTGTTTAGCAGTCTGTGCGGCGATGCGACCAAAATCAATCGGAGGCAATAGATCGGTTAATAGGTCACCAACTTGGCTGCCTGGAACTTCCAGTTCAGCTTCTTCCACGGTGAGCTGAGTAGCGTCGTTTTCGACCTCCTCAACAACTTCGCGAACGCGCGCAAGGCGAATTTCGCCAGTACCACGATTAATGTTGGCACGAATATCGTTCTCGTGACCGTATTTGGCCCGAGCAGCTTTCTGAATAGCCTCTTCCATGGCCTCCAGAACGATATCCCGGTCAATTAATTTTTCTCTGGCAACCGCGTCAGCGACTTGTAGCAGTTCCAGGCGATTTAAACTTGCAGCCGATTCCATGACTTCAATTCCGTCTATCAGGACTTGTTGCTGCTTTGACTTGCAGCAATCAACTCATCTGTTAATACCAGCTTTGCTTTTCTCACATCAGAGAAAGGCAATTCCCATTTTTCTCCTGCACCGTCCAGAACGAGAATAGTGTCTCCTTCTAAACCGAGCAATTTACCACGGTATCGGCGTTGACCATTTACCGCTTCTTGCAATTCTACTTTCGCCTCAAACCCTGACCACCGGTCGAAATCTTTCAACCGTGTCAGTGGGCGATCAATTCCTGGCGAGGACACTTCCAGATCATAAGCCTCTATAATTGGGTCTTCTACATCCATTACAGCTGAAACGGCGCGGCTAATTTCGGCGCAGCCTTCAACGGTCATTGTACCGTCTTCTTTTTCTGCCATAACTTGAAGAATTGGATGTTCTCCGCCGGTAAAAGACACGCGAACCAGCTCATAGCCTAGGCTTTCGATAGTCGGTGCAATTAAGTCAGCAATTTTAGTCGTTTGGTCCAATGAATGTCTCTTTAACTAATGGCCAGGCGAGAAGCCTAGGCCCCATAAACAAAAACAGTGGGCCAGAGGCCCACCGTTCAAACAGCTTATCCTTGCGGTAAGCGAACAGTATCTTTAAAAACGCATAATAGCTCAAGTGCAGGTAAAGCCAAGCTATTTCTTAGTTATTAACGGCTAGATTTGCGGGATATCCTGCGAAACCGGTAATAGACAGAGCGGCGGCCCTCTCTCATAGCTTTGGCTTCGTATCTGGTTTGGGGCCAGTCATTGCCGCGTTTCAGCCAATCTTCAGGATGTTCCGCTTCCCATACAAAGTCTTTTGAGCGGAGGAAATAATGCAAAATCCACGCGCCATAATCTGTATGATCTGTGCCCACTCTAAGGACGGCATCGTCTTCTAGAATATGAGCAAGCGCTGCGATATTCTCATCTGAGACGAATCGCCGTTTTTGATGCGACGTTTTCGGCCACGGATCGGCAAATAGTAAAAAGCCCTTATTGATGGATGCCTCAGGCAAACGCTCCATTAAATGCTCTGCAGCTTCATTGTGCAGTCTTACATTTTGAGACCCGTTTTCCAGAAGCTTTCCAAGAAGCACGGCAACACCGTTTAAGAAAGGTTCACAGCCAATAATACCCACTTCAGGGTGCTGGCTTGCTTGCCACGCTAAATGTTCCCCTGCGCCGAAGCCGATTTCAAGCCAATATTTTTCAGATTTCCCATCAAATAAGGCGTCAAGATTTACCGGGTTTTCCTCTTCAGGAACGCGCAAACCCGGCAAGATCTCCTCTACGGCGTAACGCTGGTTTTTGCGAAGAGCTTTTCCGCGCCGACGACCGTAGAGAATACGTTTTTGATTTTCATCTGTTTGGGACATTGCACTACTTGGATAAATGAGAGATGAAATTAAAATGCAGATTGAAGTTGCTGGACAAGATCCAACTGCTCCCACGAGAAGCCACCATCATCTTCAGGGGCACGGCCAAAATGACCATAAGCAGCTGTTCTTGTGTATATGGGCCGGTTCAGCTTCAGATGTTCACGAATGCCACGAGGACTTAAATCCATAAGCTGCATCAAAACATCAGCAAGGCGCGCTTCTTCAACTTTACCTGTGCCATAGAGATCCACGTAAAGAGAGAGTGGTTTTGAGACACCAATCGCATATGACACTTGAAGACAACATTTGTCAGCGAGGCCAGCGGCAACAACATTTTTTGCAAGGTAGCGGGAGGCATAAGCTGCAGATCGGTCAACCTTGGTTGGATCCTTGCCAGAAAAAGCACCGCCACCATGGGGCGCTGCGCCGCCATATGTATCAACGATAATTTTGCGTCCGGTCAGACCGGCATCGCCGTCTGGGCCGCCAATGACAAACTTGCCTGTAGGGTTGACGTAAAATTCGTCTTCTGGGCACATCCAGCCGTCTGGCAGGACATCGGAAACATGTTTCCGAACGACTTCGCGAACTTCTTCAGTCTCAACACCATCAGCATGCTGGGTGGAGACAACGACAGAGGTCGCCCGAACCGGCTTCCCGTTTTCATAGGCGAGTGTGACCTGACTTTTGGAATCGGGGCCTAAAATGCTGTTGGCATCCGCATGGCGCGCATCAGCGAGTGATTTTAGAATGTTATGTGAATAGTAGATAGGCGCAGGCATTAAAACGTCGGTTTCGTTGACCGCGTAGCCGAACATAATACCCTGATCGCCAGCTCCTTCATCTTTATTTCCGGCCGCATCTACGCCTTGGGCAATATCCGAAGACTGCTCATGCAGGAAAATATCAACAGCAGCATTTTTCCAATGAAAGCCTTCTTGCTCATATCCGATTTCTCGAACAGCATTCCGGGCTGTTTCTTCGATTAAGTCTTTCGTGATGGCGCCGGGTCCCCGAACTTCACCTGCAAGAACAATACGGTTTGTTGTTGTTAGGGTTTCGCACGCTACTCTTGAATACGGGTCTTGGGATAAATACAAATCCACGATGGAATCTGAAATACGGTCACAGACTTTATCGGGATGACCTTCCGACACGGATTCGCTAGTAAAGAGGTAATTGGAGTTTTTCACGTTAAGCCTCGGCTTTCTTATCAGTGATTGCTGCGAACTCAGGGTTCCGCAAATTGATGGATCTTGTGGGCAATTTAGCGTCAAACCGGGGCAGGTCAAGTACAGATTAATTTATGAAGTTAGACATGTAGCGATAAATACCGTTTTTTACTGTTCAGCTATGGCTTTAATCAGTTCCAGCACCCGCTTTCGAGTATCTTCATCTGATATACTGTAAAAGGCGCGCGCAAGTTGCTGTATTTCGCGTGTATTTACAGGCTGCTGTTCATAGGTTCCGTTGGTTTCGGATATCTGGCCGCCAGAAGATGATAGATGTTCGGGCATTTCTTCAAAGAAGAAAGCAGGCGGTACGCTCAACAGCTGGCTGATATCATATAGACGGCTTGCGCCAACACGATTGGCGCCTTTTTCATATTTTTGAATTTGCTGGAAGGTAAGACCAAGTTCTTTGCCAAGCTTTTCTTGGCTCATTCGCAAATAGTTTCTGCGTTCGCGCAGCTTATTGCCGACGTGGACGTCTACAGGATGATGTGACATGTCTCTCCCCCTTCACTTGATCTGCAACTCACACTTTAGGTGATTTAAGCGTTAGCTCGCGATTGTGCCTATTTTAAGTGAGAATAAGGTATTTATGACAATTGTGATATATTAAAATTCAACTAATTTCATCTATAAGTTGATTAAATTTGATTTTTAAATCTACGGATTAAGGCTGGTAATAGAAACAGCAGGGTTAAGCTTAACGGCAGAGTTTCCCCGGTCATCGAATAGAGAGTTCTATTTTCAATTGGCATTGGGATCTGCCCATCAATGACACCGGTTTGGGTGGGAAGAAATTTTTGAAGAACACGTCCATATCCATCAACGATCCCGGAAATCCCTTTGTTTGCAGACCGAATGAGGGCAACCCCTTGTTCAATGGCACGTGTGCGGCTGGTAAGAAAATGCTGATATGGGCCAGATGTATGCCCAAACCATGCGTCATTGGTCACATTTAAAATCCAGTCAAAGGACTCCTCGTCATTTACCTCCCAAGGAAAGGCGACCTCGTAACATATTAAGACACGAGCGGGAGGGAGGCCTGCCACCTTCAAAATATTTGAGGCGCCTTCTTCTGGAAACGAGAAGTCTGACATATTATCCAATACGGGAATGACGCTTGCGATACCGGATGCTTTGAGAAACCAACGCAGCGGTAGATATTCACCAAAGGGAAGTAAGTGGCGTTTGTCGTATTTTCCAAGGATCTCGCCGTCTGCATTTAACGCCTGTACACTATTCCAATATAATCTTCGGGTTGGATCTTTTCGCGGAGCACCGGTTATGATAGCACCGCCGTCTGGCACAAATGTTTTCAAGTAATTCTGAATGCGTTCATCGGTTGTCAGGAAGAAGGGGACCGCAGTTTCTGGCCAAATCAGATATTTAGCGTCCGACGGTGTCCGGCTACTTAATTCCGTCAATCGGCGAACATGTGTAAAACGTGTTTTCGGTTTCCACTTATTTTTCTGTTCATTATTAGGCTGAACAATTCGAACTTGGCTGTTGTCGATGACCCCAAGATCAGGAGCCTGCAGCCGGACCGCACCGCCAATAAACAGTACTGCAATAAGGGCGCAATCTATGAGGATGAACCGGTTCTTAGCTTTACGAGAATAGGCGGGTTCCATCAGCAGAGCAGGGATACTACTCAGGAAAACTGTGAAAAGGGTCAATCCGTAAATGCCAACAAATGCGGTCCATTGTAAAATAGGGAGCGTATTTCCCCAGCTATACCCCGCAAGGTTCCAGGGAAGTCCTGTAAATATGGTGCCGCGGATATATTCGCTTAAAGTCCAAATGCTGGCAAATGCGAGGACCTTCACTATGCCGTGCACTTTTAATAAATACAGGGTTAGGGTCGTTAAACCGCAAAAAATAGCTAAAAATGCTGGCAATAAAAGTGTTGGTATTGGTATCAGCGCGGCATGAGCTTCGGCGTCAATGGTGAAGGAGACACCAATCCAGTATAGGCCAGCGATAAATTGTCCCCAACCAAACCACCAACCCATAAAAAATGCCTGCCATTTAGTTTTACTTTTTCCGGCCAGAATTAACAGGCCTGAAAAACAGACGGGGAGGAAAAATATCAGGTGGAGTGGTGCAAATGTTGTGGCCATCAGCAGGCCAAGGACAAATGAAATCGCGGACAGTTTCCAATAAGAAAGACTGTCTAAATCCACCTTAAATGCCTTCATTCAACGTCTGCCAAGAGTTCGGGTCGTCTACATATGCGGACCCGCTTGACTTTACGAGGGTCGGCATCAATTATTTCAAAATCAAGGCCGCTGGCATGGGGAATAATTTCACCGCGCACAGGGATATGACCCGCAAGCTGGAAAACCAAACCGCCAACAGTGTCCACTTCCTCATCTTCATCTTCTGGCAAAAGATCAATTTCTAGAAGTTGTTCAAGCTCTGTAATGGATGCGCGGGCATCCGCTTCAATATTTCCGTTTCCTGCGACAACAATAAGCGGGCCTTCCTGCTCATCATGTTCATCTTCGATATCGCCAACGATTTCTTCAACCAAATCTTCAATGGTGACAAGTCCATCTATACCGCCATATTCATCGACGACCGTTGCCATATGGATATGGGTTGCCCGCATTTTCAAAAGAAGATCTTGCAAGGACATTGAAGGGGGTACAAAAAGCACCTCACGGCGGAAATTTTGCCAGTTGGTTTTATCTTCGGTTCCCCAGAAATTGATAAGATCCTTAATATGGAACATGCCCAAAACATTATCGAGAGTGTCTTCAAAAACGGGCAGTCTTGAATGATTGGTTTCTGCAAAGCGGGCAACAACCTGATCAAGAGTAAGGCTAATATCAATAGCTTCGATATCCGCCCTTGGGATCATAACATCGCTAATATCAATGTCGCCAATGCCCAGAATGTTGGTCAGCATTGCTTTTTCAGCAGGATTTATTTCTTGTTCCGGATCATCATGTTCCTCGATTAATTCTTCGAGGGTTGACCGAACACTACTATCTGGTTGTTGGGATAAGCCCAATGCTCTGAACAAGCGGTGGAACAAGCCCATTTGTTCGGTAATTGTACCGTTGGTCGGGGCATTATCAGACGAGTTGTTTGCGGGTATATGGTCAGTCATGATCTGTTTATATGATTATTCTTCTAACTATTGCTTAAAATATACGGATTGTCGATGTTCAACTTTGCAAGAATTTGAACTTCAAGTAGTTCCATGCGCTCGGCATCGGTGTCATCAATATGATCGTATCCCAGCAAATGAAGCACGCCGTGAACGGTCAAATGGGCGAGATGATCATCGAAACTCTTTCCCTGTGTTTTAGCTTCTGCAGAAACGGTCTCCTCTGCAAAGGCAATATCGCCAAGGCAAAGGGGTTCTTTAAACATGAGAGTATCTTGTAAATTTTCCAGCGTTAATTCGGTGTCTGGAAAAGAGAGTACATTTGTCGGGGCATCTTTATCACGGTAATCTGCATTTAAAATTTGGATTTCGCGATCACCGGTAAACAGAAAGCTGACCTCCACATTTGTATTTGCGGGAACATCGTTCAAGTTAAATTCAGGTAGAACATGCTGCAGGGTAGCTATGAGAATATCTTGGGTTCTCCGCTGACCGGTATCTCCCATTTGCAGCCAATAGCCATCTTCTACAGATATGCTCGCCTCGCAGCCAAACGGGAGAGGATTTGCTTTTGATGAAATAGGGGCATCGGGGGTCAAATTTTTAATCCTGAATAGAAGGGGACAGTTGCAATCAAGGGCTGGTATTGGCCCTAATCATTCCCGTTCTTTTTCTTGGCTTGAATTTCGAGATTAAGTTTCTTTTCCCGGTCATGTTCGCCGTAAGCCCTAACAATCCGTGTAACCAGAGGATGCCGAACCACGTCGGCCTCGCCAAAGTCGATAATATCCACACCTTTGACGCCTTTGAGAATCCGTACAGCTTCTTTAAGACCAGAGGGAACACCGAGGGGTAAATCCACCTGCGATAAATCACCAGTTACCGCCATAGAAGAGTTTTCGCCCATTCGGGTGAGCAGCATCTTCATCTGTACGGGCGTTGTGTTTTGCGCTTCATCGAGAATAATGGCAGCATTAGACAATGTCCGTCCGCGCATAAAGGCAAGGGCGGCCACTTCAATTTCCCCGTTTTCAAGGCGTGTCACCACTTCTTCTGCAGGGAGCATGTCATAAAGGGCATCATACAAAGGCCGCAGATACGGATCGATCTTGTCGCGCATGTCACCGGGAAGGAAGCCCAGTTTTTCGCCGGCTTCAACAGCAGGGCGGGCGAGAATGATCCGATCCACTTTATTTTCGATCAGCATGGCTACAGCATTTGCCACCGCAAGATAGGTTTTCCCTGTTCCCGCAGGGCCCAGTCCAAAGACAAGCTCGTGTGTGTGAAGGGATTTGACATAGTAAGATTGATTAGTAGACCGAGGCGTAATCCGGCGCCGTTTGGTGACAATCATTGATCCTGTCGCGGCCACAGAACTTCGTGTGCCATCTGCCGCAGGAAGATCCTTTGCCATGCGCATAGCTGCATCAACTTCGCCTTCGGTAACATCGAACCCTGCTTCAAGTCGCTTATAGAGATCTTCCATAACTTGCATGGCTATTAGGCGCATTTCAGATGAGCCCGTGATGGCCATCTTGTTGCCACGCGGGGTTACGGAAACACCTAAACCTTGTTCAATTCGGGCGAGATGTTTGTCATGCTCGCCAACAAGCTGAGCCAGCAAATGATTGTCGTCAAACTCAATAAGAGTCACTTTTTCCTTGGATTCTTTTTTGCTTTTTGGATCAGTTACCGAGTTCGACACAGTCTCTCCTTAAATTAAGCAGCGTTTTCGGTGCTACTGGATTTTAAAATTCCGCGCAATGAATTGGCGTTCCCTTCGTCAATGGTGACTTCAGCAATACGTCCGATACGATGCGGCGGTGATTGAACATAAACCGACTGCATATAGGGACTGCGACCAATCAACTGTCCCTCGCGTTTGCCAGCACGCTCCAGCAAAACGGGCATTGTTTTGCCTTCAAACGAGCGATTAAATTCAATCTGTTGTTCGTTTAGCAATGCCTGCAATCGTGCAAGGCGTTCCGTCTTCACATCTTCGGGGACCATTTGTCCCTCTAGTGCGGCGGCGGGTGTTCCAGGGCGCGGGCTATATTTGAAGCTATAGGCCTGAGAGTACTTAACGTCGCGGATGAGCTGCATTGTATCTTCAAAGTCTTGCTCAGTCTCGCCGGGGAAACCAACAATAAAGTCGCCAGACAGCGCAAGGTCTGGCCGGTAAGACCGTAATTTTTCAATGATACCGCGATACTGATCACCTGTATGTCGGCGGTTCATTGCCTCAAGTATTTTATCAGACCCTGCCTGTACGGGCAGATGCAGATATGGCATGAGAACATCAACGTCCCGGTGGGCCTGACACAGATCTTCTGTCATTTCTAAGGGATGCGATGTCATGTAACGCAATCGCTCCAACCCTTCAATTTCCGACAGTTTATAGATGAGGTCGGTAAGGTTGCGGGATGTGCCGTCACCATCAAGGCCGTGATAAGCGTTCACGTTTTGGCCGAGCAATGTAATCTCTCGAGTTCCGGCGTCAATCATCCGTTTGGCTTCATCGATGATTTCAGGGGTGGAGCGAGAAAATTCAGCGCCCCGTGTATAGGGAACAACACAAAAGGCGCAAAATTTATCGCAGCCTTCTTGAACAGTCAGAAAAGCACTGAGATTTTTATCAATGGCATCGGCGGGCAAAAAGTCAAATTTGGGCTCAACCGGGAAGTCAGTGTCCAGAACCTTACCTGATCCACGGCTGACTTCTGCCAGCATTTCAGGCAATTTATGATAGGACTGCGGACCAAATACCATGCTGACGTACGGGGCGCGTTTTATGATCTCAGCACCTTCAGCTTGCGCCACACACCCGGCCACTGCAATCAGCATATCGCCGCCGCCAGCCGCTTCTTTTTTACGGCGGGTATTGCGCAGGCGTCCAAGTTCCGAAAATGTTTTTTCAGAAGCTTTTTCGCGAATATGGCATGTGTTCAAAATTGCCATATCGGCTTGATCTGGAGTTGATGTCAGAGAATATCCTAAAGGAGATAAAATGTCGGCCATACGGGCAGAGTCATACACATTCATCTGGCAGCCATATGTGGAAATGTACAGTTTCTTGGTCACTCGTCCTCACTGATCACAATTACGTGGAATTGAGAGTTGGCGAAAGAAATAACAATCGCTTATTAACCGCGTTTTTTAACAGCAATTTCTCAAAGAATGAAGAAATTGATGAAAAAAGTCAAAAATCAATCAATTATTCAGCTACATTGGGCTCTGGACGGTTGGTCATTGCCCTTGAGAGCCCTTCTGCGATGACAAGCTGGCAGTCTGCAGCCATTTCTTTTCGAGAATCATAGGCATCAATTGAGACGGGCGGATGAAAGCGCAGTTCTGCAGTCACAGATCCGGACTTCAAAAATTCCCACATGTGGCTCAAAAGACTTTCATTCCCCACCCACGCAATGGTTTTCATGATATTTCGAGTTACATACATATTATCCATTTGGCTATATGCAAGTGTCACAGGTTGAACGCAAAGGGCTTTATCGCCGGAATGTTTTTCTGCCAGAGAAAAATACGTACTTTTAAAGTCGTGGGTAACCAGACCATTGGAAGGCGTTCCTTCTGGAAACAGGAACATATTGTCACCGTTTTCCAAATGGGCCTGCAAATCATCTTGATGGGTTTTAATAGACGGACGTGTTTGGGCGATAAATATGGTTTCTTGTAGTTTTGCGAAGAGACCAATAAGAGGATAAGTTTTTACCTCGTCTTTGGCAACGAAGCTTCCCTGAAGGGCCTTCCCAACGACCGGTATGTCGAGCCACGATATGTGATTGATCACAAATAATGTGGGATGTATTTCCGAGGGATCACCATGGCAGACAACCTTCACCCGCAGTAACTTACACAAACCGCGATGAAAAACTTGAGGCAACAGATAGTGCGTTTTCGGAAATACAAGCCGGCCGATAAGGTGAATAGGGATCAGTAATCCCGCCCAAATCAAAACGAGAATTATGGCAATTATAGATCTGATGCGGGTCATTTGTTAAAAACTACGTAAAATAAAATGACTATCTGTCTTTCTTGTGAAGAGTTGTATGTTTAATATTCACCACAGACTCTTCAGGCTGCATTGCGGTTTCACTCACGCCTACAATTGGTTTTCCGTAAAGTTCTAGGCGGTGATCAACAAGCTCAAATCCCAGCTCTTTTGCAATTAAAGTTTGCAGAGCTTCGATTTTTTCACTTGTGAATTCGATAACTTGCCCTGTTTCAATATTTATGAGGTGATCATGGTGCTTGTCTGAAACCTCTTCATATCTTGCGCGGCCATCACCAAAGTCATGACGTTCAAGAATAGCGTTTTCTTCAAACATCCGGACGGTTCTATAAACAGTTGAAATGCTGATTGTATCATCAACTGCAGCTGCGCGCTTGTAGACGAGTTCCACATCAGGGTGGTCATGGGAATCTGATAAAACACGTGCAATCACACGACGTTGTTCCGTCATGCGTAGTCCCTTATCAATACAAAGTTGTTCCACTCTCGATGACATTTAGGCCTCAATACTATTTTATGACGCGAACACTTGAAGCCACTTTATACAAAACCGGTTTTCGGGGCTAGGGTTAAAGACGTTATTTATCTACGGCTTTTTTACGGCGTGTGCCCAAGCCAATTTTCTTGGCAAGGTTCCGGCGCTGATTGGCATAATTGGGTGCGACCATTGGATAATCTGTTGGTAATCCCCAACGCTGGCGATACTCCTCTGGCGTCATGTTATAAGCGGTTTTCAAGTGACGCTTGAGCATTTTCAATTTCTTGCCATCTTCCAGGCAAACAATAAAGTCTGGCTGAATAGATTTACGGATAGATATGGCAGGCTGTGGTCGATCGTTCGCCGGCTCGGAAGTGCCGACACTCGCCAAAGTCGAGTAAACTTCGCGAATTAAACTGGATATTTCACCGGCTTCTACCGCATTGCGAGACAGATGCGATGTCACGATGTCTGTTGTTAGAGCAAGTAGCTCCATTTTTTCTACTTTATCAGACACTTTTACCAGTCCTCCATATAAAAAGTTTCTGCTTTATAATGTATGCAGTTTATATGTGCAATACTAGGGCAAGAAAAAAGGGGGTGCGTGAAAAAAAACTATTATTCCTGTTCGTCAGGTAACTGTATTAGTACTTAACATGATTTAGTTTAACTGTCCTATTTGACCATACAAGTTGGTCATCAACGAAAATTTATAGAAATTTTTCGAACATTAGGGCATCAACAAGTCCGCTTTCTTCGCGGTAATATGCTTTTCTGCAACCAATTTCAGAAAAACCGCATTTCAGGTATAATTTTATTGCCGGAGGGTTTGTTGCAGCGACTTCCAAGAGCAGGCGTTTGACGCCGCGGTCAGCGAGATATGTAAAACCGTGAGCGAGCAGCACCGATCCTGCCGATAACCCACGCGCGCTTGGAATTATGCCAATGGTTAAAATCTCAGCTTCGTCAAAACTAATCTGATAGAGGCAAAATCCTATAGGAATTTCACCATCCATTATGATCTCTGCAGCGGTGCTTGGAAGAGCAAGTAAGTCCGTGAACGCTTTTTCAGTCCACGCCTTATCAAAACACTGTTCGTGAAGGGCCGCTAAAAGGGGGGCCGCAGTAACAGTGTCCAAAAGCTGAAATGTGAGTTTCATTAAGCCAGGTTCGGCGGAGTTATGCCGCCAGGCAATTTGGCATCTGGGCCCCGTAAGTAAAGAGGCGCAGGGGGTAATGAGCCAATATCGGGCTGTCCACGAGCGTGAGCAAGGGCTGCAATGATCCGGGCGTCGGGGTTCTGGTCAAGGCTGGAGATTTCAAACGGTTTTCCGTTAAGGAAGCCTGCTTCTTTCAGAAGCGCGCCGCCGCTGCCAATAATCAATAGAGGCTTCTCTCCCAAATAAGTTTGGGCGTCACTGATCGGAAGTGATTGCGCATCATTACATGCCTTGGGGAGGGGTGCGCCGTCTTCATAGGCATATGTTTGAATGTATATTTCTTTTCGCCGAGCATCAATGGCCGGAACAATTAATCGGTCGTTTGCAAGATCTTCAGGGACAGATGCCGCCAATGCTTGCAAGGTTGTAATCCCAATACAGGGTTTTCCAGATGCGATGGCAATGCCGCGTGCAGCTGCAAGCCCTATTCGAAGGCCTGTGAAGGTTCCGGGGCCAATAGAGACCGCAATCATATCCAGATCTTGAAAACCGGCACCTGCTTGGTCCATGAGAGACTTAATAATAGGGAGTAAGGTTTCCGCATGACCACGCGCCCGTTCTTCGTTATGGAACGCCAATGTATCTGGACCGTGCACAAGCGCTACAGAGCATGCATTTAGTGCGGTATCAAGTGCGAGTATCTTCATTGCCTTCTGCGTCATGTCCTAGTAGGCTCCCTTTCTCAGCGAGGCTACGCCTTAGCATATAGTTTTTTTCTTGTCTGGTGTAAAAGTATGGCAGACTTCAGTTTCGCATGGATGTTGAGTGGCAAATGAAACTCGTAGAGATTACCAAAACAGGGTTTGATGTGGAGCTAGATATTCGGTACGCCAGTAATAATAATTTTACGAGCGCACCGATTTATAGCCGCCCGAGATGTTTTCTGAATGAAGAAGCCGCAGAAAATTTGCAGATTGCCATAATTTTGGCTAAGCAAATGGGGTATCGCTTTAAACTGTTCGATGGGTTTCGTCCGACCGAAGCTGTTCAGGCACTTTGGGATCACACGCCCAATCCGGACTATTTGGCGCCGCCCACAAGTGGATCGCCGCATGCACGCGGGGCGGCCATTGACCTTACGCTACTTGACGGAAATGGAGACGAGGTGGAAATGGGAACAGGGTTTGATGCCATGACGGTTAAATCTCATCATGGAGCCTTGGATATCTCAGGTCTGGCGCAACAGAACAGAGCCACATTGCTTGGAATTATGACGTCAGCGGGTTGGGATTTTTACCGAAATGAATGGTGGCATTATCAACTGTTCAAACCCCGCCGATATCCGACGTTATCAGACGTCGCCGCGAATACAAAAATGATGGTAAGTGAGTAGAGGCATGCGAAAAATTGGAACAGATCAACGCAGTATCATGGGCTTGAAAAAACTTCAGCGCGCAGCCTTGGCTTTGATAATGACGGTAGCTGCCACGGCTCCTGCATTTGCTGCTGATTGGGCAAGTGTGATTATGTATCACCGGTTTGGCGATAGCAGATATCCAACAACGAATATCTCACTTAAACAGTTTCAAGCGCATGTGACGGAATTAAAAACAGGCGGATATACGGTTCTACCTTTGGGTAAGATTGTCGATAGTTTAAAATCTGGTGAAGCGTTGCCAGATCGAACTGTGGCGCTGACAGTTGATGATGCATATCTGTCCGTTTACCAAAATGCATGGCCTATTTTAAAAGAAGCGGGCCTGCCATTTACTGTTTTTGCCTCAACGGGGCATTTGGGAAATCGACCATCTGATTATATGAGCTGGACCCAATTAAAAGAAATGCGAGATGCGGGCGTCTATATTGGGCATCACTCCGCTAGCCATTCACATTTGCCAAAATTATCCCTTGAAAAGGTTCGGGTTGAAATTGCGTCAGCCAACACAGCCTTTCAGAAAAATTTGGGATTTGTCCCAGCCCTTTTTGCGTATCCATACGGTGAGTATGGTTCGGACATTAAGAAAATTATCGCGGAATCTGGTTTCAAAGCGGCCTTTGGGCAGCAATCAGGTGTGGCATATGCCGGTCATGATAGATTTTCATTCCCTCGTTTTGCCATGAGCGAAAACTACGGCAGTATAGGACGGCTGCGTCTTGCGGCGAATGCGTTGCCCCTTCGGGTGCGAAACGTGACGCCAACAGACAATATTTTGAAGAAAAACCCGCCAGCTTTCGGATTTTCTCTGGATGAGAAGTATGAAAACCTGAAGCAACTAACCTGTTATTCCTCTAACCAATCTGGGGGAAGTGTTCCTATTCAGCGCCTAGGTGATGATCGTGTCGAGATTAGGTTAAATCGCGCCTATCAGCCGGGGCGAGGCCGAATTAATTGCACCTTGCCGGGGCCAGAGGGACGGTTTCGCTGGTTTGGCAATCTTTTCTATATTCCGCGAAAGTAAAAATAAATGATGAAACAAATGGGACGGCTTAAAAACAAATTAAAAGCAGGGCAAAAAACTGCTGCGGCCTGGATGTTTACAGGGTCGGCTGACATGGCCGAAATTATGGGCAGTGCCGGTTTTGACGCTATTATGATTGATCATGAACATGGCAGCGGTGATCTGAGATCAGCCATTGAACAACACCGGGCTATCCGATCTGTTGGAGACACAAGTATTCTTATGCGTATTCCGGTCAACGATCCCATTGAGGTGAAACGGGCGCTGGATGTTGGTATGGAAGGCATTATGTTTCCATCTGTAAATACCGCAGCCGAAGCTCAAATGGCAGTTGATGCTTGCCGGTACCCTCCGCGTGGATCTCGCGGTGCTGGTTTTGGCTGTGCCAGATCAACGGTTTACGGTAAATACGCTGAAGAATATCTGGAAAACTTTGAAGACAATGTGATGATCATTTGTCAGATTGAAACAGCTGAAGCGGTCGCTAATATCGACGAAATTGCAGCGGTAGATGGGGTGGATATGTTGTTCATCGGCCCTTATGATCTGTCAGGCAGCATAAACAAATTAGGTCAGTTTGAAGACCCAGAAGTCAAAGCACAGTTCGAACTTGCGCGGGATAAAATCAAGGCAAGTGGGAAGTGGCTTGGCTGTATTTCTAGTGGTGCCAGTCAGTCCAATGAAATGTACGCGCAGGGGTTTGATTTTCTGCTGTGCGCCGCTGAAACGGCTTTATTGTCAGCGGCTGCAGATCAGTTGTTGGCTGATTTGAAAATTTGAGCTAGGCGTTCAGGAGCGAGCGTCGTCTCTTCGAACTGACCCAGATTATTGACCCGGATTAGGGCTTGCAGGGCGTCGATATAATCGGCACCTCGTTCAGAGTATAAAACGAGAGATCCTGCAAGTTCATATCCGTTTATCACACCAAATTCACTGCGCTGGCGGGCCCGCGCGATCCTGAAATCATCATAGGCGCCAAAGCTGTTTAGGTTGGTTGCATAGGTTTCGATGGATTGAAACAACTCGTCGAACGCTTTGACTTCATACTGTTCGCCTTCAGCGCGCTCTAGGGGAACAATCCCCTCACCAGCGGACCAGACACGTTGGCCAAAAAGAGCATTACCTTCGCGGGCAAATCTTGATGTGCCCCATCCAGATTCTTCGATGCTTTGTGCGAGTGCCAGCGAAACCGGGATCGTATCAACCCGCTTGAGCAATCCTGTAAAGTCATTGGCGTTTCCGCCGTAGCGTTTGGCTAGTTTGTTAAGCCAAGTAGCCTGCTTAATAGAGAGAGAGCTTCCCTCGGCGGTGATTGTTTGTAATTTTTGAAGTTTGGCGCGATGCTTCAAAATGTCTTCATTTACTTTGAGGATCAAGGGCAGCGCCACAGATAAAAATAGGTTTTTGCGGGCGGCTACATTTTCAATATCAAGGATATCGGTTGGCATATTTTGAACAAAATGCCTCGGTACTTCTTGTCCTTGCCTGATTTGGTCAAGATCAAAAGCCATGTTGGTCAGGCTATTGGTCAGGGATACCACGGTGATTTGGTAAGGCTGTTCAATTACAGGCAGGTCACTGGGACGCAGTTGAGGCGTTGGTATGTTGAGAAGGGCCGTCTTATACATGTCAGCGGCACCCGGTATACTGGTCGGGCCAGGTTTGCCCGATAAGCTCGCATGTGCCATTTGGGAAGGATGGTCCCCAAACTCCGTTGCGGCATAAACCACAACAAGTGACAACGCGAGCAAAGTAGCTACCTTGCTGGATTTAAGAGCAGTTGTTATCTGACGCATCTCTGTTTATCGCCGCACCATTGTTAACCTGCAAATACAGGACTATTATATCACTATATTCGGTGTGTGCAACATCACCGACCTACTAAATACTGTGTTTAAATTTCAAATTTTCAAAATGAAATTCGAACGGATGCGGAATATGTATTAAGAAAGGGTTAATTGCAAGCTTTGAGTCTTGCTAATGGAATTACCAGAAGACTCAAGGAGTTAAGTTGGGCTGAAATTATTGCCTATTTCTCGGGTTTACCAAAACGGGCGAATCGAAATTTGGAAAATTACGTAACAGCGTCCAACTGACTACTGCTCATATTTCCCGGGACAACTGTAATAGGGATGGCAAATGTACCGGACATTTCACCAACAAGACTTTTGATCAGTGGGCCCGGCCCACCAGTATCTGGTGAGGCGGCTAGCACAAGAATTCGGATGTCTGGGTCTTCTTCAATAAGTGCCAACAGCTCATCTTTGATGTAACCATCACGGATAACAAATTCAGGTATCAGATTTGTATCGCTCTGAATTTCAGTGGCGAGATCTTGTAACAACTCTTCAGCGGCCTCACGGGCTTCTTCACGCATCATTTGTTCCACACCCATCCAGTGTTGGAAATCGGGTGGCTCAATGACTTTAAGCAAAATAACACCGCCGCCCACGTGCCACGCTCGGCGGCAGGCAAACCTGATTGCAGACTTACATTCCGGAGTGTCGTCAACGACAACAAGAAATTTATTCCGGCGTTTTGATGTTTGGGCGTCACCGCTCATGAAGTTTCCGTCTGTTGTTTCAAATCGCTGTTATCCTGCCATCAGAACAGTCCCTATTTCAAGAGAATGTTGCTGATTTCTTTCAGTTGCGTGCGGGCACGCAAAATATAGAAGCCCTGTACGGCAAGATGATTGGGGAATAACTGTCCATCTGTCTTGGCGTTTGAAATGACATAGGGGTCCAGCTCAACAATGGATCGGAAGCTGGATAATAACTGACCCCAGGCGTTTCCAAGTTCCCGCTCGCGGATCAGATTTTCAAAATCCACGGACATGGCTGTGAGAAGCATATAATAGGCATAGGATTGCCCTTTAAAGCCATAAAACAGGTCATCAGCTAGGAAATCGATATAAGCGCCGGAGTTTTCGGCGATATGTTTATCGATCACAGCAGTGGAAGATCCAAGGTCGAGCGCGATCCGGTCCAATGTGGCTTGCAGATTATCACCGCGCTTTTCAAAAACAGCGCGACCTTCAGACAGGCGCTTATTGTAGTTGATCAGCGACTTTCGAGCTTTTTTATATTGGGTTTCCGAAGAGGCGGTCGGCAGAAGTGAGACGGTTGGATCCCATTCAAAAACATCCGCTGGATATTGCAGAAGGCCAGCGGTAATTTGTAAATCTGGGTCTGTTTGGCTTGATCCACGGGTGCGTCCGATCTGATCTGTCAGCTCAAAACTGAAGCGCGCTAATGCAGAGATAATGCCCTGTTGGTAATTGGGCATATTATCCAAAAGCGATCCGGGCATAAAAAAGGGATCATTTGTCGTCCAAACGTTTTGAATGACTTCCCGATCGATCAACCCAGCCATCATTTCAACGGTTCGGCTGCCGCCAGTAACTTCATTGGCGGCCCCCGGAGTGAATTTCACATCATCGTCAATAGTGTGGATCCACATCATTCCGCCTACGTAATAAACGAAGACGAGTGCAAGAACTGTGAGTGAAATATTACGGGTGTGCCCTCTTAAATTAAGGCTCCGTCCTCGCGGGGTATCTCCGCCAGTGCCGATTTCACTCATGTCTTCATATCCTCTATTGTATAGGCAATCATAAACCTAAATGTAGGAGGGAGAGGCCTTGTTACAAGGCTTCTCCCCCGTTTGAGGGTTAGCTTACTAAAAAGCCAACTGTTTCTTTGACTTCCCGGATGACGGGTTCTGCGAGAGCTTGCGCACGTTCTGCGCCGTCTTTTAAAACCGCATCCACATGGCTGGTATCTGCCATTAAACGTTTCATCTCGGCGCCAATGGGGCCAAATTTTTCAACGGCAAGTTCAGTGAGGATTGGCTTAAAGCTTGAGAACTGGGATCCGGCGTGTTCAGCCAGAACTTCAGCTTTTGTGCAATCTGCCAATGCTGCATAAATTCCCACAAGATTTGCAGCTTCAGGACGTTCTGAGAGATCTTCCATCTTTTCAGGAAGGGGTTCTGCATCAGTTCGAGCTTTTTTCAATTTCTTGGCAATCTCGTCCGGGCCATCAGTTAGGGCAATTCTTGAGTAATCGCTTGGATCGGATTTTGACATTTTCTTGGTGCCATCCCGCAACGACATTACGCGGGTCGCTTCCCCAAAAATCAACGGCTCTACCAGTGGGAAAGTTTCAGTCCCATAATCGTTGTTGAACTTTTGGGCGATATCACGGGTGAGTTCCAAATGTTGCTTCTGATCTTCACCAACCGGCACATGAGTGGCTTTATAGACCAAAATATCTGCGGCCATTAAAGACGGGTATGCGTAAAGACCGAGCGAAGCGTTCTCGCGATTTTTACCAGCTTTTTCTTTAAACTGGGTCATCCGGTTCAACCAGCCAAGGCGTGCAACACAGTTGAAAATCCATGCAAGCTCAGCATGAGCGGCCACATTGCTTTGGGCAAAGATTATGGATTTTTCAGGATCAA
>Ga0209826_1000248_pt1 | contig 38895 bp, 32 predicted proteins | sample GOMGulsemesocosm_5_FD_184637 | JGI IMG/M metagenome (GOLD analysis project Ga0209826, IMG submission 184637) | Methane-oxidizing microbial communities from mesocosms in the Gulf of Mexico - GOM15C Gulf of Mexico (SPAdes) (version 2) | ecosystem: Environmental > Aquatic > Marine > Cold seeps...
GCATCAGTAATAATTTCAATACCCAGTCGTTAAGGCTGCGCAACGCCATGGTGTCATAACCTGCATCGCCATCGGCCAACAACAAATATGAGTACACCTGTCCGAGACCTGAAGTATTTGGCCCCATAGCGGGCACACCAACACCGTTGGGGATTAATTCCTTCGCTTGCTGCAGCCGCTCAAATACCAGTTGGCGGGCAAAGTAAATATCCACTCCCTCGTTAAATACAACGGTCACACCGGACAAACCGGTCTTCGAAATTGAACGCACCTGCGCCACGTCGGGCAATGCGTACATGACCGATTCGATAGGAAAGGTAATGAGTTGTTCTACTTCTTCGGCCGCAAGGCCCGGTGCTTCGGTGTTAATGGCCACCTGAACATTGGTAACGTCGGGAAAAGCATCGAGATTTAATTTGGGAATCATCATTACGCTGGCGGCAAGAAACGCGCCCAACGCAATCACCACCAATAGGCGATTACTGACGGCCCAATCGACTAGTCGATTAAACATACGGTTCACTCCTAATTAATTAATGGTTGTGTGGATCAAAGCCGCCCTTGGCTAACTGCGAGGCAATAAAAAATGCACCCGCGGTGGCCACCTTTTCTCCGACGTTAACGCCAGAGACTTGATAACGTTCGCCGACGCGCGATTGCAGTTCGACCTCGCGCTCGGAAAACTGTCCGGCAGCGGTTTCGACAAACACGGTCCAATCACCATCGGCGCCACGCATTAGCGCGCCTTCGGGCAGCAGGATCAATGGCGACTGGCCTGCGGTTTTAACGGGCAACAGCAGGCTCACTTCGGCGAATAATCCTGGGTGTAATAAATGTTCGTGGTTGTCGATTTTCAAACGTACGTTGCGCGTACGTGTCTGCTCATTAATAGCGTGGGTTTCTTGAATGACGACGGCGGGAAACCGTTGTCCGGCCACCTCAACCTGCGCGCGTGTGCCGGCGGGAATTCTCTGCCCCAGGCGCGGCGACAGTTTGGCTTCAACCCAAAGGGAAGATTCATCCACTAACGTCAGTAACGATTGACCAGCGGCCAGCCATTGACCGGTCTGAAAGTTGTCCGCTAAAACCACACCCACGTGCGGTGCGGTGATCGTGAAACGGCCTAACTCGGAATCATCCGCGCGCAACTGGGTTAGCTGCGCCTCGTTTAAATCAGCCGCTAATACCTGTGCACGACTCTGTTGATAACTCACCAGACTGGCGTTGAAGCGCTTAGCACCCACGGTGCCTTTACCCAACTGCTTCACCCGTAACCATTCGCGCTCGGCCAGTTTAAACCGACCTTGTATCTCGGCCATTTCAACACTAAACAAGGTTACCAATGATTGGCCCGTTTTTACTTTTTGACCCAGCACCACCTGACGTTCAACCACGCGCGAGGTTAACTGCGCACTGATTAAGGTGGTGTTGTACTGATCATTGACCAGTTCACCCGGCGCCTTAATAATTTGCATGGCGTTAACGGCGGCGACAAGCGTTTCAACGCGTACGCCGGCCATTTGCTGTTGCTCGGCTGACATTTGAATGACGGCTGCTTCTTCATGTTCGACATGGGCGTCAGCGCGCTCGGTTTCATCGTGCTCGTCAGCGTGACCACTGCTTTCGTCATGCTCGTCCACAGCGTGTTTATCACCCTGGTCGATCTCGTCACCTAGGACATGCTCTGCAATGCGGGTTTGTTCGAGCGCTTGCGTTGATTGCGATTCATGACCATGCCCAGCACCGGCTTGCACCTGCATGGCCGCGGCGAGCAGGATCGCCGAAGCTGCAAACATCTGCCAAAAAGAAGGTTTAAGGTTTTGAGCCCTGCAAGTAAAAAAGGTCGTATTGGTTTTCATATTCAAAATATTCATTGGTATTCCTTAACGCTAGCCGCGCGTTGAGCAGCGCTGCGCTCTTCTGCTGAGAGAATGGGTGCGGCAGAGGTAATGGGCGGCTGCCCAGAGACACCGTTATCAAGAGCGGAGGACTCGTTGTTCGTTATAGGCGCCTGAGCCAACTGCTGTAGCCAGCCTTCAATCTGCTGCGAACTCAACAGCCAAGCCACCCAACTGCGCTGCGCTTGGCGGGCGAGTTCAATGCCCGCAACCAACGCATCGTTGCGCTGTTGCATGCCAAAAACATAATCGCGGGTGGACATGTCGCCACTGCCGAACTTCTCGGCCAGTAGGTGTGCACTTTTCGCTCCACGGCCACCAGTTAGGTCCTGCCACTGCAACCAAAACGACTGCTGCACTCGGGCAGTTTCGAGCTTGCTTTCCAGCTCGCTCGACGCCAAGCGCACACTGTCGCGCCAGCGGACCTCTAGCTCCAAGCTGCGGCTTTGCGCAGCCTTAAGTGCGGCGCTGCGCCGCGGGTTGAGCGATAACGGCAGGGAGATATCGAGCGACAGATAATCTTCATCACCTTCTCGGTTGGCGCTCAAACCCAGTGTAGGGTCGACGTTGCGCTCGTGCTCAGCCAGAACCTCGACGCGCTTCGCTTGCTGCCAAACCTGATGCGCTGCCAGCACACCGGGGCTCTGCTGCGCTAAGGTTTGTATCGATTCATCCATTGAGGCACTTTTTCCCAGCGCTGCCCAGGACCGCAGGGAAGGTAAGTTAAAAGACGGGGATTGTGTGTTCAACGCCTGAGAGAGACGCGCGGTCGCGCTCTGCTGATTGGCCCTCTGAGCCGCCAACTCTGGTAACCACTGCGCCTGCGTCAAGTAAGCGAGCTGAGCATCCAGAGGCTGTAGATCACCTGCACGTAAACGCTGCTGCACAATCGCGCGCAGCTGCGCCCAACCTGCCTGCTGCTGCTGCGCCAACGCTAAACGTTGCTCGGCAGCGGTGAAGTCAACCTGCGCAGTTAATGCATCGGCCAGTGCCTGCTCGCGCGCTTGCTCAATGGCGAGTATCTCTCCCGCCTCACGGCCTTTGGCCAGTGCCGACTGAGCCGTGCGCTTACCGGACCAATCTAAGGTTTGGCTAACGCCAAGGCTGTAGGTGCTGCTGTCACGGTCTTCAAAGCTCATATTGAGCTCAGGAAGGTAGCGCGATTGGCTATCACTCAGGCGCTGGTAGCCCGCCGCCTCGGCGCGGTAAGTAAGTGATTGCTGACTGGGCAAGGCAGATACTGACAGCATCAGCCACTGCGCCCACTGCGCGCTGGTTTCTGCTGGGTCAGCCGACGAAGGCGTTAACGTCTGTGCTGCACTTGCTGGAGCTGCACTTGCTGGAGCTGTCGTTGATTGGACTGTCGTTGATTGAACTGTAGTCGCCAGGTGGGCAGCGGCAGAATCCGGCACGCGTTCATACTGGGCGTCATTGGCCCATACCGTTGCTGGTAATAGCGGCAGACCCATTAATGAAATGGCGGCCGTCAGTTGTTTAACGGCCACGAGGGATTTGATGGTCATGGAATTTCTCCAAGTCTGTACACACGGCTCAGCTCACTGACGGCAGCAAACTGAGAGTAGATTTCGGGTGTTTAGACGGAGAGTATCGGTGGGCGCAGTAAGGCCTCGAGGCGCTGGCGAGGGGCCAGCAAGGGAGCATGAGCGGACATGTCGTGCACAGCTTGGGGGAAATCAAAATGGGAAATCAGGCTCACATCTTTGGCGTGGCCCGTACAAAAGCAACTGTGATCGTGTTCAGCTTGGCCGCTGTCACCATCATCGTCGCTACCATCACCGCTGCTGTGGAAGTGGTCGGCGGTAGCCGACTCAGCCCAGCCATTGTGCTCTTGATCGTGCTGATGCCCCGCCGAGTGATCCTGGTAAAGGCTACCGGTGTGCTGTGTTTCTTCAACCATATCCACAGCCGCCCACACTGATTGTGCAATCAGTAGGCTCGTGAGTAATAGCGAGAGAAACAGTTTCGGCATAGGTGGATTTTAAGCCCAGTCGTATCCACGAGGCAACGCCTGTGGGAAGTTAATAATTCAGCAGCTGATCATGCTGGCGGGCACCAAGGCAACCGCTGGATCACCCTATACATTCATGCCGTAGCCGAGCAGCGCTATTGCTGCATTTCTTAGTCTGGAGCAAACGCATAAAGTTTCATGCCAAATTGAAAATAACGCGCATACATATCCACCTCTATTTGTATGCGTAGCCCAAGACCTCACGTCAGCTAACGCGGGGGTCTAGGTGGAGGCAGCCACCCATAGCCACCGCTTACCCCTAAGCTCTAAGCCCATTCATGACATTACTGGCGGCGGCATTGCAATACAGCGCTGCCCCGCTCGAGGGCGACCCAATACCCGGCAAGAGAACTCGATCCCACTAACCTAGTACCCCCTAACGACCGGGCAGCGATTGCGGCCCCCCTGCCCTTTCCACTCCTCCCTTTCCGCATACCTCACCGCGACCCCGTACTCGCATTCAGACTTCCTCTCCCAATGAATCTTCGAAGCCACTAAGAACAAACAGTTCTCAACCAATATGTGTCTATACTAAAGCTATTTGCCACGAGCCCCATATTAATGAAAGACAACGCAACCTCCTGCGTAAAACGCTGTCGCAACTTGGCGATAAAACTGGCAAGCACAGCAGTCTCTGCGTGCGTACTTTCCACATCGGCCAGCGCCGATGACTTGTTTGAGATACCACAGGAAGCCCTGATCGATATTAAGATTACTTCAGCGTCTATGTTCGCCGAAACTCGCCAATACGCTGTTGCATCCACTTACCGCGCCGAAGAGGAACAATGGACGGCTTGGGATGCGCGCCGTAACCTCGACGCCCTGAGCAATCTCTCGGGTATTAGTACGCCTCACGTTACCTGGGGGGGACAAGCACTGGCCATTCGTGGCTTCACGCAGCTGCTTTCCGCCAGAGGTGTGGCAACCATGATCGACGGCGTGGCCGTTAATGATTTATTGCTCGGTAGTGCCCAGTACGACAACGAACACATCAGTTTAGGCGTCGTCGATAGCATAGAGTTAATCAAAGGCCCCGGCTCAACCCTCTACGGCACCGATGCTTTTCACGGGGTACTGTCCTTCAATACTTATTACTCGGAAGCTAACGAAGTAAACCTTAACGCTCAAATAGGCAGCTTTGACTACAGCCAAAGCAGTCTCAAGGTTAGCCAGCCTTTAGGCGAGCACTTCATTAACATCGCACTTGATAGCCGCCGCCAACAGCACTGGGGGCAAGATTATTTCAACATCAACAGTGATCAAATGGATTCGCGCTCCCATAAATATGAAAACACGACCGGTCTTATCAAGCTGCATAACGGCCAAGACCAGCTCTGGGATTATCAACTCAGCTATTATTACAATCTCTTTGAAGGCAGTGGGTTTATCGCGGGCGGCCATGCTTTTGGCTACCAAGACAGGGACCTTAGCCGTAGCAAACACAGCTTATCCAAGTGGCAAGCAAAGGTAAGTCGCGAAATCAATGACCATGCAGAGCTAGGGGTTACCGGCTCACACTGGAAGATCGAACGTGAAGACCCTTTTGCGAATCGGTGCTGCAGCGAACTAGAGTGGGAGCACGCACTCCGACGCTACCAGCTGCAAGGTTACTGGCGCTGGCAGGATGAAAAAGGCAATCGCCTGCACGCAACAATTGAACGCAGCCACCAACAGGTTGATAAAGAAACCACCAACGTCTTTGATATAAACGGCAACCTGAGCAGTAGCCGTGAGGGTAACGCGCAGGGCTACTTTCGGAACGTGAACTCTGTTGTCCTACAAGGACGCCGTCAAACCCTACACCAACCTTTGCAGTTAGAAATTGGAGCCCGCCTAGATGACTACTCAGACTTTGGCAACCATATGTCACCAAGGCTGGGGGCAATTTACCAAGTTAACCCGCAGCACACGGCGAAATTACTTTACGGCACCGCTTTTCGAGCCGCCGTCAGCGTAGAATTATTTGGCACATCGAGCATTGAAGGGAATCCCAGCATCGACCCAGAAGAGCTCGAAACTTGGGAGCTGGCCTACCTATTCAAAACCGAGCGGTGGCAAAGCGAGCTGCTAGCATTTAAAGCCAACTGGCATAACGGTATCATCGCAACACCTAATGGATCGGGTAAAAAGTATGAAAATGCCGATGGAAATACAAGCCAAGGCCTTGAGCTAAGTGCGCAGTACCGATTTGAAAAATGGCAGGTGAGCGCTAATAGCAGTTGGACTAAGAGCGAAAACACGGTCAGTAATTATGACTACGTCGCCTTTCCTGAGTGGCAATTAAAAGCAGAGGTCAACTACCATATTAACCGCCAACGTCAAGTCGCCTTTCGCTTCGACTGGCGTGATGAACGCAGCGAAGGCCCCATAACCACTCAAACCCAAAAACCTGCGGAGTTAGCCCATTATCTGCGCGTCGATGCTAATATTCGTCAATAATGGAAAGAGTGGCAAACCACCGTCAGCGAAAAGAACATTTTCAACCGAGGGAATCGTCTCCCCGCACTCGTCAACACTCCAAATGGAGACCTTGACACCTCGCGGAGGTTAGAATTATCACTGCTGTGGAAAGTACAATAATAACGCCATGATTAACAAAGCACCTACATCTCTCACCGCTTCCATCAGAACCATGTTCTGCGGTGCACTCACGCGGATGGTGATACGCCCTAGCATCTATACGCCGCTCCTCGTCACTCTGACGATAAGCCTATATTGCTCACATTCAATAGCAGGCACCCAGGAAGACAAACTCAGGGCCGCCGTCATTGGTGGAATCCTTCGCTATACCCAGTGGCAAGACAGCGCCCCGAAAACACTCTGCTCACTAGGTTCACCAAGTTCTGAAAATATACTCTTACGGTCTGCGCATAGGGTTAAAGCCAACAACCAAGCGATATCAATCCTAAAGGTAAGTGATTCCGAACACCTGAAATCATGCCAAATACTCGTCATTGGAAAGGTGCCTAAGACTATCACCCAATCATTAAAAGCGCAGATTGAGACCAAAAACATACTCAGTATTTGTGACGGCTGCAAGAGCGACAAATGGCCAACTGACATCACACTAATCCGCCATAAAAACAACATTCGATTCTACGTCGACTTACACCACCTAAAACACAACACGATCACCTTTAGCGCTTCGCTGCTTGAATTGGCCATCAGAATAAAGGGTGGAAATAATGAATAACTCGCTAAAGCGCCGTCCGCTGCAAAAACAACTGCAACTTATCGTTATGCTGTGCTTATCCCTCTGCCTCGTAGGGACCGCACTTCTATTCCAAGTATCTGAATATCAGTTTTCAAAAAAATCACTTGTACAAGAGTTCACAAGTTTTGGCGACTTAATTGGAAACCGATCTATTGCCGCGCTGATATTCGCAGACAAAGATGCCGCAAGGAACAACCTTGAATCAGCAAAGTACACATCCGACGTCATAAGCATCTGTTTATATGACAACCAAAAGAGCCTATTCAGCCAGTACCACCGACAGGGTAAAAGCAACTGTACGAAAACAATAGACAATCTTCTGCGTCACGGAGAGCACCACTTCGCAAAAGACACCATTGAATTATCCCTAGTTATTAAGGATGACTACAAAAACATAGGTTACCTAATCATCAACGGCAGCCTAGCGTCAATAACAGAACATTTGAAAAGCACCCTTGCAACACTCCTGACCGCCTTCATCGTGTCGTTATTTGTAAGCTACTTTGCGTCTAGGCGCCTTTTAACCAAAGCACTGGCACCCCTAGACAAACTACACAAATCAACAAAGCGCCTCAGTAAAGATCCGTTCACCTATAAAAAAGATAATGCATTGACACCAGTGAACAATGACGAGGTAGGCGACCTAGTTATTTCCTACAACAGCATGATAGAAACCATACAAAAAGAGCACGAAAAACTTCAAGTTTCCGTTAAGCAGTTCAGCAAGCTGGCCGAGAATTCGCCAATTGGTATTTACTTAAAAAACACAAAACAAGAAATAACCTACGCCAACAGAAAGTGGAATCAGATAACACAGTGCAGAACCAACTCTGATGAACAAACATTCATCGGGAGAATCCATGAAGACGACATTGAAAATTACAAAAGAAAAGTAGACTACGTAATAAGCAGCGGACAATCATCGATCATTGAGTACCGACTGCTACTGGATGACGACTCCGATACAAAAATTCTAATGGAGTACCTTTCTCCACTGGAAGAGAACAGCAGCCCCGAGAACAGCCCTGAATCCAACGGCGTCATTGGCTCAGTACTTGATATTTCGGACCTAAAAACCGCACAAAGCGAACTTGAGAGGTTGGCCTTTTACGACCCCTTAACCGACCTACCAAACCGCCGATTTTTCAAAGACCACCTGAAATTTCGTATCGCCTTAGCTAAGAAAGAGCGCACTCGCCTCAGCGTATTGATGATCGATCTAGACAATTTCAAGCGCGTCAATGATTCCCTTGGGCACGATGCTGGAGACCAACTGCTTACTGAAGTAGGGCAACGTATGCGCTCGGCTGTTTTTCAGGAGGATGTTGTATCCCGCGTCGGTGGAGATGAGTTCATCATTCTTCTGGAGCACACCCAAAAAGACTTCACTATAGAGCAGGTTGCTCAGAAGCTATTAAACGTAACCACCCTGCCGCTTACCATCCAAAACCAGAAGATAGAAGTCAGCTGTTCCATTGGCATTGCTCGCTACCCAGAAGACGCCGACAACATACCCGACTTAATTCGCCATGCTGATATGGCGCTTTACCAAGCGAAAGCAAGGGGTAAGAATCAACTCGCATTTTTCTCAAAAGAGCTAAACGAGCGGTTACTCGATAATATGCGCCTTGAGCGAAAGCTACGTCAGGCACTGCTTTCCGAGCGGTTAGAGATATACATACAACCCCAATACAACCACCTGAAAAAATGTCTTTTTTGGGGGGAAACCCTACTGCGCTGGAACGACCCTGAAGAAGGTTTTATCTCCCCCGCTCGCTTTATCCCAATAGCAGAAGAAAGCGACCTAATCATAGACATTGGCCTCTGGGTTATGCGCCAAGTATGCATACTGCTGAACGAACAAGGCGAGGCGCTAAAGCGAGTTGGTATTAAGGGCATTGCCATCAACCTATCGGCTCGCCAGTTCTACTCGAAAGACCTCATTCAACAACTGAAGATGATGCTCCAAGAATACAATGTAGACCCAACATGCCTGGAGATGGAATTGACCGAGAGCATGGTTATGGAAGACGTAGAGGTGGCTGTCGACACTATGCGTCAACTGCGTCAACTTGGCTGTCGCCTATCCATTGACGACTTCGGCACGGGTTATTCTTCACTCGCCTACCTAAAGCGTTTTCAAATCGACAGTTTAAAAATAGACAAATCATTTGTTGATGGCCTACCCAGCGACTATAACGACGCCGCTATTACAACCGCCATTATCGCCATGGCATCAAAATTGGGGCTGTCGGTCATTGCTGAAGGTATTGAAAATAAAGCGCAAAGCGATTTCCTCAGCACCAATGGCTGTCCGTTGATGCAAGGCTATTTTTACGCCAAGCCCATGCCAATACACCAGCTTCTGGAGCTCCCCGTTGTTGCACCATAGAACAGAAAACTAACCACATAGGCAGCAGTGTTAAAACTTGTAAGGCAGTAGAGCCAGTCAGCCATCTACACGGTAGACTCATTGGTCATAAAATATCATTGATCGAACGAGGCATGACCGGCATGACACCTGAAGAGCGAGTTCATAGCGGGCAGAGTTGGGACGATTTCTGCGATCAATTAAAGCGTGCGGGGCAGCAAATACTGCGCCCAGAGGCACCGACCGATGAACTCACCCGCGCCGAAGGCTGGCGCTACCTCAGCCGCCTGACCCGCATCGCACTTGAGATGCACGTTGAAGGCAGCGATCGAGACTTCCCCACCTTTTACCTACCCTCCCACGAGACGGCAAAAATCGGCGCTGACAACCCCGACAACCTCTATCTGCGCGCCGAAATCAACGGGGCCAACCGCTACCGTATTACCGGTAACCGCTCGAGCGTACATTACCTCAGCTGGGGCAGCCAAAAAGGCGGCTACGAGAAAGACGGCAGTAACGCCCAAACTGGTTTTATCGACACAGGCACATTAGAACTCGACGCCGAAGGTAACTTTGAAGTCATCGCCAGCATCGATCCCGCTGCTAAAAACTGGCTGCCGTTGGAGGCTAACTCCAACACCATCATCGTCCGCCAGACTTTTCTCGACCGCTCCATTGAGCGCCCGTCGGAAATGAAGATCGAGCGCATCCAAGAAGTCGGCGCCCAACCACAACCTTTAAGCGCCAAGCGAATCAACCAAGGCATGGCCTCTGCTGCTGGATTTGTTGAAGGTACAGCGCGCCTTTTTGCCAACTGGTCAGAGGATTTCCAGAAGCACCCGCACAACCGTATATTTATGGCCGATCAAGCCCTATGCCAGTCCGTGGGCGGTGACCCGAACATCCTCTACTACTACACCTACTTTGATCTGGCCGACGACGAAGCATTGATTATTCACCTGCCGCGTGTGCCCGAGTGCGAGAACTGGAACCTGCAGCTGTGTAACTACTGGATGGAGTCGCTGGATTATCGCTACTTCCCCATCCATGTAAATAAGCACACCGCCCACTGCAATGATGATGGCTCAGTCGATATTGCCGTGTCACTGCGCGATCCAAGCTTTCCAAACTGGCTCAACACCACCGACCACCGTCAAGGTGTTATCTGCTTCCGCTGGATCAAAACCAACGAAGCCCTGCTGCCAGTATCACGCGTCATAACAATCTGACATCTGACACCTGACACTAAACAGAGAAGAGATTAGTGAACAATGACCGACTCATTAGACTTTGACGCCCTCCATGAAGAAGCCACCGCACGTTGCGGCCTCAGTGATTTTGGTGGCTTTGAATACCAACCCGCACTGCGAGCATTAATCGACAGCATTAACACCGAGAGCGGTATGAACGCTGGCGGATTTTGGGGGCAGCGAGAACGCATCACTAATATTTTGGTGAGCCGCGCGCGCATCGAGGATCTGATAAAACAGCACCCCGCCATTACCGATGAAGTAATCAATGAGCCGGTGGTCATCGTCGGCCTACCACGCACCGGCACCACCATGCTGCACCGTATTTTGGCATCCGACAGCCGCTTCTTCACACCCATTTGGTTTGAAACTCGCTTCCCTGCGCCTAAACCCGATGAGGATTTCCGCGTTATCGATTCCCGTATTGATGACGGCAAGGCCGAAGTCGCCGCAATGCTTGAAGCCAATCCCGACCTCGCCAGCATTCACCCCATTGATGCCGAGGCCCCAGACGAAGAGATCATGCTACTAGAGCAAAGTTTCTACTCAACCATGCCGCCCGCATTCTGTAATGTGCCGTCCTATGTTGAATGGCTAGAGACACACGACAACACCCCAGGCTACGAATACCTGCGTTTACTATTACAAGTTTTACAGTGGCAGAAAAAAGAAAAAGGCCAGCAGGCGCAGCGCTGGTTATTAAAAACACCACACCACCTGCACCATATGGATTTACTGTTTAAAGTCTTTCCTGAAGCCTTGGTCGTGCAGTCGCACCGCGACCCGCTAGAAACCATCCCATCGATTGCCAGCTTTAACACAGCATTATGGAAGCTGTGTGCCGATCAGGTCGATGAGAAGGTCGTGGGTGCCTTCTCTGCACGCAAATACGCCAAGGGCATGCACGACACGATGATCGTGCGAAAACAACACCCAGACGCCGTGCTCGATGTGAATTACAGGGAAACCATCAAGACGCCGTTTGCAACCATAGAAAAGACCTACGACTTTATCGACATGCAGCTCACCGATGAAGCGCGTAACGCGATGCAACAGTGGCAGCAAGACAATCAGCGTGAAGACCGTGCCGCGCATCAATACACACTGGAACAGTTCGGCTACAGCGAGGCGTCACTAAAAACGCTGTTTCACGATTACCGAAAAGTATTTATTACTCAGTAATGAACCAATAAGAGCATCATCATGAGCAACAGCAATAAAAAATACGCACTGGTGACCGGCGCAACCAATGGCATTGGTATTCCCACCGTTTTGGAAGTCGCGCGCCGTGGCATGCACATCACCGTACTTTGTCGAAACGCGAAAAAAGGAGAGCAACTTAAACAAGAGATTCTCGATAAAACAGGCAACAGTGACGTCGATTTACTGATCGCTGACCAGAGCTCGATTACCGATGTGGAGCGCGCCGCCGCCGAGTACCTTGCAACCGATAAACCGCTGCACCTGCTGATCAATAACGCCGGCATCGTCAGTACGTCGTTACAGCTCAGTCAAGATGGCTACGAGCAGATGATGGCCGTCAATTATTTCTCCGTATTTGTACTGACCAATCGACTGCTACCACGCTTAATTGAGAGCGGGTCGGTCAGTGAAAAAGCGCGTATCGTTAACGTCGCCACCGAGGGCTATAAACTGGTCAAGGGTATCGACTACGACAACATCAACGCCGAGAAAGGCTTTAAAACCTTCCCCGCATACGGGCACTCAAAGCTCGCGGTCATGCTCTTTAACCAAGAACTGGCTCAACGATTAGAGGATCAACCGGTCAATACCTACGTGGTTCACCCAGGCTGGGTGGACACTGGCTTAGGTAAAGACGGCAGCTTCCTCATGAACGTCGTGGCTGCTGGCCTGGCACGTCTGTTTGCCAAAACCCCCGAGCAGGGCGCGGCCACCACCCTCTTTGCCGCGTTTGACGCATCAACAGCCACCATGAACGGTGGCTATTTTGTAAACTCAGAACCTAAAGAAAGAAAACCATATGCGCTGAACATGGATGAGGCGAAAAAGCTCTGGCTTTGGACGGAGCAACAACTCACGGAAGTGAACGCTTAACTATTTAGCTCAGCTCGTCCCCTTGCCAAAACACTCAAACAAGGCGTGACGACAACGCTGCTCGCCGCATTTAGCCCTGACACAATAAAAGAGAGGATTGCTACGCCAGCAGTAAACCGAATACACTTGAGGAAGGTGTTTATGACGTGCAGTAACGCAACTGTGACACGGGGGTGAAGAGCGCTTAGCGAGCGAAGTTTAGTTGGCGTTAATGACCAGAAATTACGTTATTTGAAGGACCCGAGGACACAGGAGGCATAAGCGACTGCCAATGTTGTTGCCGCGCAAAGCACTCAAAGTCTTCGACATTAAGCGCCTTGGAAAACAAAAAACCTTGAAAAACGTCGCATTCAAATCGGCTCAAAACATCAAGCGCTTGCTGGGTTTCAACACCCTCGGCAACTACTTTTAAACCCATGGTGTGGGCCAATGCAATCACGGCCTCGGCAATCGAAGAAGAACTGTCATTATCTATGATATCTATAACAAACGACTTATCGACCTTGAGGCTAGTGACGGGAAAATCCTTCAGGTAACTTAGCGACGAATAGCCCGTACCGAAATCATCAATAGAAATAGCCACGCCCATACCACTGAGCTCGTTCAGCAACGCATTGGTCTCTTGGGTTTTCTCCATCAAGGTTGATTCGGTGAGCTCTACTTCGAGCATGCAGGGTTCAATACCGGCATCGCCCATCGCCTTGCGCACAGCATCGAGCAGAGCGCCGTTGAACTGTTTACCTGAGATATTGACCGCCATCGGGCAGCTGTCACTCAACAACTTCGAGGCCTGCCACCTTTTTCGCTGCATGCAGGCCTCAGATAACACCCACTCACCCACCTGCTGTATCAGCCCTGTCGCCTCCAGTAGCGGCACAAACACTTCAGGTGAGATATTACCTTTACTCGGATGACGCCAACGCAGCAAGGCCTCTACACCGCAAATCTCACCGGTTGCACGCGATATCTGAGGTTGGTAAGAGAGCATTAACTCACGATTTTTTAGCGCGTGATGCAGATTATTTTCTAAACCAAGCTTAATCTCACAGGCCTTGTCTAAATTTTCGGTGTAAAACTGGTAATTATTACGGCCTTGATCCTTGGCCGCATAGAGGGCTACATCAGCACATTTTGTCAGTCGCGCCTCCGACTCTGTATCGGTGCTGCACATAGCAATACCAATACTGGCCGATGAGAACACTTCGCGCCCCTGCAAATTAAACGGTTCGGAAAATACACCCACCACACGCTCAGCGGCGCGGGTAACAAAGCCCACACCAACGTCCATACTCACCGAGTCCGTGGGCTGCGCGCCACGGCTGCCGCCAACAGAGTTCAAAACGATGGCAAACTCGTCGCCGCCGAGTCGAGCCACTAGGTCATCGTCGCGAAAGCAGCCCTCTAAACGTGACGACACCTGACTCAAGAGTTCATCCCCGGCCTCGTGCCCCATTGAATCATTGATCGATTTAAAACGATCGAGGTCCAATAACATCAGCGCGGAAAGCTCACCGTGCTGACGCGCGCGCATCACCGTTGTCGCTAAAACCTCGGTGAAAAGTCTGCGATTTGCCAACCCAGTCAAACCGTCATACTGAGCCAAACGCTTCAGCCTTTTTTCTACTGCCTCCCGCTCGGTTAAATCGTGTAGCACCATCGTGTAAAATAAATCATCGACATAACTAACTGAATATTCCACCGGAATCTCGACGCCATCGATTCGCCTGGCCATCAACTTCGGCCAACCATTCGAGACATCAATAACCAAACCTTCGAGCACACCAATATCTTTTTTAACACTCAGCTCTGGCAATAAATCGAAAATAGACAGTACGGCCTCTCTCTCATCGGCAATACCAAACATGCCTCGCGCCGCAGGGTTCAAACTTTGGACCAAACCCTCCAGTGTAAACGTGAGGACGCTGTCGAGGCTCGACTCAATAATACCGCGACTGCGCTGCTCTGAAACTTCGTAATCCTTAGCCAATTTTTGAAGCTGATTGGATTTTTCTCGCAATATTCCTTCGCGCTTAACCGTCTCGGTGACATCGTGAATACAGATCATGCAGTAGCTGTCAGCCGCTTCGACGATTGGCTTTATCAACAGTGATTGCGCAATCGGCACCTGCTGCAGGCTGCTGCCATCAAATTTAGTGAGCGGGAATACGAAGCGGTTAATGGCGCTCGACAGAGTCGAAGAAAGCTGTGCATCAAGTGCGTGAGTAATGGCTTGCCCGAGGCGGCCTCGCACAACGTCTGGAAAAATCTCATCGAGCCTTTGGCCCTTGGCGGCGGCTGCGCTGACAGCTGAACTTTTACTCAACCATTCATTCCACTCCACCACACAGCACTGCTGATCGATGATGAGCACACCGACATTCAACAAATCAAATGCGGCCGTACTCAAGCGAGTCGTGCTATGCATTAACACCCATCCTCAACAGCTGATCAACTGATTATTTGAGTTAAATAGGTATCAACAATACGTAAGAAATTCTGCATGGACTTAACGTTCATCATGTAGCTGATCTCCCCGTTGATATCGCCACTGGGAATAGAAAAGGTCATGCTTAACATCAGCACGACTTTTTCATCGATATCGCCGTCCCCCCGCCCTAAAATTTCCTGACAACTGCCCTGTACATGGTTGGGAATATCGCCATCGAGGTGACAGTCGAGCATATTCGAAATGGTATAGAAGCAGGCATTAAGAATAACATTACCCACTTCCTTGAGCGCATCCTCTTCAAACTCTGAGAGCTCCTCAAGGGGTAAATCGGATGAAATAAGACGACGCACCAGCTCTAAGCTTTCCCCCTTGGGAAAAAGCAGAAAAGCCGTGCCTTCAAATTCGCCGGAGAAATGTTGCTCAACCGCGCTGAGGATTGCGGACTGATCACCTGTTAGCGTGCTGGAGGCCTGCATTACTGGCAGGCAACTGACCGAAGGAATCGACAGTTGTACATCTTCGTTGATCATCTCTGAAAGGGAGGCAGCAGCGGAGCCTATCCCTATATTAAAAATCTCTGCCAGGGTATCTAGCTGCAACTCGCTCAGTTTAAGCGTTTTCACAGTCAATTCCCGCCTCCTTAAGGAAGAGCTTTATCTTGCTCTCAGTGATTGGCTTGGCAATAAAGCGCAACCCGAACTCATAGACAGCCGTCGTAGTGGCCTTCTGTATGTTCGCTGAAATCACCGCTATGTGTGCAGACGGCAGGTTTTCCTTAAGCTCTGGAATTATCTCTAGACCCGTTTTTCCCGGCATATTAACGTCGAGGGTAACGGCATCAAATTGACCCTCGAGGCTGCAGGTTAGAGCCTCATCGGCGGAGGCGGCCTGAATGATATCCCAGTTATCATCGTGCTCTTTGACAATACTGGTAATCATCATGCGTGACATTTTACTGTCATCCACCACAAGCAAACGCATTCTCTTAGACATTAATCCCTCCATCCGTGCGAACAAAAAACGTAGGTTAGCGGCTCAAATTCAGGAGTTCACTTGAAGAGTGATGGCAATGGAGTAACAGCAATGAACAAACAGAATTGAACCTCCCTGTCGATCGTTCCACGCAATCTGATCCTGAGTTGTAACTGTAGACCAAGTTTTAAAAGCAACCAGACTAATAACGAATATGAAGCATCGATGCTATATGCATAAGTCGGCTTATAACAACAGTACGTGCGGGGGGATGAGGGGGGAGCAGAGCAGTCAGGCATCAGCGCTCTGGCGAGTTACTGAGACCTGACAGCTCTCCTTGAAGGGGCACAGAACCACCTATTATTGATGTTCTGGGTATACTTTAATGTCTTCTGGTACTTCCGTAATACAAAGACCAAACGTCCACCACTTCTGCCGGCAGTCGTAGATCAAGCGGCCCTTTTCGCCCAACTGAAAGTCCAGTGGACGACGCGCAATCGGTGGCGGCACACCCGCTGCGGTTTTATCTTGCAGCATGGTTAAAGCCATTGGGTATTGAGCCCAGTCGATCGGCCCACGCCAGCCCGGTGGCGGCACCATATTGTTACGCAGGCCCGTGATCGGCTGCTGAGCGCGCCATTTGTTCAACGCCTTGGTGAAGTCTTCGACCACACCTGGGTACTGAGATGCCAGATTTTGCGTCTCATCCACCCCTTCGCTAACGCGGAACAGCTGGTTCTCCACTTCGATGTAGATCAGGTCTTGCTTGACCTTTTGTACCAGCTTCCACTCATCGTTAAAGGCCGTCAGGTCAAAGTGGCCATACTGCGAGGCTTCGGAAGCAAACATCACCAGCTGCTTTCGCGGCGCACGCTGATTCTGGCTGATGGCTGGCCACAGGTTCAAGCCATCCAGGCTGCGAACATTCTTTGCTGGCACACCGGTCGCGGCCATCAGCGTAGGGAAGACATCCATCATGGTGACGGTGTCGCTGAACGTTTCACCAGCCGTTAACCGCTTTGGCCAAACAATCGCGGCTGGTACGTGAATACCACCCTCGAGGGTTTCGCCGCGCCCGCCCGCCAAAGCGCCGTTATCGGCACTGCCTTTTGATCCGACAACACCACCGTTATCGCTCATAAAGAGGATGACGGTATTGTCGCTCAAACCTTCGCTCTCCAGTGCTTTCAAGACCTTGGCAATCGACCGATCCATCGCATCGATAGACGCCGCGTAAGCCGCATGCGCAAACTGCTTAGCCGGGTCAAGGGAAACACTGTTGGCGCTGCGGCTTTTGTACTTAGCCATCAATTCAGCCGGCGCGGCGTCTTTCTCGCTGGCAGAACTGAAAGGCAGCAGCATGAAGAAAGGCTGGGTTTTATTGCGTGTAAGAATGTAATTGCTTGCCTCATCACCCAATAGTGTTGGCAGGTAACCGATGACATCTAAACGCTGACCGTTGCGCTGAATATCGATACCCCCCACATTATGATAAGGCGCGTTCAAGGCAGAACCGCTCAGCAGTTGGCCCCAGAATTCGTCAAAGCCGCGCTGATTTGGGTGGAAAGTCTCCTGTGCATGGCCCAAGCCCCACGTGCCCATAACGGCGGTTTGGTAACCCGCCTGCTGGAAGCTCTGAGGCATAAAGTGCTCAGCTGGGTGCACGCCTAGATTGTCCCAGGCAAAGAGCTCGCTGTAGGCCACCCCCAAACGAATTGGATCACGGCCGGTCATCAAACCGGCACGCGTGGGGGCGCCCAAAGGTGCCACATAGAAACGTTCGAGCTCAACACCCTTGGCTACCAGACTGTCGATAGCAGGCGTATCGATGTCGCCTCCATTAAAGCCAACATCGGCAAAGCCGAGGTCATCGGCCATAATGATGACAACATTCGGCTGGTTTAAATTTTGTGCGGTCGCGGCTGTGCTCACGAATGAACTCGCCAACAGTGTCGCGCTCAGTGCGATCGCTAAACGATAAAAACGACGCATCGTTTTCCCCTTGTTTTTACAACGCTGGCGATCCCGCCAGCGTTCAATGTTGAAGTAGAGAGCAGCAGAGCCCTCATTGTTGCTGCGGTTACTGTTTTATTTGCTCTGGGTAGCAACCATCCAGCTCACGCCAGTTATCAGTACAGTCGTACTTCATTCGGCCTTTATGACCCAGCGCCTTATCGGCCTCTATGTCATCGTCTACCAGTGTTTCAGCCAATACTTTTTGCAGCTGCTCTTCTGGACGAATGTAGTCCGCCCAATCTTTCGGGGCGCGCCAACCAGGTGGCGGCACCAGAGAATTACGCACGGCATTAATTGGCCCAGTGGCCCGCCAGTCCTCAACTTTCTTGGCAATCATGGCGACGATTTCCGGGTATTGCTCGGACAGATCATTGTACTCATACGGGTCTTCAGTGATGCGGTAGAGTTCGTTTTCTACGGTGACACTGGTCTGCTTCTGATCGACCACCTGTACCAATTTCCACTCATCGTTAAAGCCGGTGATATTAAAATAGCCGTTAGTCGGAATCTCCGAGATAAAGAATACATAGTCTTCACGCGGGGCAGGCACACCATCGGCAATCGACGACCACATGCTGCGACCGTCAAACTTGCGCTGGTTCAGCGCCGGTACGCCAGCGGCTTCCGCCAGAGTCGGAAAGACATCCATAACCGTCATGATGTCCGTCAGCTTGGTGCTTGGCTTAATTTTCTCGGGCCAGCGCATCACCGATACCACACGAATACCACCGTCGTAGGTGTCACCCTTACCACCGCGCAGTGGTACATTGTCGGCACCACCGACACTATAAGAGGCACCGCCATTATCACTGTGGAAGAGCACGATGGTGTTGTCGGCAATGCCTTCACTGTCGAGTGTATTCAGTACCTGGCCAATAGCCTGGTCCATGCCGTCAGTCACCGCCGCGTACATAGGACGTGCCGAGGGCTGCAACAAGATCTTTGAGATTAAACGCGTGCCATCGGTACCCAAGCTGCGCGCAGGCTGCAGATCGGTATTGATGTCTTTGTACTTATCCTGCAGTTCCTGCGGCGCATCGAACGGGGTGTGCGGCGCAATAAACGGCATGTAGATAAAGAACGGCTTTGTCTTGTCACGTTCTTTGATGTAGCGCGACACTTCGCCGCCCATCATAAAGGTTTCATAACCTTCAGCGTCGGTGATGGCTTCGCCATTGCGCTGGAAGTCGAGCCCACCTTCGCGTGAGAACGGAGGGTAAAAACCCACTTCCGTGTGCAGGTGGCCGTAGAAGTATTCGAAGCCGCGGTTGTTCGGGTGGTGCCCCGGCAAGCTGTGCCCCAAGTGCCACTTGCCCATCATCGCGGTTTGGTAACCGGCGGCGAGAAAACTCTGCGGCATGAAGTGCTCTTGCGGACTCACGCCGTGGTTATCCCAAGGCATGATCACGGAGTAGGCCGTACCCAAACGCATTGAGTCGCGACCGGTCATCAACGACGACCGCGTCGGTGAACAAATTGGCGTGGTGTAGAAGCGGTTGAGCTCCATGCCCTCGTTAGCCAAACGGTCCAGCGATGGGGTATCGATTTCGGTATTGCCGTGAAAACCCACATCAGCCCAGCCAAGGTCGTCCGCTATCATGACGATAACATTCGGGCGTGAATCCACCGTTTGGGGCGTTGCTTGCTCGCTCGCAGGCGCCGCGACACCCCCAAAAGATACAGCAGACATCGCAGCCACCAAGGCCAAGCGATACATTCGTCGCATAATGTTCTCTCTCTTATGAATACTCAGACCCGACTATAATAAGGCTTTCAATCTCTTGGTACGGGAGTTATTACATTTCTTAATCATCAAGGCTTAAGTCTATTGCGGACGTTCACCCACTGTCATACCCCAAACCGATGAGAGGCCGCCTCATATCAAACTACCCACCAATGCTCTCCAAACCCGCGAGATGTCGCCCTGCGCGACGCCCAAAGAAGGAGGTCTCGCCAAGGCATGTTCCACTGGAGTAACCGCGACCATCCTGCGCAATATTGGAAGCACAGGCACCCGCCGCGCACAGACCAGCAATAACCTGCTCATCGGCGCTCAACACCTCACCATCCACCGACACCTTTAAGCCGCCCAAGGTAAAGCCTACATACGTTGCTTGCCCTAACGAGCACTGCAGAGCAGCAAACGGGGGTTCAACAATCGGTTGCAGCCAATCTTCGTGTTTGTGTTGTTCAGGGTCTTCGCCCTGTGCGGCGTACTCGTTATACCGACTGATGGTTTGCTGCAGGCTGTTCTCCGGCAGCGCCAAATCCCGCTCCATACCAGCTACGCTCTCCCAAGCGTCGATCAGCGTTTGCATCTGAAACTCTGGGTAGCCGAACACTTGGTTATCACAAATCAAATAGACTTCTTGGTCGGGCTGCTGAAGGCAGGCGTCGGTGGTGCGAGCGTGGTAGCAATCCTCATTGATAAAACGCTGACCGTACTTGTTAACCAGCACCCCCTTTAAGCAACTCCTCCGGCGGGTAGAATGGCGAGGTTATTAACGCGCTATCCATGTGCTCGACCGCGCCGCCCACAGACAACCCCAGCTGAATGCCACTGCCGTCATCAAACGGGTTGCCCTGTTTATGCACTTTTTCGCTCGCTAGGCGCGGACAATACTGCGCCAGCATCTCGGGATTCATGGTAAAACCCCCAGCGGCAAGCACCACGCCTTTACGGGCACGGACAAAGCGCGCCTCCTTAAAGTGACGGTACATCACCCCGACAATACGCCCGCCATCATCGGCGACCAAATGGCCAACCGCGGCATCAAACTGAAAGCGCACCGCTTGCGCCTCATTGCGCGCGGTCAGGGTTTTCATTGCAAGGCTGCCACCCTCACTGCCCACATGGGCGACCTTGTGGCCTCGCGGCGCGGCCGTTGCCTGTAAATGAATAGGCCAAGCCTTCTCATTACCAGACCAAATCAGGCATTCATCGGTTGGCTGTTCCACATGTTTTTTCTTATAGAAGCCATCATTAAACGGCACACCCTGCTCGGTGAGCCAGTCAAAGTGAGCAACACTATGCTCGCAGTAAAGACGTATTTTCTTCGGGTCAGGCTGCGGCGTATTCGCCATCAGGTAATCAAACATAGCCTCACTGCTATCGGCAATGTCGTTTGCAAACTGTGGGCGCGTACCGCCGCCCATGTAGAAGTGCCCAGCCGCATTGGTACTGGTACCGCTTACGCCGCTGCCGCGCTCCAACACTAGGACCTCGGCATCACCCTCCCTAGCCCCCAGCGCAGCGCAGGCGCCTGCGGCACCAAAACCCACGATGACAACATCCGCCTCATCATGCCAACAAGACACATCCGCCGCCGCTAACACCATAAAGTCGGACATTTCACTCACCCAGCGTAGATAAACCATTGGTTGCCACGCCTCTCGTGCACTCGCGGCTCAGTCACAGAACCTTTCGAAGACAAACGCGACCTGACCACCACGAATGAATGTCACATTAAATCAAATGTGAGCCACTGGCGAGAAGATCCCACAAAGGTCAGCGCAAAAGCTCCCACCTAACTCACGGTAAAATCAGCGAGCAGCGATGCACGCAGGAGTGTTTACAGGTACCATCTACCGCATGACAGAATCCACATTGATCACCTCCACTCCCCTCGCGTCGCCAGCCACAGGCAACGCCAAGGCACGTTTACTGATTGCCGCAACTCAATGCTATGAACGCCGCGGCATCGCCAAGACAACGATGGAAGACATCGCGCAGCAAGCCAATTTAACCCGCCGCACGGTTTACCGTCATTACCCCTCGCATAAAGAGATACTCCGTGCAGTAGTGGTAGAACAGTCTGTGCAATTTTTGACAAAGATGCACAGTGATCTCGAAGAGATCACTGACTTTGGCGACTACTTCGTCGAGGCGCTGATCTACACTATTAAGCGTGGTTCTTCAGCCCCCACCCATGCCTTTTTGTTTGATTTCACCGATCTGCCGCTGGTACATGAGATGTTTCTGGCCTCAGAGGCACTGTTAGATCAGGGCGCGAAACTGTGGCAAGTGGTCTACAACGCGCGCTGCAGAGGCGACCTCGATATGAACATGCTCACCGAGTGGTACAACCGTATTACCGTCTCTTATTTAACGATTCCCAGCCCGCACTACCAAGACGAGAAACTGCGTGAGCTATTGGCCAAACTGGTTAAACCGGTTCTCAAACACTGAGTATCAAGCACCGCCTTAAACTGAACTAAACTGAGGTGACGGGCTCGGTCTTACAGCAAGGCATACCCGTCCATTTTTATCACAGCCCACTGCATTTGATGGCCTCTAACCTTCGAAGCGAATGCTCCTCACGTTACATCCGTCGCCACCGGCACCAAGCCCACATGTGAGATCAACATTTATGCCCTACGATATATCCAGAGTCAGCGTAAATCCCACAGGCCCTATGAACCTGCTCTCAAAGTTGGAAGTTGATCACCTGCAAGAGTCTTCTACCAGCGAGCTGTACCGACTCTTTCGCAACTGTTCGCTCGCCGTTCTCAACTGCGGCAGCGAGACCGATAACGTCGACGACATTTTTGCGCACCACAAAAACTTCAAAATCAATGTGCTCCAGCGCGAGCGCGGCATCAAGCTCGAACTGATCAATCCTCCGAGCCAAGCCTTTGTCGACGGCAAGTTGATTGCGGGTATCAGCGAGCACTTATTTGCCGTGCTACGCGATATTTTATTTGTTGAAGTCCAACACAAACTGTCCCAGCAACGCCCCCTCAATGCCGCAGAAACCACTCACCAAGTGTTCGACATACTTCGTAATGCGCGGGTCATCCGACCGCAGCTCGAGCCCAATTTAGTCGTCTGCTGGGGTGGGCACTCCATCGGTGAGCAGGAGTACGATTACACCAAGGAGGTCGGCTACGAGTTGGGGTTAAGGGAGCTAAGCATCTGCACTGGCTGCGGTCCCGGCGCCATGAAAGGACCCATGAAAGGCGCGACGATCGGTCACGCCAAACAGCGTTTCAAAGACGGCCGATATTTAGGTATTTCTGAACCCAGTATCATCGCCGCCGAGCCGCCCAACCCTATCGTCAGTCAGCTGGTGATCATGCCGGACATTGAAAAACGCCTCGAGGCGTTTATTCGCAGCGCCCACGCGATTATCATTTTTCCCGGCGGAGCAGGTACAGCGGAGGAACTGCTCTACTTACTTGGAATCATGTTACATCCGAGTAACCGAGACCAACAATTACCCATCGTCTTGACCGGGCCGGAGAGCGCTAGGGACTATTTCGCCGAACTCGACGCGTTTATCCACAACACCCTCGGCGTGGGCGCTCAAGCTCTGTACAAAATTGTTATTGGCGACTCCCAGCAGGTCGCCACATACCTGCGTGAACGTATTGGCGAGGTCAAAGAGTATCGCCGTCAGACAGGGGATGCTTACCATTTCAACTGGTCACTTCACATCGAGGAAGACTTCCAGCGCCCCTTCATTCCTAGCCACGACAACATGCGACAGCTCAACCTTCACCCGCAAGAAGACGTGGCTTTACTGGCCGCGCACCTCAGAATGGCGTTCTCGGGGATAGTCGCGGGTAATATTAAACCTGAGTGGATCGAGGCTATAGCAAGGCAAGGCCCCTTCAGTTTGCATGGCAATCAACAGCTCATGGCGCGGCTCGACATACTGCTCAAACACTTTGTTGAACAGCAACGCATGAAGTTACCTGGCAGCCAATATATTCCCTGCTATCAAGTTATTGTTTGAGGTTTTACAGCGGGGAGGTAGCTCGGCAGCAGAGGGATTAACAACTAAGTTGCGACAAAGTTTAGCTGCCAGCACAAAGTTCGGCCATAATAGGTTTTTAACCTTAAGCCTTACCGCAGTCATTACCTATGAAGCCAACTAAAACCAAAGCACAAATTCGGGCTGAGATGGACGCCCAGATGGGTAGTTTTTTATCCGACGGCGGGGCGATCAAGCAGCATGTCCGGGGGGAAAGTGGGCGTCAAGCCAATGAGCCGCTACACCCGACCATTGAGCGAAATCCACAAGGTAGAACGCCAGTACTCGACGAAATAAAAGCGATCGAGGCTCGGCGCGGTCATAAATCAATACCCCCGAAACGCAATAGCGGCCATCAAAAAACATTAATCATGGATGACTTTGGCGAGCCATTACGCTGGGTGTAAAGCACCTCTGTCAGCCTGCTGGGTATAACTAAAGCGCCTCAATAAAGTCGATCACCGCTCCCAGCTCTGTGCGCAGCGACTTTTCCAGTTCCATAATACGCGGCCAATCTTGCTGCAGCGACATATCTTCCAGTGACTCACAGATATCAGCCAAGGGCGCAGCGCCAACAGTGCGAGATGAAGATTTAAGCTTGTGGGCTAAATTCCTCACCCCATCGGTACGCTGAACCGCCAAAGCAGCATCCAACTCCTCGATATAGGGCAGCGCGCTGTTTTTAAACTCCTCTAGAATTGACATGGTCAACTCATCATCGTCGCCAAACATCGACTTGAGCACACCTATATCCAACGGCACATCACTCATAAAAACTCTCCCTAAGGCCTAGCCCATCGCAATTCAAAGTTGCGATTTCACATTATCCTCTGAGCATAACAGAGATGCCTTGTCTGGCAATCGATATCCCTAGCTAGTAACCCTTCGCGTTCACAGGTATCTTGTATTCTAAATTTGCGCAACACCGTACAAGAGCCATACTGCTAAAACTAAAACTAAAAGGCATATCTGCACCCACATGGATGATCTTTCAAGCATCTCTTGCCTAGTCGTCGATGACGATCCTTTTATGCTAACGACCCTGGGAAAAATTCTAGAGTCCATAGGCGTTGGCTCCGTTATTCGTACTGACAGTGCTCAGGACGCGTTAAAATACATAGCCAATCGCAACAATCACATCGACATAGTGATCAGCGATCTCAACATGCCCAATATGGATGGCATTCAGCTGCTACGCCACCTTGGTAGCCTCGGCTTAGACTTCAGCGTGATACTCATCAGTGGCGAGGATCCTAGGCTACTTGAGTCAGTCGAAGTGTTGGGCACACAACAGAACCTTAAGGTACTCGGTTCACTCAGCAAACCCGTGCGTCGCGACGACCTCGCAGCGTTACTGCACAACTACGAACCCAACCAAGAACAAACCCCCGACGGTCCCGGAGCAATGGTGTTTGCCCACGAACTGCAAACGGCCATCTTAAACGGGGACATAGACGTTCATTTCCAGCCTCAGGTTAATATCAGCGACGGCAGAATAATAGGTGTAGAAGCCCTAGCTCGCTGGGAACACTCGGAGAAGGGCTGGATACCACCCAGTATATTTATTGGCATTGCCGAGAAATACAGCATGATCCGTGAGCTAACGGATATTGTGTTTCAAAAAAGCATTACCGAAGCCGCTCATCTACGCAGTCTCGGCTTCCAAATCACGATGTCGATTAACTACTCAGCACAGGTTCTCTGTTCGCTGGAACTGCCAGAAATACTCAGTGAAACGCTCAACAGCTCTGGCCTTGAGCCGCATCACATCATTATTGAAGTGACCGAAAGCTCTCTGGCGCAGGACATGAGCATCACCCTGGATATTTTGACGCGCATGCGCCTCAAAGGTTTTGGGTTATCCATTGATGACTTCGGCACCGGTTTTTCTTCGCTCGAACAGCTCAAACAGATCCCCTTCACCGAGCTGAAAATAGACCGTTCGTTTGTGCACCAAGCGAGTCAGAATCAATCAAGCCTGGCCATCTTAGAGTCGAGTATCGCCCTGTCGAAGCGCTTAGGCATTCACTGTATTGCCGAGGGTGTTGAGACACTTGAAGACTGGAATTTGGTAAAAGACCTAGGCTGTGACTATGTGCAGGGCTACTACACAGCCAGGCCCATGCCCGCCGGTAAGTTTATCGAATGGGCTAAAGAATACGGTTCAAAGCAGAGACCGCAACACTCCAGTTCCTGAAGCCCATAACCGACTCAGGGACTAGATAACCCCATAACCGACTCAGGGACTAGATAACCCCATGACTGCGGGCAATCCAGTAACTGAGCCCGCTCAGTAGGGTCAACACAACCCAAATCACACCCAATAAGTGCCAGGGCCTAAATGGCTTTCGCTCTGTTTGGTGCTGTGGCAAAGACAAATAACGAGCCACGCGCTCTTGATCTTCCTTTGACAAACCTGGCTGCATTGCTTTACCTCATCTAACAGATAAAAAAATAGGGTGATTTAGCGGCTTTTCACTCCGCTAAACCACCCTATCACAGCCACTTAGACGCGGCGACCAACCTCTTTCCGGTTAAAACTGTTCAGCGTTCAAGTCCATCATCGAGGCGCTACCCGCGCTAATGTTAGCGGCCAATGCCAGCGTCTGTGGCAGCTGGCGCTGGAAGAAGAAGCGCGCGACCTTAACTTTGACTGCGTAGAAGTCATCGGCAGACTGCTTCGGCAGAGACACAGCCGCCATTCGCGCCCACATAAAGGCATAAGCGGTGAAACCGAACAGGTGAAGGTAATCGTTAGCCGCTGCACCAACCGCGCTGCTATCGTCTTTAACTTGCTCCAGTACATCGTTGGTTACGGCCTGCAAACGCATCATCGCTTCCTGCAGCGGCGCAACGAATTCAGTCATCGCCGCATTATCGGATTGACTGTCGATGAAAGCTTGGACTTCAGCAGTGAACAACTCTATAAAGCGACCACTGTTAGCCACCACTTTGCGGCCCATCAAATCCATCGCCTGAATGCCGTTGGCACCCTCATAGATCTGCGTGATACGCACATCGCGAACAAGCTGCTCCTGGCCCCACTCCCGGATAAAACCGTGCCCACCAAAAATTTGCTGACCCGTCACCGTCGTTTCAAGTGCTTTATCAGAGATAAAGGCTTTAGCAACAGGCGTCAGCAACGCAACCATGGCCTCAGCGTGCTTTTTATCCGCCGCGTCTTCAGAGAATTTGGCTTTATCCAACCAGGTCGCCACGTAAGTAGAAAACGCCCGCGCGCCCTCTGTCTGGACGCGCATATCCAACAACATACGACGAACATCTGGGTGCACAATGATGGGGTCAGCGGCCTTTTCAGGGAACTGAGCGCCGCCAGGGCTGCGGCTCTGCAAACGATCACGGGCGTATTCCACCGCATTTTGGTAAGACATGTCCGCCGCACCCAATGCCTGAATACCCACCACCAAACGCTCATAGTTCATCATGGTAAACATGCAGGCCAAACCTTGATTCGGTTCACCCACCAACCAGCCCTTAGCGCCGTCAAAGTTCATCACACAGGTAGCGGAAGCCTTGATACCCATTTTCTTTTCAATAGAGCCACAGCTGAGCAGGTTGCGCTCACCCAAAGAACCATCGTCATTCACTAGGAACTTCGGCACTAAGAAAAGAGAGATGCCTTTGGGGCCTTTAGGCGCACCAGGCAACTTGGCCAATACCAAGTGGATGATGTTTTCTGCCATGTCGTGCTCGCCCCAAGTAATAAAGATCTTGGAACCTGAAACTGCGAAGCTGCCGTCGCCATTGTCGGCAGCCTTCGAACGGATAATACCCAAATCGGTACCGGCATGTGACTCGGTCAGACCCATTGCGCCCGACCAAACACCTGAGTACATGTTCGGCAAGTACTTCTCTTTCAGTGCATCACTGCCGTGCGCGTTGATGGAGAGACACGCGCCTGCGGTCAGCATCGGCGCCAAACCAAACGACATGCTCGCCGCCTGTAGCATTTCCTCAACCTGCGCGGTTAAGGCCTTTGGCATACCCATGCCGTCGTAGTCTGGATTGCCACCTAAACCATTCCAGCCACCCTCACAAAAAAGCTCGTAGGCGCGCTTAAAACCATCAGGCGCCGTAACTTTACCGTCGACCCAACGCGACCCCTGCTCGTCTGACTCACGATTTAGAGGTGCAATGACTTCGCTCATCAACTTAGCGGCCTCCTCAAGGATTGCAGAGGCGGTGTCGGTATCGAGCACTGCAGCGACCTTCGGTAAAGAAGCCCACAATTTGTCGGCCTCAAATACTTCATTAAGAACGAATTGCATATCACGCAAGGGCGCTTTGTAGTCAGCCATGTAAGTTCACCTCTGTTTTGGGTTGCGCGCACAAACGCGAATCACTGGAATTATGTATAGAAACTAGACGGCAAGAATACAAGTTACGCGGGATAAAAACAAACGTCTGTTTTAAATATTCGTTTCATGAATAGAGGTTAACAACCCCACATATGTACATAGATATTAGCGATTTAAGCCGCTAAAAATGAACGGTACCGAAACTAAAAAAAGGGCCAAGGCCCCTTTTTTTAGTTTCGCAGAAGTTCTTCTGTCGCCCTAGCCTTCGACCTTAACTAAAGCGCGCATCATGCCTGCTGATTAACAATATCGCCCACACTGCTGACCGACCCGTTCACGCCAATATCCAACAACCGCTGATTCAAATCAATACTACGACCAACACTGCCTTCTTGCTCGGTCGCTCGGCTCGCCGCGCCCTCTCGAGTATCGGCCTCGGCGGCTAAACGCGCCTCTTCTCGCTGCTCATCCTCAGCCGCCGCGCTTTCACGGGCGCTGTCAGCATCAGCCTTAGTCATGGCTCTGGCGTCACTGGCCAATTGCGTAATATCCTGCTGCGCCTCAAGCTCTATCTGCGCAGCGGCGGCTGCCACACGACGGTCTTGCGATGAGGGCTCCGCTGGGGCCAATGCAGCTTGCTGCACCCGCTGGGCATGGTCTTTAACTTGCTCTGGATCACCGGAACTGCTCAAACTGATTGGCACCTCGCCACCGACCGCATAGCTGTTGCCATCGGGACCACGCTCATAGGTGAAACTGGCCGCCCCGGCAAGGCTACCACCGGCCGTTTGATGCGCTTGCTCATGGCTACGCACTTCGCGATCTCGTTCTGATAGCTGACGAATTTGCTGTCGATCTTCCAGTAACTGGCGCTGCTCCAGCTCATTTTTCTGGCGAACTTCTGCGTCACGACGTTGTAGCTCTGTGTCGTTGTCGACCTCACTCCCCTGACGTTCGTCGAGTTGAATTCGTTGCTCCACTTCACCTCGACGCTCATCCGGCGCGCGCCGATTCTCGCTCTTAACCGGCTCTGGTGTTTCGACCACTGGAGCCAAAGGTGTATTGCGGTTTTCTCCCGTCTCTTCGCCAACGGGCTGTCGCCCCTGCGTACTAAACGGGGTTACAGCGTTCGCAAAGCTAGGAGTTGTATTAGTGATCATAACGTCGCTCCTTTTCTTGCTTTGTAGCCTTGATTGGTTTCTAGCGCTCTTTGACTGCCGCTAAACCATTTACATCGATTCTCCGCCCAGAGGCTATGCATAGATGCCCTATGCCTTGATATCCAGTAGCGTGCCAAGCAGATCATCCGCCACACTTACCACCTTCGCAGAGGCATCAAAAACATGCTGCTCTTGCTGAATATTCAGCAATGGCTCCGCAATGTCGAGGGTGCCACTGATGGCCTTATCCACCGTGCCCGCGCGAACCACATCTGAGGCCGATTGCTGAATCGCCTGGTGGCTTTTTTGCATACCATTGAGACCAGTATTCAGTAAAGACGAAGCACTCGATGAAATCGGCGACATAGCAAACTCTTATACATAACGGCTGGGGATGATTACAGCAGCTGCCTTTCTAGGTAAAGCACGCCCGCTGAATTCATATCTATTTATTATTTTACGCCACAAATGCTCAAAAAACAGCCAGCAGCCAAGCGCTGTTAATACCGATTGCGATTAAAGAAAACTCAGAAGGATAAAACTTCTTATAAATAAAGGGGTTAGGTCTCACGGCTCAAGCCAAGTACTGGGCCTAAAGCTCGCCCAACCCACCACTAAGAAAGTTCGCTGCGGCACTGGGTAAATTGGTGCTAAGCAAGTGGGTACGAGGCAAAGGAGACTAAAGCAGTGCACTCACGGAGAGGTGTTCAGCTGCCGCGCTTTTATTGGCATCCCCCAAGAAAGGTACTTCGCCCAGTAACGGCGCACCGATCAGGGTTTTGAGCGTCGCGAGGTTTTCATCATAAGCGCCCATATCTGGGTCGATCCTATTCGCCACCCAACCCGCTAGCGGCAAGCCGTCGCGGGCAATCGCCTGCACCGTCAGCAGTGCGTGATTAATGCATCCGAGTTTCATGCCGACGACTAAGATCACCGGCGCCTGTAAGGCCTTGGCTAGGTCCGCCAGCGTCTCACGGGGGTTGAGGGGCACCAACCAGCCACCAGCGCCTTCAATCAGGACCAGGTCACAGGACTGCATCGTGACGCCACGGCAGAAACCTTCCAGACGGCTAACCGATAAGTTTTTGCCTTCGCGCATGGCCGCAATATGCGGCGCCAGCGGTGGTTCAAATGCAATGGGGTTAACCTGCGCATAGGGCAGCTCCATGGTCATGGCATCCTGCAGCAGCAATGCATCGCCGTTGCGAAGGCCATCGGCCGTTTGCTCACACCCGGCCGCCACCGGTTTTACCGCTGCGGTTTTTAAGCCCTGCTGCCGCGCCTTTTCCAGTAGGCCGCAGGCCATCAACGTTTTACCCGCATCGGTATCGGTGCCGGTAACAAAGTAAATCTTCTTAGCCATGGGAGATCCAAGCAGAGGTATGTTAAGCCCGTAGAGTTAAATAAAAGACTTCGTAGGTCGCGGGCAGCCAACCCTCATCTCTGCGAAAACCTTCGTAGGCTTCGCGGAATGCCTTCACGTGCTGCCGCCCAGTTAACCCGCTGCTCTGCCCGCGATTCATGTTATGGGCACCCAGCGTTTTCAGCTCATAGGTCAACTCACGCACCTGTTGATAGCGCAGCACGATGTCTTCTTCACGCAGATCAATCAGCGTCAAACCAGCCTTATCGAGCGCCTGCTGCAACGCCGCGAGCGGCGCAAAGTCATTGACGTGGGTATAGTTATCCACAGCCAACCAAGCATCGCGCAGCTCATAAAGAGTACGCGGACCCAGTGTGGCAATATTCAGCGTGGCGCCAGGTTTCATCACCCGCTTCAGCTCCGCAAACAACTGCGGCAGGTTGGCGCACCACTGAATGGCCAGCGATGAGAAAAGTCCGTGAAAGCTGTCATCGGCAAAAGGTAACTGCTCGGCGTCGGCGCAGACACCCGCGCTGACGTCAGGGTGCTGTTGGCGCGCAAAACGCAGCATGCCCTCCGCTAAGTCCAGACTCACCTGTTGCTCACAGCGCGCAGCCAACAGAGGGGTAAAATGGCCAGTTCCACTGCCCAAGTCCAACAGAGTCAAAGCCTTCGTCGATGGCATCCCCATCAACAACCGATCACCAATCTGGCGCTGTATCGCCGCCACCGAATCGTAAGCTGGAGCCGCACGACTAAACGATTCCGCCACGCGGCGTTTGTCGACCTGGTGGGCTGCGCGCCGTAGAAATGTAAGTATTCGCTCGCCCACTAACTCCGGCTGAGACAGCTGCAATGCATGACCACAACCGTCGAGGGTCTCGCAGAGCTGGCGAGAATTGAGCGAGGCCATCGCCTCACAGCAGCTCGCCGGCACCAGCGCATCACCGGCCGCGAACAAATGCAGACCCGGCTGGGTTAAGGCCGCAAAAGCGCTGCGATTATCCACTTGCCCCAGTAGTTTCAGCCCAGTAAGCCAAGCGTGAATCGGCGTTTCACTCACATCTTGAACCTGTATATCTTGGGTCCGCATGTCTTGGGTATGAGCCTCCTGGGCATGCGCCCAGGAATCTTTGCACAGGCCACGCAGACGCTTGAGTAATGCTCTCTCGTTTGCATCTCCCGCCGCCATCAACCCTGCGAAGCGTTTGATCGTTATCTCCGGCGCCTGCGCAAACGCTTGTAAAAACTGTTCGAAAGTGGCTGCCGGCATAGCGCAGGGCCATGCTTCACGGCCGGTAAAACACAGGTTGCTCGCCAGTGTCACCAGCCCACTGACGCGCTCGGGGTACCGAGCGGCAAGGCGAGTCGCCAGCATGCCACCCAACGACCAACCGATGTAAACACCGCGCTCGGGCAACACCTCAAGCAGCGCGGCCAGCCAGCCTTCAAGAGATGCCTCAGCGCTACTCCCAGCAAAACCTGGCAGCTCAACCACCAGCAGATCATAGGATTGGTTCAACAGAGGTAACAGCGGCGCCCAGCTGCGGCTGTCACAGCCCCAACCGTGCAGCAACACCAACGGCTCGGCCAGCGCGTGCGCCTCAACAGCAGGAAAAAAACGACTGATGATCACAGCGGCGCTCCTCGATTCGCAGGCAAAAGCTCCGAACAGCTCGCCAGCGCACCCAGCAACTGATCAATGTGCGCCTCGGTATGCGCCGCACTGAGGGTAATACGCAGCCGTGCGCTGCCCTCAGGAACCGTTGGCGGGCGAATCGCGCCAATCAATATTCCCTGTTGGCGTAACTTTTCTGCCACCGCCATCGTGACTTCGGCACTGCCTATAACAATGGGCTGAATGGCCGTGGCTGAAGACATCAACTGCAAGCCTAATTGCTGAGCCCCCTGACGGAAGCGCGCAATCAATACCTGTAGATGCTCTCGACGCCAGCCTTCATTGCGCATAACCAGCAGGGCCGCGCGGCTGCTAGCCGCCACGCTTGGGGGAATCGCGGTGGTGTAAATATAGGGGCGCGCGTGCTGAATGAGTGTTTCGATCAGCTCATGGGAGCCGGCGACAAACGCGCCATAACTGCCCGCGGCCTTGCCAAGCGTGCCCATCAAAATGGGCAGCTCAGACTGCGATAAACCGAAGTGCTCGGCGCTGCCTGCGCCCGTCGCCCCAAGGCAGCCAAAGCCATGGGCATCATCGGCCATCAACCACGCGCCGTGTTTAGTCGCTAGTTGTGCCAGCTCGGGCAACGGCGCCAAATCACCGTCCATGCTAAAAACACTGTCGACCACTATGAGCTTACGGGCGGCGTCAGTGCTTACCAACTTCTTTTCCAGCGAGGCTAGATCATTGTGTAAAAAACGTTGAAAACGCGCGCCGGACAAGAGCCCGCCGTCGAGCAGTGAAGCGTGATTGAGCTTATCCTCAAAGACCGCGTCGCCCTTGCCGACCAAAGCATTGATGGTGCCGAGATTGGCCATATAACCAGAGGAAAAGACCAACGCGCGCTCGCGGCCGGTAAACGCGGCCAGCTCTTCTTCAAGGGCGTGGTGTTCGCTCGAATGACCACAGACCAAGTGAGAGGCACCACTGCCCGTACCAAATGCGGCCGTCGCTTGTTGCGCAGCGTCGATGAGCTGAGGGTGATTGGCTAAACCGAGGTAATCATTGCTGCAGAAGCCGAGGTAGGACCGACCATCAACGGTCATGTCCGGTGTCTGCGGTGATTGCAAGGTGCGACGGCGGCGGTAGAGATGTTGCTGCTCACGCTCGAGTAACCCCTGCGCTAATACCTCGTCCATGGCAGTGCGTTGGTGTGTCATAGCGGTAAACCAGAAGCGTTATTCGAAACGAGAGGCTTAGATTGTCGATGGCCGCGCGAATAGCGGCCACCCACTGATCGCACTTACTGCGCGGCGTCGTAAAAGAACTTGTCGTTTTTAGCCGACTCAATCGACGCCATCAGCGCATCGGCCTGCTCTTCTTCTGTTTGCTCGGTTTCGAGCTTTTCTGGGTTGATACCCAAGCGTTTAAACAACTGCATGTCTTTGTTGGCGCCTGGATTGGCGGTGGTCAGCAACTTCTCACCGTAGAAGATGGAGTTGGCACCGGCCAAAAACGCCATCGCCTGCATCTCATCGCTCATTTCTTCACGCCCGGCTGACAGGCGCACCTGCGACAGCGGCATGATGATGCGCGCCACTGCGATGGTACGGATAAAGTCGAGAGGATCCAGATCTTCTTCCATGGCGAAAGGTGTACCCTCAACGCGCACCAGCATGTTGATGGGCACTGACTCCGGCTGGCTTGGCATAGTTGCCAACTGATGCAGTAGGCCGATGCGATCCTTTTGCTCTTCACCCATGCCAACGATACCGCCAGAGCACACCTTCATGCCCGCGCTGCGCACGTTGTCTAGGGTTGTTAAACGGTCACCGTATTTGCGGGTGGTGATCACCTCGCCGTAGTACTCAGGCGAGGTATCAAGGTTGTGGTTGTAGTAGTCTAGGCCCGCTTCAGCCAGCTCACCGGCCTGACCTTCAGACACCATACCGAGGGTCATGCAGGCCTCTAAGCCCAGCTCTTTCACGCCGCGCACCATCGAGGTGACATAAGGCATGTCCTTTTTCTTTGGCGAGCGCCAAGCGGCACCCATGCAGAAGCGTGTTGCGCCATTGGCCTTGGCCGCACGCGCCTCATCCAATACAGCTTCTACTTTCATCAACTTTTCTTTTTCAAGACCGGTGTCGTAGCGCGCGCTCTGCGGGCAGTACTTACAGTCTTCAGGGCAAGCGCCCGTTTTAATGGAGCAAAGGGTAGAGATTTGAACTTCATTAGGATTGAAGTTCTGACGGTGAACCGTCTGCGCCTGAAACATCAGGTCATTGAAAGGCAACTCAAACAGAGTGGCAATTTCAGGGCGGGTCCAATCAGTGCGAACAGTCGTCATAACAAGTCTCTCTAGCGTTGGCTTAGCGCCTAGTTCTTGGGCTTATGGGCAATTCAACTACACTGGTGATTGAGCTTGGCACCACCGGTTAGCACGCCTTAACACAGCCACATTTCAGGCTGTCATAATAGCGAGACAAACCGAGCTGTCAACCAAAAACAGCCTCTAGGGTTAACTGGTTTGGTCATGCTGCTATCGTTAACGAATCAACTCCAACATCTGTGCAGCACACTCACACCGCAAACTTGCCGCCTGTGTCACACAGCATGCCAGGCTCAAAGCAACGGCATTACGACCCAAAAAGCACAGCACGTTCCGCTGTGCAACGGCTGCCTTACCAGCCTTAGCGACCACCCATGGCGCTGCTACTGCTGCGCTCTACCACTCGCCAGCGCCGATACTCAACTGTGTGGCGAGTGCCTGAGACAACCCCCACCATTCACTCGCAGCCTCACCGCCTACGACTACCAAGCACCGGTCAGTCAATTTATTCAGCGTTTCAAATATCACCGCCAGTTGGCCGACGGCAGCCTACTATGTCAGCGCTTAATAGATCGTATTCAACAGCAGTATCACCCGCAGACCCTGCCCCACGCATTAATGGCGGTCCCAAACCACTGGCGCCGCCAACTCTCACGCGGCTACAATCAAGCCGCGTGGCTCACACTACAGCTCAGCCGGGAGCTGAACATACCCCAGATAGCCCCGCTCAAGCGGCACACCTATAGCCACTCGCAGCAGGGTCTTAGGCGGTCTGAACGCCTAGGTAACCTGCGTCACAGTTTTAGCGCCCCCAACAGCCCAGCCTTAAACCCAGAGTTATTGGCCGGCCAGCATATTGCGCTCATCGATGACGTGGTCACCACCACGGCAACCAGCGGCACCATCAGCGCCATGCTGCTGAATCTGGGGGCTAGCCGCGTAGACGTGTGGAGCCTCGCCCGCACCCCAAAATCCACGCAGTCATTCACCCATCCGTAACGCGCTTAACAAGTGCCCAACAACATAAAATGACTACCCGGTCACAAATAGCGCACAGATACATTAGACGGTCTAGAATCACTGGGTCACAATTGGCCGTTTCAACTACCGCTTGAAGCCCCGTTTACTGGTGGCATGCCCTGTAGTTCAGCCACAGCAATGTAAGGAACACCATGCAACAGCATAATGTCGTCATCAGCGGGTCAGGCCTGTGGACACCCGAAGAAAGCGTGAGCAACGAAGAGCTCGCCGATTCACTTAACCGTTACGCCGAAAAATTCAACAGCGACAACGCCAGCGCCATCGAAGCTGGCGAGGTCGACGCCGTATCTCTATCAAGCGCTGAATTTATTGAGAAGGTGTCCGGCATTAAAAGCCGTTACGTGCACACCAAAGACGGAATTCTCGACATAGACCGTATGCGCCCACGCATCCCCAAACGTGCCGATGACGAGCTCTCGCACCAAGCGGAAATGGCCGTTGCCGCCGCCCGTGACGCGATGCGCGCAGCCAACAAAACAGCCGCCGACATTGATGTTGTGATCGTCGGTTGCGCCTACACCCAGCGCTCCTACCCCGCCATCGCCATCGAAGTGCAACACGCACTTGGCATCGAGGGCTTCGGCTTTGACATGCTGGTCGCCTGCTCGGCCGCCACCTTCGCCCTGCACCGCGGCTATGAAATGCTCGCCGCGGGCACCGCCAAAGCTGTGTTGTGTATAAACCCCGAGCTCACGACCCCGCAAATCAACTACAAGGACCGCGACAGCCACTTTATTTTCGGTGATGTCGCCACAGCGGTCATACTGGAAAAGGCCGAAACCTGCACATCTGAGCACAGCTACGACGTACTCAGCACCAAGGCGGTGACCTCCTTCTCCAATAATATTCGCTCAAACTTTGGCTACCTATCGCGCGCCGACGACCAAGACGCCTACGCCGATGACTCGCTGTTTCACCAAGAGGGCCGCAAGGTGTTCAAAGAGGTTTGCCCAATGGCGGCCGAACACATCAGTGAGCACCTCGCACGCCATGAGTTGAGCAGCGAAAACGTCCAGCGCTGGTGGCTGCACCAGGCCAATATTAATATGAACGCGCTGATCAGCAAGAAACTGCTGGGACGCATTGCCACACCTGACGAAGCCCCCGTGGTGCTCGATCGCTACGCCAACACCGCATCCGCTGGCTCCGTGATCGCCTTCCACCTGAATCACCAGGATCTCAGCAGTGGCGATCACGGCCTGCTCTGCTCATTTGGCGCCGGCTACTCCATCGGCAGCCTTGTCCTGAAAAAACGCTAACCACTGCCCACATAAAAAAGGCCGGCGTTTGCTGGCCTTTTTTTATGTCTGGCGAAAACACCCCAGCACTGGGCGTGCCCCATAATTGCGTTCATACTGTGCGCCAACACCACCACATGCGAGTACACCTTGGCCGACCTGCCGAACGATTCCCACCCCTACGCAAGCCTTACACCTGACGCCGTACTCGACGCCATAGAAAGCCAAGGCTACTGGAGTGACCAGCGGATTTACCCGCTCAACAGTTATGAAAACCGCGTATACCAAGTGGGCATTGAAGACGCGCAGCCCATAATTGCCAAATTCTACCGACCCAATCGTTGGAGCCGCGAGCAGATTCAAGAGGAGCACGACTTTACCCTTGAGCTCGCCGCGCAAGAACTGCCGGTCGTCACGCCATTGCTGAATAAACAGGGCGAGACACTGCGCCATTTTCAAACTGACGGTTCATCCACAGGCTTTGACTTTTCCCTTTACACTCGCAAAGGTGGCCGCGCCCCGGAGCTGGACAATCTCGATCATCTCGAAGTGATTGGTCGCGTCATGGGCCGCATGCACAACATAGGATCGACAAAACCCTTTACACACAGACCCGCGATCAGCCTACAGTCCTTCGCCATCGACAGTTCAAACTTTTTACTCGATTCCGATTTCTTACCCGCCGGCTTACGTGATTCTTACCAGAGCCTCAGCGAAGATCTCATCGCGCAACTCAAGCAACACTTTGCTGACACCCCCGCCAAACAAATTCGTCTGCACGGCGACTGCCACGTTGGCAATATGCTTTGGCGCGATGACGCACCCAACTTTGTCGATTTCGATGACTCACGCACAGGCCCAGCGATTCAGGATTTATGGATGCTGTTGTCCGGCGATCGCCAGCAACAGACCATGCAAATCGAAACAATACTGGAAGCCTACGAAGAATTTTATAAGTTCGAGCCCAAGGAATTAAAACTGATCGAACCGCTGCGCACATTGCGTCTAATGAACTACGCCGCGTGGCTCGCACGTCGCTGGAGCGACCCAGCTTTCCCCCACACCTTCACGTGGTTTAATACCGAGCGCTACTGGGGTGAACATATTTTAAGTTTGCGTGAGCAGCTCTCTGCCCTGCAGGAAGAACCGCTGAAGCTGTCGTCATTTTTCTAAAGCGACACGTTTAATAGATGACAGAAGCCGGCTGGTGAAACTTTAACATTAACCAGCCGCTCAAAATCTGCGTGTAACGGACAATCACTAGCGCTGCCACCACACGGATGAAACACCTTGCCTATCACCGCATCAATTCATTAACTTCGATACATTTTCCAGACGGACCCAAAGCGCCCTTAAAGTAATGACCTCTCAACGATTACTCGGTGGCTCGCTATCAGATTCGCGTAACAATTGCTCATTTTATAATGCTATTGCTCTTCGGGACTCAAAGCAGTGCTGAGAATCAAGTTGCTGCTCAGTTCCTTAGCTGCCGACACCTTGTACTGAAACAAGTCTTCGCCACCGAGGTTTTCCAGACCTACCAGCAGGCGCAAAGCCTTCCAGCGGTGATCAACCTTGAACAGACTCACTGAATAAGCCGTTATCAGCATCCGATACACGTCTCGATGCAGTAACTGATCCGCCCAAGAAGCCGCTACAGCCCTAATTTACTAATGCAAACCAAAACAACTTATCACTGACAATGGTAAGACCCACCTGAACGATTCCGCAATAAATATTTTATTTTAAGTACTTAACAAACCAGTCAGAGGCCTCTTTAAGCGCTGCTTTTTTGT
>Ga0209826_1000249_pt1 | contig 38723 bp, 44 predicted proteins | sample GOMGulsemesocosm_5_FD_184637 | JGI IMG/M metagenome (GOLD analysis project Ga0209826, IMG submission 184637) | Methane-oxidizing microbial communities from mesocosms in the Gulf of Mexico - GOM15C Gulf of Mexico (SPAdes) (version 2) | ecosystem: Environmental > Aquatic > Marine > Cold seeps...
TTACTTGGCTTTTTATAACGGTAAGCGGACACACTCTAAATTAGGCTATAAATCGCCCTTAGAGTTTGAGCGTGAGTTCCATAAGAAATAGGTCTAAGAAAGTGTCCTGTTTTACTTGACCATTACACTGGATCATCTTTAGGTAAAAAAGCTTCTGATCGCGAATCTATGGTTAAGGTGGGTATAAATACGCCCGTTGCGATAATAATTAAAAATCCCAATACCATAATTGTTTTTGGTATCGCTGTAACGGCAGTAAAAAATCGATAGGCGAGTGAGTTATTAGGCTGCATGACTCACCTCGTTATAAGAAATTGACAGGCCACGTTGAACTGCAGGCCTTTGCTTTAACTGTTGCAGCCAGCGTTGAATATTTGGGTAATCGCTGAGCAGTTTCTCTTGCTTGATGACTGCAGGTAACATGGTGATATCAGCAATGCTATAGAAGGAACCTGCGATAAATTCATGCTGATTTAACTGCAAATCAAAATATTGGTATAACTCATGAATACGTGTTTTTAATTTCTTGGCTGCAATTATTTGCTTAGGAATAACTCTGCGCTGTAGATAAAAGGCACTAAAAATAACCGATCCTATATCGACGGCATGAAAATGCATCCATTGATAAATATTGGCACGCTCACTTAATGACTCAGGTAATAAGTCCCCCGTTTTTTCTGATAAATACTGCAAAATGGCGGTTGATTGCGATAAGACTAACGGTTTATCTAGCGTTGTATCATGGTCAACAATGACAGGAATACGAGCGCTTGGGTTGAGTTGTAAAAAATCTTTTTGGTGCTGCTCTTGTTTGGCAAAATTGATAGGGTGAACGGTATAAGTTAATGCTGTTTCCTCTAGCATAATGGCGACTCGATGGCCGTTGAAAGTGTCCGCGCTATAGAGATCAATCATTATTTTTCTCCAAATAAATTAAAATAATAAAACAAACCAACTGGTCTGTTTGTAAAAAATGATAGTACAAACCAACTGGTCTGTCTATAATATTTGTAAAATAATTTAGAGAGCAAATGATGATGAATGAAACAAAGCCAGAAAGCTCGAGGGATAGAATTTTAAAATCAGCATTTAAAGAAATACACCAGCATGGTTATCAAGGCATGCGTATTGATCAGGTATTAAAAAATACGGATTTAAAAAAAGGGGCCTTGTATCATCACTTTTCTAGTAAACAGGTATTAGCCTATGCGGTATTAGAAGAACTGATACAAAAACGTATTACTGAATTATGGATTGACCCTTTAAAAAATATGACGAATCCAATCGAAGGGATTTACACTTTATGTCTATCTGTTGGGGATGTATGGCAGGATGAGTTTTTTTATAAAGGGTGCCCGCTAAATAATTTGGCACAAGAAATGTCGCCTATTGATGAGGGTTTTAGAGAGCGTATTCTGAAATTTTTTCAGTACTGGCAGATGTCATTTTCTGAAGCACTGGAAAAAGGGCAAGAGCAAGGTTTTGTTGATAAAAAAATAAATACAGCGAATAGTGCGTTATTTATTCTATCGTCGATAGAAGGTGCATTTGGTATGGCTAAAAATCATCAAAGTAAAACGGTGTATTTGAACTGTGTTGAAGAATTAAAACGTTACTTACAAAGTTTAGCGCCGATAAGCTAAGGGGGTAATGACAAGAGAGAAGTTACGGAATATGGCATATTAACGATATTTCGTAATCTTTGTTACAGTTAATACAGGTTGGTTATTTTATAAATCTTTGTTATATATTGATTATTTTGTTTTATAGGATTTGGCGTATATGTTGCTGTATTTCTTATGTTAATGCATAACCAAGCATGGCAACTGTCTGAGGTGTAAAGCACAGCTCAGTTTTTTAATATATTATAGGATTGAACCCCATGAGTACGACTCAACTTGAATCAGAAGCGCAGAGCGATTTGTTTAGTCCCTTGCAAATAAGTGATTTTCAACTAAAAAATCGTATCGTCATGGCGCCTTTAACACGCTGTCGATCCGATGATAATAATGTACCAACAGATATGAACCGACTTTATTATCAACAACGTGCAACCGCAGGATTGATTATTACTGAAGGTGCACAAATCTCCCCACAAGGCGCTGGCTATCCGAATACCCCTGGAATTTATAATATTAAACAAGTACAAGCTTGGAAAAAAATCACCGATGCCGTGCATGAAAAAGGTGGGCGTATTTTTATCCAACTATGGCATGTAGGCAGGGTAAGTTATCCTGGGATTCAGCCTAATGATGCGCCATCACTTGCACCTTCAGCAATAAAAGCAGAGGGTACCTATGTGCAGCCGCGTGCGATAGAATTAGCTGAAATTAATGATATTGTGGATGAATATAGAAATGCAGCTGAGAATGCAATGGCTGCAGGTTTTGATGGTGTTGAAGTGCATGCAGCAAATGGTTATTTAATTGATCAGTTTTTACGTGATTGCAGTAATCAACGTACTGACCATTATGGTGGAGGGTATGAAAATAGAACACGTTTCTTATTACAAGTACTGGATGCAGTGATTAAAACCTGCGGAAGTGCGCGTGTAGGGGTACGCTTATCACCCGTTAATGCATTTAATAGCATGTCGGATTCTAACCCTGAAGCGTTGTTTAGTTATGTTGTGGAACAGCTTAATCCCTTAAACCTTGCTTATCTACACCTAGTTGAAGGGCAGATTCATGATGAAAATGAAGCGCAAACTGATGATGTATTTGATCCTAAATGTTTACGTGAAATATACCAAGGCAGATATATGTCTAATTTAGGTTATAACAAAGCAAGTGCTACTGCAGCTATTCAAACGGAAAAAGCTGATTTAGTCTCGTTTGGTGATTTGTTTATTGCTAACCCAGACTTAACTGAACGTTTTTTACTTGATGCGGAATTGAATAAAACGGATCTTGATACTCGATATGGCGGGGATGAGAAAGGCTATATTGATTATCCATTATTACCGGTAACAAACTAATTACCCTTATTAAATTTAACTACGCCTAACTATTTATGACTGATTCTACGCAAATATTACGTCGTTACGAATTGATACTGACTTCAGCAGGAGAAGGTATTTATGGTTTAGATGCAGAAGGCAGAGCTACTTTTGTAAATCCAGCTGCATTGGAAATGACAGGATGGGTAGAGGAGGATGTATTAGGTGAGCTTATTCATGTGCAACACCACCATAGCCATGCTAATGGCGAACATTATCCACGCCATGAATGCCCTATTTATGCTGCATTAAACGATGGTGAGATACATCATGTAACAGATGAAGTTTTTTGGCATCAAGATGGCTACAGCTTCCCCGTACATTACACCAGTACTCCCATTTGGGAAAACGGTGAAATTATTGGTGCCGTTGTCGTGTTTCAAAATGTGAGCCATATTAAACAAGCAGAAGCAGAGCTGGCTGAATTACAACGACGTAATACCTTGGTATTAGCTGCGGCTGGTGAAGGTATCTGCGGTTTTGATTGCGCAGGCAATGTGACCTTTAGTAACCCTACCGCGACTAAAATGTTAGCTTGGTCGCAAGAATCCATACAGCAGCAAAGTATTCATAATATTTTTGGGCGTGATGAAGTTAACTCAGAAGAGTATTGCCCCGTTAGTAATATTGTGGAAGGTAAGCACTTATTTAAAGCCACGGATAAAATATTTTGGCGTGCCGATGGAACTCACTTTCCTGTCGATTTTGTAAGCACACCCATTATGGATAATGAGAAATTGCAAGGCATCGTCATGGTGTTTAGTGATATTAGCCAACGCAAATTAGATGAACAAAAGCTAAAACAGGCAATAGTCGAAATTGAGCAGTTAAAAAATCGCTTACAAGATGAAAATACCTATTTGCAAGAACAGATTAATGATAATCACCAGTTCAGCAATATTCTTGGGCACAGTGATAATTTAAAAATAGTATTACGCCAAGTAGAGCAAGTTGCTCCACTGGAAACCAGTGTTTTAATTTTAGGTGAAACAGGGACAGGGAAAGAACTATTTGCCCGTGCTTTACATGATTTAAGTAATAGAAATAAACGCCCTTTAGTTAAAGTTAACTGTGCGGCATTACCCGCTAACTTAATTGAAAGTGAACTTTTTGGCCATGAAAAGGGCAGTTTTACAGGAGCTATCAGTAAACGGACGGGGCGTTTTGAACTAGCGCATGAAGGCACGATTTTTTTAGATGAAATCGGCGAAATTCCTTTAGACTTACAAGCAAAATTATTACGTGTTTTACAAGAAGGGGAAATTGAACGTTTGGGTGATTCTAAAACCATCAAGATAAATGTTAGAGTGATCGCCGCGACGCATAGAGATTTAAAGAAAATGGTGGCTGAAGGGGAATTCAGAGAAGACCTTTACTATCGGCTGAATGTATTTCCTTTAACTATCCCTGCTTTGCGTGAGCGAAAAAATGATATTACTTTATTAGTGCAGTACTTTGTTAATAAATACGCACAAAAAATGAGCAAAAGTATTAACCATATTCCACAAACTGTCATGGATAATTTGCTCAACTATCAATGGCCAGGTAATGTGCGTGAGCTAGAAAACGTGATTGAACGTGCAGTTATTTTATCGCCCGAACGTAGTTTAAAGGTTGCTGAATTACTCAATGTTAAACAGCTTAAATCCGCTGAAGAACAGCCCCTAGTTTCCTTAATGGCGATGGAAAAAGCACATATTATTAAAGTATTAGAAAGTGTACAGTGGAAAATTTCAGGTGAAAATTCTGCGGCTGCTATTTTAGAAATGCACCCAAATACCTTACGTTCACGTATGAATAAACTGGGTATACGTCGTGCAACGGTGGCTTCATAATAAAAAGTTTACTTCCTTAGAGCCACAAGGCATGCATCAGCATCAACTCATATTTTTATAGTTTTATTTTTTTAATAATGGCAATTATATACAGCTTACAATTATAGATGAAAAAGCTTATTTAATTGTATACAAGCTATTTTTTGGGAATGATGGGAATAACGTACTTCGCAGTAAATTCTTGTTTCTCAAAGCTCTGCATTCCTTTAACGCCTTCAAATAATTCATAATCACACCCTTGGCCACGTAAGTAATTAGAGTTAGGTAGCCAGTACCCATAAATATAATCAATTGTTTTAGCTGTTGTATCCTTATCAACATGGGCAATTTTAAAGAGAGCAATGAGTTGCTCAGGAAAGTGATAAGAAACCATATTTTCTGCTAGTTGACTCAATTGTGTTACAGGCGATCCGGCAATATATTGAATGCACTCTTCAGTGAAATTTCCTGATTCACTAATACTTAATCCTAAAAAAGTGTCTGCTACTTTATTTTGAATAGCAGACTGGTTATCAAATAATTGCATCCAAGAGTCATATAGTAAGTCGCAATATCCCTCATTAGGAATAAAAGGGGAGGGAATTTGAGCATCATAACCAATAATTGTTTGTTCTTGTTTTAGCGTAATAATAGGTTCACGTTGAATATCTTGACCTATATGATGGAATAAATCATTAGTTAATAATGGTTTTTCATTTAAAAGAATTCTGGGCTTTTGTAGCCTAAAATCTTTAGGTGACAGGGTAAAGTAAGCTTTAAATGACCGTGTGAAGGCTTCATGAGAATTAAAACCGACAGCAAAGGCAATATCAATAATTCCTAGTTTTGAAGTGAGTAATAATGCGGCTGCTTTTGTTAAGCGCCGTCCTCGTATATAGCCACCTAGCGTATCACCAACCAAACTTTTAAATAAACGCTGGAAATGCCAGGGTGATAAAGAAGCAGACTTCGCTAAGGCAACACTATTAATATCTTCCGCTAAATTATTTTCTATTGTATCGACTAGTTCTTGAATTAATTTTAGGTGTTTTGACATATATCAACTATGAGGGCGAGTAGCATTAACTATCAAGAAAGCAAGTTTTTCTATCGTTAAAATTAAGTTTAACTAAATAAAGTGATAAATCAAATAATATAACTTAATGATGGCTTATTTTAGACGCGACATTAAGAGGTTTATCATTAAGTATTTTATATAAGAGAGATAAGCAATGAAAGCAATTATATGTACCCAGTATGGAGCCCCTAGTGTTTTGAAAATTCAAGAGGAGGATAAACCAAAACCGAAAAATAATGAAATTTTGATAAAAATATATGCCTCCAGTATCACAACGGCTGACACAATGATGCGTGCTGGAAAACCCTTTTACGGGAGGTTATTTATAGGCTTAATGAAGCCAAAATTTCCTATTACAGGGACAGGGTTCTCAGGAGAAGTTGAGGAAGTAGGTTCTCAGGTTAGTTTATTTAAAGTAGGTGATTTAGTCTTTGGAGAGTCTATATTAGGTTCTGGAACCAATGCTGAGTACGTTTGTGTTCCTGAACTAGGTGTTGTTGAAATAAAACCTGATAATTTAAGTCATGATGAAGCGGCTACATTATGCGATGGCGCATTGACATCATTGAACTTTCTTAAATTAATAGGAGGTATTAAGTCTGGTCAAAAAGTTTTAATTAATGGAGCCTCGGGGAGTTTAGGAACAGTAGGAATACAAATTGCGAAATATTATGGCGCAGAGGTCACGGCTGTTTGTAGTGAAAGAAATGAGGATTTGGTTAAATCATTAGGCGTAGATTATGTGATAGATTACGAAAAATTTAATTTTACTGAATTAGTAAAGCAATACGATATTATTTACGACACGATAGGCAATCAATCTTTTTGTTGCTGTAAAAGAGTTTTATTAGCTGAGGGTATTTACCTTTCGCCCGTACTAAGCTTGCCTTTATTATTGCAAATGTTGTATTCGTCTTTATTTGGCAAGAAGAAAGCAAAGTTCTCTGCAACAGGCCTATTACCAACTGACAAGTTATGTTCATTATTGGCTGAGTTGCTATCGATTATATCCGAGGGGAAATTAAAGCCAGTGATAAGTCGTCGCTATGGTATGTATCAGATAGAAGAGGCTCACTCCTATGTTGATACAGGGCATAAACAAGCAAATATAGTACTGGTTATAAAGGAAGCAATAATTTAAAGATAATAAGTAGTGAGCTACGGTAGGTACTTAACGGTACTGATTAATAGACTCAGCAGTTATTTAATGAAAGGTATAAATCCCCATTCAGGGCTAATTTACCATGGCCCTAGCGTGGGGTATTTTATTCAATATTACGAAATATCGTTAGTAAGCGATATTTCGTGTTATCAGGATATGTTTTCTATAAAGTTTTATTCTTAGTTTTTCTTTAATCTATTGATTTTTATCAATTAAAATTAATTTATTGATGTTGGCATGGCTCCTGCAATAGTTATATTGTCATTTAACTATCAGGATTAATATTATGTTGCATTATAGATTACACACTTTATCTACACCGCCGCAATCCTCGTTTATTTTCTTTGTCTGTATAGAAACTAAAGCAAAGGTAGCATTGCTTTATCACTTTATTTTAGGTTTGCAGGTGACAGCCTGTTCCACCATTTAACTTAGCAACAGCAACTGAAAAGGTTCAGTTAGCGGAAAACGCATGGAATAGTAAAGATCCTGAAAATGTCGCCAGTGCTTATACGTTAGATGGTGAGTGGCGTAATCGTTCTGAAATATTGACAGGGCGTGAGCAAATAACCCAATTTTTAAAGCGTAAATGGCAAAAAGAGCTTGAGTATTCTTTACAGAAAGAATTGTGGTGTTTTACTGCAAACCGTATAGCTGTCACTTTCCGGTATGAATGGCATGATAAGTCAGAGCAATGGTATCGATCATACGGTAATGAGCTTTGGGAATTTGCAGAAAATGGATTAATGCAGAGGCGTATTGCAAGCATTAATGATCAACCGATTAAATCAACTGAACGATTATTAACTAAAAGGCAATCAGCATGAGTATTGTGACTATTTTAACCAGCGCAACCTGTAGTTATTGTGTTGCAGCAAAAAAATTACTAAAAAAACATGAGATCGAATACCAAGAAGTTGATCTTATTAAAGGAGGCGATAAAGCAAAACAACTATTACTACACAGTGGTCAACGCACTGTTCCACAAATTTTTATTGATGAAAAATCCATAGGAGGATTTACCGAATTAAACCAATTAATGAGCCAACAAGATTTTGAAATAAACCAACTGAATACACTTTAATTTAAAACATTTTTAGGAAAATAATATGTCTACTATAAAACTATACCATCACCCATTATCAGGCCATGCACATCGTGCAGAACTTTTTTTATCTATTTTAAGACTAGACTACGAATTAATCGAAGTTGATTTGATGAAAGGAGCGCAGAAAGATCCTGAATTTTTAAAGAAAAATATGTTCGGACAAGTACCTGTTATTGAAGATAACTGCGTTACTTTAGCGGATTCAAATGCAATTTTAGTTTATTTGGCAACTAAATATGATCAGGAGCATACTTGGTTACCGCTTGAACCTGCGAAAGCAGCAGAAATACAACGGTTTTTATCAGTGGCATCTGGTCCCGTTGAAAATGGCCCTGCAACGGCACGTTTGATTAACTTATTTGGCGCAAAACTGGATCACGTAAAAGCAATTGAAACAGCCACTAATATATTGGAAACGTTAGATACACACTTAACTAATAAAGATTGGTTAGTAGGTAAGACCCCAACTATTGCAGATATAGCTAACTATTCCTATATTGCACATGCGCCAGAAGGCGGGATATCACTCAAAAATTATCCTAATATTAAAACATGGCTACAACGTATTGAACATTTGTCAGGCTTTATTCCTATGCAAAGTTCTAAAGTAGGATTGGTTGAATAACGATACGAAACCTAGTCATCATTTCTAAACTTTTAAAAGTGCGTAAATGGTGACTTTTCCCCGTATAAATAAGAGGAATTGAATGATGCATACAAATACTCAAGAGAAAGCAGAATCTCCCTTTCATCAAGGGGAGCAACGAGTTCAACAGCGTTTTGGGGTACGCGACAAAATGGAGCGATTTGGGAGACAGGTGATTCGTGATTATATGCCCGAACAGCACCAAGATTTTTATACTCAATTGCCCTTTGTGTTTGTAGGACATGCGGATAAAAATGGCTGGCCGTGGGCATCGATATTATTTAATCAATCTAATTTAATAACCGTGTTAGATGAAAAAAAATTACGGCTAAATGTTAAACCCGTTAAGGGAGATCCCTTACAAAATTCACTAGATAAAGGTGAGCGATGGGGTTTATTAGGGATAGAGTTAAGTACCCGACGTCGGAATCGCTTAGCTGCACATATTCAACACGTTTCAGAACAAGGAATAACATTAGAGGTTGATCAAGCTTTCGGTAATTGCCCTCAATATATTCAACAACGGAAACACCATAGTATTGGCCCCTCAAACATGCCTAAGGAGGCCTGCACTCAAATCACAGAATTCGACCCGAAAATACAGAACTTAATACAAACGAGTGATACGTTTTTTGTTGCGAGTTATGTGGCTAATGGTAGCGGATCAGTTAGTGAAGGGGCTGATGTTTCACATCGAGGTGGTAAGCCAGGGTTTATTCGTATTGATGATAACAAAACACTGACTATTCCAGATTATACGGGTAACTTCCATTTTAATACCCTAGGTAATTTTGTAGAAAATCCGAAAGCGGGGTTATTGTTTATAGATTTTGTTAATGGTCATATTTTAACTTTAACGGGAACAGTAGAAATTTTATGGGATTCACAGGAGACAGAATTTTTTGATGGTGCAGAAAGGCTTTGGACCTTTACATTAGATCATGGTTATAGCCTTAAAAATGTTTTACCATTGCGTTGGGATTTGCCAGATTATTCAGCTAATACTCAGTTAACAGGTAGTTGGAAAGAAGCCGAACAAGCGAAAAAATCATCTGAGTTAAAAAATACATGGCAAGACTATACAGTGACTAATATTGTGCGAGAAAGTAGTGTTATTACTTCATTTTATTTGCAGTCACCTGAAGGGCAGAACCCAAATTTTGAAGCGGGACAATTTTTAACAGTAAAATCTTTTATAGACGCTAAAGAGCAAGTCAGAACTTACACAGTATCCAATGCCCCTAAAGATAAATTAATACGCATTAGTATTAAGCATGAGCAGGCTCAATCGGGTAAACCCTCAGGCGTATTTTCTAGTTTTATGCACCAAAAAATAAGTATTGGTGATGTACTGCAAGCAAAGTCTCCCGTTGGTGCGTTTAAATTGGTAAGCCCTATCAATAAACCCATAATGTTGATTTCTGCTGGTGTCGGCATTACGCCTATGATTGCAATGGCACAGCATATTTTACAAGAATGCTTTAGAACACGATCTCAGCCTAATGTCACCTTAGTCTGCTCAGCTCGTAACAGTGAACAGCGCGCCTTTTTTGTAGAATTAAATAACCTAGTTGAGCAAGCTAGTGGGTATATACGCGTTATTTGGATATTGAGTCAGCCTGAGGATAATTTAATATTAGGGGCTGATTATCATTATCGCGGACGACTTTCTAAGCCGTTATTAGAGACTCTTTTACCTAGCATCAAATGTGATGCTTATTTATGTGGTCCGAATGAATTTATGCAAGACCAATATGATAATTTGCGTGCATTAGGGGTTGAAAATAAACAAATATTTTCCGAAGCGTTTGGGCCTTCATCATTACAACGTGATAAATCGATTGAAAGCAAAGTTCCTGTCGCAGAAGAAGCCATGATTCATTTTACAAAATCTAAGGTAGAACAAGCATGGACAAAAGGCGATGGAACTTTATTGGAGTTTGCTGAAGCGCATGGGTTGCAACCAGAGTTTTCTTGTCGCAGTGGTCAATGCGGTGCTTGTAAAGTAAAGCTTAATAAAGGGCAGGTGAGTTATCAGCAAAATATTACAGCTGAAATAACTGAAGATGAAATTTTATTATGCAGTGCGATGCCTGCAAAGAGCGCTGGAAATACCCCTAGTAAATTAGAAATTGAATTGTAGTTTTCTTTAAGCAATATGTATTGCTAAGACAAAAAATTGAGAAAAGTTATGAATAATCAAACAGAAAATAAAAATACGCATAGTGATGAACTGATAGCACTTCATCAGCAAGTTAATAACTTATCTATATTAGCTAAATTCCCACAGGTAAACCCTAATATTGTTTTTAATATAGACCGGTATAGCCGAGTTGATTTTTATAATCCTGCTGCTCAGGCATGGTTAGCACAGCATGACCTAGAAAATTCGGATGATTTATTACGGCTATTACCTGAAGAGGTAGTTAAGAAGTTAAATTGTAAGCGCTGCTCTTTAAAAAAAGTACTCGCTGGTGAAACAACATTTAAAGATGAGGCGCATAGTTATTCAATTTCTAAATTTCCTGAGCATTTATTGTTCTTTGTGGAGTTAGTTGATATTTCTGAGCAAAAGCGAATACAGAAGTTAAGAGAAGATACCGAGCGCATTATTCAGCATGATTTAAAAACTCCTTTGAATGCCATTATTGGCTTTTCGCAACTACTACTGAGTGATGATTTAAAAGATCAGCATATTGAAGAAGTACAGACTATCTATAATTCAGGCTTAGAATTACAAGAATTAATAGAGTCATCTTTAGACTTATTTAAGATGGAAGAGAAAAGCTATAAGGTCCGGATTAATCAAGTTGATTTATTAAAAGTACTTAAAGATCTAAGTCAAAAATTAGCTAAGGTTCATAAAGTTAAGTTCGAAATTTATATAGATAATCAATTAATTACAGAAGAATTAGAGTATTTTATTAGTGCTGAAAAAAAGCATATTAAGTCGGTTTTTAATAATTTACTAAAAAATGCTATTGAAGCATCACCTAAAAATGCGCCTATTATCATTAAGCTATCCAAACAAAACAGTCAGCATTTAATTAGTATTACTAATAAAGGTGAGATTCCAGAAAAGTTACACGCCACTTTTTTTGAAAAATATGCAACACAAGGTAAACACGGTGGAACAGGCTTGGGAACTTATAGTGCAAAATTAATTGTTGATAGCCATCAGGGTGATTTAAGTTTTCTATCAGAAAAAGGGGAAACTGTTTTATTAGTTAAATTACCTATGTTAGCTGCTATTTAAAATTTTTTGTATTTGTTGAAAATACTAAATTCTCGATAAAAACACTCGGGAGTGACAAATAAGCGATGTCCTACATTTTCAATGTAGTTTGAGTCTATATTAAAGTGGGCACTATCTTTTCGATGCGTTTAATAATAAGTTTTTATCAATGGGAATATATTTTGATGCTGAATTAATAAGTGATGAAGATGTAAGCTTAGGTACACCATAGACCTCCACAATCGTGCCTAGGTCTCGGCGCATTTTATCAACCAGTAAATCAAAATCTCCATCCCCAGATGCCAGCACAAGAACATCCGCCTCTTTGGCGTACTCAATCGCATCAAGGGTTATGCCCACATCCCAATCGCCCTTTGCTGAGCCATCAATTCTTTGGATAAAGGGCTTGAGTTTTACCTCAAAACCAATTGCTCTTAGTATATTTTGAAACTGCCTTTGTTTTTCATCATCGCGATCTATGGCATAAGCAATCGCTTTGATTACCCTCCTATTTGAAGTCACTTCCGCCCAAAATTTATTGTAATCAAAATTACATCCGTAAGATTCCTTTGTTGTGTAATAAATATTCTGTACATCAACAAGTACAACTAATTTTTCCATAGAAGGGTAACTCGAGTTGCTAGAGCAAAGTGTTGCTAATAATGTAGTTTAGAGCCAATCACTGTAAGCGGGGTAATATATTTTTAAAATAGGATTACCAGAGACAGGTAGCATTCAGAATTTAAGTCTTCAATAACAAAGCACAGCTCTTTATTTATGCATTTTACAGGATAAATTTAAAACACCGAGTTTCAACTGAAGTAGCCCTCTAGTGTCGTCGATAAAGCTACTCAGTAGTGATTAGGAGTTACCCCGCCCGCCGCGTATTCAAGTGACTTATTGTTTGTGACAGAATCCTTTTATGCGAGATAATGACAAATTGTTGATAACAGTCGGTAGGTGGAATGTGGAAGAACAAAAAATAGCATCGGTGAGCGGATCATTGTTGGTAGAACCAAAAAAAGCACTCGTTTGATTATAGAGATGGACCTTAATGGTAATACAGACCATGATTAACCGAGTCGTTAATTTATTTCCTGTTTGGGCTATTATTTTTTCAGCCTTCGCTTTCAGCTACCCAGCAATTTTCTTATCTTTTAAATCGATGATTGTGCCTTTGCTAGCAGTAGTCATGTTTAGCATGGGGATGACTTTAAGCTGGACTGATTTTAAAGTGGTGCTAAAAAAGCCATTAGTGGTTATGATTGCTGTGGCAATACAGTTTTTATTAATGCCGCTTTTTGCTTATCTCATTTCTATTTTATTAGACTTATCTGTCGAAGTAATGACAGGAATGGTCTTAGTTGGTGCTAGTGCAGGCGGTACTGCATCTAATGTGATGTGTTACTTGGCAAAGGGCAATGTGGCCTTGTCTATTTTAATGACTGTGGTATCTACTGTCTGTGCAGTAATTTTAATGCCTGCGTTAACTTACCTATACCTTCACCAAGTTGTACCTGTCCCTGTTGAGGGCATGTTAAAAAGTTTATTGTTGATTGTCTTACTACCTGTTTTAGCTGGAACATTTTTAAATAGTATTTTTGGTAAAGGGCTAAAGAAACTTCAGCCGATTTTCCCTTTGTTATCCTCATGTTCTATTGTCTTTATTATCGCCATTATTGTGGCCTTAAATCACGATAACTTAAGCAATTTAGCATTACCTATCTTGTTAGCGGTGTGTTTGCATAATTTTTTGGGCTTGATGGTAGGCTACGCTATTCCTTGGTTGTTAAAATATGATGCGAGGACATGCCGGACAGTTTGTATTGAAGTCGCAATGCAGAATTCAGGATTAAGTGTAGCGCTTGCCGTGAAATATTTTTCTGTTGCTGCCGCATTGCCTGGTGCAATTTTTAGCATTTGGCATAATGTGTCGGGCAGTTTATTAGCGATGTATTGGCGTAGACTGGATAATTAAAGGTCAACATGCATAAATTAGAGGCTCACCTATTTTTGCTGTAAATGCACTTAAAAATAGAATAACCACCTACTTTGGGCGCTGACAGGTGGAAGGTTTTCAATGCTAATTGATATGTAATAACCCTGGGTAAATTATTAGGGTAGTTTAACGACTCTTTTGTTAGCTAAGCTTAGATATAAAAGCATTATATAAAGTAATGTTTTTAACGCTAAACTTCAAATCGATCAATATTGTTAAAAACCAGCGAAGGATTGACGCCAAAGGTATCACGAAAGCAGCGGTTAAAATGTGCTGAATCTGTAAATCCCGCCTCCATTGCCGCATAAGTCAGGTTATCCACTTTATTCAAGGTAGTCATTGCAGATACTATTCGCCGCCACATTCTATAACGGCGGTAAGGTATATCTGATTGTTGGCGAAACAAATGTCTGAATCTGGAAGAGGAGAGGCCGACTAATGAAGCTAGATATTCCTGGCTTAGGCTGTTTTCTGGGGTGTCCTGAATGACTTTCATGGTACTGGCTATACGAGGATCAATGTTTTTATCTTGTTCTTTCTCTGTGCCTAGTAATTGATTAAGTATTTGCTTGATCTCTATTTTGGATGGTTTTTCTTGGTAAATCGTTTGAAAACACTCGATCCATCTGAGATCTGTTACTTCAGTGATAGACGATTGATGAAATGGGAACTTTTGTTTAAAGTTAAAGAAATCAGCCGAATTCTTCTCAATAATCAAACAAGCCATAATATTTCCATAGGCATTTAATTCATGCTTACAACCTGCTGGAATAATCGCACTGCGATAGGCGGTGTGACTGCCATTAGGCGATTTTATTGCGAAAGGCTGATAAAGCCCGATGTTTATTGCGATTGATCCCATTGAGTGCAAGCTTAAGTGTTGTAGGGGGCCAAAAAGTAAGGTGCGATTAGGCCATATAAAAAGATTGGGTCGGAAACAATATTGAGTTTCAGGCGTAGCCACTTTGTACAATTTATTGTTTTGAAACATCGCTAAACTAGCCCTGTCGTGGAATAAAAATCTAAATTCACTTTATCAGGAAAAATACAATGGATGCAATACTCAATCAAACAGCCCCCGTTATCGCTATTTCATGCGCTGGACTATTCTTTATGACCGGCTTACTAACGGGATCGTGGAAATTTTCATGCATGATGAAAAGTCATGACTTTAAAGCGCCTTACTATGTCGATATAGCGCATCGTGCTGCCTTGCTGTATTCCTTTGCCGCTATTCTTATTGCCGTTTTTGCTTATTTTAGTGTGTTTTCAGATTGGGTAAATACGCTGGCAACTATCGCACCTTTATTGTTTTTCGCTATTGCCATTATCAATTATATTAAATTAGGCATTGAAAATAAGACCGACAATCAACTACGTGATTCTGAAAACCCAGCGGGCGATAAAATCATTATGGGATCGTTAATGGTGGCTGAAATAGGCGGTTTTTTTGTTTTGTTGATGGGGTTTTTTATTCGTATACTAGGATAAATAGTAGATGAATTTTAAACGTTAGAGTTATCAAGTTATAGCATGCCAAGCATAGCTGCTTTTATTGCAGCAGAGGTTTTATTGGTTGCATTCAACTTAAGCATGACATTGTTAATATGAAAGTTAACCGTACGCTCTGTAATTTTAAGAATATGTGATATTTCATTTGCCGTTTTTCCATCAGCGGTCCAACGAAGCACAGTGGTTTCACGGTTTGATAGTTTTACGCTGATTTCGGGTATTAACTTTTCTGATAAGCATCGCGACATGCCTAAATGTGTTGCTTGGGTTAACCAAGTCATTTTAAATAATATAGTATCCAGTTCTTGTTGAGTGATTGCTTCATTTGAACGTGCTAAAGTTAACATGCCAATGCTACCATTAAAATCACGGATAGATTGCGCCCAGCCATAACATAAGCCAAAGGATCGAGCTTCCTCCCACATTTCAATAGCTGGGAGGAATAGATCATCCGTCCATAAAATAGGTTCGAGTGAATGCATTGCATGATGTACCGTGGGATCAATTGCAAGATAATTATTGGCTTGGTATCGTGCTTGCCAATTTGTAGGGTAATTATTAAACATTAAGGTTTTGGGATTTGATATGGGAAGCGGTATACGCACACCATAGGCGCAATGTTCAAAGCCTATATCTTGACTAAGCGCAAGAATGGCTTGAAAAAACTGTTGCTCAGATTGAATATCCTGTAATGCTTGAAGTTGATCTTCTTGCCATGTGATCATGAATTTATTTTCTTTCTTACAAATATTTAAGGTGTTAATGACACTCTATTATGAGGGGTATATCTAATTTTTTCTTGAAGAAATGAATATAACTGGCAGCATACCTGTCAATATTGACAGTTGTTTCTGCTAATAGAATACAGTCTAATAAACTACCTATAGAAGAGCTCTAAAGGTAATCCATATGATATTTTCCAATACCAAGAAGGTTTGTATAAATGATTGACTGTAGCGAACGATATCTTGTTAATAGTGAATATATTGATTGGCAACACCCACTGGTAACCTCCAAAGCATTGGAACTTGCTAAAGATTGTCTTAATGATGAATTGGTAGCGAAGCGTTGCTTTGAGTTCGTGCGTGATGAGATTAAGCATAGCTGGGATTGCCAGATGAATCCTGTTACTTGTAAAGCGTCTGAGGTATTAATTTATGGTACAGGTTATTGTTATGCCAAGAGCCATTTGTTGGCCGCTTTATTAAGAGCCAATGCTATTCCTGCAGGATTTTGCTATCAACGACTGACGGTAAAAAGCGATGCGCCATCTTATTGCCTTCATGGCTTAAATGCGGTTTATTTAAAGCAGTATGGTTGGTACCGTATTGATGCTCGAGGTAATAAAGAGAGTGTCAATGCTGAATTTACACCGCCTGAAGAGAAGTTAGCTTTTCCCGTTATTGATGCATTAGAGAAAGACTTTCCTGAAATATGGGTTGAGCCATTAGCAATCGTCATAAAGGCTTTAACGCAATATAAGACGGTAGAACTCGTAAGTGAAAATCTACCTGATATTGATGATTTATCAAAGATAGTTAATTACGCTGACATGGTAAACATTCACGAGATATTTATTACACCGTAGGTATTATGTATAACCTGCTGCAATTTTAATAGCCATTTTTAGCCAGCCTAACATGCTATAAAATATTTAAACAAAGGAAAATAATGAGTTTTTTTAAACATAGATATTATGCAGTTATTATTGCATTGCTCTCACTTATGTCAGGGAATATACAAGCGGAGACCTCAAAAATAGGCATTCTTGTTTTTGATGGTTTTTTAACCAGTGATGTGACGGCACCGATAGAAGTATTTGGTGCGGCAAGTAAAAAAGCATGGTTTTCTGCTTATGAAGTGGTGGTAATTTCCGCAACACAAAGTAAATATGTGAAATCTGAAGAAGGTCTAAAAATTGTAGCGGACAACACTATTTATGATGACCTTAAGCTTGATGTATTAATTGTCCCCAGTGCTTATGAGATGGGTGTCTTTTTAAAAAATAAAGACCTCATTGGTTTTATTAAAAAGCAAAAGCAATCTACCGCCTGGATGGCAAGTAATTGTTCAGGTGCATTTTTATTGGGTGAAGCAGGTGTGTTAGATGGTAAAAAAGCAACGACATGGGCAGGAGGTGAAAAAGGCCTAGCAAGTGCTTACCCTAAAATTAAAGTGCAATACGATCAAAATACAGTCATTGATACGCAAGTTATTACCTCAAATGGTGGACCTATTAGTTACCAAGCTGCGTTTGAATTATTAACGCAATTAAGTTCTAAGAAGTTTTCAGATGAAATTGCAGAAGCTATTCAGTTTGACCGACTAGAAAGCGCATTTAAGTAACAGAAAAGTACCGTTGATACATTTAAAATTTTATTAAAGGCATGACTTAAATGCGCTTTACCTAAAGCAGGTAGAGTATATGGAATCACTTGAAGAAATGAGAAAGAGTATCGACAATATTGATAATGCTATTGTTGCGATGTTTGCAGAGAGATTTAAAGTTACTGATAGAGTAGGTTATTACAAGGCTAAACTTCATTTACCCTCTAAAGACCCTGCAAGAGAAGCGCAGCAATATGACCGAATTATTGAAATTGCACAACAATATGGTTTAGATCCTGAGTTTTCTAAATCATATTTAGAAGCAGTGATAGAGCGTGTAATTAATAATCATGAAAAAATGAAAGAAAAAATGCGCCCCTTTTATGTCAAGTGATGCGGGCGATATGCTAAACATTCACGAAACATTTATTACACCATAGAATTATGTATACTCCACCGCAATTTGAACAGCCTAATATTGAAGCTATGCAAGAGTTGATGAGTCAGTATCCGCTTGCAAGCTTAATAACACTAAATACCAATGGCATTGAAGCGAATCATATTCCTTTGCACCACTCAGTTGAAGAGGGTGAGCTAGGGTGTTTTACGAGGGCATATAGCGCGAGCAAATCCTGTTTGGAAAAATTTTTCTTCAGATGCTGAGGTCTTAGCTATTTTTCATGGCCCAGATGCTTATATTAGTCCTTCGTGGTATGCCACTAAGCCAGAGTCTGGAAAGGTAGTGCCAACCTGGAATTATGCCGTGGTTCATGCTTATGGAGTATTGCGTATTGTTGATGATGCGGCGTGGGTTCGCACTCAGCTTGAGGCGCTAACCCAGCATAACGAAGCCGACCTTCCAAATCCGTGGGCGGTGTCAGATGCACCAGAAGAGTTTACCGAAAAGCTAACTGGAATGGTGGTTGGCATTGAAATGGTGATTACTCGATTGTCTGGCAAGTGGAAAGTAAGTCAAAATCAGCCCTTGAAAAATCAACACAGTGTTATTAACGGTTTGAATGCGAATAATCAACCAACAATGGCAGCGTTAGTAAAGGCAGGAATAATAGAATGAAAATTAACAAAACTTCGATAAAAGAAATGGACGAGTTGGTCATGTTATTTGATCAGTATATGGTCTTTTATAAGCAGGATTCAGCTCCAGAAAAATATCGAACTTATCTAACAGAGCGACTTAATAATAATGAAGCTACCGTATTTATTGCTTATAACGAAGAGGGCAATGCGATGGGTTTTGCCTTAAATTATTATTCATTCTCTTCTGTTTCTCTGAGCAAAAAAGTTGTCTTAAATGATTTGTTTGTTATGCCGGAATATCGTAATAAAGGAGTGGCAAAACAATTAATTGATAGTTGTGTGAGTTTAGCTAAAGAGCTTGATGCCATTCGTATTGATCTTTGCACTGCCAAAGATAATTTTATTGCTCAAGCACTTTACGAGAAAATTGGCTTTATACAAAATGTTGAATATTTCTCGTATAGTTTGCCGATTAACAACAAGTGTTAGATCTGTCACAAGTCAAAAACTTGGTATTAAAGTCCACCTAAATGTAATAAAAAGTCAGGTTTCTGAATGGTGAGTTTAAAAGAAGGAAAGAAAGTGGAGGCAAGCTTATTTTCAGGAAGTTGCCTTTGCGCTAGGGTTAAATATACAGTCGTAACGCATATTGATGCGTTTTATTTTTGTCATTGTGCCCAATGCCGGAAAATTACTGGCTCAGCCTTTGCGGCGAATATTTTGACAAAACCCGCAGAGGTGAACTGGGTTACTGGCTTTGAGTGGGTGAAACGTTTTGATTACCCTGGTGAAAGAGTCTTTACCAAAGTTTTCTGTAGCCACTGTGGATCGGGGTTGCCCTATCTTAATGATAAAGGCAATGCTTTGGTGATTCCCGCAGGCTCACTGGATCAGTCACTGGATGTTACGCCAAATCATAATATTTTTTGGGCAGATAGAGCTTCATGGTATGAGGCTGGAATAGGCGCACCTAATTGCGCTGGATTTGCTGAATAAAAAATACTCTCGTTATTTAATGTTAAGGAACCTCAAAAATGTATACACTTTATGACTTTTTACCCTCAGGTAATTGCTACAAAATTCGTCTTATATTGAATCAATTGGGCATTGCGTATGAAAGAGTCAGTGTGGATATTTTAAACAAAGAATCGCGCACACCGGAATTTCTCAAAATTAACCCAAATGGGCGCACACCTGTTTTGTGTCATGATGGAAAGTATCTAGCCGAATCCAATGCAATTCTATGGTATCTGGCAGCGCATACGAATTTCATCCCCAAAGGAGATTTTGAACAAGCTCAGGTTTTACAGTGGATGTTTTTTGAGCAATTTAGCCATGAACCCAATATAGCGACAGCACGCTATTGGGTTTCTATTCTTAAAGCTGAAGATAAGTATAAAGAAGCACTTAAAGCAAAAATGATACAGGGTTATGCGGCATTGGATGTAATGGAAAAGCATTTACAAAATAATGATTATTTTGTTGCTAATCAATACAGTATTGCGGACATAGCTTTGTATGCTTATACCCATGTTGCCGAAGAAGGGAAGTTTGATTTATCCGGATATAAGCAGATTAAAGCCTGGTTTGACCGAATTGAACATCAGAAAGATTATATCGCTATTAAAAATCAACCTGTGTAAGACAGCTAATGTATAAAAACATAGGTAATATGCCAAGTGGATCGAAATAATAATTTAAGAACAATATGACTGCTTACACTTGGAATGCTAAATTTTATGAAAAATACTCAAAATGAAAAATAGTTCAGATGTAAGCTTACATAGAAAGGAAATCTGATGGAGTTAGAAAGTATCGTCCCATGGGGACGCTCATTTAATGAGTATCAAGCTATGTTCGCTTTAAGTGCGGCAGATCTACAGAAAAGCATGTTGGGTTGTGGTGATGGCCCTGCTTGTTTTAATGCTGAGCTAACAAAAATTGGTGGGAATATTGTCTCAATAGACCCAGTATATCAATTTAATAGCGAACAAATAGGCTCAAGAATTACGCAGGTTTATCCAGAAGTTATGTCTCAGGTCGCTAAAAATAAGGCAGATTATATCTGGACAACGATTGCAAGTGTTGAAGATCTTGGGCGTGTGCGTATGCAAGCGATGGCATGCTTTCTTGATGATTTTGAACAAGGCAAAGTAGAAGGGCGATATAAACAGGCCTTATTACCTGAGTTACCGTTTTCCAATGATGAGTTTGAGTTGGCTTTATGCTCACATTATTTGTTTCTCTATAGTGATCATGTTGATCAAGCGCAACATATTTTATCGATGTTGGAATTATGTCGGGTCGCCAAAGAAGTTAGAGTATATCCGCTATTATCTTTAGATGGCTCTCGGTCCATACATCTTGAATCGGTTATATCTCAATTGATAGAAAAAGGGCTTCAGGTTTCCTTGCAAACAGTCAGTTATCAATTTCAAAAAGGCGCAACTGAAATGTTAGTGGTAAAAAGACTGTAAGTGTTCAATGTTAGTATAAATAAACCTCACTTACTGAGAATGAAAAATGAACCAAGATATCCTATCTCAACTGCTTGAAAGAGTGCCCTTGGGCTCGAGTATGGAGCTACCACCCAAAGTGTTTGTGGATATGCAAGGTGAATTTATTGAATTTGTTGACGGTAAATCATTAACGGCTCGATTTCCCAATCAAGAACGTTATCAAAATCCTTTTGGATTTATGCAAGGTGGAATTATTGTTGCAGCTATTGATAATACTATCGCACCCTTGAGCTATCTGGTTGCTCCAGCAAATATCACTAAAGAAATTAATACCATTTTTAAGCGCCCGATTACAAAAAATGATCACTATGTTGAGGTGACTGCTTCAATCGTGGAACAGACTTTGACGCATATAGTTTTGCAAGCTGAGCTTAGAAATGAAAAGGTAAAACTTGCTGCTAAAGCCATCGCTCACTGTGTTTTTATTAAGGTCAGAAAATAAATTGATGCTGAATATATTATTCAGCTTCTGATCCCGACAGCTCAGAAAAATTAATCACTTTCATTCTGATCGCTAGATAAATCAGCTCAATATCACTGCTGACGTTTAATTTACTTTTAATTAGATAATGGCAGTTGGATACGGTTTTTGGGCTAAGGTTAAGCATTTTAGCTATATCTTCTTTTGAGTGCGATTCTGCCAGCATGCGAAATATTTCAAATTCACGAGACGATAAAGATTTTAGTGCGGTATGTTGATAACCTGATTTTTCCAAGGCCAATGCCTGAGCCATATCAGGGCTAAGAAAATGGCGGCTGGCATACACTTCATAAATAGCTTGTAGCAATAATTCTGGTGGACTGCTTTTGGTGACATAGCCGAGCGCACCGGCGTTCAGTGCCTGTAGTGCAAATATCGGATTTTGATGCATGCTGAAAACTAGAAGTTTCGCCTGTGGGTTACGCTGTTTAATACGAATTATGGTTTCAATCCCGCCCAGTTTAGGCAAGGAAAGGTCCATAATCACGACATCAGGATGCACGTCTTTAAATCGTTGATAGGCTTCTACACCATCAGCGGCTTCGGCAATCACCTCCAATCGTGCTTGTTTCTTTAGCAGTGAGCGATAGCCTTCACGAATCATGGCATGATCATCGACCAGTAGTAGCGTAATTTTAGGTTCAGTCGTCATAGTGTCAGTGTTTCTGTAAGGGGATTGTGATGTGTAGGTTCAATCCACCGGATTTATTATTTTCTAGTGTTAATTGTCCATCTAATGCACTAACCCGCTCACGCATACCTAATAGTCCCATACCTGAATTTGGCTTAAAAGGGAGCTCTGCACTGCCGTTATCGCTTATTGTCAGTGTTACACGATCATTACTAATCGTCAGTTCAATCGTCGCACTGGAGGCATGAGCGTGTTTAGCAATATTGGTGATGCCTTCCTGAATAAGTCGAAACAGGGTCATAGGTAAAGGCTCTGTAAGTTGCGCACAATCACCTTTTATTATTAAGTGATAATGAGTTTTACTACCTGTACGGGTATTCCAGTCGCTAAGCAAGCTGTTTAAACTGGCTTCCAGCCCTAATTCATCGATTTCAGCGGGTCTTAATTTCAGCAACAGGTTGCGTACCGTCTGCATAATATGAGTATTGATGCGACTGATATTTTTAGCCTCATCCACTAATACCGGACATTCTTGTTCTGCAGTTTGGATAATAGAAGTAGCTAAGGCATTAGTCGCGGCTAAGCACTGGCCCAATTCATCGTGTAACTCTCTGGCTAAATAACGGCGCTCTTCATCTTGCAGGGTAATTAATTTGTAGGCTAGTTGTTTGTGCTCATTTAAGAGCTGTTGTTGATTACTGGCTAAGTCATTAATCGCTATTGCTGTTTGTTGCCATTGCAAAAGCTTAAAATCAGGCAGGCGCACCGTTAAATCGCCATCCTGCATTTTCTTTAATCCAGTGACAATCACTTGAGCAGGGCGTAAAGCCTGACTGATGGATAAATAAACCAATAAACAAACGGCTAAAATAGTGAAAGCAGATAGCGTTAATAAGACCCGCAGGTTTTCCCATGCTCCTGCTAATTCTTTTTCTGCACTAGGTATTAGGCTAATGGTGCCTTGCCCCCGACCTTTAAAGCTAAGCTCTCTTTTTATTTCAAGACCAGGATTAAATAACCATTGGTAAACAATTTCAAAAATACGAGGCCTTTGTGTTTTTGGCCATTCAGCTCCTCGGCAAATACTGCGTGTAAAATCATTATCAGCCGCAATAAAACGGAGACAAACACCGGAAACATGACTAGTTTCCTGCCATAAACTTAGATCAGGAAATTTATTAGCTTGGCCAAAACCGGCATCAATACGCAGTAATTGCATGTGTAATTGTTTAGTGACTGAATCAAGCAGGGCTTGCGCTTCTTGTTTTGCTTGCCGGTCTGCTTGATAAAGTACATAAGATGTCGTGCTCAACAAACAAAAGATTGCCACTAGTGTGATGCGTAGCAGTAAATGGAATTTTAAATTCATACAAACATACTCGTAACGATTAACAGCAGCAATGGTAATAAACTTTGTTTATCATTCTATGCGTCAATGAAAATGATTGAAAGCGATCTTAAAAGCGCGGGCAAATTGCCCAGTTATCGTGGGCAATTATCTGCATCGCTAATGAATCTGAATGGTTAAGCTATCAATAACGGCGATATTCGTCGTGTAGTTTCATTAACTTACTCAGAGGATACCTACCATGACCCCTTATACATTTGACGAACGAAAAATTCATTGGCATAAACTGGGCGATTTTGAACACATTGTTTATTCCGTTTTAGATATTGATACGGATAACAAAATTGTGGATGTACTGTTTAAATTTGAAGCACATAAACAAATCGTTTTACACAGGCATAAAGCGCTTAATAAAACCTTGGTGATACAAGGCGAACATCACTTATATAAAGCAAATGGCGACATAAAGGAAGTTCGTGCTGTCGGTAGCTATACCTCAAGTCCCGCAAGTAATGAACCGCATAGGGAATGCGGAGGTGATGAATGTGCAGTGGTTTTTTTTAGTATTCGAGGCGGTGAGGAGGTTTTATACGAAATACTTGATGATGAAGAAAATAGTATTGGCACACTCAGTTTTCAGGATTTTAGAGATTTATTTGCAGCGCAAAAAAATAATTAACATTGATAAGAGGAAAATGAGATGAACATAATAAAAGACATCGTTGCTCCAAGTATTTTGCTATTTATAGCGCTTATTTTCGGAACAGCGAATGCGACAGAACAAATCGCTGTGTTGTCTTTTGAACTGAATGACATCACCTCTTTACCCGATACACCGGCAGAGAAAATTAGAACCGCATCAATAAAACCTTTATTAGAACAAGCCATGACTAACGCAGGCGAGTACGAAATTATCCAGGTTAGTGCAGAGCAACAAAAAGCCAGAAATGCGGGGTTCGGTTATTTATTTCGCTTTCATGATATTGCCGCTAAGCTGGGTAAAGAGGCTGGTGCAGACTGGATTATAGTTGGCCAGCACAGCAAGCCAAGTTTTCTGTATTCGTATTTAATAGTGCATGTTATCAATGTTAATACAGGAAAATGGGTGGCACGCTTTGATGTTGAGATGAAAGGCAATCATGAAAAAGTCACAAGGCGAGGGGGGAGGAAATTGGCACGGGAGATTGATCGAGTGATTGCTGGGGTGAGGGGTATATAACGCCCCAAACTATTTGACATTACCTTTGTGATATTTTGATTCTAATCCCTTAATCAAGTTGTGCTGCTGTTCAATAATATTAATTAAAAACTCTCTGCATACGTGTACTCTCGCAGTGGACCTAAGATCTACATAATATCTTCATATTGTACGATATATGGCTCTGCTTGCATTAATTTGCGCTAAGTTTATTATAATTCCATATTTTTGTATTCCCTTTAGGGAGGATTACAAATGCTTTTTTTTAAACAAAAATAAATGGATATAAAAGGTGAAACTTATCGCTATGATTCAAAGTTAGGCAGTGGATAAATTCTTACGCGTTATTTTTGTCCAAACTGTGATAGTATCTTTTCTGCGCTAACAGATCCTCTATTGCTGCTTTTGAGGGGATGCCATCACCTCTCATATCCAGCTGACTGTAACAATTGTCCGGCTTCCCGTTAACATTATTAAAGACAGTAGCCCGTTACCGCGTGGTTAAATAAAACAATGGAATCAATAGTATTGCGTGATGAAGAAAAAGCCTTCTTTGCATTGAGAAAATCCCTAGAGTCATATTCGCCCATCAGTGATGATACTTGGAAGGTGTTTATGGAAATCTCTAAATTTCGATCACTAACAAAGCATACCATTCTCTATAGCGCTGGAAAAGTCCCTAGTTCGTTTGCCTATGTTTATCAAGGACTAGTGAGGTGTTTTGTTTGTGATGAAAAGGGAAATGAGTACAATAAAAACTTTTTTGATGAGGGGAGGTTTCCAGGGTCAATGACGGCACTATTAACCTATCGCCCGACGGCCTTTGCTTTTGAAACAATAGAAGATACGCTCATCATTGAGATTGATTTTCTGGCTTACAGAAAGTTGATGATCGAAAAAGAGGATTTGAAGCTATTTCAAATTTATTATTTAGAAAAAAATTGGCTGCTGGCAAAAGATGCTCGTGAAACTGAAATCGTGCAAGATGATGCTACTGCTCGTTACTTACGTTTTATTGATGAGAAACCTAGGCTTGCTGAACGCTTGGCTCAATATCATATTGCTTCCCATCTTGGTATCACGGCTACACAATTAAGCCGTATTCGAAAAAAATTGTAGCTTATCAACCTATGTAAATGTTTTCCTAGGTTTATCTCTGTATTCTATCCCCTATCTGCTGGCCAGGCGCTGTTTCTGACCAACCACTCATAAAACTAGGGTAGATTAAGATGAAACTAACAGGTGCATTAAATTGGCGTTATGCGGTTAAACAATTTTCGGATGAAAAAATCACCTCAGCAGAATTGATAGACCTTCACAATTCGGCGTGTCTGAATGTATCGCCTACAAATATTATAGTAGTTAGGTCTCAAGTGCGATGTGATTATGATGACATAGTGATGGAGGTTTAAGGTGAGCTATTTATCCTTACTAGCATTGACCGCCGGTGTAGCTATCACTATTCAAGCAACCATGAATGCACAATTGGGTGTATTACTAAAAAGTTCTATGCTGGGTACAAGTATTGCTCTTTTATTCAGCTGTATGTTTAGTGTGTTAGCAATGATGATTTCGACAAATCAGTATCCTCAAATGGATGAAATTAAATCTGTCCCCCTGTATTTATGGTTTTCAGGTGGAGCTTTAAGCGCCTTTGGCGTTGGCGTTTTCTATTATCTTATCCCTAAAATGGGCGTAGGCTCGATGATGTCCTATGCCCTGTCAGGACAAATGTTGATTGCCATTGTAGCCAGCCATTTTGGTTGGTTTGACCTACCGGTAAAACCGATCAATGTTATCAAAGCATTTGGTGCTATCTCACTCATAACCGGCGTGTTATTACTTAATTGGGAACCTAGCAATGCACATTGATAAAGCCAATATCACTAACCTAACCGGCCTATGGAAAAAGTATGGCTCACGACCCATTAATGGAGGTGCGCTGCCATTGCAGCATGCCAATATACATTGGCCTCATCGTTGCTGGCTTGATTGGAGTCGGGGCGATATAGTTTATACAATGCTAGGCCATTTAAATGATACGTCATGGTTGAAATATGTTCCTAAATCGGCAATTTTACCGATATGGCCAATGGTGAGTGATAACGAAAATGGAGATGCTGCTCTATTTGAAAAGTTGCTAATTGAGAAGCAGCTGCAAGAAAAAAAATGGATCTGTACCTTTGAGCAAACGGCTATGTACATGAAACTTCAGGAGGAAACCGCGTGCTTATCTCTAACACGCCCTGGATTTCAGGTGATTCCTGTGCGAACATCTGAGGATATTAAAAAATGGGTGGATATTGGCAGTGAAGCCTTTGCTTACCGCATTGACCTCCCCGTTATTGAAAATTTATTCAATGACAAAGACATACAGATACTATTAGGTTGGCAAGATGAGCAGGCTGTTGCTTGCGCACTGTTGTATAAAACTGGGGATATTATCGGTATACATCAAGTTGGCGTTAAACAAACTTTTCAAGGTCAGGGCATTGCCAGGTGCTTCATGCAAGCTATTCTAGCGGCTTGCACAATGTGGCAAGGAAAATATATTGTTTTACAGGCATCTCAGGCAGGTCAGCCATTGTACGAAAAATTGGGGTTTACAGCGCAGTTCACTATCAAAAATTATCAGAGAGTATAACTGCGCTATATTAAAAATAATAACTACGTTCTTAGAGCAAGATTTTAAATTTAACAAGCGGCTACATTAGACTTCGCCGTTTAGCAAAACGATGTGCCGCCTAGATAGTTCGTGGCACTTATCTATGTAAAACTACAGTGAGTATAAAATGAATTTCATAATCAAAAATATTAAGTGGGTAATGATGATCTCTGGGGTGTTGACTGCAACTATGCTCTACGGTCTTTTCGCCCCACAAGCAGCAGTTGAATCAATGTTTGGAGCATCATTTGGCGGGCCTCTTGAAACGCTAATAATTCGCAGCTGGTCGTCATTGGTTGGGCTTATCGGTCTTGTTCTCATCTATGGTGCTTTTAGCGAAGGGAATCGTGTTTTTTGTATTTCCATAGCCGCACTTAGCAAAGTAGTCTTTGTGTCCTTGGTTTTAATTTATGGTCAAGCATTCTTGGGCACAGTCGCACCGGCTATCATAATGGACTGCTTCGTTATTGTATTAACACTATCTTTTTTGGTTTCTGTGCGTGTTCAGCGACCTACGATGTAACAAACTGCTCAACTCCTACTTTAGGCGCTTACAGTGTTATCGCTTATGAAGAATGGAAAATATTGCTGACTCGCATAAAAGCATTTTACCTTTGAAATCTTTATTTAGTGGACGAATGGATAGGTCTTATTTGTAAGACTAAAGTAGTCACATCGTTTAATTTTAATGACAACAGCTACAGATGGTAATGCACATGCATAGCGTAAGACTCTCTTATTTTGGAATTAAAAACAGTTCTTTCTAAGCTCTCAAATAAATACTAAACATAGCAAGAAATATCAAATAAGTATTTGGTGATTTATCTAAAATATTTCAGCAGTAAGGGTAAGGAAAGCAATACTAAATACATAATGACACTCACTTGTTATGTTAGAAGGTTTTTAGTGAAAAAGTATGAAAACTAGTCAATTAATAAAGGTTACGAAATATCGTTTCATAATGATATTTCGTCACTTTATGGCTTGTTAAATATCAATAATAAAATCAATTAACGGTATAAGTGACTGTTTATAAATAGCTAATTATTTCACCGAAAAGTTGGTATATATTCTGCTATTAATAAATTTATGAGCGTGACGACGCTGCAGCAACAGACCTTATTATTAGGTGTTCAAACAATTCAAATTCTAAAGGGCAATAAAATGCAAAATAATGTAACTCGAACAGATCGTATGCACGTTCTGTCACTTTTTCTGGTGCGGTGGCGCTGGATATTTATGGTTTTATCTTTATTAATTGTTGGTGCAATGGCTAGTGGTGGCCGTTATATCGCCTTTGCTACAGATTATGAAGTGTGGTTTTCGGAAGATAATCCGCAATTTCAAGATTTTTTAAACATACAAAATACTTATGATAAATCTGATAATGTTTTGTTTTTAATTACACCTAAGGATGGGGATGTCTTTACTAGCGAAACGCTAGATAGCGTAGAGTGGTTAACAAAACAAGTTTGGCAAATGCCTTATACATCACGAGTTGATTCAGTCACAAATTTTCAGCATACCGAAGCAGAAGGTGATGATTTAATTGTTGGTGACTTGGTTAGAAAAGCAAAGGACTTAAGTACTCATCAATTATATAAAATTAAAGGTATTGCTTTAAATGAACCTCTATTATTGCATCGATTGATTTCTGACGATGCCAGAGTGACAGCAGTCTCTGCAACGATAAATTTACCAAAAAATATGGCAGAAGGCAGTCCAACTGTTGTGGCATATGCACGTAATTTAATTAAGCAATTACATGTGCGAGACCCTAACCTTGAACTACGCCTTACGGGCTTGGTAGCCATGGATAATGCTTTTATGGAAGCCTCCATGAAGGATATGAGATCCTTAACTTTAATTATGTTTGGCTTAATTTTATTTGGCCTAGTGATTTTATTACGCAGCATAACGGGGACAATTAGTGTTCTAGTGATCATTATGTTGTCGATTATGGCGACAATGGGGTTTTCAGGCTGGATGGGCGTGTTATTAACACCGGTATCAGCAAGTGCTCCCACAATAGTCATGACTATTGTGGTGGCTCATGCCGTACATATTTTAGTTTCAGTCTTGCAAGCAATGCGTGATGGATACTCTAAGCGAGATGCTATTACAGAGAGCCTTAGAATTAATATACAGCCCATTATGTTGGCTTCGATTACAACAATTATTGGCTTTTTAACCATGCATTTTTCGGATGTGCCGCCGTTTCATCACTTAGGTAATATGGTAGCAATGGGAGTGGTGATGGCCTTCTTATTATCCATGACAGTTTTACCGTGGTTATTGATGTTATTGCCTATGCGAGTGAAGGTGGCTGAAGAGCATAATAATAAGCTTATGCTTGTTTTAAGTGATTTCATCATTAAGCGCCGTAACTCTATTTTAGTGGTGTTTTCTATACTAACAATTTCATTGGCAAGCTTAATTACTCAGAATGAAGTTAATGACAAAATATGGGAGTATTTTGATACCTCAGTGCCATTTAGAATGGACACTGATTATGCCTCTGAACACTTAACAGGCACTTATCATATGGAATATGCTTTAAAAACAGGTGTTAAAAGAGGGATTACTGAACCGGCTTATTTACAAAAGATTAATGATTTTCAGCAGTGGCTTATTCAGCAGCCTGAAGTTATCCATGCTAATACGATTGCCGATATTTTAAAGCGTTTGCATAAAAATATGCATGGTGATAAAGAGCATTGGTACAAGTTACCTGAAGATAAGCAATTAACTGCACAATATTTATTATTGTATGAAATGTCACTTCCATATGGACTTGATTTAAACAATCAGATTAATTTAGACAAATCCGCTACACGAGTGACTGTTTCTTTACACAATGTATCCAGTACTGAAATGATTGCATTTAATACTAAAGCAATGCAATGGTTAGCGACTCATGCCAGTGAGTTAAGTATTGTGAGTAGTAGCCCGATGTATATGTTTTCACATATTAGTCAACGGACGGTGTATCAAATGATGGGGGGTGTTGCATTTGCCTTGGTACTTATTTCGGCCATTTTAATGTTGGCATTAAAGTCATTCAAAATTGGTGTTATTAGTCTTATTCCTAACTTAGTCCCTCCTTTAGTTGCTTTTGGAATTTGGGGCGTTTTAGTGGGAAAAGTAGGTTTTGCTGAATCGGTTGCTATCGGGATGACGATAGGCATTATTGTTGATGATACCGTGCATTTTTTAAGTAAGTATTTACGTGCCAGACGAGAAAAAGGTTTTACTGCAGAAGAAGCGATTAAGTATGCTCTTTCTAATGTAGGTGTGGCATTAATGATTACGACTGCTGTATTAATTGCTGGATTTTCTGTCTTGATGTTATCGACGTTTAAATTGAACTATCAGCTAGGGGCAATTACAGCACTTACGATTGGTATCGCACTTATTCTGGATTTCTTTTTATTGCCTGCCTTACTCATTCTATTGGATAAACGTGACTATGTTGCAACTGAAACCAGCAGCACAAGAAATCTTAATTTAATTAAACAGGAAAACTAAAATGAAACTATTAAAAAAAATTCTAATAGCCAGCGTGATAACCGTTTGTATGATGCAAACAAGCTATGCATTAAGTCCAGAAGAAAGAGGCTTACAGATAGCAGAAAAAGTGGAAGCACGAGATAGCGGCTGGCAAGATATGTTAGTTAACATAAAAATGTTCTTAAGAAATAAACAAGGGGATCAAAGTACACGAGATATTCAACAGAAAGTATTAGAAGTTTCTGGTGATGGTGATAAAAGTTTGACTGTGTTTAATAAACCTCGAGACCTTAAAGGGACTGCATTCTTATCGTTTTCACATATTGTTGATCCTGATGACCAGTGGTTATATATGCCTGCGTTAAAACGGGTTAAACGTATTTCATCATCTAATAAATCAGGGCCATTTATGGGTAGCCAATTTGCATACGAGGATTTGGCTTCTTTTGAGGTAGGTAAATATAATTATAAATATTTACGTGATGACACTACGGGAGGAATAGTGTCATATGTGATTGAAAATATCCCTTTATATGAATTTTCAGGCTATACACGTCAATTAGTTTGGGTGGATAAAGTACGTTATATTCCATTAAAAATTCAATATTATGACCGTAAAAATGAATTATTAAAAACGGTTAGATTTATAGGTTATAAGCAATATTTAGGGCGTTATTGGCGTGCTAATAAACAGCTAATGGTGAATCATCAAAACGGTAAAACTACAGAGCTATTATTAACGGATTATCAATTTAAGACAGGGCTAGGTACGCGTAATTTTGATAAAAATAGCTTAAAGCGTATGCGTTAGTGCATGATTTTAAGCAATCAATATAAATATTCAAACAATGAATAACTACTATTTATGCGGCTTGCTTATACTGATGTTAACGAGCTATGTTCAAGCTGAATCAAGTAAATTTCCTTTGCAGGAGAAGGAGGAAGATTACTTTGAGATTGCTCATGGATTGTTTTCTAATTGGGAAGTATCCGGAAAAATTAGTTTTGAAGAATTAGGTTTTTTTAAAAATAGTTTAGATCCCATACAGCATAATAATTACCTGTCTGGCTCAGTCGAACCTGAGCTATATAAGGAGTGGGATAATGGCAAACAAAGCTTCACTTTTGTGCCATTTTTTAGATATGCGCAGCATGATACTCGACGTACACACTTTGATATTCGTGAATTAACCTGGCTGATTGCAGAGCAGAACTGGGAGTTACGCCTAGGGATTCGTAAAGAATTTTGGGGAGTAACGGAAGGTGTGCATTTAGTCGATATTATTAATCAAACTGACTTAGTTGAAAATAATGATACCGAAGATAAGTTAGGCCAGCCCATGATTAATTTGGCATTAATCCAAGATTGGGGGACCGTAGACTTATTTTTATTGTTAGGGTTTAGAGATAGAACTTATCCAGGGGTAGAAGGGCGATTACGATCTTTTCCTGAAGTATCAGTAAATGAAGCACGCTATGAAAAAAATGGCATAGAAAAACACCTTGCTTATGCGGCGCGTTGGTCTCATAGCATAGGTGACTGGGATATTGGACTATCTAACTTTTATGGTATGAGCCGGGAACCGAGTTTTACACTCGAACAATCAGCAACTGGTGCGCAAATTTTAGTACCTTATTATGAGTTGATTAATCAAACAGGGTTGGAATTACAGCTAACTTACGAAAGCTGGATTTTTAAACATGAAGCCATTGTGCGAGCAGGACAAGTCAAACCCTTTTATGCCGCTGCATCTGGTATTGAATATACTTTATTTGATATAGCTAGTTCAGGCTTAGATGTAGGTTTAGTACTGGAATATATGTATGACTCCCGAGGGAAAATACACCCGTCGGCTATTTTACAAGATGACTTTCTTGTGGCGCTACGCTTTGCCTTTAATGATGTACAAAGTACCGAAATATTGGCAGGTATGTTTATTGATAAAGATAATGGTAGTCAATTTTTTAATATTGAAGCTAGTCGTCGTTTAGCTGAGAGTTTCAAAATAGAAACAGAAATACGTTTGTTTAATGGCGCACCTAAAACAGACCCTGCTTATATTTTGCGTAATGAAAACCATATACGAATTGACTTAAGTTATTACTTTTAACAAATCGCCGATTACAAATTAATAATATTTTGTAATGGGCGCAAAAAGTATGTAAGGGATACCTTCTTCAATCGACCTATTAATATGATAAAAAAATAATGAGATCAGATGGTTGTTCTCATTTTATTTAGGAACAATACAATGAAAAAATTATTAACATTTAGCTTATTATGGGTAGTTATTGTTACTGCACAAATAGCTGGAGCAGAACAGCGAGAGACAATAGAGTCCACTAATACCGATTTACAAATGTGTAAAGTTGATGCGGCAGGGTATATAGCAAAAATCTCTAGAGAATTACCCATGTCTGCAATTAAAAATTCTACCTCGATTTCACTAGAGTATTTAAATAAAGCGGTAACAACTGATTACAATAAAATGACAGATGCAGTTTCTCAGCATGTTGCAGTTAGTGTCGCGATGTCCTTATTCAGTTTTGATTCTGGAAGCCTTTCGGCTGAAAATATCGTGTCTCATATTTCCATGGGGACTCAGCCTTTTTTACCCTTTAGTTTTGCAAATGGCGTGGAAATTACTAGCGCAAAAGCGGAAGGCAGTACGATAGTTTATAGAACTAAAATGCCTATTAGTAAAACTCATCAGCAAGCAAAATCACTTGCATTGGCGGGGCGTGTATCTACCGTGGCGTATGTTTGTAATGATGCGGCAATGGTCGATGATTTATTAAAACGACATATTAGCATTCAATATGATTATTTTGACTCAAAAGGGGACTTTGTTAGTACATTTACTATTAATGGGAATCAAGCGACATAGGGTAATGAGGCGCGTTGAAGCTCTTGTCTTAAACCTCAAGCGAATTCCTCAACAGGAATATTAGTAGGGAAGGCAGGGATTGAATACAAAAACAATACCGTTAGGGAATATTAATTAGTAAAAAAGGCGTATATCACTTACCAAACGAAATCATGGTGCCGTTGGAAACGGCGATCTTTAGTCGCATAAAATATTCCTAGAACATAGTAACGCGACTAAAGATCGCGCTTCCATAAGAGTCAAGTTGGCAAGGTGTATATCAAACAACTTTTCAAGTAGCTTGGGTATAATCAAGAAGAAAATTTGATGTCTAGAAATCTATTATGCAAGAATAGGCTGAGTTATATAATTACTGTAGCAGTATGCTACAATTATGTTAAATAATGTAATCTTTAATGGTTGGAATAATGGCTAAAGCAATATCCCCTGTACGGCTTCAAGATGATTTAATGCAAGCAGCAAAGTTAACAGGAGAGCGCTTTCATCGAAGCTCAGCAGAGCAAATTGAATATTGGGCTGATATTGGGAGAAAAGTTTCTACGGTGCTTGATCCGGATGTACTTATGTCTGTTGCAATGGGGCTTTCACAAGTTAAGGTTGAGCCAGTTTTCGGACAGAAAATTAACCCTGATACAGTATTTAAAACATTAGAAGGTCAAAGAGAAAGTGGCGTATTGACTCAGTTGGTCACTGGGAGTGCTATAAAATATCAAGCCTCTTCGAAATACCTTGGTTACTTAGAAGAAATTGATCAAAAAGGAAATGTGAGAGTAGGGAAATTTAGTGAGGGTGACTTTATTGTCATTGATGAGTTAGCACTTTGAATGATGATAAGCAGTTATGGATTTTAGCGGGTGGAAATGGTGCTGGAAAGAGCACTTTTTATAGAACACAACTAGAACCTTTAGGTTTACCTTTTATAAATGCTGATGTTTTAGCAAAAGAAATTTATCCGCAATCGCCTGAAGAGCACAGTTATGAGGCAGCTAAACTAGCAACAGAAATACGGTTTAAATTATTGAATGAAGGTAGGAGTTTTTGTTTTGAAACAGTTTTTTCACATTCTTCTAAAATAGATTTTGTCGCTCAAGCAAAGGTGCTGGGTTATGAAATTATTTTAGTTTTTATTCATTTAGAAGAGCTCTCTCTTAATCAAGCAAGAATCAAACAACGTGTAAATGAGGGTGGGCATAATGTCCCTGAAGATAAAGTTGCTGCCAGAATTCCTCGTTTATTAGTCAATATAAAAAAAACATTACCGCTTTGTGATCGAGCGTATATATTAGATAACTCTAGTTTCGATAGACCTTTGCAGCAGGTTGCAGTCATTACAAATGGTAAAATTCACAAGAAAATAAGTTTGCCTAACTGGGCGAGTGATTTACTTAGCGATTACGAATAAAGTAAGCTTTAAAATCAAATCTGATTGACACTAGTAGGCATTTTTTGATGTCGTGCAGTTACAACGCAAAGGCACAAAAACTAAGTCACTTTCAACGCGCAAAAAATAAAAATATTCGTATCTCTAAAATACGCGTTCGAGTAGAAAATGCTTTTGCAGGAATTTAGAAAATGGGTGGTATTCTGTGTCTTATAGAGTGAAATTTTATTGATCACTTATTTTTATTAGGTTCCATGTTTTTCGAGACTCCCAATAATTGATTCATCAGACACTTTATAAACTAAACGATGTGCAATATTTATTAGGTAATGATACAAATAATGGATTATTTAAATAATAGCGGTGACTAAACTTTTTTCAGATACTTATCTAAAATAGCGTTTGGACTTCAAAATATTACTTTCTTAATGGATCAAGAAGGTGCTTCAAGCCGTTGTGGTCTAACTCCTGCATCAATGCTAATAACTGTCCCAGTTCACCTTGAGGAAATCCCTTACGCGCAAACCAATTAAGGTAATCTCCAGGCAAATCTGCGATGATGCGGCCAGTATACTTTCCATAGGGCATAGGAAAGGTCACTAGTTTTTTTAAGTATTCTGAGTTCATTAGCTAAAATATATTGATAAGTATTTATTGAACATGATGTTCTCTGTAGATGATTCTACCGTTGATTTTTCTGTAGAGTATCCTGAGTTGGTTAATTCGCCTAATCGTATTGTGTAATTGATGTTTATTGTAATTGGTAGGAATTAAAAAATGTCTAAAGTAGTAAAGCTGTCATTAATGGCAAGGCATAGAACAGAGGTACGTTTCACAAAACTATACCATCACATTCTCGTTTAAATTCTAGTCTTTTAGACTTGTTTTAATGTTCGAGAATATTCCTGATCGGGATAATTGTAGCTTGTAATGTGTTTAGTAAGTGATATTATTCCCTAACAGGAATATTTTAAAGGGAATGAGCGGTGGAAGTAAAAATAATACCGATAGGGAGTATTAACTCAGCAAAAAAGGCGGGTGAAATTGTATCCCACTATAGAAAAGTACAAAAATTAACTCAAGTTGAACTGGCTGGTTTAGCGCAGACAGGTGTACGATTTATTAGTGAATTGGAAAATGGTAAAGGAACAGTACAATTTGATAAGGTAATGCATGTACTGGATTTATTAGGAATTGAAGTAGTGGCTAAGGAAAGGTAAATATGAAGAGCCTAAATGTTTATTATGAAAATATTTTAGTCGGTTATTTAACTGAAAATGATAAGCAAGCGCTATGTTTTACTTATACAGCTGAATGGTTACAGTATGATCGGGCAATTGCCTTATCACCTAATATAGGTTTGTCTGAGAAAATATTTTACGGTGAAAATGTTCAGTCATTCTTTGAAAACCTTTTACCTGAGGGTGATGTTCTTGATTTTATTAGTCAGGCAGTACATATTTCACCTACTAATGTATTTGGATTGCTTGAGCGTTTTGGGGGAGATACCGCTGGCGCATTTTCAATACTACCGGAAGCAATAAAGCCCGCGACTGATCCTCATTACTTACCTGTAGAAAAACAGCAAATAAGGGAGTGGTTTCAAAAAACAAAAGGTTTACCGTTAAATCTTAACGGCGAACAATCCAGAATGTCTTTATCAGGTGCTCAGGATAAAATGACAGTTTTGATTGACGCTGATGGGGTTATATCAATTCCTTTAGGGGCTGCGCCTTCAACACATATTATTAAGCCTTCTATTAACCATCGCTTAGACATTCCTCATACAGCAATTAATGAAGTATTCATAATGACGTTAGCTAAGGCGCTGAAACTTAATGTAGCAGAAACGCATTATGATGCTGAACTATGTGCAGCTATTATTGCTCGTTATGATAGAGAAATGATAGCAGGGCAGTTAAAGCGTACACACCAAAATGACTTATGCCAATCGCTAGGTGTACCTTCCAGCAAAAAATACGAAGCTGAAGGTGGACCATCTTTAGTTGATTGTTTTAATGTAGTTTTAAAACAGAGCTCACAGCCTGCCAAAGATAAAAAACGGCTAATTGAATGGGTTATATTTAATTTATTAGTCGGTAATATGGATAGCCATGCTAAAAACCTTTCACTAATGAGTATCGCAAATAAAAGAGAGTTAACTCCATTTTATGATTTAGTGTGTACCGCTGTTTACCCAAATTTAAGCCAGAAATTTGCCTTTAAAATAGGGGGAGAAAATAGGCCTGATTGGATAATGTTACGTCATTGGGAGCGTTTTGCTAATGATATAGCGACTAAACCAAAATTTGTTTTCAATATTATGGAGGATATGATTAATCGTATGGATAAAGTTTTGCCTATTATTGTTGCACAATTAAAAGAACAGCAGTTATTGGTGGATGAAAGTTTAATGGTTTCTAAAGTAGAGAAATTGATTAGAAGTAGGGCTTCTAAAATGCGAATAAGGTTAGCTAGTTAGTATTAGTTGATAATTAACTTTACTAGTTCGTGACAACTAACTTAGCCGGATTAGTAAGCTTTAGCATATTTATACTCAAACGAAATCAAGTTGCAGCCAGAATTACTCGCTTATTAATCAAAAAAAATATTACTGCTTTGGGATTGAGTATATCTATATTAGATAATCCTAGTTTGATAATGCTTTGCAACAGGTAGCAGTTATTTCAAATGATAAAATGGACAAGAAAATAAGCTGGCCTAGTTGGACAAATACATTATTCAGCGATTACGAATAAAGTAGGCTTTAAAATAAATCACAATCAAATTCTATTTTAGAGTGTTATGCAAGAGAACAAGTTTTTTTGTATGAAATCAATCTGTCTCGATTTACCAGAGTAATAATGAATATAGTGCCTTTGAAAATATAGCAACTCAGAAAGGCCTTAATTAAGAAATAGCTTGTCTGAGGTGCACCTAATTTTGCAACTTATTGAAATATTGGTGTGACTCAGTGGGGCGTTTTTAAACACTTTATTAATAGGATGATAGAAAGTAAGTGGTTTATTTTAAATGAATAATTATTTACGGTTGGGATTCATAACCCTGGGGTCCCAAGTTCAATTCTCGGTATCGCCACCATTAACTTCTTTATTGAAGTAATCAAACCAGCCTTCAGTGCTGGTTTTTTTATGCCTGAAATATAATCAGCAGTCCTACCTAA
>Ga0209826_1000252_pt1 | contig 38492 bp, 35 predicted proteins | sample GOMGulsemesocosm_5_FD_184637 | JGI IMG/M metagenome (GOLD analysis project Ga0209826, IMG submission 184637) | Methane-oxidizing microbial communities from mesocosms in the Gulf of Mexico - GOM15C Gulf of Mexico (SPAdes) (version 2) | ecosystem: Environmental > Aquatic > Marine > Cold seeps...
TTATGTGCACCAAGGGTTGAAAATGTTGGCAGCACGGCGCCTAGACAGCTTTATATTCCCCTACGCTGCAACGCAGTACGTCATCAATACCACGTTTAACCCTGAACTCTTTAAAATAGCGGGCTGTTTGACGCCGAGTGATGTTTTTATGGCGTTCACACCGAAGGATGAAGAGCGGCAGCAGGTCAGGGTTTTAACGCGTTTGTTTGATAAACGCATGCAGCAGCTAGAGCAGAGTGGTTATATTACTGAGCTATTAGCTCGCTATGGTTTGTAGTTTTGTTGTATGGAGTTGATTGGGTGCATCAGACCTATGTTCTGTTAGAGAAAGTCTCTAACCGTATCATTAACGAGATTTCGGGTATTTCCCGTGTGGCTTACGACGTGTCCAGCAAGCCACCAGCGACCATTGAGTGGGAATGATTCCCCGCCTTATTGGCTTTGATGGCTGACATAAAAACGCTCCGTCTGTACTCACAGGTGGGGCGTTTTTTTTGTTTCTAATAACGTAAGTCCTTAAACGTAGGCATATACGTGTGTTTGACGGTCACACATTTTTACTCTTGTTGGCGATGGGCCTGTCTTTTTATTGTCATGTGCCAGTCACTCTGTTGTCACAATCATATTGCAATATTCCCCTGACCAGTTAAGGCGTAATCAGCGTGTATGCATTGATAAGGGGCTGAAAATGTTAAATCTAAAGTTCACTGAAGTTATCAAATCCAAGCTATCAACCACTAAAAAAAGCTCGTTAATGCCACTGTTGTTGGCTGTCATGGTGTCACCCGTGGCAGCTCTGGCAAACTCGCCTTCCACGAGTGTTGCCGACAGCGCAGAAGTGAAGTTGGCGTTAGGCATTGTGCATAAGTATCGGGAGTTACGCGCTGACTGTCGATCGCTTCCCGATGAGCAGAAAAGCATGTGTTTCTACCGGCTCAAGATTGGCAATTGGGACTACCGAGAAGCCAAACTAATACTCGCTAAGCACAAGCTCATCTAGAGCTATGGTTTGCGTTGGCTTGGTTTCAAGCAAGAGCGGGTGGAGAATGACAACTTCGACTTCTCAGCCTGTTATCGGACACTTTGCTTTTCTTGTCTTTTATTCTCACCGGTTGCGGCTTACATTAAAGGCCTTCAACAATAATAAAAACCGGTGCGAGATATGAACACTTTCCCCAAACGCTGGGCCGCCATGGCCATACCGTTGGTCTTAGTAGGCTGCGGTCCAGTCGACGACGCCAGCTTAACCTCGACCTTAACAGAGCTTGAACCGCCCCCCGAGAAAGCGCTGGTGGCCCGCAGTGAAAACCGCAACGTCTTTTGGGGCGACCTACATATTCACACCAGCTTGTCATTTGATGCCTACACCATGGGTGTGCGCGTACTGCCAGATGATGCCTATACCCACATGAAGGGTGGCACCATTGAGCACGGTGCAGGCTATAAAGTACGCAACCGTCGCCCGCTGGATTTTGGCGCGGTAACCGACCACGCCTCTTATCTGGGGGGCCCGCGCCACCAAGCTGGAGAAAAGGCCAATGAGACGGTCTTGCCTGATGTGTTGGCTACCGGTAACCCGTTGAAAATTACGTGGCACTGGTTCAGTACGCTCGACGGCACCATGGAACCAGCTGATTGGGCAAGTGTGTTCGCCGACGATAAAGCCGTCGAGGCGAGCACTAACGCCTGGCAGAGCATCATTGACGCCGCCGAGCGTCACAACGACCCTGGTCGTTTCACCGCGTTCATTGGATATGAATGGACATCCATGCCCGATGGCCAGAACCTGCACCGCAACGTGATCTACAAGGGCAGTGAAGTACCCGCCTTCCCTTATTCGGCGATTGACTCGGAGAACCCTGAGGACCTGTGGGCAGCCTTGGAAGAGCAGCGAGCTCAGGGTATGGAGAACTTTGCCATTCCCCATAACGGCAACATCAGTAATGGTTTGATGTACGACACCCAGATGTTCGATGGCGGCAAGTTCAGTGCGGACTACGCCAAGCGCCGTATGATCAACGAACCCATCAGTGAGATGTTACAGATCAAAGGTTCATCGGAAACCCACCCAGACCTATCGCCTAACGACCCGTTTGCCGGTTATGAGTTATACACAACCCTGTTGCGCGAAGACGGCGTCGACAGTAAAACCAAAGGCAGCTACGTGCGTGATGCTCTGCGCACCGGCTTAGAAATGCAAAACGATGAGGGCTACAACCCCTATCAGTTCGGCTTCATTGGCAGCAGCGACAGCCACAATGGCACAGCGGCTGTGGAAGAGGACAACTATCAGGGCAAACTGCCGCTGATGGACGGCTCTGCGGGCCTACGCAGCGGTGAAGTGTTGCTATTGCCGCAGGAATACCGCCGCGCCGAGAAGTGGAGCGCGCAGGGCCTGGCGGCTGTTTGGGCACAGGAAAACACCCGCGACTCACTCTTTGAAGCCATGCAGCGTAAAGAAACCTACGCCACCTCGGGCCCACGTATGACACTGCGCATGTTCGCGGGTTGGGGCTACGCTGAGCAACTGCTGGAGCAGGCCGACTGGTTGAGCGAAGCCTACGCCAACGGCGTGCCCATGGGCGGCGAGCTGAGACCAAACGCAGCCTCTACGGGTAAAGCGCCGGTGTTGGCTATCGTCGCCAACAAGGATCCGCTGGGGGCTAATCTGGATCGTCTGCAGGTCGTCAAGGCTTGGGTCGATACTAAAGGTAAAAGTCACGAGAAGATCTTTGATGTGGCTGGCAGCGGTGACCGTGAGATCGACCCAGCGACCGGTTTGTTGTCAGCCGTCGGCAACACGGTGGATGTTAAAACCGCCACCTACGACAACAGCATTGGCGGCACACAGTTAAGTGCTATGTGGGTCGATCCAGAGTTTGAGGCTGGTCAGCAGGCTTTCTACTACGCGCGGGTCTTGGAAATCCCAACCCCACGTTATTCAACCTTTGATGCCATTGCCTTGGGTGTGGAGGCGCCGGAGCCTTCCAGCATTCAAGAGCGCGCGATCAGCTCTGCTATCTGGTACAAACCTTAATTCGCCGATTAAATGGCTAGTCCTAGCGCTTTTTCTATAAGCGTTCTTTGAGCCCCCACCCACTGGGGGTTTATCGGCCCCCAGTTGTTAATGCGGTAATGGCCATCGTTGTTGCGTGCGCCGCTGCGGCCGACAAATTCGCAATCGATACTGAGATCCACAAAACCTTTAATGCAATCCTGTAGCGTCCGTCTGGGCATGCCCGTCTGCAGCTCCAGCGAGGGTATGTTCTGTTCCCCCTGGGTAATCAAGTAGGCTAAATAAATCTTCCGAAAGAAAGCGAGCTGCGCTTTGCTGTAGCTTGGGACGTCGGTCATGGGTAGGCTCTTCGCTTTTTAGGATCGCCAGCGGCGTCGCTGCGTGTTGTCGGCAGAAGTATGCCGGTTTTTTGGTATGCTTCCCAGTCGATGGCGGTTAACCTCTGGTACGACCCTCGTTAGATCATTCTACCCATCCGTTAAAGTGAAGAGCTATGATGCAACAGTTCAGCCGAATCCAAATTGCCTGTGCAGACGTGCCTCAGGCCATCACCGAGTTTACTCAACTGCTCGGGGCAACACCTTGCTGGCAGGGAACCATTACCGAAGGCCCTGTGGATAAGTCAACAGGCGATGCAGGGCTGATCGGTGTCGGCTCGAAGCAGACATACTCAGCGGCGTGGTTTTACCTTGAAAATACTCTACTGGAGCTGCTTCCCGCTCAAGCGCTTAACACCCGCACCGGTATCAGCGGCTTTACCCTTAAGGCCGAGAGCATCAACCCTGTGGCCGAGTCTTTCGCGGCGGGTGTTCGCTGCTGGCGCGAGTATCAAACCGCTATGGATACGGGGCACTCGGTGGATGTCCGACTGGCCGGGATATTTCGCGAGGGTGTCTACCGTGAACCGCTCTACCGCTTGGATCAGACGGCGGCCAATGGCCTGCGCATTCACATTACCGAAACAGAATTTTTGCCCCTGGCCCAGGATGATGTGGAAACGTGCCGCATTGATCACATAGTGCTGCGCAGCAACGATGGCGATGCCTGCGTGCGGCTCTTAGCTGAGCAGCTTGGATTGCGCCTCGCGCTCGATCAAGAAAAACCAGAGTGGGGTGGGCGCATGTTGTTTTTCCGCAACGGCAAGTTAACGCTGGAAGTAATCGCTCCGGAAGGTGGTTTAAAAGCCGGCGACTACTTTTGGGGTTTTGCCCTCAAAGTTGCGGATATGGAAGCCGAACACACACGCCTACAAGAGGCCGGTGTAAACGTCAGTGAACTGCGCAACGGTCGCAAACCCGGTACCCGTGTGGCCACTGTGAAAAGTCACAGTGGGGGGGTGCCTGCATTGTTGGTGGGAGCTTAACCGGCAGGCGGTTTTGTCTAGAACACGGTTTATATAAGGATATATTGTGCAATATCGAGAAATGGAATTATCCGATTACGACGGCGTTATATTACTTTGGCAAGCATCGGATGGGGTACAGCTGCGAGACGCCGACTCAAAACTGGGCATTAAAAAATACTTGAACAGAAATCCAGGTTTAAGTTTTGTAGCTCTGAAGGACGATGTCATTACTGGCAGCATTATGTCGGGTCACGATGGTAAACGTGGGTATGTTCAACACCTAGCGGTTTCCCCTGAGTGTAGGCGTTCTGGTATAGCCACCGAGTTATTATCTCTGTGCCTTGAAGCGCTCAAGGTCGAGGGTATTGTTAAGTCGCACATCCATGTGCTTGATGATAACCAGCAGGCTAAAGCTTATTGGTCGAACCGTGGCTGGTCCAAGCGTAGTGACATTCAAGTCTTTTCCTTTATCAATGGCGGTCATGAGAATACATGAGTGTTTTGGTGGTTAGTGTAGGGCTGGGCAGGAAATAGTGTCGTTAGGCGTGCGCTATGCAACATTTTTACTCCTGAGCTTGTAAGGTTGGTTATGCTTGCAGGGTATTATTATTAAGTTGTTAGCGACAACAAGGAGTAAAGCTTGGAGATTGTAAAAATAATACTGGAATACTTGAAAGTATTTTTAACGGCACCAGTTCTTTTTTCCGCTGTAACGAACAATAACATTTATATTATTGTTCGTTACAGAGATCCGAGCATTAATTGATAGAATTGCTGAAATAAAACTTCCCGGCGGTGGCGGACTCAGGACTCCTCAAAGCAGGAGTATCGAAGAGGGAGAAAATAGGCCAGTTCCTAAAGTTGACGATCAAGCTATCGATGGTTTACCAGCCGACCTATCTCCTGATCATAGTCGATCAGTAGAGCAGCTCGTGAGATCTCACATTGCCAATTCTCATCTATGGGAATATAGGTATCTTAATCACTTTCTACAACGAGGTACCCAAGAGACCCTTGACTGGCTAATTGGGTTGCCACAACCAACGACATATGCGCATTACGATTCTTTTTGGCTGCCATTGATTCAATCTGCGAATGAACGCCAGGCAATAATCGCCGCCTTGCAAATGCATCATCTTATTGCGCATGATGCCACTGACGTGATATCGATTACACCAAAAGGGCGGGAATACCAAGAGTGGCGCGGCGTATTACCCGCGCTAACAAGACAAGCAACCGGACAGTGAACTTCCGGCTCTTTTGGCGTTAATTTATTGGGATAAACCATGGCTACAAAAGACGAACTGACAAATTTCTTCAAAACAGACTTCCCTCAAGCGGACTTTATCATTGAATCCGTTGGGGATAAGTCGGCCTGCATACGGAAAAAGATAAATCATAACCATTTGAGGCCGGGTGGCACAGTATCCGGCCCCGTGCTGATGGAAATGGCCGATGCGGCTTTATACGTGACTATTCTAAGTGAAATAGGATTGGTGGCGCTCGCCGTCACAACCAATTTAAACATCAATTTCTTGCGCAAACCTTCGTCAGCAGCAGACGTATTGGCTGAATGTAAACTGATTAAACTTGGCAAAACCTTGGCCATTGGTGAGGTGACGCTGTATTCCGATGGCATGGCTGAACCTGTCGCCCATGCTGTTGGAACCTACGCCATACCTCCCGCCCGTAAAACCTAAAACGATTTCCGGGCTTGAGTCTTTGATTTTTTATTTTCCTCAACTCGGAATTACGAGAGTTGGGGTTATACCGTGTCATTCGGCGCAGCCCCTTTTATGACTCTTTAAATATTGGGCTTGAGACAGCGGCTACCAAAGCTAAAAAAGACGGGCAATAAAATACTGTACGTATAGACAGTTGCATTGTGTTGCCTGTAAGGTGTCATAAATGCCCGTTTTTTAAGGCGATTTCTTTAATGAACGCAGCTTCTATGGGACGATTCAATTAGGTCTCACCGAAAATAATGGGGCAGGTATCTTTTGTTTTCACCGTTTCAATTTCAATTAATATTTTCACTCCAAGTCATTGAGGATTTAAAATGGAATTACCTTCTCTACTGAACGTTACCCCCATCTACATTGCCGTCTTAGGGCTTGTTTTTATTACGCTGACCATGCGGGCGGGTTTGTATCGCGCCAAGACGAAAATATTTATTGGGGTGGGTGATGACCCAGAGATGTTGCGAAGAATGCGTGGTCAAGCCAATTTTGTTGAAACCGTACCGATCGCTCTTTTTCTATTGCTCACCATGGAGGTGTTGGGAGCACCGGATACATGGCTTCACGCTTTGGGGCTGACGCTTGTCATTGGCCGTATAACGCATTATCTGGGGTTAACGGAACTCGGTCCGCCAGCGTTGCGTGTCATGGGTATGGTGGCCACTCTTGTGACCATATTGGTCAGCTCAATCTGGGTCTTTATTAGCGTGTTGTAGACGATACACGCCAAGAATTAAGGGACTAAAGCCTTTGGTTCTCAGGATAATCTCTTTGATGATCAAGCTAAGCCTTGATGAATATTAAAGTAGCTGCTCAATATTAAGGGAAATGATGACAACTGCACTCGAAAAAGCCAAAAAATTTAGTGTCTTACATAAACGTGAAGGCACTTTTATCATGGCAAACGCTTGGGATGCGGGCAGTGCCATTGTGCTGGCAAACGCTGGCTTTGAAGCGATTGGTACAACGAGTGCCGGAATTGCATTTTCTGCTGGGTTGTCTGACCATCAGCGAATGTCAAAAGAGCTAATGCTTGAGAAGGTTAAGGAGATCGTTGATGTCGCTGGCGTCCCGGTTAATGCAGACCTAGAAGCTGGTTATAGTGAAAACCCAGAAGGTGTTGCCTGCATCATTAAGCAGGCCATTGACTATGGTGTGGCTGGCACCAATATTGAAGATTATACCGGCGACTCAAACATGCCCCTGTATGAGTTTGAGGTTGCGGTTGAACGTATTCGTGCGGCAGCCAGTGCCGCTACAGGTCGTGACTTCACCTTAACGGCTCGATGTGACGCCTACCTAACCGGTCACCCCAAAGCATTTGAAGAGTCTATTAAGCGCTGTAATGCCTACCTAGAAGCCGGAGCTGATTGTTTGTTTGTTCCAGGCATTGCAGATAAAGAAACCATATCAAAAATATTGGCTGAAGTGCCTGGTCCATTTAATGTGGTCATGGGTTTATCAGGAAATCTATTAACAAAAGAAGATTTAACCCAGTGTGGCGTAAAGCGCATCAGTGTAGGCGGCAGTATCGCGAGGGCGGCACTTGAATTTGTCCGCAAGGCTGGCGAGGAAATGATGAACGAGGGTACCTTTACTTTTGCTAATGAGCAGTTTGGTCACGGTGACCTATGCCAATTGTTTGATGAGTGGGCCTATCGTAAAAAATAACAAGAATGTAACGTCAGCGGAACCGCAGGCCGTTAATACAAACGTTTCTCACGTAGATGCTTTTACAGCAGTGAAAACCCCGGCACTGTCCCAAGTTTATTAGGACGGCATTATGCATGAAGTTGAAAGTAAGGGAGTATGAAAAGTGAAAGGATATTTGGTGTTAGATCTTTCAATTACAGAAATTGATGGATTTTTAGAGTATGCAGAAAAGATTCCTGCTTTTATAGAAAAGCATGGTGGTCGTTATGTTGTTCAAGGTGTCGTGCCAGAGAAAATGGAGGGTGACTGGCTCCCAGATAGGCTGGTGATATTAGAGTTCCCGACAACCCACAACGCTAAAGAGTTTCTGAATGATCCAGACGCGCAACCCCTGTTTTCACTCCGGCACAGAACAACCAATAGCCAATTAATTTTGGCAGAGGGTTGTGTATAAATAGGTATGCAAGCCGCCAGTGCATGGGTTCAATCAAAAGGGCTGCCCAGTCGAACCTGTGATTATTTTTCGAGCCTGTAAACCTAACTGTGTAACCACTCATTGTTACTATGACCACCATAAAGGTGCTAACGATGAGTATTACAATGGATCACAAAAAAATGACAGCTCTGGCGAAGGAACTCGCCAAGGATATTAAATCACCCGAAGATCTCGCCGCGTTCAGCGCGCAGCTTACTAAAATTACGGTAGAAGCGGCCCTCAATGCCGAGATGGAGCTTCATCTTGGTTATGCACCTCACGACCGCGAGAACTACAACACAGGCAATACCCGCAATGGAACCATGACCAAGACGCTTAAGGGCAGTCATGGTGAGATCATGATAGAAACTCCTCGAGACCGGATCGGTAGCTTTGCACCGCAGATTGTTCGCAAGGGTCAGACACGTATCACCGGCATGGACGACCAAATCCTCAGCCTCTATGCCCGCGGTATGAGCACGCGCGACATCGCTGATACGTTCGAAGAAATGTACGGTGCAGAGGTGTCCGCAGGGTTGGTCTCCAAGGTCACTGGCGCCGTTACCGAGCGTGTTATCGAGTGGCAGAACCGACCTCTGGATGCGGTCTACCCCATTGTTTATCTCGACTGTATTGTGATAAAAATCCGCGAGGGTAAGCGCGTTATCAATAAAGCGATCTATCTGGCCTTGGGCGTTAATATCGAGGGCCACAAAGAGCTGCTGGGTATTTGGGTCTCAGAAAACGAAGGCGCTAAGTTCTGGCTGGGCGTATTAACCGAGCTGCACAATCGCGGCGTAGAGCACATCCTCATCGCCTGTGTCGACGGTCTCACAGGATTTCCCGATGCCATCAACACGGTTTACCCCGACGCTAAAGTTCAGCTGTGCATCGTTCATCAGGTGCGGAACTCGCTCAAGTTTGTGCCCTGGAAAGACTACAAGGCGGTGACAGCGGCGCTAAAGAAAATCTACCAGTCGACCACCGAGACGGAGGCATCGCTTGAGCTGGAGCGGTTTACAGAGGCTTGGGACGGGAAATACCCACAGATCAGTAAATCCTGGCGCAATAACTGGCCCAACTTAATCACCCTGTTTGACTACCCCGATGACATTCGAAAAGTGATTTACACCACCAATGCGATCGAGTCGCTCAACAGCGTTATTCGTAAATCAGTTAAAACCCGCAAGCTGTTTCCGAATGATGACGCGGCCCTCAAAGTGGTCTTTCTGGCAACACAGGCGGCATCCAAGAAGTGGACCATGCCGATCCATCATTGGAAGTCGGCCATGAATCGTTTTAAGATTGAATTTGAAGAGCAGTTGGCTCCTCATATCTGAAGGGGTGGTTACAGAATTATTTACAGGCTCTATTTTTCCTGCAACAGGCTTTGTAAAACAAACAGCCAGCCAATAGTTATTGGCTGGCTGTTTTAGTTTGTGTGCTTAATAGCTTATATGTAAGTCCTTTTCCCTTTAGTCAGCGGGTTGCTTGATGTTTGGCTAGGAAGGTCGCTGCTCTAAACTCTCTCTCTCTCTCTCTCTCTCTCTCTCTCTCTCTCTCTCGCGCGCGCGTGGTCTTGCCAGCCTTCGTTACCCGACCCTAAGACCTTCAGACCGGTTGACGGAGGCCCTACTGGTTGAGTGTATACGATTAACGGGGCAGCCTTTGATCTTATGGGTATGCTCCCCGTTAATAGTCGTTAACTCTCGCTAACTCAGTATGCATTGATTAAACTTAGAGACATAAAAACCAATAAAGAAGGCTAATTTTTTGACCCCGAAATCACTCATTCTTAACCTGGTGATGGCCGCGCAAGAGCCGACCACCTCCCAAGCGATTATCCGTATTTGCCAGCTGTTTGACATTACGGAAAACAGCGCGCGGGTGAGCCTTGCAAGGTTGGTCTCTGATGACTTGCTGGAGTCAACATCACGGGGGGTTTATCAGCTTGCCCCCAAGGCTTCAAGACTGTCCGATGACCTCGCCGACTGGCGAAATATAGAGGACAAAATTAAACCTTGGGACGGCTCTTGGATCGCCGTGTTTATTGCGAACCTTGGCCGAGGTAATCGCACGGCGCTGCGTCACCGTACACGCATACTGCAACTGGCCGGTTTTTCTGAATTGGATCAAGGATTGATGGTCCGGCCCAATAACCTTGTAGGGGGTGCCGCCACGCTTAGGCAACGCTTGGTTAAGTTGGGTTTGGAAGGCGAGGCTAGAATATTTACCCTGTCGGACCTGGATGAAACGACCCAGCAGCAAGCGATTAACTTATGGGACAGCGAAAGCCTGAACGCCCATTATATCCAAGGTCAGGCAGATATGAGCCGATGGTTGGAGAATATGAGTGAGTTGTCGCCACAAGCAGCAGCCAGAGAAGTGTTTGTGATAGGGGATAATACGCTGCGCCACCTAGCGTTTGATCCATTATTGCCAAGTGAGATGGTGAATGTAGAATCCAGAAAACAATACATTCAAACGATGATTAAGTACGATCAGATTGGGCGCGCTATTTGGGTAGAACTGTACAACAGCGTGGCCTAGTAGCGTCTTACTTATCTGCAGTTGCGTGATAGGTGTGAACCGTAGAAGTGGTTAAACGTTGAACCTGTAAAAGGTCGAATGAATCATTCATTCGACCTTTTATTCACTGTATGCCACTAACCGGGTGATTTGGATGAGACGAAATTTAGAACCTCCCAGTAGCCAGGAGGCTGCGGCACTGCATTTTTTTCACGCAACAGCTTATGTAAACGCGGTAGCTGCCAGCTAGGCACCGAGGCTAAAACATGGTGCTCAATGTGATAATTTACGTATGACGGCGCGACGAACATTCGGGCTAAAAACCCAGCTTTTGTTGAGCGTGTATTTTTAAGCATGTCAGAGCTTTGCTCTGTCATTGCGTGTTCTGCAATAGAGCGAATCCGTAAGAATAACGGGTAGGGCGTTAAATATGCGAACACCCATGCTAAAAACAGTTCTGGATGATGCAATATCGTTGCGATTGACAATAAAACCAGATTGCACAGCAGTGTCGGCCAAGCCGACTTGAAGAACTGTTGTGTGTAGTCGAGTTTTGTTTTCCCCTCTTTTGGTAAGTACTCTATGTTGTTGCTTACCGTCCACTTGATCACCCCAGCGTTCATAAGCGTTAAACCAACAACGGCTTTTAGTCCAGAAATCCCAGACAAATCACGGGCGAACTTCCTGGCCAATGACAGGCGAGTAATCGGAAAGTCTTTCACCAAAGAATAATCAATGTCCTCCTTTGTTCCGGTCATTGTGTGGTGCACCATGTGGTGTTTTCGGTACTTAATGACATCCACAAAAATAGGTCTGCCGCATACCCAGTTAGCAAATACGTCATTCAGCCAAGCGCTTTTGAATAACGAACGGTGACTGGCTTCGTGTAATAAAATCGCCAGACCTAATTGACGACCCGCGATAACGGTGACGGCTAGAACGATAACCGGTATGGCGTAGGCGAGGGTTAAAGTCTCTGCCCAGGCGATGCTGGCCATGGCCAAGGCAATGGTGCCCCAGCAGGCTATAATCCCCCACCAGCCTCGAATGTCAGAGCGTTGCAGTAAGCTGCGGACGGTGTCCTCACCCAACAATTCGATGAGTTTGGCTTTAGCGTTCCTGCGGCTTAGGCCTTCTTCCATTGCGTGGTCTTTAAATAAAGTGCCGGTTTGAGCCGTTGCACTATTTTGGTCGTTGTTCATGTTGTTCTCCCAAAATGATATGCAGTCACAATATTACATTATATGAGTAATGTAAAATATTGTGTAATGTTTGCGGGTTGGCTTTGATGGGGGTCGAATTGATTGCTGTATGTATAGACAGTGGTTATTGGTTGGCTTAAGGTGTATTGACTATTCATACCCTTGAGGTGATACATGATAAATGGAAGTTGTTGCTGTGGTGCCGTGCAATTCGAACTCAGCAAAAAACCGAGCATGATGGGCACCTGCCATTGCGAACGGTGCCGCAAGGTGGGGGCAAGCACTTTGGTGTTCGTAAAAGCGGATACATTTCAGATAACGAAAGGTCGTGATCAAATATCAACCTTAAAGGCGGTGCCGCCCTATAAGTATGATCGCTGTTTTTGTTCGGCCTGCGGAACAGCGCTGGGGGAAGTGTTTTCAGAAGAGGATTCATTTCCGTTATCCGCTAATTGCATCGACACGGATATGGAACTTAAGAATAAATTTCACGAATTTGTCGGCGAAAAGCCAAGTTGGTTAGAGATTGGTGATTCGGCGAAGCAGTTTGAAGGGCACCCGCATGAGTAAATGAGCACCCGCTTTAATCATGGGTGCGATGAATAACGCCCTACTAAAGCAAAAAGGCCAGCCAATGACGATTGGCTGGCCTTTTTAAGTTTTGCGCTTAAGGGTCTTAATTTAAGCGGCTTTTGATTGAGGCATTTGTTGCTTTAACTCACTTTTGGTAGAAGCCGCTTTGCCTCGCAGTAAGCGGCCCATTGGTTTGTTGCCAAGGTTGTCGCTGAATTGATCGTTTTCCCACGCCACGTTGCCGCCAATCATGACCAAAGGTACAACGCCTTCGGAGCGGTTAACCAGTTGCTCGTGGTCGTACTCCTTACGGTGTACGCGCGCGACATTGGCTTCGCCGTCGTATTGGTTAAGTGTTTCTGGATTTATCAAAATAAGATCGGCGACATCGCCTTCGTTGATAGTACCGCCGTCGACACCGAATACGTCGGCCGCGTCTTTGGTCAAGCGCTTCACCATGTAACTGACGTCGGCGTCGCCACCGCTTGCGGCTTGTTTCAAGCAGCGCAGGTTCACGTCGTAGAACGCCATGTTGGTCAGGTGTGCGCCACTGTCGTTAAAACCTGGTAGCAACAGCGGGTCCATGATCAGTTCACGCGTGGTGACGGGGTTGCGGTTGGCGGTGGTGGTGCTCCAGCAAAAGCCTATGTCGAATGTTCTCAGCAGCTGCAACATAAAGTCGGCTTCGTCGGCAATCCAAAAGAAGTCGCGTTTGATCAACGCTTGCTCGTCTTCCTGAACGTCGGCTGGGGCGTCACCGGATTTTATACTCAGTACACGCTCGAGCAGTGTTTGCATGTCCATGCCGACCCAGTTTTCTTGCTTGCAGACTTCTACGTTCATGTCGCCCATGGTGCGGTTGAAGGCGTAGTCTTCGGCATCCAAAATGCGTTTCAAGCGATCTATGTTGAAGCCTTGCTTGCCCTTCATCCACATAGCGCGGAAGGTTTTGATGTATACCGGATCGCTTAAGATGGCTTGACGCGCTGCGCGGTCTTCCACGTCGGTTTCGTTTAAGCGGCGCAGTTCTGGAATTTCTTCGGCCAGCGGGGTGATGACACCGTCTGACCAAATCTTAAAAGGAGCGCCCAATGCTTGCAGGTGGAAGTCACCGTCAAGGAACTTGGAGTTTAAAACTTTGGCCATGAGCCTAGCCATCTTCAAAAGCTTTTTATTGTTGCTGACATCCAACGCCGCGACCAGTGTGGTGCGCAGTGGTTTCTTATGCAGGCGTCCACTGGTCAGTAGGAAGGTTTTAATGGTGTCGATCATGCTGTCTTTTGGTGGGGTGGCCTGCCATACCGCACCTTTGTCGCGTACCACTTGGGTGAGTTTTTTAATTTCACCGTACTTGGCAAATTGCGTCGGGATTGTCTTGTCGCAGTTTGGTTGATTGGCCAAATAGTGGAAGGGCAGGGCATCGGTTGAGAAACCGACGTAGCCCAGGGCTAAGGCTTCCGATAATTCGCTTTCCATGGATTGCAATTCGCTCTTGCTGGGCGATCGGCTGATGCTGTCCTGAAAACCCATGGCGTTGATACGTAGCATAGAGTGTGGGAAGAGCGTTGCCACATTGGGCCCAAGGTTGAGACCGTCTAGGTGCTCTAGGTATTCTTTCGGACTGTTCCAGTCCACTCGATCCGCGCAGCTGCGCAACAGCGACTTCGGCAGGTTTTCTACCCGAGCGTAACAATCGACGATGGGGTCGGTGCCGTCTTTACGCTGGTTTCCATAGGCGAGACCGAGGCTGCAGTTGGCGATGACCACGGTGGTGGTGCCATGGCGGGTGGACTCAGGCAGACCCGGTGATACTTCCAGCTCAAGGTCGTAATGGGTGTGAATATCAAACAACCCCGGCATCAGCCAGTGACCTTCGGCATTGATAACACGGCTGGCGCCACTTTGATCGATGTCTTTCCCGCGGGCAATGATTTTACCGTCGAGAATGGCGACATCCTCAATGATGGGGGGCTCCCCATTGTTAAACACCTTGGCGTTGGTGATGAGGGTATCGGCTGTGAGAGTCTGTGTTGTCATTATTATGATCACTCGCTGGTAGATAAAAATTGTTGGTGAATAACGTGTTAAAAAATATTTGGATAAAAGCGTTCTATAAATGTTCAAAATAACTGGCGAGTATTTTACTGCCGGAACTCAATACTTCGTGTTTTGTGTACGGGGACGCTTGCAGGGTATGTCTGTGTACAAGACCATCGGCCATGGCGAATAGGTTGAGGGCAATGATGTCGGGCGCGTCGGTATTAAAGCTTTTTACAAAGAGGAGAATTCTTTCCTGCAAGCGTGCTTCACTGCGGCTCAGTATGGCTTCAAGCTCTGTGTCGAGACCGCGCCGTTGCTCCAGCACACAGTGCAGTTCGGGCGCCTGTGCGTGAAAGTCGTAACTAAGCTCCAGCACGTTGTAGAACACCTGCCGAGTATTGGAACCTAGCTCGTCGCTCTGTTCTGCAATGTTGACGCCGTCATCTGTGGTGGGCACCTCTTCATAAAATGCGTCAAGTCGCTCCAGGGCGATGACCCGCAACATATCGTCTTTGTTGTCGAAATATTGGTAAAAGGTGCCGGTGGCGACGCCCGCGCAGGCGGCAATTGTTTTAGCGGTACTGCTGTCGTAGCCGTGTTCTGCAAAGCACTGCTGTGCTGCGCTGATCAGTGCGGCTCGCTTTTGTTTAGCTCTGGCCTGTACCGGGGTGTTTTTCATGGTGTTCTGGGGTGCTCTCTTGTTGTATCCAGTAAATCTAGGGTGTAAATAAGCTCTGATGGTTTTCGAGCCTATGGTTTTCGAGCCTATGGTTTTCGAGACTATGGTTTTCGAGACTATGGTTTCCGAGCTTATGGATTCTTGATGGTATGGGCCTAATTTATCCAAACCTGAACTGGACGTCAAGTTCTGATCTGGTTAGTATGGAACAATAATAATGACCGAAGAGGCCTAAACCATGCTACGAGACACGACGCAAGAAATGACAAGTCAGCAAAGTACGGATGCAACCGTGGCCGCATGGCGCGCGCGTGGCGAGTTGATGACCCTTGTGGGGAAGCAAATATTTGTAATTGATGAGGGCTCCCCTGAGCTCCCAACCCTGCTGCTGATTCACGGGTTTCCGACTTCCAGTTGGGATTGGCAGGGCGTGTGGGATGAGCTGAGCCAGCACTTTCGCATCGTAGCCATGGACATGCTCGGCTTTGGGTTTTCCGATAAGCCCAATGCGCGCAACTACACGATTCACGGCCAGGCCGACATAGTCGATGCGTTGGTGAGCGCGAAGTCGTTGGGTGATGTTCATGTGTTGGCCCATGACTATGGGGACACCGTGGCGCAGGAGTTGTTGGCGCGGCAGTTGGATGGAAGCGGGGCGGGCAACTGGTTATCGTGCTGTTTTTTAAACGGTGGTTTATTCCCCGAAACACACCGCGCCATTCTCACGCAAAAGTTATTGCTCAGCCCGATTGGTTTTTTGATCAACAAGTTGGCGGGTTACGGTAAGTTTTGTGCCAGCTTTAGCTCTGTATTTGGGCAGGACAGTAAACCCAGTGAGCAAGAGCTCAAGGTGTTCTGGGCCTTAATACATGTGAACGACGGCAAACACATATTTCATAACTTGATGACTTACATTCTCGACCGTCGTCAGCACCGAGAGCGTTGGGTGTCGGCCTTGCAAAAGTCGACGATACCGTTGGCATTGATCAACGGTTCCGTCGACCCAGTCTCCGGTGCCCATATGGTGGCGCGCTATAAAGAATTGCAGTGTCGGTTGGACTACCTAGGCGAATTGTCCACCGTAGGCCATTACCCGCAGGTAGAAGATCCAGTGGGTGTACTGAAACACTTCTATGAATTTATAAAAAAGTCGACAAACTCTGTATAAGTAAGACCTGCTATTTGGCGCGTACTGAGTCTGTTAAGGGTTGCGTTTGCAAAACTCCGAGCCGAAAACACCCGACTTTGAAAAGTAGGAAACCAACTCAAATACTCCCAGAGGCGCAAATAGTTGCAGCAGCCAATCTGTCGTTAATTCTCCGTAGTGCCCAAGCTTTAGGTTTACTCGCCGGAGGTGCACATGCGAGGTTTGGTGGAGTTGGGCGCAGTCCATAATGTGATCGTGTGCACGGGTGTGAAGATCGTAGGCCTGCGCGTCGTCCCCGATTGATTCGGCCGTAAGGGCTTGGCCCCGCAGTCGTTCTGCCTCTATAGCTCGCTGTTCAATGGTTTGTATTCGAATATTCCATATTTATTATTCGGCCAGTATAGCGCTGAGCAACACTAAGACGAGCGACAGTGGTATGCATTGGGGCTACATGATTTTATCAAAATCAATTGAACCCTAATTATGGACGTTCGTTTTTTCTGGGCTTGGCCTTATTCTTTGGATGGCTGTTCTTTATTGTAAATGACGGGCATTTTCCCTTTCCAGCGCTGCCATATGTCATCACGAGTAACTAAGTCCACCATAAAGTGGCCGACATTAATTCGGCTGGTCACACCTGAATCGAAGATGGCACTTCTAGTGGGCGATGGGTGAACCGTGTAATCCGTCACGCTACTTTCATCGAGCAAACCGTCAGGGCGTACAGCGGTCCATTCAATGGCTTTGTTATTTTGGCCAATACGGGTGCGTAAATAATCGGCTGCCTTTTCATTGTCGACATGCGGAGGCAGCAACAAACGTATGAGTGACATGACACATTGCTGGGCAAGTGAAATCTTCTCTGGAATGTCGCGATTGCTGTTACCTGTCGTATTCATGAGGATGAATTTAACGGGATTTTTAGACGGGTTGGCAGCGTTGTTCTCTTCAATGGCCTGGCTCAATCGGCGAACGCTATCGGTTACCAATAAACGGGGTTTTCCGAACATACCATTAAGCGTTAAGTTGTGGCCTAGGCAGGACACAACCGCATCGCAGCCATTAACGTAAAGAGCCATGTCACCACTGGTAACACCGTGAATACTGGCGTGTATCTCAGACAGGTTTTCGTGCTGTTTAATGGTGTCAGGCAATGAACTGGTAGTGCGCGTAATGGCTTTTACTTTCACGCCACGGCTCAATAATTGCTCCACGAGCAGTCGCCCGGTTGCGCCGCTGGCGCCCACTACTAAGGTTGTTGTCATGTTAATCCTTTGGGTTTTAACAGGGAAAATAATATGAATTTCTAAAACACCGGCACGGAATGCTTAGTTGTTTCAAGCCTTTAATTTCTGATCTTAATATGCCCTCTGTAATAGTTAAAGCGTATTGCGTCGATTCCTCTCAGTCCTTGATCAGTAGGCTTAAACGTTTTAGCGCGTCTGTACGCGCCGGTGTCCAAGGGTGTGCAAAACTTACCCGCAAAAAATTCTGATAGCGGCTCTGGCTGCTAAAAAGAGCGCCTGGGGTGATGATTACGCCAACATCCCGCGCGCGCGCGTAGAGGCTTATTGTGTCCACCGAACTGGGTAGCTCTAACCACAAACACAGGCCGCCGACCGGTTGGCTGCAACTGATGGCCATCGGGAAATACTCACCTATGAGTGTTTGCAGCTGCGCGCACTGTTGTTGCAATCGATGACGGTAAGCGCGCAGGTGGCGGTCCAAACCACCACTGGATAGGAATTCACTCAAACCCAGTTGTTGGCTTTGGCTGGTGGCCAACGCGGTGACCAGTTTTAAGCGCTGTACCTGTGGGCGGTAGCGACCGGGGGCTATCCAGCCCAGACGCAGATCGCGCGACAGACATTTGGAAAAGGAGGAGCAGAGCAGCACGCTGCCCTTATCGGCTGGCTGGCCAAACAATTCCTGCTCATAGGAGTGCAGGCTGCGTGGGCGGCTGCTTTGCACACCAAAGCTCAGCTCGCCATAGATATCATCTTCGATCACGGCTATCTGGCGCGGCACCGTCAGCTCGAGAATGCGACGCTTGTGGGCCTCGGGCATCAAGCTGCCGGTGGGCGTGGCAAATGCGGGGGTAAGGATCAAGGCTTTGATGTCCCAGTGTTCAAGCGCCAGTGATAAAGCCTCGGGGCTGATGCCGGTATTGGCATCACTGGATAGCTCCAATGCTTTTAAACCCAGGGTTTCCAGCAGTTGCAAGGCGCCGTAAAAACCGGGGGACTCCAGCGCCACCAGATCACCCGGTGAGGTGGTGGCCATGAGCGCCAGCAACAGCGAGTGCTGACAACCGGAGGTGATCAGCAGATCCTCACCGCTCACTTGGCAACCGCTGAGCGCCATGCGCTGGGCTAACTGCGCGCGCAAAACAGCCAAGCCCGCGGGGCTGTCGTAGTAGAGCTGTTCCAAATGGTTTTGGCGGCGCAGGGCGCGGGCCAGACAGCGCCGCAGCTCTAGATTTTCTATCTCGTTTTCTGTCTCTCCAGCTACTTCGGTACTGTGTTTCTCTCGGTTCTGTGGCGCAGCTTGGCCTTCGCTGTTGGTGCGGCGTGGCAGTAAATCAAAGGCCGCGCCCTGTTGCATGATGTCCACCAATACCTGCGTTGCCGATACCGGCGCGGGTGTTAGGGATGGCTGGCTCAGTGCAGGGGCCTTGAGCCCGCGAGGTGCAGGGGCCTTGGTGCAGACAAAGTAGCCAGAGCGTGGCCGCGCCTCGATCAGCCCGTCGGCCTCCAAGCGCGTGTACGCACTGAGCACCGTTGATTTTGACAATTGAGTGTCGCGGCAAAGGTTGCGCACCGAGGGCATGCGCACGCCACTGGCCAACTGCCCGGCCTCTATCTGCTCGCGCAGTTGTTGCGCCAGCTGTTCATAGGCGTAGTGGAGTCTAACGCTGCCTGGGGGGCTGTGTATCTCAGTGTTTTTATGAGTGTTGCGGGAATCGGGCATAGTGGCGGGTCACGTTACGGCTGAGAAGGAGTACAGATGCTAAAAAAAGCCCAGGCACAGGGCGCTTTCATAACTATCTGTGCACAACTATATAGTTTTTTTTGGATCTGTACCCATTTATATCAAAGGACTAACTTAGTCACATGAAGAACAACCTGACGTCAGCGCTTTAAGTGGGGCTAGCGCAAGGGCGACCTTCCGTGCTGAGGAGATGTTATGTCCGCCAATATACCTGTCGTGCAGTTGTCCGATGAAACTGTACAAGCGCTCAAATCGAGTTCAGAAAACGCGCCGCAGTATGTGTCCCTCTATGGGGACAGCGATAAGGTTTACACCCGTCGTATTCGCGGTTTTTACCAGCGCTTGCGACGCAACATCGCCGCGCCGCTGCTGTTGGGTTTCCTGTTGTTGCCATGGCTGCGTATCGACGACCGCCCTGCGGTGTTGTTGGATCTTGGTGCACAGAAGTTCCATATCTTTTGGATGACCTTTTGGCCGCAGGATGGCCTGTTACTTACTTGGTTGTTGATGATTGCCGCACTGAGTTTGTTTGCCGTGACCACGATGGTGGGGCGGGTGTGGTGTGGTTTTAGCTGCCCGCAAACCATCTGGACACAGATGTTTATCTGGGTTGAAGACAAGTGCGAGGGCGATCGCAATAAACGCATCAAGCTGGACGCCCGAGATTGGGACGCCGATAAGCTGTTGCGCAAGGGCGCAAAGCATTTTTTATGGTTTGTGCTCTCGCTGCTCACCGGTGTGACCTTTGTGATTTATTTCTACGGCGCGCGTGAATTGCTCGCCGACTCGATGGAACTGTGTGTGGGTTTGGACACGCTTTTCTGGGCGGGTTTCTTCAGTTTGGCCACCTACCTGAACGCCGGTTGGATGCGCGAACAAATGTGTAAATACATTTGCCCTTATTCTCGTTTTCAATCGGTGATGTACGACGCCAAGACCAAAGCCGTGGCCTATGACGCGACGCGAGGTGATTCATTTGTTGACGCGGCAACCGGAGCCACCCTCAACAAAGCGCTGGTTGATCGCGACGCGTTAAGCGATCAAGACGTGCTGGGCCTAAAGGGCGCAGGTATTGGGGCCGCAGAGGTTGTCATGAAGCGGCTGCCGCGCAGCGCCAAGGTGGACCACAAGGCTGCTGGCATGGGCGACTGCATTGATTGCGGCTGGTGTGTGCAGGTATGCCCGGTGGACATCGACATACGCGATGGTCTGCAGGCCGATTGTATTAACTGCGGCCTGTGTGTGGACGCCTGCGACAGCATCATGGATCGCATGGATTACGGGTCTGGTTTGATTCGCTTTGCCTCTGAAGAAGAATTAGTAGGCGAAGCAAACCCAGCTAAAAAGTCTTCCCTGTCTCTCTTTCGTTTCATCAGTCCCCGCCTGTTGGGGTACGGCTTAGTGTTGCTGACGATGATCGGTTTGTTCACCGGTCAGCTGATGAATCGCACACAGCTGGACGTCAGTGTAGTGCGTGATCGGGGTACACATTTATATAGGGTGAATGGTGATCAGATTGAAAATGTTTATCGCCTGCGCTTGGGAAATATGAGCCGGAAAACCCAGCGTTATGAGGTATCGGTTTTACCACCTTACCGCCTTAAGGGGCGCCGCCAAGCCACTCTGGATGAGGGTGAAGTATTGAGTCTGCCACTGCGGGTGGCGCTCAAAAAGAAACACATTAACGCGACGCAACAAACGGTTGTGTTTCAGGTGCGTTCACTTACCGACGGGGCAATTGCCGTGAGCAAGGTTGCAAGCTTTATTGCACCGCCGCCGCCCTGAGCTTTTAGCTCTACCCCTGAGCATTGAGTATTTGATGTTGTCGCCATTCTCAGGGGTTTTCTCAATAGCCGTTTTAATATTTCAACTTAAAGCATATTTTTTAGCCGCGTTTAAGCGGGACAGGTCTGGAGGCCGTTATGTATATTTACAATGAGCTGGATAAGCAGTTGGTCAGCGAGCGAGTACAGCAGTTTCGCGGCCAGACGCAGCGTTTTTTAAGCGGTGAGCTATCCGAAGAGGCGTTCTTGCCGCTGCGTTTACAAAACGGTTTGTACGTGCAGCGCCACGCGCCGATGCTGCGTGTGGCGGTACCTTATGGCATGTTGAACAGTGCGCAATTGCGCATGTTGGCGCAGGTGAGCCGCGACTATGACAAGGGTTATTGCCACATCACCACACGGCAGAATATTCAATTTAACTGGCCGCCACTTGATGCCATTCCGGATCTCTTAGAAGACCTGGCTGTTGCGGAGATGCACAGCATTCAAACCAGCGGCAACTGCATTCGCAATGTTACCTCGGACCCCTTTGCCGGTGTCGCCCCAGATGAGGTGGTCGACCCACGCCCTTACTGTGAGTTGGTGCGCCAGTGGTCAACCCTGCACCCAGAGTTCGCGTTCTTACCACGGAAATTTAAAATTGCCATCAGTGGCTCGGAGCAGGATCGAGCTTCCATTCAGTTTCACGACATCGGCTTGCAGTTGGTGGAGAGGGACGGGAGTCTCAGTGACGTAAAAGAAAACTCTGAACGTGGCTTTAAGGTTTTTGTCGGTGGCGGCTTGGGGCGTACGCCGATCGTTGCCTCCGAGTTACGCGATTTTTTACCCGAATGCGATCTCCTGTCTTACCTGTGCGCCATAGTGCGGGTGTATAACCAAACCGGCCGCCGCGACAATAAATACAAAGCACGTATTAAAATATTGGTACGCGCTATGGGCATAGAGGCCTTTGCTGAAAAAGTGGAAGCTGAGTGGCAGCGTATTAAGGGCCGCTACCCAGTGCTGGAGGCTGATGAGATCGCCCGCGCCCAGGCGTTTTTCTCGGCGCCTGCCTATGAAGTGTTTGATGATGAAACCGTTGCTCAGCAGCTGCAAATTCAAACCGCAGACCTGCTGCCGCCCAGTCAGCGTGTATTCAAACAATGGTTGGCGCGCAACACCCGCGCGCACAAGGTAGCGGGCTATCGCTCGGTTACGCTGTCGTTAAAACCCACCGGCGTACCGGCAGGGGATCTCACCGACGCGCAGCTGTTGGCTGTGGCGGATTTGGCCGATCGCTATTCGTTCGGGGAAGTGCGTACCACACAGCAACAAAATATTGTGTTGGGTGATGTCGCCAGTGGCGATTTATTGGAACTGTGGCTGGCCGCCACGCAGCAGGGATTCACCACCGCCAACATAGCCACACTGACGGATATTACCTGTTGCCCTGGCGGCGATTTTTGTGCGTTGGCCAACGCCAAGTCCATTCCTGTGGCCGATGCCATTCAGCGTCGTTTTGATGACATGGATTATGTTTACGACCTAGGCGACCTGAGCCTGAAAATATCCGGTTGTATGAACGCCTGTGCCCACCACAACATCAGCCACATAGGTATTTTGGGGGTGGATAAAAAAGGTCAAGAATTTTACCAAGTGATGCTCGGTGGCTCGGCCGGTGATGTATCGAAAGCGGCGGTGGGCAAGGTGGTGGGCCCAGCGTTTTCGGCGGCTGATATTCCCGCCGCGCTAGAAACAATTCTGGAACTCTACGTGGCCGAGCGCTCGGAGGGCGAACGCTTTGTCGATCTGGTCAATCGCATTGGCATGGCTCGTTTTAAGCGGGTGCTTTACCCAGAAACAAAGAGCCCAGAAACAAAGAGCCCAGAGAAAAAAAGCCCAGAAACAAAGAGCCCAGAGAAAAAAAGCCCAGAGAAAAAGAACCAAGAAGCGAAGAGCTCCGACAACCCATCAGAGCCAAAGTTAAAGGCGGTTTCAGTATGAATAACGCCGTAAAAGAGCACGCTGCGCCGACACGCCTGATTAAAAACCGCGAGCTGATCCTCGCGCCGTTAAACGCTCAGTCTCTTTCCGATTGGCAGCAAGCGCTACTGGATACCGGCCACGTTGGCTCGGGTGTCAGTCTGCTAGGGGAGGTTGATTTGTTTGATTCTGGGTTGCTGGAACACCTAGCGGCACTCAGCCTAATTGTCATTGAGTTCACTGTCTTTACCGACGGTCGCGGTTTTAGTTTGGCGGCGCAGCTGCGTCAATACGGCTTCACGGGCGAACTGCGAGCAACCGGCGCCATACTGGTCGACCAGCTGCATTACCTCCAGCGCTGCGGTTTTGATGCCTTCGAACTGGGCCAAGAGCAGGACCTTAATGTGGCGCTAGAGGCTTTGGCAGCTTTCAGTAAGGCCTACCAGCCCGGCTGGTAGGGGTATTAGGAGCGTGGCTATTTACAGCTTGTAGAGGCGTGGAGTTTGAATTATGCCTTGCACTGCATCAAGTAATTGCCTCTCAGCTACACTTTGTATAGTATCTTCAGTAATTACTGAAAGTTAAGAAATCTGTTGCTGGGAGAGAATTGCATGTCAGAAGAACCCATGGTCCTTACGCCGATGATCCAGTCTGTGGTGCTTAACTTCGGTGAGATGGGCAGTCGCTGGGGGATCAACCGTACCGTCGGTCAGATATACGCACTGCTGGTGCTGACCGAAACGCCGCTAAACGCCGATCAAATCGGCCAGGCACTGGGCTGCTCACGTTCCAACACGTCGATGGGCTTAAAAGAATTGTCGAGCTGGGAATTGGTGCGTTTGCAGCACTTTCCCGGCGATCGCAAAGAATATTATTCGGCCCCCGGCGATATCTGGGACATAGCCCGTACTCTTATAGAGCAGCGTCGCAAACGAGAGATCGACCCCACTCTTACCGTGCTGCGCGATGTACTGATGCAGCAACCGGGCAATGAGGCTGAGGTGTACGCACAAAAGCGTTCGGGAGAAATGCACGACCTGTTGGAAAAAATGACCGAGCTATCAAAAGAGCTCAGTCTGATGCCGGCCGACAAAGTACAAACCCTGTTAAAGCTCGGAACCGGTGTCGGCAAGGTGTTGGACATGAAAGACAAGCTATTGGGGAAAAAGAAGGAGATCGCACCTAGCCAATAAAAACGACAGCTACACCCATTTATTCGCTCTAGCCAAAACCATAACAATAAAAAACGACTGGTTGGTGCAATCACTTGATTGCTCGACGTTAAGTATCTGACGTTAGTTTTTATTACCCAAACCGTCGCGAAGGCGGCCCATGGAGTTGTTATGGAGTTCGATACGCTACTGCTGTCGCGCCTGCAATTTGCACTGAACATCAGTGTGCACATTTTATTTCCTTCCATTACCATCGCCCTCTGCTGGGTCTTGCTGGCCTTTAAGCTGCTGGGCAATATCACCGGCGACGAAACCTGGGTGCGCGCCTATCGCTTTTGGGTCAAGGTGTTTGCGCTTACCTTTGCCCTGGGTGTGGTCACCGGTATTACCATGTCGTTTCAATTTGGCACCAACTGGCCAGGTTATATGGAGCGGGTGGGCAACGTCGCAGGGCCACTGTTGGGGTATGAGGTGATGACGGCCTTTTTCCTCGAGGCCACCTTCCTTGGCATCATGTTGTTTGGCGCCAAGCGTGTGTCCAATCGCACCCACACGGTGGCCACCCTATTAGTAGCCATCGGCACCAGCCTCTCGGCGTTTTGGATTATCGCGCTCAACAGCTGGATGCAAACCCCGCAGGGGTTTGAGCTCATCGACGGCGTGGTCTACCCGGTCGATTGGCTGGCGATTATTTTTAACCCCTCCATGCCCTACCGCTTAAGCCACGTAATGATCGCCTCGGGTTTAACCTGTGCCTTCTTTATCACCGGCGTCTCGGCCTATCGTTTGCTTAAAGGCGATGACAAACCCGGCCCCAAATACACCTTGCGCTTTGCGCTACTAATGGCTGCGTTACTGGCCCCGCTGCAGGCGTTTGTCGGCGATCTGCACGGTCTCAACACGCTGGAACACCAGCCGGCGAAAATTGCCGCGATGGAAGGTGTGTGGCACACAGAAAAGGGCGCGCCCCTGTTACTGTTTGCCATCCCGGATGAAGCGCAGCAGAAAAACCATTTTGAAGTCGCCATTCCCAAACTCGCCAGTTTGATTTTGACCCACGAGCTGGACGGCGAAATACGCGGTATCTCCTCGTTTGGTGATGACCACCCACGCGTCGCACCGGTGTTCTTTGCATTCCGCATCATGGTCGGTCTGGGCATGTTGATGATGCTGGCGGGCATTGGTTTGTCGTTGCTTCTCTGGCGCAAAGGAGGTTTAAAACCTTGGCAGTTGCGCGGCCTGGTGGCCATGACTTTTTCCGGTTGGGTGGCAACACTGGCCGGCTGGTATGTCACAGAGATTGGTCGTCAGCCGTTTCTGGTGACGGGTATCTTGCGCACCGAAGAAGCGGTTACCAGCCAGCCACCAGAGAACGTGGTGGTGTCATTGGTCGTCTACGTATTGGTCTACAGCTTTTTGTTAACCGCCTACATCAAGACGGTGTTTAGTATGGCCCGCAAGGCCGCCAAGTTAGAACGACAAGAGTTGCTGCCGTTGGGGGGCATAGATCCAGAACCGACTGTTTTTGATGGGTCTTTATCGACCGCCGATAAAAATAGCCAACAGGAGTTGTCGTCATGAGTAGCCTCGTCGCAGGTGCAGAAGTGTTGAGCGGTCAGGCCTATTGGCTGCCGATTTTATTCATCGGTTTGATGGGTTTGGCGTTTTTACTCTACGCCATCCTCGACGGCTACGATCTGGGCGTGGGAATTTTACTGCCCTTTGATGCGTCCGAGCTGAGTGGCAAGGAGGCCGATGCCCACAGTGAAAGACAACGCGACCGCATGATCTCATCCATCGGCCCCTTCTGGGACGCCAACGAAACATGGCTGGTGATGGCGGTGGGGCTCCTGTTGATAGCCTTCCCCAGTGCTCATTCGCTGGTGTTGGGACATCTGTATTTGCCGGCGCTGGTGTTGCTGGTGGGTTTGATGTTGCGCGGGGTTGCCTTCGACTTTCGCGCCAAGGCGCCGGTTGAGCATAAGCTGCGTTGGGACTGGGCGTTTAAAGGCGGCTCCCTACTGGCCACCTTGGCGCAGGGTTACATGATTGGCCGCTACGTTGGTGGCTTTGAGGCAGGGCTGGCGGCATACGCCTTTGCGGGCTTAAGCGCCGTGTGTGTCAGCGCTGGTTACAGTTTTATCGGTGCGGCCTGGTTGGTGATGAAAACAGAAGGCACACTTCAGGTGCGAGCCGTGCGCTGGGCGCGTATCACTCTGTGGTTAATGGTCTTTGGAATTGCGTCGGTCTCAATTGTTAGTCCATTGCTCAATCCAGAGGTGTTTGCTAAGTGGTTCAGGTTGCCGGAGGTGATCTTACTGATGATGATCCCAATGGTGGTAACGACGTTAGTCGTCGCCTGTGATCGATACTTGGCGCATTATCCCTATCGCGGCGATATGGGTTGTTGGTTTCCCTTTGCCGCGGCCGTGGGTATTTTTGTGTTCAGCTTTATTGGCTTGGGTTACAGCTTTTTCCCCTATGTAGTACCTGGGACATTAACCGTGTGGCAGGCGGCGAGCGATGTCTCGGCGCTGCGTTTTATGGGGTACGGTGCGGTCATGGTAGTGCCAATTATTCTGATCTACACCGCTTATTCCTACCAGGTCTTCTGGGGTAAAGCCCGTGACCTGACTTACCAGTAAGCTAGGTCCAGCGTGTGACGCAGTGCCTTGAACGCAAGGTTCGACTGTTTACCTGCCCAGCCATCTAGGTAAACAGAGACCAGCAGGCGATGGTCAGCACCGCTACCTTGGGGGCAACGTTTGATTTTCACGGGTGTATTTAAGTTTCGGTTAGCCGTACAGAGCTATTCGGTTCTGTAATGGGCGTTTTTCATGGGTTTTCATAGAGGTGCGCAGGACACCTCAATCTTGATTAGATTCAGGTGTCCGCTGAAGCGGGGGGCAAGGTCTAGTTTGAACGCCTTGCTAACCTCTTACAGGTCAAGGTTACGTTTTAAAACCTTTGACGATGTAATGATTCGCGACGTGCGATAAAGCTCAGGGTGCTTTTCAGTGTCGGTGTAACGCATAGGCTCACCAGACGTTGGGCTCACAAACCAAGAGACTTCTGGGCGCGGCTCACCTAGCAGCTTTTTAAGCGCTTGCGGTGTAATGCCTATGGCTTCAGCTGCCGCATTGAACGTGCAGCGTGTTTTTACTTCGTTTATATAATCGACGATTATGGTAACTTTTTCCTGCACTTTAAGATGCCCCTTGTAAAGTTAGTACTCCAAGCAGGCGCCACTTTTGACGTTATTCTGCTTTGGCTTGTTAGATTGTCGTTCAGCTACTTACGCAGCGTCTTCATGGCCTGTGGTCAGTAGAAAACAGATGGATAACATCATTTGTTATCCATGCTTTCTCGGATAAATAAATGATCCAATCAAGCAGTGTTTCATCACTGATTCCCGAAGCTTACACATTCACCTGTAAATTTAACATTTTTATGGCGCATATGCTCACTTTGCGACTTTTGATGTTGGATTGATTTCTACAGTGGGTTGAAAAAATGAGTTTTTCAACCCGTTAATTGGGGATCGATTAGAACAAAGTGAGCATGCTCAATTGTTTGAAATTCCGTAGGTAGTGGGTAATTGCTTCTGATTTTATGCGCTAACCTGTTGATATTTAAGGCGGTTTATCATTTTCGGGGGAGGTGAATCTACTGTAGAGTGATTTTCTGGGCCGCTCTCGATATTTCACAAGTCAAAAATAGGCGCTGTTTTATACAGTCCTAGCTCACTACTCTATTTATTGTTTTTTTTTAAATATACGCATTAAGCAAACAGTCTGTGGGCTTCTTCCACCACTATGGCGTGGCGCTTTGCGAGTGCCATGCGGTCATCGTCGTAACCACCGCCTATAACGGTGACGATGGGAATGGCTCGTCGCGGCACGTTTTTAGCACCATGTGGTCGCGCGCACGTATGCCATCAAGGCTGATATTTAATAAACCCAGGGGGTCGTGTTGATAGACGTCCACCCCGGCGTCATAGATGAACAGGGTGGGCGGACGTCCGTCTAACAGCTGATTGAGCGTGCTTTCAAGAATGCCGAGGTAGGCTTGGTCGCCCATGTCGCGTGGCAGGTTGATGTCGAGATCACTCTGGGCTTTGCGTGCGGGAAAGTTTTTCTCACAGTGCAGGGAGCAGGTGAAAGCGCGCGGCTCATCGGCGAGCATCGTTGCGGTGCCGTCTCCCTGGTGGACATCGCAGTCAAAAATTATAATTGATTGATTTTTTAGGCCTTTAATGTCGGCGTGGTGCAGCAGTGCTTTGGCGGTAATGGCCAAATCATTGAGTGCACAGAAACCAGAGCCATAATCAAAATGAGCGTGGTGTGTCCCGCCCGCTAGGTGACAGGCAACGCCATATTCCAACGCAAGGTTTGCGGCCAGAAACGTGCCGTTGGGGGAAATTAATGTGCGCTTGACCAGCTCTGGGCTCCACGGCAAACCCAGGCGACGGGTTTCTTGTTTGTTCATGCGATTGTGGATGAAACGCGTTAGGTATTCTGGGCAGTGAGCTTGGTTGAGTAATTCCAGCTTTGCGGGTCCGGGGCGGAAGGTGTTTGAGCCGCTGGCAATACCTGAGTCTTTTAAGTACTGATGCAGTAAGCGAAACTTCTCCATTGGGAAGCGGTGCTTACCGGGAAAGGGAAAACTGTATTCTGGGTGGGTCACGAGCGCAATGCTCATGCGGTTGATGCCGCTTCGAGCCGCGCTTGGCTGCTGGTCTGTGGCGCGCCCACTGCCGGCTCATTCGTCTGTGTACCTTGGTAGAGGCCGAGCAAGCTGACAGCCAGTAAGACGCTACCGAGTATTCGATAAAAGGTAGCGGTCTCAGTGTGTAACAGGTAATCGTGTACCCGCAGGCCGATCAGGTGGCCGACCGCGGCGCAGGGCAGTAACCACAGGTGGTGCATCAATTGCAGGTCTACTTCCGCCCAAATAAACGCGGCCATTTTAAACAGTACCAGAATAAACCAGAGCACAAACAGCGTGTCGCGTAACTGGTGTTTGGCCACGTGTGTGGCCATTACCGCGATGATCAGCGGCGCGCCAATTAACGAGGTGCCGCTGATGTAACCACCGAGCATCAAAAATAGAATGTCTAGCCAACGGTTGTTGCTCTTAAAGGGTTTGTTGAATACATAGGTGATCGAATAGGCCGCTACGATAGTGAAAATAATCGAGCTCATGATGTGGGCGGGCAGGGTAATGAGCCCAAAAATACCGATCAACTTGGGAATGATGATGATACTCAACGCAAAGCGTAGGTAGGGCCAGGCGATGGTGCTGGGTTGGTCTTGTGGGTCAGTGCTTTGGTTGCTTTGCTTCTTTGCTTGCCGATGGCTCTGGTAGACGGTGATGAAAGAGAAAAACAGCAGGTGTACGGCGATCAGAGGGAGGTACACCAATGGCTGGTTGTCGACCATGAGCATAAACGGCAGCGATAAGACGGCGCCGCCAAAACCGAGGCCGGAGCGCACAAAGCCACTCCAAGTAAAGATAAGGCCAATGAGCGCGTATTGATACCAGAGTAGATCTGCCATATAGAGCGGGCTTCTTCGTGTGCACGACGATGGATAGACGCAGCGGTGGAGGGTAAAGTTGCGGCGATTATACGGGGTTTTGGTCTATATTTGAGGGGCGCCGCTGGTTTTCTTAGCCGTAACATTTAAGGACTCGTCGATGAAACAGATTCTGGAAGTACACTCAGTAAAGATCGATATTTTTTCGCAGAGCGCTCAGGGGCAGGAGGGTAACTTCCCCACTGCGACGGTGTTACTCAGTGGCACGCCTTCGGCGTCTTCGGAGGTGGTGGCGGGGCGGATTATTTTTCGTCAGTACGGTGCTTGCTTACCTACGCCAACATACAGTGCGGCGGACAAGTCGATTACGGTTTATCAGGACCTTTCGCTGCTGAGCAGCTTCCAGCAGGCTTTTACCAGCGATAACCCGGTACGCTTGGCGTACCGAGAAGACGAAGATGGTGCTTGCTACGCCGATGTTCACTATTGGTTAAGTGAAGGCGACCACCACTAGTCAAATATGCTGATCACCGTTGCTGAGCCTTAAGTATTGTTACTTAAGGCTCAAAGCTTTCATCGTCATCAAAACTCTCACCGTCGTCAGCACTGTCCTCAAGTTCAGGTTTTTCGTGGCGGCCTGCGGTGGCAGCGCCCCGTTTATGCGACAAGGCCGCATCGAGTTTGCGCGCGCCTTTATTGATCGCGGTATAGAGGTCGCGGTCTTTGGCTGACGCACTGGCATGAACGCCATGCGCATTTATTTCTACGCACTGTTCTCCACTTTCGAGCTTCACGATGACATCACAACGGGATAAATCTGGGTGGTGAGCGGCGAGTTTTTGTAAGCGCTGTTCAACCGCTGCGCGAATGCTGTCGGTAATCTCTAAGTGGTGACCGGTGAGTGTTATTTGCATAGTAGTGCCTCGGTGCGTGGTTATACAAAAGTGATGTGGCGGGTTTGACGCTCCGCCTGTGTTAGTAAGACTTCAGGGTGGGGTCTCAACCTCGCAAGGTGAAAGAAGCAAGGTTTGATGCAGGTCAAAGGTGATTGTGTCTGCACCTTCGGTACCTGCCGTGATTGTGCGGGGATGTGTATCAATGGTTGATTAGGTCCGGCTCGATGGAGGGGCGTGGCTCGGTGTAATTCAATTTGAGCACAAAATCCTGTTGTTTGCCTAGGTAGATGATCAGGCCACTGCGCTCTAGGTTCGGGTCTTGGGTGAATTCAAAACGCTTCGCTTGTAGAACTTCGATGTTGTTGGTTACCTGCTGTGGGTCACCGTAGACGGTTACCTCCTCAAGCTGTGTCTGGGATAATTGCTTGGGCAGGGATATTTCGATTTTTACCTGCGTATCGAGCTTCTCTACAGACTCGATGCGGGCTCCAAGCCGTTGCCCCTGATAGCCTGCTGTGGGTTTGAGGACATCGGTTTCGCTGATCAATGGGGCTGCGTGCAGGCTAATTGACAGCAGCGCCGTACTGAGGAGAGCTAAGGGTGTTACACCGGCATATTTCATGATGATCACCTAGTTACCATCCCACACTCGTATTGCTTGCTTAATAAACGTGAGACTTCATAGTTTGCGAGACAATTCGAAAGGTTTCGACCCAAGCCTCACGAACATCAGGGGTAAATTCATCACCGAGTCCTTGCTTTAAAGCAAATAGCAGAGCGTTGCCGACCGGTGTGTAGTCTTCTGCTTTGACACCGTAACCGACGTGTCGTTCGGATAGCTTTTGCAGAACGGGTACTAAACCGTTGAGGTCGGTGAGACTTTTAACCGCAACACCGAGTGTTGCCATTAACTTGCGCCCCTGCTCCGTCATGTCATTTTTAAACAGTTTGCGCAGCGAGGGATCATATTCAAATAACTTGTTGTAGAAGATGTCAGCGGCCTGATCGGCAATGGGGGCAACCTTAGCAAAGCTATCTTGTACCAATTTAATTTGGGTGGTCGTAATACTCATATTATGTCTCTGCTTATAGTTTTAAATACTAGTTACACCCTAGTTCGGCCGCGTCAAACTTCAAGTTTATAGCGCTAACGTATAAGGAAGAGCAATTCAGGGTGAATTTGGTATTGCAACAGTATCTCGTAGTAAGGACATCTTGCGTACACTGTAGGTGAAGTCATAAGCGGATTGTCGCAGGAGGTATTCATGGCCAGTATCACATTTCGTTTTACCACCGAGTGTGAGATGACCCTCACGGGGAAAAGCTACGAAGACGCCTACATGAAATTTAAGGATTTCATGCACGGTGACAGTAAAATCCAAGATGAATCGCTGCTCAGGGTATGTCCGCCAGAGAGCGATCAGCTGTTTTTCTCACTTGATCAGCAATACAAAATGTATGAAATTGCTTACTTTAAGGGCAGTTATACACACGATATTGAGTCGCGCAGTGAGTATGCGGCGATCACCCCAGCAGACCTTGGTGGCAGCGCTATGTGGTCTGGTGTTCAGCAGGAGCGAATGCGCTCAGTACACAATCCCGGTTAGCCCCTTCTTATTCAGGGAGATCCAGCGCGCCGTGGTTGTGTTTTTACTTAGCGGGTAAGTGGAAGCTCAGGCGTTAGGAGCGGCGTGCTATGCTGTCGGCTTGTTTTCTTTAGAGCCGTGAGTATTTATGCGCAGTATGGGTCGAGATTTACCGGTCGGAGACGTTAATTGGGGCACCTTGAAACAACTGGTGCCCTACCTTTTTGAGTTTCGATGGAATTTATCCTTTGCTGTTCTCTGCCTGGTGTTCGCCAAGGTGGCGAGTGTGTGTCTGCCGTTTATCCTAAAGTATGTGGTCGACGACCTGAATACCGGTCAGAGTCTCGCCACGGCAATGGGCATTCCGCTAGGTCTGGTGATGGCCTATGGCGTGGTGCGCTTCTCCAATGTGCTGTTTGGTGAGCTGCGCGACACCTTGTTCGGCCGCATCAGTGAGCGCGCTCAGCGCCGCATAGGTTTAAAAGTCTTTAAACACCTGCACAGCCTTGACCTCGACTATCACCTCAATCGTCGCACTGGCGGCCTTTCGCGCGATATAGAGCGCGGCACCAGTGGCATTGCTTTTTTGCTGCGCTTTATGGTGTTCAATATTGTACCCACGTTGTTAGAAATCGGCTTCGTGATTGGTTTGCTGCTGTGGAACTACGACTGGGGCTATGCCGCCATCGTCAGTGTTTCGGTGGTTGTCTATATCGCTTATTCGGTGATTGCGACTGAAAAACGCACGCGCTTTTTACGTGAGGCAAACCTCGCTGAGACCAAAAGCAGTGGCCGTGCGGTCGACAGCCTACTGAACTTTGAAACGGTAAAGTATTTTACCAACGAACACTATGAAGCCGAGCACTATGATCGTGAGCTAGCCGATTGGGAAACCGCGCGTCGTAAAAATCGTCTGTCGCTGTTTGCGTTAAATGGCGGTCAAGCGTTTATTGTCGGTACCGCCATGACCTGCGCTCTACTACTGGCGGCGCTGGACGTCAGCCAAGGTAATGTGACCATCGGTGATTTTGTCTTGATCAACGCCTTTATGATGCAGGTGTTTATGCCACTGAATTTCTTGGGGTTTGTCTACCGAGAAATGAAAGGCTCGATGGCCAACATCGAAGGCATGTTTAAGCTCTTGGCAACCCAACCTGCGATTGCCGATCCGTCAGACGCGGCGTCTCTAAAGGTGAGCAAGGGCAACATTGAGTTTCGCCAGGTGGGCTTTTCCTACCATCCCGATAGACCTATATTGCAAGATGTTTCTTTTACCATTGCCGCTGGTGAAAAGGTGGCCGTGGTGGGCCCAAGCGGTGCGGGTAAGTCGACGCTGTTTAAGCTGCTGTTTCGTTTTTACGATGCCGATTGTGGCGACATCTTAATTGATGGCCAATCGCTGCGTCAGGTCTCGCAGGCGTCTTTGCGGGCTGCCATCGGTGTGGTGCCGCAGGATACGGTGCTGTTCAATAACTCACTGTATGACAATATTCGCTATGGCCGTGTGGAAGCCAGCCATGAGGAGGTGCTCGAAGCGATTCGCTTAGCGCACCTCAGTGATTTTGTGGCACAGCTGCCCAACGGCGTGGAAACCTTGGTCGGCGAGCGCGGTTTGAAACTTTCTGGGGGTGAAAAACAGCGAGTCGCCATCGCCCGGGCCATCCTGAAACGTCCACCCTTGATGGTGTTTGACGAGGCAACCTCGTCACTCGACAGTCACTCAGAGCAGAGTATCTTGCAGGCGATTGCAGAAATATCACGCGAACAAACCAGCCTTGTGATCGCCCACCGCCTTTCGACCATTGTCGATGCCGATAAGATTATAGTGCTTGATCAGGGACGGGTAGTAGAGCAGGGCAGCCATCACGCGTTGCTGAAACAGCAGGGTGCCTACGCAAAACTGTGGGCGGTACAACAGCAGGAAATTCAGGACGCCGAAGCCGCGCTCTAGCCCAGGAAGGTTTCGGAAGCCTATGCCACGCTATTTAAAAAGCCACGCTCGAAGATTCGAGAGCGGCATTTTTATATTCAGCTAGCTCACCTATAGCGGCTTGAGTTGCACAGCGTCTGTCTCCGAAGCGTCTCCTCTCAATGTGGTCAGCCGGAAAGTTCAGTCTTGGGCATGGACTAACGAAGAGACCGCTGGCTACATACTTGGCTGGCGCGCTGCTGTCGAGCCGTGATCAGGCCTAAACATTTTTCCAAAAAAAGGGGGACCCATAAAGGTCCCATTTTCTATTGCCTCAACTCATAACTCTTAACTCTGCACCGGGTCCGAGGCGACGATCAATGGCGGCGGCCATTCACCTTCACTTTAAAGTGTTTGTTTGGCGCAGGTGTCGGCAGGGTTTGCTTCTTCAGTTCGGTGTAACCCTCGGGCAGGCTCATGTCCAGCTGGTGGAACAGACGCGCCATGGTCAGCATCATCTGCACTTCGGCCAGCGTCTTGCCCAGGCAGGTGTGCGCGCCGCGGCTGTAGGGGGTAAACGCGCCCGGCTGCTTGTACTGGGCGGGGGAGCGATCGACGTTGAATTTCTTCGGCTCGGGGAAATATTCTTCCATGAAATGACAGACGGTGTAACCTATGTACATCATCTCGCCTTCCTTGATAGGCACGCCCTCAAACTCAAAGTCTTTATTGGCCACGCGCATGGCCAGTGGCGCAATCGGATGCAGACGCAAGGTTTCCATCATCGCCATAAACAAGGTCGGCAATACCTTGGGCGTCATGTCCTCCTCGGCCACATCGCCGCGAGTAAAGAGCGCGTCCACCTCGACCTGAATGCGCTTGAGAACCTCCGGCTGCGCCAGCACCTCGTAGAGCATGCAGGAGATGGTGTTGGCTACAGTATCGAGACCGGCGACGTAGGGCGACACCACCACCTGAATCAAATCTGACTCGGGCAGCAGGTCTGGATCCTTACAATGCATCTCCATGGCGTCGTCCACCAGGGTGCGGCGGCCTTCAAAACCGTTGGCCTTGCGCTCATGGTAACGATCGATAAGCTTCTGCCCCATACCGTGGAAGCGGTTCTTGGCGCGCTTGTAACCCGGAGTATGTGCCATAAACTCAGGCCACATTTTCAGCACACGCACGGTGACCATGTTGCGTATGGCCACGCGAATATCATCTTCGTAGCCATCGGGGGTGAAATCGTTATTGAGCGTGCCCAACTGATGGGTCGACATACGCTGGAATGACCAAACAACCGGCACGTCTGTGCCTGTTGGCCAGTGTTCTTCCAGCTGCTTGTCGGTAATGCCTAAAAACTCCTCGTAGCGGCCGCGCATAACGCCCTTGGCAAAACTCGGTTGAAACGCCTTGCGCAGTTTCTTATGGATAGGCCCGTCTTCTGCTACCAACGTATGCTTGGCGCCAAACTCCTGACTGACACCCGTCCAGACTTCCTTCGAACGCAAACACTCTTTACCTTCGGCAGAGCCCATAAACTTGGCCGCTTCTGGACCCGCCAGTGCCAGCCATTTATTGCCCATCACCTGGGTTTGAAACACCGGGCCGTGGTGGCGGTATGACTGGTAAAAGAACTCAGCTGGGTCCTTCCCCATCTGCAGAGCATTGCCCAGCAGTGGCAAGCCACCCTTGGCACGGGGCACATCACTGCGTGAGCGTGTGGTCACTTGTGGTTCAATTACATCAACCGACATATCTCTACTCCTAATTGCGATCATTAACCCGCAATGTTTATTTATTATTAGTATGTGATGACCTTTAAGGTTCAGCACATTTTAGGCGGCGCTCAGAATTTTCGTTTTAGAATTCCACTGCTGCTAACGCCACACTCTAATGCGATACTCGTTTACTCTATTTAAACTTTTCAGTGATCTGCATGGCCGCCGGTGCTGTCGCTTATGACAGGCTGCACAGTGCTGTTATCAGTTTTACGTGACCTACCGATTGTATCGACTCCAAGTCGCCCTTGGAGGGCGATCAGTTGAACCCACAAGCACTAGAGGCCGTCCGAGCAAGGATTACTTCGACTAGCTCACAGGGAAAAGAAGACGTTCACTAACACCTCAAGCGGCTTTGTGAAAATCGTCCGACAGGCTGGTATTTACCGGGCCAATCTGCGTAGCTCCCGGGACATATTTCCTCCTCATTACCGCGGGCTTGCCTCTATGAACAGGTCGCCGACAGCTTATGACTATCTGAAAACCACGGCCCTATGCCAGAATCATCAAACCTAAAGAATCACAGACTCAAGGTCGGCCAGCTTTATGAGTGTGACCTTGGGTTTACTCACTTCAATATCTCTTGCCTCTAACCAACGAAATGTCATTTGACCACGCTCGTTGCCCATAGGGTCCAGCCAATTATTAACATTAGGGTTTTGATGCGCTATGACAAAGCGCACCTTGCCGTCTGCGCTTGGCACGACATTTTCCAGTGTGCGACTGGCGGGTCTATGGAGGTAGTCCAGCGTCTCGTGCCAGATGGTTTCCAGGGCGATATTCCAGTAGCGTGTGATCGGTGGATCAATTTCAATAATCAGCGCCTCATCATCGGCAACCTTGAAACTGCCAATCATGTATAAATTATCCGGTCCGGAGATGGCTCCGCCCATGGTGTCCGAGTCAATATTGTAAAATTTATTGGGGTTATCCCAGGATTCAGGCAAGACAATCTTGTGCAGTGAACCCAGCATAATAAAGGCGTAGTTTGTTGCTGTGAGTGATTCAGCAATCCCCTCATCTGAATCAGCCAACATGGGCGGCGCCTCACCCAACACTTCGATATTAATGTCGACTAGATGCTCTTTTTTTCTGTCCGCGATATACTGGCGCAGCATGATCGCTGTTGAGTCCTTAGGGATTTCGACCCACTGTCCAGGCTGTTCGGGTTTGGTGTCGCTCAACAGCAATTCGAAGTTACCCGACTCATCAAACTCGATGGTGCGATCATTGAGAAACGCAGCCATACGTCTTTTTTCCATGCCTTTTCCGGCATTAATATTTAAGCTGAAATAACGCACGCTGCCGCGGTTACCGGTGATTCGGTAGCCATAGCTGCCATCAATTTTGGCTAGATGGTATTCCGCGTCTGGGTTGTCCCCGCCAATTTTTCGCGCCTCGCTGTCCATTCGCACAAAATTAGGGCGTATTACGTTACCGTCCGCCACTATATCGGTAGACATAGAAATGTTGCGCAGAATCCAGCGCATGCCCAGCGCTACTTCTCTTTCTGTTTTAGCCTCGGCCAGCACCATATCGCGCATATCGCCAATACTGCCGTATAGAGTATTAAAGCTCTTGACGCTTTCAAGCCGCTGCCACTCAGCCTTGGCCGCACCGCCACCGGTTAACATCATCGACAGCAGTCTCGGTCCTTTACCGAAAGCAAAACCTCCCGCAAATGACAAAAAAACAACAACAATACAAGTCGTTGAAAGAATTGCTTTTTTCATACTAAATCCTTGGAACCCAATATTCGGTTTAACGTAAGACTGGCGGAATCAAGACAAAGTAAGGAGGCGGCTAGTCCTCCTTACCGCATGCGTTGTGTAAAATTAATGAAGCAAATATTTAGAAGGTATAACCGAGCGTGACGCCCAGGGTTCTGCGCGCGCCGGCGTTGACTCCCCAGCCCCAGGTACCGTTTGGCTGATAACCATCTCGCGCATTGCTGAACAGGGCGATGTACTTCTCGTCGGTCAAGTTTTTAGCCCAGAGCTTTATCTCCCAACCGCCGTCACCGCTGGCCACCAGTCCTGCGGTGGCATTAACCAGCGTGTAAGAGCTTTGTTTGGTGCGCGGGTCCAGGTCAGTCGCGCCTATAAAATCATCGCGGAATACCAGGTCGAGTCGGGCAAACCAGTCCAGCTCATCAGAAAAACTATCAGTCCAGCTGGCCCCCAGGTTCGCGGTCCAGGGGCTGGTGCCGTTGCGACGCTTGCCGCTGAGATCCTGTACCCCATCAACACATGTACCCGCTTGAATTTGCAGGCCGTGACAGGGCGCGTTTCCATACTCTCCCCAGCGTGAATCAATATAGGAGAGGCTGCCATCAATCAATAGCTGCTCACTCAGCAACCAGGTCACTTCAGCCTCAAAGCCCTGAGAGACGACTTCTCCGGCATTGTTCACATCATTGCCCGGGCCCACTGGATCGGGGACTTCAACCTGGTAATCATCGTATAGCTGATAAAAA
>Ga0209826_1000255_pt1 | contig 38432 bp, 28 predicted proteins | sample GOMGulsemesocosm_5_FD_184637 | JGI IMG/M metagenome (GOLD analysis project Ga0209826, IMG submission 184637) | Methane-oxidizing microbial communities from mesocosms in the Gulf of Mexico - GOM15C Gulf of Mexico (SPAdes) (version 2) | ecosystem: Environmental > Aquatic > Marine > Cold seeps...
GAGAAGATCCTGGGCGTTGCCATGACAGAGCCGGACGCTGGCAGTGATTTGGCCGGTATGCGCACGACGCTGCGCCCAGAGGGCGATAACTTTGTCCTGAACGGTTCAAAGACTTACATCTCCAACGGTATTAACGCTGACTACATTATTGTTGCCGGTAAAGCGGATCCCGATAACAACCCGCACGCCATGACCTTGTGTATTGTTGAGCGTGGCATGGAAGGTTTCGAACGCGGTCGCAATCTCGAGAAAATGGGCCTCAAGGCTCAGGATACCGCCGAGTTGTTTTTCAACAACGTGGTGATTCCGAAAGAAAATATATTGGGTGAGCCTGGTCACGGTTTTATCTACCTGATGCAAGGTCTGGCGGAGGAGCGTTTGATCAGTGCCACCGGTTCGATTGCCCATGCGCGTAAAGGTTTTAACGTGACACGTGACTTCGTCATGGAGCGTAAAGTGTTCGGCAAGCCGCTTTCCAAGATGCAGAACACACAGTTCAAGATGGCTGAGATGGACGCCGAGATTGATGTGCTGCAGGCCTATATTGATCACTGTGTCACCTTGCACAATGACGGCAAGTTGACGCCGAACATGGCCGCTAAAGCCAAGCTGCTGACCACGGAAGTGGAAGGCCGCATGATGGACCTGGGGGTGCAGCTGCACGGCGGTGCGGGTTACATGAAAGAATACCCAATCTGTAACATGTTCACCGATGCACGCATCAACCGCATCCTCGCTGGCAGTTCAGAGATCATGAAGCTGATCATCAGCCGCGATATCTTCTCCGATGATTACAGCAGTATTCTCGACTAGTGATGTGGGCAGTGGTGATACCACTGCCCACGTTTTGCTGATGAACGTAAGAATTTTTATTTAGGAAGAATTATGGATATTCAAGGTAAGGTTGCAGTCGTTACTGGCGGTGCATCGGGTTTGGGTGAAGCGACCACACGTCTGTATGTAGAGAAGGGCGCTCAGGTTGCCATCTTTGATATGAATGATGAGCGCGGCTCTAAGCTTGCAGAAGAGCTGGGCGATGCGGTGATCTACCAAAATGTGAACGTCGCCGACGAAGCGTCTGTGGAAGCCGGTATTGCGGCAACGGTTAAGGCCTTTGGTGCTATCCATATCTGTAATAACTTTGCCGGTATTGGTAACGCGGCTAAGACTGTTGGTAGAGACGGCGCTTTCCCGCTGGACACCTTCAAGCTGGTGTTGGATGTAAACCTGGTGGGTACCTTCAATGTGTTGCGTTTGGTGGCGGTGCAAATGTCTACCCAAGAGCCTGTTACCGAATGTGGTAGCCGTGGCGTGATCATCAATACAGCCTCTGTTGCGGCCTACGAAGGTCAGATTGGTCAGGCGGCTTACAGTGCGTCTAAAGGCGGCATTGTGGGTATGACCTTGCCTATTGCCCGTGATTTATCGCAATTCGGTATTCGTGTAAACACAATCGTGCCAGGCCTGATTCATACGCCACTGTTTGATCAGCTGCCTGAAGCCGCCTTTGAAAGCCTGTCGAAGAGCCCGCTCTTTCCTAAGCGTTTGGCGCGTCCCGATGAAATTGCACACCTGTCGCAGTTCATTGTAGAAAGTGATTACACCAATGCTGAGTGTATCCGTATGGACGCCGGCATTCGTATGCAGCCGAAGTAATTCGCTGCGTTGCTGCGCTTGGTTGTTTCTATACAGTCAAGCGGGGCTCTATGATTTTTCAGTTTGATCTCTCCGTTTTCTATTAAGATTTGTTCGAATCTTTTCCGTAATCCTTTTTATTATTTATACGCGATGGTGAATATATGGGACCGCTTGCAGGTTTTAAAGTTATTGAAATTAAAGGCATTGGCCCAGGCCCCTATGCGGGTCAATTGTTGGCTGATATGGGCGCAGAAGTGATCGTCGTTGAGCGCTCCTCGAAGCCGTCCGGTATTGCCGTGCCTGCCGCTATGGATATTTCATCACGGGGTAAGCGCAACATTGCGCTGAACTTAAAAAGTGCAGAAGGCCTCGAAGCGCTGATGAAACTAATTGAGGGCGCAGACGCTTTGTTTGAAGGTTTTCGCCCGGGTGTGACCGAACGTTTGGGTTTTGGCCCCGATGTGTGTTTAGCTCGCAACCCTAAGTTGGTTTACGGCCGCATGACCGGCTGGGGTCAGACCGGCCCACTGTCTCATGCCGCAGGCCACGATATTAACTACATCTCTCTTACCGGCTCGCTGGCGGCTATTGGCAAGGAAGATGCTCCCGTTCCACCGCTTAACCTAATCGGTGATTACGCCGGTGGTAGCTTGTTCCTGGTGATGGGCATGTTGGCGGCGATGCTGGAAGCGCAAAAGTCCGGAGCCGGTCAGGTGGTCGACACAGCCATTACCGACGGCTCTGCCAGCTTGATGAGCATGTTTTATACGCTCAACAGCATTGGCGCGTGGGGCACCAAGCGCGAGAGCAACATGCTTGACGGCGGCACACCTTTCTATGGCGCCTTTGAGACCTCAGACGCCAAGTTTGTCTCGGTGGGGCCACTAGAACCACAGTTCTTTGCCGAGTTGGTAGAGAAGGCGGGTTTCCCAAGCAGTTACATTCAAGATCAGCACAACACGGTTAAATGGCCAGAAATGAAAGCCACTTTCATTGAGACGTTTAAAACCAAAACCCGCGCTGAGTGGGCCGAAATATTCGAAGGTAGCGATGCCTGTGTCGCGCCGGTGTTAAATTTCAAAGAAGCGGTAGACCACCCTCACAACCAAGCGCGTGGTACCTATATTGATATTGGTGGCGTGCAGCAACCCGCGCCAGCGCCACAGTTTAGCCGCACAGTTTGCGATAAACCCAGCGCGCCACACGCCGAAGGTTCCGATACCGTCGATGTTTTGAATGACTGGGGTTTTAGCGCTGCTGAAATCGACAATCTGAAGCAAGCCGGCGTGTTGACTTAAAAGAGAAGGCTAGAAACTAAGGCGCGCCCCTGGGAGCTAATCTCGGCGGCGCGCCTTTTTATTTTTAGGCGTTTCAGCGTGACGTTCACTTATCCGCAAGTAGCTGCTCTTGAATTCTAAGGCGTTTAGGTTGATGCGCAGGGTTGTTTTATCTGCTCGTTTTTTCGCTGTCTAGTTTTTGAGCACAAAAAAGGCCACCGCATAGGGTGGCCTTTATGTTCAGGATGAACGGTATGCCGTGGGTGCATGGATGCACAGGAACGGATATGCGTTGACGACTCATACCTGTTCTTAGGGGGCCTTAGAAAGGAATATCATCGTCGAAATTGCCGAAATTATTTGGGGCCGGCGCGGGTGCAGGAGCGGCGTTGCCATAACTTGGGGCGAGAGGCTCTGGCGCGCGTGGTGGCGGTATGTTGCTGTAGTCAGGTGTTGGGTCTTGGTTGTAATCAAAATCGGGCACCGCGGGCGCCTGCTGGTTGCCTGCGCTAACCGCCTGAACGCGCCAAGCTTGCAAGCTGGTGAAGCACTTTTCTGGCTTGCCGTTACCCGACCAGAGACGGCCTGAAAGGTTGAAATGGGCTTTAATCTCGTCGCCAAGCTTGTAGGCATCCATAAGACCGCAGTTATCTTTGAGCAGCTCCAGTGCAACATGGTTGGGGTAGGCGGGGTTCTCGCCTTCACCGGTCAGCTTTATGACGAACTCACGCTTGGTAAAACCGTTGTTGCCGTAGCTGATGGTTTCACCAATGGAATGGATTTGGCCTTGTATTTCGAAACTCTGAGACATGATTGATCCTTATAAACTGATCGCCAATGGTACCACCTTCAAAGACTTTTCACCTTGCGCTTAATCAAGGGTTTTTTTGATACGGGGCGTTCTGTCACTGGCTTGACGAAATGGAGCGATGGATACCTATTGGCGGCTGTGAAGTGCTAGGATTTGTCTATTGAAATACCCAATCATTACAGGCACTTCTACTATGAAATTAAGATCACTCCTGATGTTTTGTTCTACGAGTGCGGCGCTGTTTGGTTGCGGCCCCTACATTAACACCGCAGAACTGATGCCTGCCGCATCGCATCAAAGTGATCAGGTGACGGCGCACATCATCAATGTGGGCTCGGGAAGTTGTCAGATTGTAGAGTGCGCGGACCAACGTTCACCGCTGCTGGTCGATTGCGGCACGGACCTGTTTGCACAGCGACGCGGCAGAGATAAGGTGGTTGCTGAGGTGAAGGGCATACTGGCCCGCAACGATAATCGCGTACGTTTGGTGGTCAGCCAGTCGAGCCCTGGGCACGTTAGCCTGCTTGACAGCGTCTTGGAGGGCGTGACCGTTGAAAGTATTCACTACGCAGGCAAGCGTCGGCTGCTGCCGGATATTGTGAAGGAGCACGATCGCTTGCCCGCTAGCTTGGCGCAGTCTTGGGAGGGCTGGACCTTTGATGCCTCTCAGCCTTACGAACCACTCGCCTGTGGTTCTGGCCCCACTTATATCTTGTCTGCGAATGCGGGCTTTCGGCACGCGCCAGAAGACCACAAGCGCCACAGCCTTGCGTTGCTGATTGAGCATGGAGAGCAAACCTTACTATTGGCCAGTGACGCGAGTGGCCATACGCAAGATAAGATCATGCAAACGCTGGATACGATAAAGGCGCCTGAGCAGATTTCAGCGCTGATCGCCCCTAACCACGGTGTCACGGAAGATGGCTCTAACGACCAAGCTTGGGGGGCACGCATTGACCCGGCGGTGGTTGTGTACAGTGCGGGCCGCTTGGCAACAGGCCCCAGCTGTCAGGCGGTGGATGTGTACAAACAGTTACTCCCCTCGAAAGCCCACCCTTTTCGCTGTGTAGACGGCGGTTTACTAGGGTTGCGCTCAATGGCCCCTAGCCCACAGTTTTCTGATGAACAGAGCTCTGCTGCCCTAGCGGTTAGCCACCGAGCTGAATACGCGACAGAGTTAAACGGCAGTGTACGGGTAACGCTTGATGAAAAGACTGTGCGTGTAGCCTGCCACTACCAGCAGGAGTGCTGATAGGCGTCCAGTATGGCCATGGTTGGTGGCGTGCAGGGGCAATGAGCAGGGCGCCACGTCGGAAAATAAGTCTCTTGCCTGCTTATAAGGCCTAGCCAGTAAAAATAATTATGGGAAGAAATGTAAGCTCTTGGCCCTGAGCTTCATCTGACACAGGCGGTCAATGGCGTACAGCTTGCTACTGTGCGGGCTTTAAGCGACTGATGGAATCGTGAATTTGGCTAAAAACGAAGTAGTAGAGGGACAGAAAAAATTTACATTACCTGACTTTCTGATCATGAACAAACACGGTATATCTATTGCCATCGAACATCTAAGCGTCATAGGAAAACACAGGGTGATTTATGTCTGTTGATACGGTTGAAGTAAGCGAAACGCCAGAGGGCGAAACCAAACAAGTTCTGCGTGAGCCGCCGCAGGTTGAAGGTGGCTTGCCGCTTTTGGGCAATTCATTGCAGATGGCTAGGGACTCTGGGAAATTTTTCTACGACGCTTACCGAAAGTATGGTTCCGTCTTTCAAACGAATATTGCGGGCAAAAAGTGGGTGGCTCTGGCTGGGCCAGAAAGCGCTAAGTTTATGGGCTCAGCGCAGGGTAAGGCCCTGTTGCGTTCAAAAGAAGTATGGGAAGGCATTAAGAAGGAATACGGCGCAAAGCACAGCCTGGTGGCCGAAGACGGAGATCTGCATAAGAAACTGCGTAAGGCATTCCAGGGCAGCTTTGCCAAGGGGGCCTTGCGTGGTCGCTACCAAGAGATGCTGGATCTCACCGATAAGGAAATCGACCGTCGCTGGGAAACCGGCACCGATGTGCCGGTTGTCTGGGCATTTCAGCGCATGGCGACGCATCAGCTGGGTGACCTGTGCAATGACTTTGTGCCGGAAGGCTACGAAGACGATATCCGCGTCGCTATCCGTAACATGATCATGGTGAGAGCCATTAAGGTGTGGCCAGAGTTTATGGCGCACATGCCAGGTTATAAGCGTGCGCGTGCGCGTTTTCACTCCATTGGAACCAAGTTAATTGAGCGCTACCACGAGCGTAAGGCCAATAATTTTGAAGGCCGCCGCACGATGATTGACGATGTGATGGAGATGCACATAGCAGATCCAGAGTTGATCCCTGAGTCGGATCTGGTGCTGATTGCGACGTCGCCCTATGTCGCTGGGCTCGATACCGTGGCCAACACCATCGGTTGTATGCTCTATGAGATCTTGGCGCAGCCAGATGTTGTTAAACGTATTCAAGCGGAAGTTGACGCTGTCTTTGATCGCGACGAAGTGATCAGTGAAGACGAGCTGACGCCTAAGGTGATGCCGGTGTTGCACCGCGCTATGTTTGAGACTTTACGCTTGCACCCGATTGCACCTCTGTCGATGCGTGTTGCCACCGAAGATTTTGTTTTTGAGGGCGTGCAAATCAAAGAGGGGCAGATGATGTACATCGGTTACACCGTTTGTCATTACATGGAGGAGTTCTTCCCAGACCCGATGAAGTTTGATGTGGACCGCCCCGTGGCGCAGTACAAGGTACCAGGCGCCTTTACACCCTATAGCCGAGGTGCTCACACCTGTTTGGGCAAGACGCTGGCTGAGGTGCAGATGATGCTGACCATGGCGCGTCTGTTTTACAAACTCGACATGAGCTTGCCGGAAGGTTATGTGCTGAAGAAGCAAACCTTTCCGACACCAGGGCCAAATAAACACTTTAAAATCAAGGTTAATAGCCGTCGTCACTGATGGCCTTGGTTAACCCCAGACAATAAAAAAGAGCCTTAGGGCTCTTTTTTATTGTCTGTCGAAAAGTCATTTTTGACTTGGCGTGCCCGTCTAGTCGGCGCTCAGCAGAAGGCTACTTGATGTGACCAAGCAGTGTATTGACCATCATCTCGGCGTGTGTCTCCACGACGCTTTCCTGGTGGGGGTCAAAGCCAAACAGGCGCTCACACTCAGGGGCAAAGGAGAACATGGTGGCGCTGGCGCTGACCATAATGTAATACCAGTGGGCAAACTCGCGGTCGTTCAGATCAAGGGTTGCGGTGACATGTTTTTTAAGGGCGTCTACACCAGGCTTGAGGTGCTTATCCACCAGGTACTCAATGCGCCAGCTGTCCTGTCGAGCCTCCTGGCTCATGAGGCGGCTCAATTCTGGGTGTTGGGCGTAGTAACGCACGTGAAAGCGGATCATTAACGCCAGACGTTCGCGTTCAGAGAGGTCTTTAAACAGCTCAAAGCGGTGATTCAGTTCGGTGCTTAGGCGCTCAAGGCATGTGTCGGCGACGGCTTTCCAAAGGTTTTCTTTGTCACCGAAGTGATAGGCCAACATACCGCGTTTAACGTCAGCGGCCAGCTCTATATTGCGCACCGTGATGCCATCAAAACCCTGCTCGGCAAACATGGGGGTTGCCGCGTTGATCAGATTAGCACGTGCAATTTCAGTGCGCTCTTGGGTGCGGCGGGTGCGTTTGGTGCTTGTAGCGGGTGTTGTTTCTGTCATTACCGAGTCTATGGCCGTGTATAGGGTTTTGATTATAGCGCTAAGCTAAGGAGGCTTCTATTAAATTGGAATATTAGCAAGTTTTATGTCGGTTTATTCAATGTTGGTCTTATTATAGCCCTCTTAATAGTTAAAAGTTCGTTGACGTGCAGGTTTTGTTGGTGGTAGATTTGATTGCATGCAGGTTTACTGGTGTTTGACGATATCAGTAGGGAAGCATTATTAGGGTTTGCTGGGTTATTCATTGCTGCGCAGGCTCGGTAAAGGGCAGCGCAAGAAGGGTAAACCCTCCGCTGCCGCGACTCAGAAACAAAAAAATAATACCTCTGGAGAGAATGCCGTGAAGATTACTAGCCGTAAAACCGCCCCTGTATTTGTGATGACCGCGTTAGCGGCCAGCATCAGTGCCTCAATGGCGATGGCGCAGGAAGCTGAAGATCATTTCATGCTTGAAGAAATTGTCGTGACCGCCAACAAACGTGAAAGCTCGCTGATGGAAACCGGTCTATCGATCTCAGCCTATTCGTCTGAGACTATGGAAAAGTTGGGTATTGATGACGTTAATGACCTGAGTGTGAACACACCAGCTCTGTCGATTACCACCGATGATCGCATTACCGTACGTGGTGTAGGTCAGGAGTCTGGCGCTCTGGGCATTGATCCAGGCGTGGCGACCTACTCTGATGGTGTTTACCTGCGCGGTACCGCCCTGTACCAGTCGAATAACTTCTACGATATGAAACGTATTGAAGTGCTGCGTGGTCCACAGGGTACGCTCTACGGCCGCAACACAGCCGGCGGTGCGATTAATCTTGTGCGCAACAAACCACAGCAAGAATTTGAGGCTGATCTGAACTTCGAAGCGGGTAACAACGGTTACTTGGTGACTCAGGGTATGGTGAACCTGCCCATTAATGATCAGATGGCATGGCGTACCTCGGTCTCTAAAGTTCAGCGTGATCCGATGCAGAATAATGACGCGGGTCGTGATATCGATTCTAAAGACGACACTACCTTCGATACCACCTTGGTCGTCGACTTTAGTGATGATTGGACGGCGGACCTGCGCGTATTTGGATTTGAGCGCAGCGGTATTCCTGAGTCTGGTTACATTCCGGTCGAGTTCAACACCACTGACCGAGCGTACGCGGGCACCATTAACACCAACGCCACCTTCGGTTCAGCGCCTAACCCAGGTGTTGACGATATCAGCAACACCAGCCGTGACTATGACAACCACGGTGATGAAGACTTTACCGGTATTACCCTGACCAATACGGTCACTGTCGGCGATATTGATGTCAAGGTTATTGCTGCGCACTCTGTGTCTACTGGCGACAGTGCCGTTGACGCCGACCGCTCATCGAACACCTTGTCGAGTGTTGTTTATACCAAGCAGTACGATGTCACCATCGACACCCTTGAAATACAGTTTATTTCGGACTTCGATGGGCCGATGAACTTTATTGGTGGCCTCTACGGTTACCAATCTAAAGAACAGGCATACATCAGCTTTAGAAACATTGCCGATGACCTGTACGCAACCAGTGTTGATTTTTACTCAGACACCAGCATGTTCTCACTGGTGCTTGACAACCAAAATCACATCGACCGAGATGTGCTTACAACGCTCACTGGTAACCAAGTGGACCAGTTTGTGACCTTTGGTACAATTAGTGACTACGTTGGACAGGCCGATAACACCTATTTCTACGCCCAGTCAGAGCTTGAGTCAGAGTCCTATGCGGCCTTCGGTCAGGTGGATTATGACTTCAGTGATGAGTTAACCATGACCTTGGGACTGCGTTATTCATACGATAAAAAGGCGGGTGCGGAAGAGGTATACATAGCCGTCCCCATGACCGGTGATTACTTCAGCCCAGGCGTTGCTTTGATCTCACACACCCAGGACGCGCTTAACCCGACCAACAGCATTGGTTTCCTGCAAAATAACCAAACCAACAACGCGGGCGCGGACAACTGGGAGAACGTAAGCGGTACCGCGCGCCTTGAATACTCCATGGAAGAAGGCTTTGTTTACGGTTCTATCTCCACGGGTTACCGCTCGGGTGGCTTCAACCTAGGTGCGGGTAAATCTTCAGGTTTGGATGACTTTGGTCAAGAAACCATTACCTCTTATGAGGTGGGTTACAAGGGCATGATGCTCGAGCAAACTTTGAGTTTAGAAGTGTCGGCTTATTACTACGATTACCAAGACCTGCAGGTTTTACAGACCTTTATTGCCGATACCGGTAACCAGGGCAACGAAATCAATAACGCGGCAACGGCCTCTATCACCGGTTTGGAAATGCAATTGGCTTGGCGTGCCAGCGAGCGTCTAACGCTGTCGGGTGGTTATGCTTACACCAAGGCTGAATACGACAGCTTTGTTACGATCGATACGGCGTCGTTCAGTGATGTTGAGCAGCAGCTCGGTGGTAACAGTCTGAACCGTGCGCCTGAACATAAAGTGGGCCTCTCGGCTATTTATGACATTCCACTGGGCGACAAGGGTGACTTGAGCTTGATTGGCGTCTACTCGTGGGTTGATGAAATGTACACCGACGTATTCAACTCTGAACTGGGTAAATTAGAGGCTTGGGATCGTGTTGATCTGCGTGCTATCTGGCGTGCCCCTGCTGATAACCTATCGGTTAGCGCGTTCGTTAAAAATCTGATGGATGACCGCGAAGCGACTGATGCGTCTCGCGGTACTGCGACCGATGATTTCCAGCGTTCGGAAGCCGTGACCGATCCACGTATGTATGGCGTTGCGGTTAACTACAACTTCTAATTATTTTCTCCCTTGGGTAAATAAAGATTTTTTTGTTTTACCCAACCTCTTGATACTGGTTGCAAACACTCATCAAGGGGTTCTTTCCGCGAGGTTGTGTATTCACAGTTTCGTGGAAAGGGCCTTTGATCCCTCGTACTTAATAATAAAAGACTCGCGTATTGAGCGTGTCCAGTGGTGGAAACGAATATGTTCAAATTTAACCCCAATGAAAATTATATGATGCCCGCGCACTTTGGCCCCCGTTACAGGGGTGAGAAAAGCAGCGGTTGGTACCACGACGTCACCATGATGGCGGTGCCTTTTGTAACCGACCGCGACAAACTGGCGGCTTATATTCCAGCCCCTTACGAGGTGGCAGAAAACGCCGTGGTCACTGTTTTTTATGCCCGCAACCGAGATATTGACTGGTTGGCGGGACACGGTTACAACTTGCTGGGTGTTAATGCCTCGGTTGTTTACAAAGGCGAAAAAGAGACGGTAGAGGGCACCTACACACTGGTGATGTGGGAAAACCTCACCGATCCGATTTTAACGGGCCGTGAGTTGCAGGGTATTCCTAAACTTTTTGCCGACATCCCCGATCATACGATCAACGATGGGCAGTGGCAGACCAGCGTCAGCCATTTCGGAAATAAGATTGTTGATTTGTCTATTGATAACTTACGCGCGCCGACGGCTGAAGAGTTGTTTGCCGGACAGCAAGCGCAGGAGGGAAAAGACAATCCAATGGGTTTGCGTTATATGCCGATGGCGGGCGGGTTTGGGCCTGCGGCCCTGCAAGAACCCACCACCTTTCCATCGGAAAGTACCTTCACTGATATTCAGGTAGGGCAGGGCCGTATTGATTGGAATACCTTAACTTGGGAGCAGAACCCCACGCAGTTCCACATCGTTAATGCGTTGGCCGAGCTTCCTGTCGTGGCGTATTTACCGTCTCTGGTGACGAAAGGCAGTACCAATTTAATTATGCCGGAACGGCTTCCGCGCGCGCTGCGATAAATTGTTTTTTGAGGTGTGAGAATGTCAGACATTAAAAAAGTATGTTTTGTCGGCGCGGGTTCGATGGGGTGTTTTAACTCTTTGGTTGCGGCCATTGCCGGGTATGACGTGGTGCTTTATGACATCTCCAGTGAGACGTTAGAGGCGGTTGACGAACAGCATCAGCTGACGGCCAGCATGATGATGGCGCATGGTCTGTGTACGCCGGAGCTATTTAAAGAGGCGCAGACGCGTATCAGTGTTTGCAGTAACCTTGAGCTCGTTGCGGCCGATGTCGATTTGGTCAGTGAGTCTATCGCTGAAAACCTAGAGGTAAAACGCAGTGTGCATGCCTCGCTTGAAAAGATATTTCCCCCGACGACTATTATTACCACCAATACATCGGCGCTGCTGGTCTCTGATATTGAAAGTGCATTAACCAGTGGCGAGCATTTTGCGGCCTTGCATTCTCACCTAGGTTCACCGTTGATTGATATTGTGGCTGGGCCGCGTACCTCGCCAGAGGTGGTTGAACGCTTAGAGCAGTACGTGCACAGTTTACATTGTGTGCCGCTGGTGCTGAAAAAAGAACACCCAGGTTATGTGCTTAACGCCATGTTGGGCCCTGTATTGGCTACATCGATGGCGTTGGTGATTCATCAGCTTGCATCCGTGCAGGCTGTGGATCAGGCCTGGATGGTGGCATGTAAGTCTGCCACCGGGCCATTCGGCATGATGGATTTCTTTGGTTTGAATGTGGTCCATGACAGCTGGCGCTATAAAGCAGTCACCCCGGAGACTCGTGCGCTAAAAGAAAGTGTTGTCGATTTTCTACAGCCGTATATAGATGGCAATGATTTGGGTATTAAAACCGGTAAAGGTTTCTACAGCTACCCAAACCCGGAGTATAAACAAGAGAATTTTGACGTGGACAGCGATCAGTGCACGCGTGCGAGCGATAGCCTTACCTGTGTATTGCTGGTGACCGCCATGGCGATTGTTGATAAGGGTGTGGTGAACCGCTCTGAACTCGACGGCGCTTGGAAAGTGGGTATGCAACTCGCCGATGGGCCCTTCGAAATGCTCGATGCCCTCGGTTTTGATGCGTTTTTAACGCTGCTGGCAGGGCAACAGGCATTAGGCTTCTGCCTGTCGGCGGATGCTGGACGCGCCAAGGCGTATGCAGAACGAGGGCGTCAGCCTCATGTCTAATCAACTGAATGGCAACACCAAGATAAGTTATGGCATGGGGCAGATTGCCTGGGCCTCAAAAGACACTTGTTTCCAGTTTTTCCTGTTTTTCTATTACACCCAAATGTTGGGTTTGTCGCCGAGTCTTGCGGGCCTAGCGGCGCTCTTGGCTCTGGTAGCCGACGGGATATCTGATCCTATTATTGGGCAGGTATCTGACCACTGGCGCTCCAAGCGCTGGGGGCGCCGCCACCCGTTCATGATCGCATCGGTGGTACCGTTTTGTTTATCGTTGGTGGCAATTTTTAACCCGCCGGCTGAACTGACGGAATCGGGTCTTTTTCTGTGGTACCTAGGCTGGGCTATTTGTGTCCGAACGTTCCTAACGCTGTTTACCGTGCCGCATATGGCACTGGGCGCCGAGCTCAGTGAAGACTACAGCGAGCGCACCAGCATTGCGGTGTACAGAAACATCATTGCGTATTTGGGCGGCTTGAGTATTCAGGTTATCGCTTGGTTCTTGCTGATCCCTACCGCCATTGCCGCCGGTAGCATGATCGATGGTTATCGCCATGTGGGTTATGTCGGGGCGGTGTTGGCCTTTATGGGTATGGTCTGGTCTATTCTTGGAACTAAATCCCAGATTCCGCGCTTGGTCGCGGTGCCGCGCACGCATAAAGCGGAGCCTTGGTATTTTGCCTTTGTGAATCTCGCGGGACTTTTGCGTTCTCAATCAGCGCGCTCCGTATTGCTGGGCAGTTTGACGATGGCCACCTCCATTGGTATTTCCAGCACCATGTTGTTGCACATTAATACTTATTTTTATGGTTTTAGCAGCGAGCAAATCGGCGTCTTTATGCTTTGTATAATGCTCTCTCTGGTGCCTGCCTCGTGGATGGCCATGAAAGGCACGCAATGGTTCGGCAAGCGCAAAGCGGTTCTCTATCTGTTGATTGGCGCCGCGTGTATAGGACCGATGCCGGTGTTACTACACCTTTATGGCCTTACTCCGGAAAATGGCAGTGGCGCATTGCTCGCCGTTGTTTGTGCTTTTCTCGTGGTGCATCAAGCTTTTTATATCGCCCAGATTAATGTGGTCGCCGCCATCATCCCCGACGTGGTTGATGAAATTGAATTGGATACGGGAATGCGCCAAGAGGGCATTCTTAACTCGGCCATTATGCTGACACAGAAGGTGACCTTCGGCTTCGGGGCTTTCTTTGCGGGTATTGCCATTGAGCTTTCTGGCTTTAAGGGCGTCACGTCGCAGGCGGATGTATCTGTGGATATGCTGACGCGCTTGGCTTGGATGTTTGGCCCCGGGTTGTCAGTATTAATAATTTTGGCTGCGTATTGTTATTCACGCTATCGGGTTGATCACAAACGCTACGACGAAATTCGCGGGCAACTTGATGTGGCGCGAAAAGTCATTACATAAAAATGAGACAGGGCCAATCCATGATTGGCTTGTCTTTATCGAAAGTATGAAGAGATCATTATGAACAGTAATCGTATGAGCTATGCGCAGCAGATGCTGGCCGATATTAACGTTGATAATCACATCAACTTAAGTGAAAAGTTTGAGTTGTCATGCGCAACCTTCGCCGAGCGAGTAGCGTTTTCCTGTCTTGGCCAGGATATGACGTTTGGGCAGCTAGAATCACTGAGTCGCGCGTTTGCGGTGTATTTGTTGGAAGACTGCGGCCTTAAAAGTGGTGATCGCGTAGCGGTACAACTGCCGAATATAAATCAATACCCAGTGGTCGCGTGGGGCGTGCTGCGGGCGGGTTTGATTCTGGTGAATACCAACCCTCTCTATACCGCGCGTGAGCTAAAACATCAGTTCAACGATTCCGGTGCGTGTCTTTTGGTGGTACTCAGTGATCTATTGCCATCAATGGCCGCGGTTATTCCTGAGACGGGGATAAAAAGAGTCGTGGTGACACACATTGGCGATATGTGTGTGGCGCAATCGATCCCCGACCTGGGCTTGGAAAATGTTGATGCGTTGGCGGATATTTTATCAAAGCGTGCGGATTGTCCAATAACCCCTGTGCATACCACCATGGAAGACATTGCGGTATTGCAGTACACCGGTGGCACCACGGGTGTGGCGAAGGGCGCGATACTGACACAGGGTAATATCTTTGCCAGCGCAATGCAGTCTTCGGCGGCTTTTGTCGGCGACAGCGATGAACGTGAAATCATCATCGCCCCCATGCCGCTCTACCATATTTATGGTTTTACTTGGAATATTGTCAGCAGCTGCCTGCGTGGTGCGCACTCTATTTTGATTCCTAACCCGCGTGATATCGACGGCATGGTGCAAACCATGAAGCGTTATCGCTTTACCGGCATGGCTGGGGTAAACACTTTGTTCGCTGGATTGATGCGACATCCGCAATTTGATGAGATTGATTTCACCGCACTGGGTGGCTCAATTGCGGGTGGCGCAGCGCTGGTTACGTCGATTGCCACCGAGTGGGAAAGGCGCACTGGCAGTAAATTGTTTGAAGGTTACGCGCTCTCTGAAACCGCGTCGGCGCTCACCTGTAATACCCCCGATCATAATAAGTTGGGCACCGTTGGCAAGTTATTGCCTGCCATGCAAGTGAAGGTAGTGTCCAGTGATGGCAAAGACCTTGGGCCCGAGGCCGAGGGTGAATTGTTGGTGCGTGGACCGAATGTTTTACAGGGCTACTGGCAGCGGCCTGAGGCAACCAGTGAGGCGATTGACGCAGAAGGTTGGTTCCGCACCGGTGATGTCGCGGTCATTCAAAAAGATGGTTTCGTGCGTGTTGTCGATCGAATTAAGGACATGATTCTGGTCTCTGGCTTTAATGTTTACCCCAATGAAATTGAAGACGTTGTCAGTGGTCATCCAGGTATTTTGGAGTGCGCCGTAGTGGGGGTGAAAGATGAGCGAACCGCTGAGGCCGTGAAGGTGTTTGCGGTGAAGAACGACCCTGAACTGACCGAAGTGCAGTTGCGCGATTTTTGCCGTGAGCAACTGACGGCTTACAAAGTACCCAAGCATGTTGAGTTTCTAGCTGAGCTGCCTAAGTCCAATGTCGGAAAAATTTTACGCCGCGAATTGCGCGTTAAAAAATAACCGCTTGGCTGAATACGATTGGTAGGCCTATGCGTGAGAAACAGAACTTCTGCGCAGGTATTTATAAAACATCGGACGCTAATATTTAGCTTGGGAATCGACTATGGAAGAGCAAGCGTTGGACATACAACATCTTTTCTCTCTCAGCGGCAAAGTGGCGCTGGTAACGGGCGGCAGCCGTGGTATTGGTCGCATGATGGCTCAGGGGCTCTTGCAAGCCGGGGCCAAGGTTTACATTACGGCCAGAAAAACACAGGCGTGTGACGAGGCCGCGCAAGCTTTATCGGCCTTTGGTGATTGTGTATCACTGCCCGCTGACATTTCTGATGTTCAAGGCCGTGAGGTCATTCGGCAGGCGTTGCAAACCCGTGAGGGGCGTCTGGATATTTTGATCAACAACGCCGGCGCCGCGTGGGGCCAGTCGTTTGAGCAGTACCCTGAAAGCGCGTTTGAAAAATTGATGAACCTTAACGTCACCTCTGTGTTTGCCTTAACCCGCGATCTGACGCCGTTACTGGAAACGGCGGCGCAACCCGGTGAACCTGCTCGAGTGATTAACCTTGGTTCAATGGACGGCTTGCATATTCCCACGGTGCATCGCACCGGCAGTTATGCCTACACCGCCAGTAAAGCGGCGGTACATCACTTGACCAAACACTTGGCGTGTGAGCTTGGGCCTCGAGAAATCACCGTGAACGCGGTTGCACCTGGGTATTTCCCCAGCAAAATGTCGGATCATGTATTCGATAATTTTGGCGACGACATCATCAGCAATAGCTTATTAAAGCGCACCGGTCGTGCCGAAGAGATGGCGGGAATCGCGGTGTACCTGTGCTCGCGTGCAGGGGCTTATACCCATGGGGCGATTATCCCGGTTGATGGCGGAACCTCGGTTAACCATCAGCACGCCCGCGATTGAGGTGCATTTTGATCAGTAAAATACCAGGGGGTGTTTTACTGGCTCGGCCAAGCCCGATAGGTCGAGTTCGTCGTCTTCTGGGTAGAGTGTGCTGATGGTCAGGCGTGGTTCAGAAATGTAAGCCGTTGAGCCATTCGCGCCGATGTTCTGGTTAACACTGTAAAACTTCTCAAGACGCCCTTGGTAATCCACCTCTACTTTAAAGCTGGCCATGGGCTCTAACTTGGCGGCGCGCTGCTGCCAGTTGGCGGGCAGGTTGGGGTTCTTTAGCAGACGATCGACGGCTGCTCTATCCTCCGCGGTACGACTAAGCATTGCGGCCTGTGAATGTGTCATTAGGAGAGCCGAGAGGGTGTCTTCACGATTCTCCATGAGGGCGCCAGCGCCTTGGCGACTGAACATAAAATCAATGTGGTTGTGAATCTCATTGAAGGACGTCTTGTCGATATATGGGCGGTAGAAATTTACCCAAGCGCGGTTCACCATCAATATATTGCTGACGCTGTCGATGAGCGCAGAGGGATAGGGGTCCAGGGAGCGTAATGTCAGCTTCATGGCCTTGCGCAGCCATTTTAGCTCGTCTGAGTGGTAATCAATTTTGCGTTGTTTGGCGTTGTAGCCAGCGGCGATACGCAGGTGATTACGGTCTCGCTCTCCCAGGTCGAGGGCTTGGGCAATGTCTTCAATGATGTTTTCACTGGGGCGGCTGCTGCCATTTTCTAAACGACTGATGTGGCGCGGTGAGCTGCCGAGGCGATCGGCCAGAGACTCTTGGCTGATGCTGTGAATGCCACGCCAGAATTTTAGAAAACTGCCGAAGGCCAGTTCTTGGGATGTTTCAGACATGGGTACATCCAAGCTGGGCAGGTTCAGGTTAATGATGTCATGTAAGCGGCCAGTGTAGCGAGTTTTAACCGGACATTCCATGTCCTGATGAGGCGCTAGAGTGTCTCATACGGGCGCTTTATGTGATGCTCGGCTGCATAAATGAGGCTCCGTATATACAAAACCTCAGTGATGCTTAGGCGGTTAGAAAATGACTGTTCTGTAACCGTAATCTCAGTTTATGATGGCCCATATACGACAAAATAATAATGCTACAAGATCGGAGTAAATGTTATGACCGCCCCTCAATTGCACCCAGAAGTTTCGGGTTTATTGGCTTATGTCGCTGAACTTAAGTTGCCGGACATCACTGGGCTAAGCGCACAGGCCGCGCGCGAGCTGGTGCATTCCTTGAGCACCAACTTTGAAACCAGCGATATTCATTCTGTGGATGAGATACAGATCCCATCTGCAGACCAGCAGCGCCAAATTCCTATGCGAGTTTATCGGCCAGTGGCGGATGAAACCTTGCCCGTCGTGGTGTTTTACCACGGTGGCGGTTGGGTTGTATGTGACCTTGATACCCATGAGGAGGTCGCGAGGCGCCTGAGCCTGCAAGCTAACTGTGTGGTGTGTTCTGTGGATTACCGGCTCGCACCAGAGCATCCTTTTCCCGCCGCTTGCGATGATGCTTACGATGCTTTGTGTTGGGTGGCCGAGCATGCCGCGCAGCTCAATGTTGATGCGAGTCGGCTCGCTCTGGTGGGCGACAGTGCCGGGGGCAATCTAGCGGCGACGGCCTGCCTGCGCGCACGCGACCAGCAAGGGCCGGCCGTGTGCCACCAAAGCCTCTGGTACCCCGTGACCAACATTCACACGTTAGACACGCCTTCTTATTTTGATATGTCCGAGGGCTACAATTTAAAACGTGGCGAAATGCAGTGGTTTAAGGAGCAATACTTGAGTGACCCAGAGCAGGCCCGTGAACCTTATGTGTCTCCTCTTTTGAGTGACGACCTGAGCGGCTTGCCGCCAACCTACGTGATGACCGCACACTTTGATGTGTTGCGTGATGATGGCGCTGACTACGCAAAGGCCCTGCAACAAGCTGGCAATGCGGTGGAATACCATTGCTTCGACAGTTTGGTGCACGGTTTTATGAACCTTGCGCCACTGCTGCCCGTGGCGGCCTCGGCATTCTCTATAGCCGTGCAACCGATTAAGCGGGCTTTCTGGGGCGATGTTTAGCGGCGATTCATGTTTTAAATGATTGAAGTTGAAAACCTTTAAGTTGGTACGGTCACTTTTTAAATCAAAAGGTTTATAAATGTTTGGAGTATTTATTCGCTCGCGTATTTTAAAAACCCTGATGTTATTAGTCTCACTGGTCATGGTTACTTGCGCCATCGCCTGGTGGTATTTCTTGTATTCCCCCACCGTGGCGGAGCCCGATCTACCCGGCCGGCTTACGCAGCATGAGCTGCGCGCTGGCGAGAGACTGAGAACATACTCGCTTTACACACCTGCAATGCAGGTAGCGCATCCGGCCGTCATTTTTGTATTGCACGGTTCCAGGGGGGCGGGCGCGGCAGTGCGAGAGCAAAGCGCTTATGAATTTGACCGGTTAGCTGAAGAGTACGGCTATTTATTAGTGTACCCAGACGGTTTTGAAAGGCATTGGAATGACTGCCGAGGTTCGGCCAACTACGCCGCGAACACTCAAAACATTGATGATGTGGGCTTTTTAACGTCGTTGATCGATACCTTGGCCGAGCAACATGACATCGATCGGGGCAAGGTGTTCGCCACTGGTTTTTCCAATGGTGGGCACATGGCTTTGCGTTTGGCGTTGGAAGCACCTGAGCGGGTAGCGGCCATTGCGCCTATCGCGGCAAACCTGCCCGTGGACACCAATCTCGATTGTGACAAATCAAATCAGCCAGTATCGGTTGCCATGTTTAATGGCACGGATGATCCGATTAACCCCTATGACGGTGGCTTGGTTGAGATCTTTGGCGATATTAGCCGTGGTCACGTGCTGTCGTCGCAGGACACCATCAATTATTGGCTTGGTTTGGCCGCGGTCCATCAGCCTCCGATGGATGTTTCCCATGCCGAGCGAGACGGCAACCCAGACAGCTCGGTGATCGAACAGCGCTGGCAGGGCGCAATGGAGCTGCAAATTCGCTTGTACACCCTGCAGGGATCCGGGCACGTTATCCCTTCCCCTGTTGCCCGCTTCCCGAGGATATTGGGTGGGCAAGCCGGTGATATATCGGCGGCGCAGGAGATCGTTGGCTTCTTCCTGAGACCCAAAGTCTTGTAAGCGCTCAGGGTTCTTCTGTTTGTTACGGCTCGCTCCTAGTTTATTTGTGTTATCTCCCTGCGGCTGACTTTGGTTATCATCAAAGTTGTAAACCTGTAGGCTGTATTGGCGTGTTTGGCCGTGGCATTTTTTATTCGTGGGAGAACGTGAAGTGGAAATTTCAATCGAGAACTCTATTCGTCTTGACGGGCAGGTAGTCATTGTCACCGGTGGAACGCAGGGGGCTGGGCGTGGTATTGCTAATGCCTACTTGGCGGCCGGTGCCAAGGTTGTTGTCTGCGCGCGTCGCGACCCGCAATCATTGCCTGAAGTGGACGGTAATGTGGCGGAATTTTATTCGCTGGACGTTGGCGACCTAGAGGCGATTAATGTCTTTATGGCACACGTATCCACGACTTACGGTCGCCTTGATGTGCTGGTCAATAATGCCGGCGGCGCGCCGTTTGCCGATGCCGCAACCGCTTCCCCGCGTTTTTCTGAAAAAATTATTAAATTGAATTTATTGGCACCGCTCAACCTTGCGCAGGCGGCCAATAAAATTATGCGTGAGCAAGACAGTGGCGGCGTCATTCTTAATATTGCCAGCGTCAGCGCTTTACGCCCGTCACCGGGCACGGCTGCTTACGGTGCGGCAAAGGCGGGTTTAGTGAGTCTGACACAATCCCTCGCGGTAGAGTGGGCGCCTAAAGTGCGTATGAATGCCATTGCGGCGGGTCCAATCCTAACGGAGCAAGCGGCCATGCATTTTGGTGATCAGGCTGGTATCGATGCGGTACACAAGACCATTCCACTGCAGCGTATGGCGCTGCCCGCGGACATGGGGCACCTGTGTGTGATGCTGTCGTCACCTTACGGGGCCTATTTGAATGGCGCCTGTATTGAGGCCCACGGCGGCGGCGAGCGGCCTGCTTTTTTAGACGCTGCGAACGTTAACTAACCCGCCTGTTTTCGGAAATAAACCGCGCACAGGTTCGCCTCTGCGCGGTTTTTTTTGCTCTGTAATTCTGCCGCTGGCGTGTTTATGTTGTTGTTGAGTGTTACTCACATGGACGATGCTGCACCGCAGTAGGCTAGGCAAGATGGTTTTATGGACGCTCACGTGGGCGTATTTGTATTGGGTGCTAGGTTTACGCCTAGGCGGGTGCAATTGAGATGACTGGGAGAGCAGGGTGACACAGGCAAACTATTTTAATAATGCGCCATTACAGGTGGCGGATGTAAACGCAGAGTCGTGGGACGCTGTGACCGATCTTGCGGTGGTGGGTTTTGGTATGGCGGGTGCCAGTGCGGCGCTCGAAGCGGCGGAGCAGGGAGCCAAGGTTCTGTTGATTGACCGCCTCGCCGGCGGTGGCGCTTCCGCGCTCAGTGGCGGTATTGTTTACGCCGGTGGCGGCACCAAGTGGCAGAAGGAAGCCGGAGATGACGACTCTCCCGACAATATGTTTGCCTACTTGAAAGAAGAAATTCAGGGCGCTGTCAGCGATACAACCCTGCGACGTTTCTGTGAAGACAGTGTGTCAAATATCGAATGGCTTGAGCGTCATGGCGTTAACTTTAATGCCACCACCTACGATGAGAAAACCTCCTACCCGCCGGACGGTTTTTACCTCTACTACTCAGGCAATGAATTAAGCTCACCGTTTAAAGAAAAGGCCACACCGGTGCGCCGCGGTCATCGCACCTACGGTGAAGGGTTAACTGGGCGCTTTATCTGGGGTGGAGTGCGGGATTCTTTAGCCAAATTGAGCAATGTCGACATTTGTGCCCATACGGAAGTGCAGCGTTTGATCGTTGACGCCGATAACCGAGTGGTCGGCCTTGAGCTGTTAGAGGCGCCGACCAATCCGCTGGTGCGCGGCATCATGAATCGCCTGAACAAGCTGGCCAATGGTTTTTGTATGCTGGAGCCGAAGACGGGTTCGCTGTTTCGCGCCGGCGTACACAAACTGCGTAACAAGGGGGCGATCAAACGCATTCGCGCCGAAAAAGGCGTGGTGTTGAGCACCGGCGGCTTTATTAATAACTTGGATATGCTCAAACACTACGCACCTGATTACAAGGCCGTTCGCCCATTGGGCGAGGACTGTCATGGCAGTGGCATCATGTTGGGCAACAGTGTGGGAGGGGGCCTTGATCACATGGATAAGGTCTCAGCTTGGCGCTTCTTCACGCCGCCGTCGTGTCTGCTGAAAGGCATGCTTGTCACCGGAGGTGGGCAGCGGGTATGCAGTGAAGACCTTTATGGTGCGGCCACCTCAAAGTACTTGGTGGATGCGAATAAGGGCAAAGGCTGGCTTATCGTGGATGAAGATATCATGAGTGAGGCCAAAAGGTTGGCGCGCCCAGGCGGTGAGATACCCTGGACCCAGTGGATGCCCATTCGTCTGTTCATGCACACGAGCACGCAAAAAGCTCAGTCGCTGGCTGAGCTAGCGGACCTGTGTAACTTGGACGCCGAGGGTTTAAACGCCGTGGCGGAGAAGTTCAATAAGGGGGCTAATAGCGGTAATGACGAGTTCAAGAAGTCAGAGAAATACCTGCGCGCCTTGGGTGAAGGTCCCTATTACGCGATCGATGTTTCACTGGATAACCCCAAAGTTCCGTGCCTTTCCATGACCTTGGGTGGCCTTAAAGTGGATGAGTCCAGTGGCGTTGTGTTAAGCGCCGAAGGACAGTCGATTGACGGGCTCTATGCCGCGGGTCGCGCCGCTGTGGGGGTTTGCTCGAAGTCGTACGTCAGCGGATTGTCACTGGCCGACTGTGTGTTTTCTGGGCGCCGTGCCGCCGTGCATGCGCTTAGTAAATAGTTAGCGACAGCAATCTATACGTTCGCTCAATCTAGACACGCGCTAAAAAAGCCGTCTGCACTGCAGGCGGCTTTTTTGTATCGGTTGATTTTAATCGGCGTGGGACTTAACTTATTAATGTGTATACGCTGTATATCATAGTGTATACGGTGTATATTCTTCCCGTAAGGTGCGAACTGGTCAGTTTGGGTTTACGGGTGACTTGATTCTGAAGACGGATAATGAGTGGGCAGTAGCGATGATGAATAGAAAGCAGCTTGAGGGGTTGGTCAGTGACGGCGGCGCATTGATAGACCGTCGTATTTATACTGACGAAGAGGTCTACCGCTTAGAGCAGGAGCAGATCTTTGGTAAGTGTTGGTTGTTTGTAGGGCATGAAAGCCAGATCAAGGAGCCGGGCGATTTTGTGACGTCTTACATGGGGGAAGAGTCGGTAATTGTGTCTCGCAGCAAAGAGGGGCGCGTACACGTAAGCCTCAATAGTTGTCGGCACCGCGGTCTCAAGGTGTGCCGCGCCGATAAGGGCAAAGCCAACTCCTTTAGTTGTCCCTACCATGGGTGGACATACGGCAGTGATGGCAGTCTCACCGGTATGCCACAGAAAGAGCGCTATTACCCTAATCTGATTAAGAGCGATTGGGGGCTACAGCAGGCGCGGGTGGACATTTATAAGGGGCTCATTTTTGCCACTTTCGATGATGATGCGGATTCACTTGATGCCTATTTGGGTGATTCAGCCTTTTATCTTGATGCGCTGGTTGACCGCCGTGGTCAGGGTACTGAGGTGATCGGCGTACAAAAGTGGATCGTAAAAACCAACTGGAAGATGCCGACTGAAAATATGGTTGGCGACGTCTACCACGCAGGTGTCAGCCATCGCTCGGTGTTTGATATGCACCCTGACGCCAAAGCCGCCTACGCTGAAATTGAGGATTCTCTGAATGTCTCGATGACGGGTGGTCATGGCTTGACGGTACGCTTGCTGGATGAAGACACGCCGATCGAAGGCCGTCTTCCGTGTGAGACACAGATGGCCATGATGGAACCGAAAATTCTCGATTATTATCGTCAGCACGATGCGGCCACACGCGAGCACCTAGGGCCGGTTAAGTCTCGGATTAAATCGGGTACCAGCGGTATTTTCCCCAATTTTTGCATGCTGAGCACCACTTTTTGTATTCGTGTGGCTCACCCTCGTGGCCCTAATGAGAGTGAGATTTGGAATTGGATTATCGTGGAAAAGGACATGCCCCGTGAGGTGAAGGAGGCGATTAAGGGCAATTATTACTTTGCCTTTGGTCCTGAAGGTTTGCTTGAGCAGGATGACGATGAGAACTGGGAGCAGGTAACGGCGGGTACGCGTGGAAATCAAGCGCGTAAAGCACCTTTCCACTTAGGGATGGGGGTGGGGCTTGAGGGTGAGCACCCGGACCTGCCTGGGAAAGTAGGGCCAACAAACAGCGAGCACCCGCAGCGAGAGCTTTATACACACTGGCATAAAATGCTGCTGGCGGACGAATCTGATACATATGGAGGATGCTAAAGTGGAAACTCAATTAGACAATGAGGTTCTAAGTCCTGTCGGCATGGAAGAGCAATTCAGCCTTGAACAGTTCCTCTACAATGAGGCAGACTTATTAGACGAGCGACGCTTCACCGAGTGGTTGGCTTTGATGCACGATGACATCGACTACCGGATTCCGGTGCGTCATGATCGTAAACAAGCTTCTCGGGATGAAAATTGGGCAATTGATAAAGAATTGTCAAGCGGGGATGATGAGCTGCACTTAAGTGTGAATAATAAGCTCAGCTTGATGGCTCGAACGATGCGCTTAATGGGTAATCGGTCTTTTTCCGAAGTACCGCCATCGCGCACCACACGCCTGATCACAAACGTGCAAGCGTTTACTGGCGAAGATGAGAATACGTACTTGGTGCGCTCGAAGTTTCAAGTGCACCGCACCAGAATGGAACGTGGCGGCGACTGGTTCTCCGGTAGCCGACGCGATGTCGTCGTAAGAGACGGCGATGGTTTCCAAATAAAATCACGTTGTGTGATTTTAAATTGTAATGTTCTTGAGTCAGCGAACTTGAGTATATTCTTTTAAATATAACGCCCTTGGGAGGTCGAAATGACTGTAGATGATCTGATTGTAAAAATGAACGAAAGCTTTAACTCTGCCGCTGCTGCCGGAATGGACGCTATCTTCCAGTACGACTTTAAAGACGGTGAGAACTTCTACATCGTTGTTAAAGATGGCGCTCAGGAAATCACAAAAGGCGAGCACGAAGCGCCTTCAGTAACCATTGCTACTGACTTGGCTACCTTTGTTGGTGTTGCTGACGGTTCTGTAAATGGTATGCAGGCATTCATGACCGGTAAGCTTAAGGCTAAAGGCAACATGATGCTGGCACAAAAGATGAATGCTTTGTTCCCTATGAGCTAAGTGTTGTCTTAAGTGGTGCAAGGGCTCAGTCTCTTGCGTCGCTAGCGGGGCGTCCTAGGGTGCTCCGTACCCCTTTTTGAAATATCCGCTTTACCCTCTGTTTATCTTGCCTCAACACTTCAAATTTTGGTCTATTCTCAAGCTTTCACATCTATTTTTATCCATTGCTGGCGGTTCTTCGCTCGCTTAAAGTTTACGCTGTTATGGGTCATGCTCAGATACGCGCCTGTTGTGGAACCGCAGCTTAACGAAAATTAGTACTTTTCCTGTTGTTGGTTTGTTTTTACGCTTGTGTAACTAGTTACACGTGTGTTACTTTTATTTCATCGGTTTAGTGATGCATCCTTTTGAGGTGTAATTGGCCGAACATAAAACACAAGATCGACGCATACCGAATGCAACCTGTTGGAGGTTCAGAAATGTCCCGTTTTCCTTTCCCGATTCCACACGGCTGGTTTGGCCTAGATTTCAGCAAAGACTTGGCCCCAGGCCAAGTTAAAGAAGTAATGCTGGCTGGCAACAAACTGGTACTGTTCCGCACCGAAAGTGGCGAAGCCCGAGCACTTGATGCTTTTTGTCCGCACCTAGGCGCGCCTTTGTACCAAGGCGCTGTTGTCGGTGAGAACATTCGCTGTCCTTTCCACCACTGGCAGTTTGACGGCGAAGGTGAGTGCAAAGACATTCCTTACGCCAAGAAGATCCCTGCACGCGCTGTGGCTGATAAGTACGAGATCCGCGAGCAGAACGGCATGGTCCACGCTTGGTACCACCCAGAAGGTCGCGCGCCTTACTTCGAGCCACCAATGGTTGAAGGCTTGAACGGCGATGTGAAGTGGGGCGAACTGGAAACCATGGAAATCACTCTGCCGACCTGTATTCAGGAAATCGCAGAGAATGATGTGGATCAGCCACACTTCACCTACCTGCACCGCATGCCTTCATTCAGCGAAGCTTCTTGTGAAATTGACGGCCCTCTTAAGAAAACGGCTTCACAGATGGAAATGCCGGATGACTTCTTGTCTGACGAAGTTGCCGACGCCGGTGGCGATAAGCATACGCTGACACGTACTTCTTTCGGTCCGGGTATTACGACCGTTGTCGGTACTGGTTTCCACAGCATGGTGGACGGATCTGCTGGTGAGTTTATTCTCTACCACGTGGCGACGCCTATCAGCGAGAACGAAACCATGCTGCGCTGGACCATGGGTGTGACCACCAATATCTCCAGCGACATGGACCTGGGTCCATCGATCATCTACGGCTTTAAGACTGGCGTAGACGACGATATCCCAATCTGGCGCGACAAGGCATACAGGGATAATCCAGTGCTGTGTGATGGCGATGGCCCGATCAACAAGCACCGCAAGTGGACCAAGCAGTTCTACGATATGTCGGTACCCGTTGAAGCGTAATTTACTCAGCAAGTAAAGACAGGCTGTAAAGTCAAAAAAAGGGGAGCGCGAAAGCGGCTCCCCTTTTTTGTGCGCGCAGATATGCACAATTGTATTGAGGTTGCTGTCTTGATGGTGGTCCGTGCTGAATGAGGGCTGTTTCTGGGCTTTAGTTGCCTCCCCAAAGTGCTGTGGGTTTGGTAGCTACTTTGCCGTGGCGCAGCTGTATGGGTCGCCGTAGTGACTGCGGCAAAGAATGGGGCTGATAGGTCTGAAGCGGGTAGGGGTTAATTGCGACGGATAGATTGTGCGTTGTGTTAGCCGCGAGGGTAGCGAAGGTCTATTGCGTTACTGCAGACCAAAAAAGACTGCCTTCAAGCAGGTGGTGGTAAATGATGTCGTGGTGGTTTTAGACAAGCTCAGTAACCGATCGAGCAAGTCATTAAACGGCCAAACCCTAGCCAGGCTTATACATCATTACTTGTTACAGCTTGTGGTTTAAGGGTTGTTCACTTGGAAGTTAAATATACGACTTATATGGATACTGGCAGTTACCTTTAACAAAACTGGCGCAGAAGGCTGTTACTGAAGTCGGACGCATCGTCGGGTCAGGCGGCTGAACACCATTCAACAGCATTATCCAGAGCAGAAAAAGCTTTGCAGGGGCAGTGTTTGATGAAGTCTAACTCATACTGGTTGATATGCATCAGCCGGTTTGTGACTGCGACTATGGCATGAGATTTGACGTTTGAGAGAAGATTACGGTATTCAATATAGAACATCGGGTCGACTGAGTAAGAGAAGTATCTAAGCTCGATCACGCTGAAGGACTTGTCTTGGAAGACCTCACTGCAAAGCGCATAAAATTGCAGCATCTTATCGCTGTCGACGTTGACACCTTCAACAAAACATACCTTGACGTAGTCATCGGTAAACTCACAATTTGCAAAATCAAGTGCGTAAGCTGAGCTTTCTATATTATTGACAGCCATTAATGCATTCATTGCAGAGCCTGTATCCGCGAGGGGTTCAAACGGTAAGAGTTGATGAAAAGGCTGAGTACACTCCATGTGTCATCCGTGTAGCCATTCCCTGATCTACAACTCAACTGAATCTACTATATGAAATGATCGGCCCCGTTGCTTCACCCATAGGGGTGAAATTGATGGCTTTCACTGTATTTTTTTGACTGCTTATAGGGGAGGGGGGTTAGATCGATGTAGCCGACCAAAGCTGCGAAAGGTGCTTAAAACACGCCTTTATCAGTGCGTTGTCGGCCCCCACAACCGCCCTATTTAAATCGTTAAGCGCCTCATCGATAAGCGCTATTCCGCACAGCCCAATCACACCCTGTAGCTGATGTAGCTGCTCTTTCAGGGCAGTGAATTCACCTGAGTCTATCGCCTGTGAAATAAGCGTAAGTTGAACATCTACCTCCTCGGTAAGTTGTTCAGGCTTTAACTCGATAATAGAGCGCTTGTCTGGCTTGTCTGGCTTGTCGGAGTTGTCTGATAAACGTTGCGTCGTAACCGCCAATAAGCGGATCTTTTCAATCAAGTCAGCCTCAACGATAGGCTTAAAACAGATGCCACCGATACCGGCATTAATCATCTCTGAGTCCATTTCGGTGAACACGTCAGCCGTTAAGATAACAATCGCCGTCTCGGTATTGCAGCCATTGTTGCTACGAATGTCTGCACTGAGTTGCAGCCCGCTCAACCCAGGCATATGCAGATCAAACACCAATGTATCGAAGCGTTCAGCCTGGCAGCAACGCATAGCCTCAAAGCCATTGTCGGCCAAAACTACTTCAGCCCCTGCCGCCGTTAATATACTGGCCACTAGCTGTTGGTTAAACTTATTATCTTCGGCTAGCAATAATCTAAGCCCTTGCAACACGTAAGGGCTGTCGAAACTCAGTTTTGCTGCACTACCATTATCAACGGGCATTGAAAAATCAGCCACAGTTTGTGTAAGTGCTGCTTGTAAACGGTTATTGGTCATTGGCTTGCTGACTACTTGCAGCGGTCCATATTGCGCGGCAAGGGACTGAAGTCCCAACTCCTTTAATTCGGCGACAGCCAAAATGATCACACCAGAAAATTCAAGCCTTACACTGGCGAGCAATGCCTCGGCATCGGTTAATTGTTGGTCATGGCAATTAAAGCCCAACAACAGTACATCGACATCTTCATTGAGCTGCAGTGTTTTAAGCAGCTGTGAAAAACTGCCTGGGGCTATCACATGATCACTGTATTTCAGTAGCTGATTGCGCCAGGAGCGCCGGGTCCAAGGGTTCTCATCAAATAACACTGGCTGTAAGTGTGCAAAGGTTGTGTCACTCACAGGGCCGCTAACGTCGGTCCTGCAGCAAACACTAAAGCCGACTTCTGTGCCCTCACCCACCTCGCTCTCAATCGATATGTTTCCCCCCATGAGCAAGGTGAAATCCTCGGCAATGGAGAGGCCGAGACCGGTGCCCTCATGTCGACGAGAACTTGTTTCATCGCACTGAACAAAAGGGTTAAAAATCTTGTCCAAATCGTTCTTACTGATACCAATGCCACTGTCTTTTATCAACAGGTGTAATTCAGCCTGCTCAGCTTGATGATAGAGCAGCGAAACGAAGACGACGATGTCGCCTGAGGGGGTAAATTTAACGGCATTGCTGATGATATTGTTGAGGATTTTCTTAAATTTATCGATGTCGGCAAACACCATCTCCGGCACATCGGAATCGATTAATACATTGAGCTCAATATCTTTGTTAAAGGCGCTAATACGGTGCAGGTCCAGTGTTTCTCGAACACAGTCTTCAAGGTTAAAACGAACAGGGTTTAACACAAATGAATTTGCTCGGAGCTTTGAAAAGTCGAGAATATCATTGATCGTCGAGAGCAGGACCGATGAGGAGGTTGATATCATCTCTGTATATTCTTGTCGCAATGCGGGCTGATCGGTCTTGGTGAGTAAACCAACAAACCCCATGATCGCCGTCAAGGGGGTTCTCAGTTCATGGCTCATTCTCGCTAGAAAGTCGTCCTTGGCGGCATTGGCAGATTCAGCGGTTTCCTTCGCCTCGGCAAGACCGATATTTTGTAGCTCGAGGTCATTAGCAGCCTTGGCCCATTGGGTCGTGGCTTTCTCAACTTCGTCTTTAAGTATCAACTGTGACTGCCCGACTCTATCTGCAAGGTTGTTGATGCCTTTTTCCAGCATGCCCAATTCACCGGCACTCACCTCTTCAACACGGCGACTAAAATCTTCAGTGCCGTAGCGGACAACAGCCTGTGTAATATTGTTAATTGGCTGCACTATCGTGCGACTGAAGCGAAAGGCCAGCCACAGTGCTATAACAATCATAAACAGAGCAACCAGAAGGTTACTTCGAATGACATCTGCCTGATAGGCCGTACTTTCATTCAAATTAACAACCAGCACTACCCAGCCGATCAGTTCGGCATCGACGGTCGCCTCAAATCGCTCAGGATCCTCATCAAAACTACCCAGTTCTGCATAGACTGACTTGATGAAAAACCGGTGGTCGCCATCAATATAATGTCTGCCGTCAATAAAGCTCCCCTTCGCCATACCTGCGCCCAAACTGTTAGAAGAGGGGTTTATTGGCTGGATGTTCTCATCATAGAAAAGTAATTCACTAATCTGTGAGTCACGAATGATGGCCGCGCTCAAGTTATTTAAGCTGGCGCTGTCCCCCGCAAACAGCGCTAACTGCGCAGCATCAGCGGCAAGTAAAACCAGTTTTTCTGCGCGCTCATAGAGGCTGGCTTGTTCTCGAGTGAGGGCCGAATTGATTGTGAAACTGGTCAATATACTGATGCAGAGTAAGGGGATTACCACCAGTGCCGAGACCCGCGCCTGCAGACTCCACTGTTTAAAGGAAAAAAATATTTTGATAGTCCGCATCACTCGGCCTCCAACTTCTGCAGACGATGCTTTAATTGCTTGGCTTCGAGCTTAAAGCCCATCTTGCGAGCAATGCGCTGGTTGACCACAATGCTGAATTCAGAACCCTCGCGATGTTTGTTTATCACAGGACTTATCGCCTGATTTTTAGGCGAAATGGCTGGTTGACTGGCTGCTGAATTAGCGGGTGAGTTGACTTCGTTGTTTGCTGACAGCTGAACAGCGATTGCCTTCGCCGCATCACGACCAATATCTTCGGGGCTGGCATACAGTGACAGCATGGAGCCAGCATCGGCGTATTTTTTAGAAAACCCAATGACCGGTGTCTTGTAGCGCATGCTCAGCTGTAAAACCAGCTTGGCCACCAGACGGTTAAACAAACTGGTATTAGGCCTGACAATAAATACATCACTGTTTTTCATCAGCGGTTCAAGTTTCTTAATCGGGTTGTCGTCTTTGGACAAAATAAGAGAATTTATTTGGCTGTCATTCAATATGCCCCCGCCATCACTGGCTAACCCCAGCTGGGCCATACTCCGCTGGCTTAACATAGAAATCTTATAGGGCGATTGCTCGGCTCTTAGCAGGCTCGCCAGCTTAAGTAAGCGAGTTATTGGTTGGTCGACATACAGCGCAGTAACAGAGTTGCCGGTTGGTAATACACGCTCGCTGATAGAGGCAAAGGCACTGCGTGTTATAAAGCTGCAGATAACCGGGCGCTCAGGGAAATGCTCAAGCGCAAAAGCGGCAGCCGCGGAGCCCACCGTTATGATTAGCGCCGGGCTCTGCATCAGCTCTGAAGCCTCTAGATCAATGCCTCTATCAAGTCGCAGCCGTTGCAGGCGGTAGCGAGATGACAACCCTTCAGCACTCAATTGCGCATCGATAGTGTCAACAGTACGTTTATAGACGGGAGCGCCGGATGAACTGATAATTACAATCGCTTGATCAGCCCAGGCCGAATGAGCGAAACACACAAACACGATAAAACAGACAGCCACAGTGTTACACCACGCTTTGCATGTCGCGATTTTCACACTATAAATGGCGGCCAAATTTGGCATCAGTTGGGAAGCAATCCCAATTTTTCAGCCATCACACCCGCCTCGGTCCGGTTTTGGCAGGAGAGTGCAACCATCAAGGCTTTTAAGTGTGTTTTGACGGTGTTCTCTGAAATAGACAGTTGGCCGGCAATCGCTTTATTGGTCTGACCCTTGGCTAGGCAAATAAGGATGTCCAGTTGTCGTTTGGTTAAACTGCTTAACAGCGCCTCCCGGTTTTGCGGGGTTTCATAATCATGCACTTGAGTCTCGGCCAGTTCAGTCGTCACCGTTTGAGAGCTAGGTTTATAGGTACCACCAGCCAATACTTTGTTGATCGCCTCGTGCATCAACTCGAAACTAGAACTTTTATGAATAAATCCACTGACGCCTAAATCAAAGGCTTTACGGACATGGCTGGGGTTATCGGAAGCGGATAAAACCGCAACAGGCAGTTCAGGGTAACTATTGCATAGTTTTTTTAACAGTAGGAAGCCATCACTGCCAGGCATAAAGAGATCGACAATAGCGAGATCTAAGGGGGTTGATTTAGCGGCCAGCAAGACACCGGTGGCGTCTTTACATTCGATAATGTCGGCTGCGGGGTACATCTCTGACAGCGCGCTAATGACCCCCGCTCGTGTCATGGCATGGTCGTCAGCAATAACAATTTTCATGGTTCAATCCTTTACGGTTCACAGCCAAGTTAACAGCCAGTGGCCAAAAACCTACCGGTTACCAATGCACAGAAACGCTCAAATAAGAGGTGCGATTAAGGTAATTACCGGTTCCATATTCGAGGTATTTTTCATCGGTGATATTATCGATTTTTAGGTCAAGTCGGAGTTGATGCTTAGCCAAATCCATAACTTTACTGAGCGCAAAGTCATGGCGATAAAATGATTCTACAGCCTCGCCACCACGCCACCTGACTTCTGATTGATGGTAACTGAATAGCGATGTACTCAAACCCCAGCCCAGCTGTTGGCGAATCAGCAAGCTGCCGGTGTGCTCCGGCACCCGGTCTTTACCTCTTGGTACACCGTTTGGAGCCTGAAACCAGTGGCGAATGCGGGTCGAATTCACCCGTAGGTTGGAGTGCTGAAGGGAAAGCTCGGTACCGACTAAGGGACGCCACTTGACCTGTATGTCATAACCCGTTATCCGCCAGTCTTTACTGTTGCTGAAAAAATGTGCTCTATTATCGGGGTCAGTGGGGTCGCCCTCATCGTAGTCATCGCTGGCAATCCAGCCCTGATGATCGACAGTCCACTTAACATGATCAATGCCGCCCTCCATATCTTCGTGGTAGGCGCGCCAATCAATATCGACTTTGCCATCGAAAAAACTGCCGTAATAAGCCAGCTCTAACGTCTCGATTTCTTCCGCTCCCAAATTATCATCGGTTAGCAAATCATAATCGAGATAGATATCGTCGTAGGCGCGATCAACAACTTCGCGGTTTGATTCAAATATTGAGGGTGAGCGATATGCTCTGGACGCACTGAAGCGAAAGTTATGCTGTGGCAGCAGTTGATAATGCAGCGAGGCACGGGAGGATACATTGGTCTCGTCGTGCTCCTGATTCTCAACCATAAAGCCTACATTGGTTAACCACTTGGGACTCAGCTGCCATTCAATATTGGTGAAACCATAGAGTATGCCGTTATCAATGGTACCTCCCTGGTTTAGCTGAGAAGGCGCCTTTACTTTTTGGTATTTATAACCCGTACCCACTAGGGCGCGAACCTGCTTAGTAAAGCGGTATTGATATTCGAGTTCCATTTCCCAGAGGTCGGACTCTCGCTTACCCCAGCCGTAATCGAAACTTACATCGGGGTTGCCCTGTAAATAAAAGTCGAGCTGTTCCGCACTCCACTCCTCAACAAAGGCCAATGACTGCACCACACTGTGCTCAGAATCGCTGCTATAGAATGAAAAATGTGATTTCCACTGTTGTTGCTGTTCGACCCGCGACCACTCCGCAGTAAGCCAATAGCTGGTGTTTTCATCATAGGCAAATTCTTTCAAGTAATCGCCGTCACCAATACCGAAGCTGCCATCGCTCAAACCCACCTCAAGATTGAAGGTGTCGAGCAGGCTAGGTGTCATAATCGTGTTAAAAACCAGGTGATTAACGGATGAGTCATCAGGTAGATTATCAAAGCCATTATTTTCACTGTGGGATATGCGCACTTGGCCGTAGCCATCAGTCAGCTCGAAATTGTGACGAATATTAATATTGCGGGTATCTTGCTCCCCCACCGTGGTGCGGATATGGGTGCCGCTTTCTTCCAGTGGGCTTTTGGTGGTGATATTCACCGCCCCCATCACCGCATTGGAGCCATAGGCGGGTACATTTGAACCGCGAGCGACTTCTATGCGCTGGATATCATCAGGGCTTATGCCGAGAGACGCCCAGCTCACGGTGGGGTAAGCCGGCACATAGACACTTCGGCCATTGATTCGCACCTCCAGTCGGCGCGGGTCATCATCCGTTAGATCGTGCCCAGACAAACCATGCAAAGACGCATTGATATAGAAGCTCATAAAGCCCGGTACAAGCCTAAATACTTCGACCAGATTATTGGGCGCCAGCGCCGCAATCGTCTCGCTGTCGATCACGGTCACCGAGGACGGAGAATGGTGGCGGGCTTGATCCATGCGTGCACCGGCTGAAACGGTCGGTATGTCAGCCAACAGATCGCTTTCATCGTAGTAATCATCGCTGGCAGTGACTGGGGCAGCTGATAAGCCAGCCACCGCTGCAAGCAATGTCAGTGCAAGGGGGGGGGATAGGTTTTTAGACAAGAGAACCTCTTGTTGTTACTGATTAACCGGCAGGAATTACCTGTAGGCCATTATAGAGCTATTTATATTCGTGAAAGCCAGCTGAGACCGATTGAAAAATAGACAATTCCAGTCTGTTAAGCCTTTTACTCTATAAAATGAATGTTTAGCCATCAATAATAGAACAAATTCGACCTGAATAATGCTGATTTCGGCGCGAGGGTGGGGGCTGTCAAACAGTTTTATGTGGCTGCCTTGTTAAACATCATTAGTTAAACGGCCTTTGAACTCAATTACAGGCCTGCTCAAGGCCGGTTTCCATTTCCTAATCGGCATCGTTCACTTGTTCGATATTTATCGCATCGCTGGGTATGCCACTTTCTTTGCAGATGCATACGAGGGGGAACAGCGTGTGTTGTTCACAGCTTTGCGGATGACGTTCATGAGTGATTCGGTGGCGTTGGTTGTAAGGAACACTCGGCGTATATGTGGGAGTAATTAATGAACGTAATAAGGTCGTGGTGGTGTAATGACTTGGTTACCTGTGAGTATTTTTCACCGCCGTGATCGGAACGCTTCCCGAACGCTAACAGCTTTTCGTGCTTAGTCGTTAAATATAGGGTTTTCTATTTTCAGGTGCGCCTTTAACAGGCATTGATTTTTAACATGATCTGAAATATTTTTGGCGATATTACGGGTTCTATAATTAATCTGCTTTATTTACAGGAATAAATAATTGATCAGGCTCTGCTACTTTAAATAGTGTTTAGTCGCCTTAACGTCGGCATGACACTGAATTTTATGGCAGGTCTTATGATGTTTGTGTTGGGGCTGAAAACACAAACAATTGTATTTTACGTTAACCAAAAAATAAATTTACAACCTAATTGTGAATGAAATAAGCAGGGATTTACCTACGGTGCAGTCGGGTCTGCGCTGGCAGCATGATGTGATCGATGTTTATGACCCTGATGGCGCGCTGATACTGGCAAAAGACTGTGCGTCGACGACTGAGGCTGTGACGGTTTCGGTTAAATACCAGTACGAGCTGAGCGACGACGCTATGATTTACGCTGGCATCGATCAAAGCTTCCGCCCTGGTGGCGTCAATGTGGGTAATTTTGCGCTTGAGGGCGGTTCTGCGCTTTACGGCGAGAAACCAGTAACGCCTTTGAGATGGGCTTTAAGTCTACCTTGATGGATGGGCGCGTACAGGTGAATGGTGCGGTTTTCTATCAGCAGTTTGATGACTAGATCTACCGAGTCACCGGTATAATGGCCGACGCTAATGGCGGCACCATTGGTGATCCTACTGATGATGTTCGCTATTCTGGTGTTTTAGCAAACGCTGATGCCACCGTGAGCGGCGCTGAGGTTGAGTTTACGGCTCTGATCAGTGAGGAACTGACCATTGGGAGCACGATTGCTTATGTTGATGCGACGTTTGATGGTGGTCAGCAGGCTGTGTGTTCGGCAGCTTCTGCTGCTTGTACCCAGAAAGAGGGCGATGCTTATTCTACGGGCGACATCAGCGCTCAGCACACAGGTCAGGAGCCAAACTGGTCAGCCAGCTTGAACGCTGCATACGTAACCCCTGTGGGTGATTACGCTGGCTGTGTGCGTGGATTGTACAAGTTCACAGGCGCTCGCGCTAACGACTACATTGTTGACGACGGTGTGGCGCCAACAGAGTTGGGCAGCTATGGCACGATTAACCTCTACGCCGGTATTCGCCCAGCTGATTACTCATGGGATGTTGACGTTTGGGTTAAGAACCTGACCAATAAGCCCGCTGAGAAGTCGCTCTACGCCCCTGAGAATACAGGCGGTGATGGGTACGCCAATGGTTATGTACGCCAGCTCAACCTAGAGTCTGAGCGTATGCTCGGTGTTTCGGCAAGCTATAAGTTCAGTATGTAAACCTTGGCTTTGAGGCTCGCTCGTTATTGAGCGGCTTTGTTTAAAACTGAAGCGTTTAAAGCTGACGTACCTAAAAACCGAAGTGCCTAATCAGTACTTCGGTTTTTTGTGCCCGCTACTTTATGAGCAGGACTGGGTTGGGGTGGTTAATCGGTGTTTCTTTCAAATTCATTTTTTTGTGCTACAGGCCTTCCTGCGGCCTCTGGTTAGCCGCTGCCTGCCTATATCACTGGCTTTGTAGTCCGGATTGATTAAGCATAAGGTATTAAGTTGTGGTTTTATACGCGCAATGCCCTTATTGAGACAGATTCAATAAGGCTCCAATAAAATCATAAGTCATTCATTGGATCGCGAATACTTCGATTCTGATGCAGCTGGAGAGCCCACACTGTGAAAACCCGCCTTAGTTTGTTAGCACTGGCCCTATGTAGCCAATACACCCTAGCTCAAGACCCAATGGCCTATGGCCTGGTGATTGAAGAGCTGATTGTAACCGCGCAAAAGCGTGAACAGTCTATTCAGGATATTCCGAGCTCCGTTTCTGCCGTGGGAGGGGATGCCATGCAAAGTGCCGAAATCTCTGACTTTAAAGACCTAGCGCAAATGACTGCCGGTATGAGCTTGGACTCAAATCGCCGTAACTCAACCATCTCTATGCGCGGCATGAGTACCGATCCAGATGGTGGCTCGCGCGCCGTGGTGGATTCTTACTGGAACGGTGCTCCGGTGGTGCCCAACGTTGTCTTCATGCAGATGTACGATCTGGATCGCGTTGAGATCCTCCGCGGCGCGCAAGGGGCATTGCAGGGTCGTACCTCACCCGCTGGTGCGATTGCGGTACACACTCGTCGCGCGGCTATGGATGAGTTAGAGGGGCAGATTAAGACCTCCGTCGATCATAATGGCGACACCAACACCGAATTTGGTGTGAGCCTGCCGTTGGTAGATGAGGAGCTGGCCATGCGCATTGCTGGCTTTAACACTGAAAGCGAAGCGGAAGGTGTAGAGAATATTGTTAATGGCGATAAGCAAAGCACAAACAGCTCTGGCGGCCGTGTCTCTTTCACATGGGAGCCGACGGATACTTTTGATGCCAACCTAGTACTGGAGTACGCACGCAAAGATAACGATATGTTCGTGCCAGTGGTGTCTAATCAGCCAGGTAAAGAAGTTAAGGCAAGTGATCGTCAGACTGTAACGGAAGGTGAGAACTTTAGTGATACTCAGAATAAGTTGAGCGCGCTGGAAATGAACTACGACCTGGGGGCGCATACGCTGACCTCCGTTACGTCTTTGGTTGATTTCAATCGCCGCACCAACAGCGACAACGACTTCGCAGATTTTGGTTTTGGGTTGGCTCTGCCTAACCTCCAGAATCAAGGCGACGTCGATACTGACCAGCAGACTTGGGTGCAAGAATTGCGTCTGGCCACTAACGAAGCCGAGTACTGGGACTACACCCTGGGTTTGTTCTTCTCAGAGGATGATGTGGACACTATTCAACGCGTAAATGTGGTCGTGAATGGTGCGTCTTTCGGCGGCGGCGGTGCTGATATTGCCATCAAACGTCAAGAGCAAGGTGTGTTCATGCACAACATGTTTTATGTGACGGATGACTCTACCGTGCAGTTAGGTTTGCGCTGGCAGAAAGTTGAGGGGGATGACTCGGTTGCTGTTATTGGGCGTACGGGCGATATCACAGTTGAAGAATTTATCTCCTCCACCGATGCTGTGACCGGCTCGCTCAAGTACCAGTACCAGCTCAACAGCGATGTGATGTTGTATGTCGGCCTTGACCAAAGCTTCCGTCCAGGTGGTTTGAATGTGGGTAACTTCTCACTTGAAGGCGGTTCGGAGTTGTACGCTGAAGAAACCAGTAACGCTCTGGAAATTGGTATGAAGGGCACATTCCTCGATGGTCGACTGCGCGTTAATACCGCGGTTTTCCATCAGGAGTTTGATGACTATATCTACCGAGTTGTCGGTGTTCAGGCACACAGCGCTGAAAACGGCGCGATGACTCGTTATTCAGGCCTGACGACCAATGCCGATGCGACCATTAAGGGTGCTGAGGTTGAGTTTACCGCGCTGCTGAGTGAGGCGTTGAGCGTTGGCGGTACTATTTCTTATGTAGACGCTAGCTTTGACGATGGCGCTGTTGGTGTGTGTACAGGCCCATCTGAAAGTTGTACTCGTGAAGATGGCAATGCCTATTACACAGGTGACATCAGTGGCCAACGTGTCGGGCAGGAGCCTAACTGGTCCGCTAGCCTGAACGCTGAATACGTAACGTCTGTCGGCGAGTTTGATGGCTACCTGCGTGGTCTCTACAAGTTTACCGGCTCTCGCGCCAATGACTTTATCTCAGAGGAAGGTGCGCCAACTGATTTGGGTAGCTACGGTACATTCAATCTGTACGCAGGCTTACGCCCCGCTGACTACTCTTGGGATGTGACCTTCTGGGCTAAGAACCTGTTCAATACCTTCG
>Ga0209826_1000258_pt1 | contig 38373 bp, 32 predicted proteins | sample GOMGulsemesocosm_5_FD_184637 | JGI IMG/M metagenome (GOLD analysis project Ga0209826, IMG submission 184637) | Methane-oxidizing microbial communities from mesocosms in the Gulf of Mexico - GOM15C Gulf of Mexico (SPAdes) (version 2) | ecosystem: Environmental > Aquatic > Marine > Cold seeps...
TATGGAAGCATAGCTAGTCCGTTTTGTGCCATGAACGGCCGGTTGGGAGTGGTGAGATTCAAACTAGATAAATGTTCAAAGCAGACGCTCAGTAACGCCCTGTGCGGACCCGTAAGCAGGGTGTTGTGGGGGCTGAGGGTTAGAGAGCCTTGGCTACCTGATTACATATATTTGATTAATACTAACAACCCTATTCCGGTTATATTGAAAGCGATTGCAGACCTTAGCCATATTTTGTTACCTCTAAGTTTTGAGGGGGTAAATATGACTGAGGCCCCCAAGAACAACGACATCCAGCCTAGTATTTTCTCTACGCCACTCCGGTATTCAAAAAACCATAAGAAGGTGATGAGAACAAAAATCCACAAAACACCACTGGTTACCAGAAGAATATTTTCATTGGGTTCACCAGCATTCTTTTGTTGTTGTCCGGTAGTCCAAGGGTCATTCATATCTGTAACGCCGCAAACACAGGTGAGCGGTAGCGAGTCCAACCCACTTTTTTGTGGGTGATTGTGATTTGCCTTGTTATAAATTTTTTTCACGTACCTTCTGAGTCGGAGTAAGAGCTCTCGATATGAATTCTCTGTCAGCTTTCTTATATGCCTTGTAAATTGGGCGCTTTGTCAATGTAGGCCTCCACGGGCCAATTGTTTTCGATGCATAGCCACAACTATGATATTCAAAATCTTGATCCCCGCCTGAAACCCGCATGTAAGAAGCCAGCTTACCACCGCCAAATACTAATTCACTTGCCTCTGCCATTTTTTTGCCGGATTTAATTTCTTTTAATACAACTTTACTTATAAATATGGGGGCGAATCCGTTGTCTCTGACAACTTCTAACGGCATGACTAAAAATACATACTTGCTTTTAAATCCACTTTCTAAATCCGAAAAATCACTATCGCTGCGGCCTTTATTGTCGTAAAAATCTGTCCTAATTGTTTTGGAGTTGTATAGCGTTTCCACCCATTCAAAATCACCGCTTTGCAGTGCTGATTCACCACTGAATCTTCCACGCGTCGATATGTATTCTGATGATCTTATAAGGACCCCTTTCGGCTTTACATTGGGGTGATCATAGAAGTTTTTCTCTGGTAGCACGCTGCAGAGAGAGGAGAATTGGTTATATGTTTCTGTGAATTTTAAATGGCTGTATCCCAACCATGAAGACACAATTGCAATCAGGGTAAGTGGTAATAACTTATCAAGATGAAATCTCTTTAATCTTTTACCAAAGCAATAAGATAAATACAGTAAAAGAATAGGAAAAGACAAAATCAATACCAGATAAAAAATACTGGCGAACAGGTATATTAGTACTTCCATTGGGCTTTATGTCCTGTACGTTCGAGATCCATTTCGCTTTATAACGCCGGCCACACAGTGGAGTAATTTTGGCGCTTTTATTGCCGGGGTTTATGGCAATAAAAGTGACAAAATCACGGAGTCGGTGCTGCCCCTTGTTAAGCATTTTACTGCGGACCTTCCTGAAACTTCGTCACCCATTCGGGCATGACTTCCCAGTTGGCTTTCGAGCCGACAAAAATATGCTGGCCAATTTCAATATCTGGCGATCCGTTTACACAGCCTAACGTTACTTGGAAGACCTTACCATTGTGTATGGTGCAAAGAGTAGACCCGCACTTTTTACAAAATTGTAAGCCATACCCATGCTCGCCAATATACGACGTCAAATGAGACTCACCTGAAGTCCAGGTGAAATCATCTGGATCTACGAAAGCTGACGCGGATGCCTGTGCATTAAAAGCCTTACGGCATCGTGAGCAGTGGCAAGATTTAGCATCTCTAAGCTTCCCGTTTACTTGATACTTTATGTCTCCGCAGAAACATTCTCCAGTAATAGACAAAACTTTCTCCTGAGGCTTAACAGTTTATTCAAGAGCCTAAGGCTTTATATCTCTTTCTCATCGGGTTGAGACGGAAACCAGTGCCTTAAGCAAAAATGATTGTTTATCAAAGGGATAGAGTCTGGAGCGAGGAGGGGTATAAGCCAGTCCGTGCTTTGTGTCCAATTCCTTTGGCTCTTGATCATAATATGCCCTCTATATAAATCAAAGGGTTAGCGAGGTTTTTCTTTGTTCAAGAGACCCCTTTCCATTGATCTGGGATTTCCGGTGTTCAAGAGCCCCGATCAATGTCCGTTAAAGGGAAACTTCGAGCTTAATCGAGACTCCTGCCGAATGGCGGCTGTGGGTCGACTACTGCCTGTCGCCCTAAGCTTGGCGGTCTGAGCCAACATCGGCTCCAATGTGTAAAAAAGGAGCTGTGATGGAATTCCAGCTAGGTTAAGCGCAACAGCAGACACACCGAATACCCCTAACCGGTTTAATCAGTAAATGGTGTTGCTTGAGCATTGGCCGAGAAAGCCTACGGATGACTCTCTTTGCATTTCCGATCTACCCAGAAACCCTCATTAGGTAGGGGTAAATTACAGCGTTATTTGGAAGGGTTTAAGGTTGAGAGGCGATAAAAGAAACTATATTCTCAAGATTACACACCAACCCCAAAGTGCTGTCGATAAATACTGGGGCTTACTCCCAAGATTTTCAGAAAAGTACGGCGCAGGCGTTCTTCGCGGCCAAAACCGCTGCGCAGGGCAATCGATTCAACCGTCTGAGAAGTTGATTCCAAAAGCTCTCGTGCGTGTTCCAGGCGTAATTTCTCCAGGTATTTTGCCGGTGTCATACCCGTTTCATCGGCAAAGCGACGGGCAAAGTGGCGCGGGCTCATACAGCAATAGTCGGCCATCTGCTCCACCTGAACGGCGCGCGAGATATCCTCGAGCAACCAATTGTGTAGAGCACTGAAACTGGCGCCCACGCTTTGCCGCAATGCCAGCGGTGAGCTGAACTGTGATTGACCGCCAGGGCGGCGCAAATACAACACTAGGCTTCTTGCCACTTCCATGGCGAGCTGAACACCATAATCCTGCTCCACCAGCGCCAAGGCCAGGTCGATACCGGCGGTGACCCCCGCGCTGCTGTATGTATCGCCGTCCTGTATATAAATCGCGTCTGGATGAACGTTAATATTCGGATATTCCCGAGCCAGTTTCTGGCTGAAACCCCAGTGGGTGGTGCAAGCCTTGCCCTCCAGCAACCCCGTCGCTGCCAGTAAAAACGCACCGGTGCAAACGGACACCAGCCTTCGAGAACGCGCCGCGCGTCTGCGCAGCCGATCCATTAAGCGGCGATCACCACAGAGCGATTCGAAGTCAAAGCCGCCAACCAGCATAAAATAATCGCTGCCCGCCCCGCGACCAAGGCTGCGGGTAGCTTGAATTTGAACCCCGGAAGACAGGGTGATCAAACCGGCCTTGTGTGCCGACAATACAACACGGTACGCAGGTTCACCCTTGGTCTGCTGCTGATATATCACGTTGGCGGCGGCAAATACTTCCAGCGGCCCCATGATATCCAAACCAACCGCTTGATCGTAAATAAAGATCTCAACGTTATACATAATGCAAACTTGTGAGTCGCTTAGACTTCTGCCATATAAGGGGGCGCAGGATCGTATTGCAGCGTTTTACGTACTTGTCGCGCATGGTCCGGGCTGTGCAATTCCCCCAGCAGCCACAGCGCCATATCAATGCCGGCGGAGACGCCCTGAGAAGTAACGATATTACCGTCACGCACATAACGCATTTCGGGCATAACCGAAACACGGCTGTCTTTGGCCAGTTCCTCGGTCAACATCCAGTGGGTGGTGGCTTTTTTGTCGGTAAGTAAACCCGCCTTTTGCAAAATCAAACTCCCGGTGCACACAGCGGTGGTAAAGGTCGCCTTTTGCGCGACCGACTGCACCCAATCAATGGCCCTATCACTGGCCAGAGCCGCAGCCAGGTTATTGGCGCCGGGCACTAATAACACGTCAAGCGCCGGGGCGGTCTCAAAGGTATATTGCGGCTTAACTTCCATGCCATTGGAACAGATAATGGGCTCCATTGTTTCAGCGATGGTGACCACCCGCCCAGCTTTCAACAAATACTTGGATATATCAAAGACTTCATAAGGTCCGACAAAGTCTAACGAGGCAACATCGGGGTAGAGATAAATGCCGTAGGTGTAGTTCATGATATTAATGCTCCTGGTGATTGGGCTGTTGGCAGTTTCACTGCGATCCAGTCGCAATCATAGATAACGCACACCATGGCAGCTATGACATCATTAAAGCATTTTCTGCCATTTATCGCCCTATATTAAGCATTGAAGGCCTGCCTTAGAGAGCTGAGAGCCCAGGAAGCCTGGCCAGCGAATGGCCTCAATGGGTCGATTTTACCTGCCAGCCCTGAGCTTGCCAGCCTCGGCGGCAGCGCTCGCCACAAGCACTGGAAGTGGTAAAATGGCAGAGCTTCACCGCCCTACTTAATACCCATTTACAACTCAAGATCTGACTCTGATCCCAGCGTTTAAAGCAATGTGCAATTAACTGTATTAGCAAGTATCGGGTCGAACCAAGAAAGCGGGCCAGCTATAGTCGTCAAATCTGAAATAAAAAATAGAGATCTAATGATGAACCGCTTGACGAACAAGGTTGTGGTTGTAACCGGCGCGACTTCAGGGGTTGGCTAGCAGATGAAAGATATTATAGAAAAAATAAGCGCGATAGACTGGAAGAAAGTAACCGAACAACTGCATACAAATGGGTATGCCGTAGTGCCTGCTTTCTTATCAGATATTCACTGCCAGAACCTGATTGCAATGTATAACACTAGTGATATCTATCGAAAAACCGTGATCATGGAGCGATATCGCTTTGGTCTTGGTGAATACAAATACTTTCAATACCCATTGCCCGCTATTGTTCAGACAATAAGAGAGCACCTCTATCCACACCTGGCCCCCATTGCCAATTTATGGATGCAGATGCTAGGGCTTAACCCGTCATTCCCTGAAACACTTGATGAATTACAAATGCAATGCCATTCGAATGGTCAATTAAAGCCCACCCCATTATTATTAAAGTATGGCGCCGGTGGTTTTAATACCTTACATCAAGATTTATACGGTGAGGTTTACTTCCCCCTGCAAACTATATGTATGCTCAACAAACAAAGCATTGATTATACGGGTGGAGAATTAGTACTGACCCAGCAAATACCGAGAGCACAATCTAAAGCGATTGTGCTCACACCTAACCAAGGAGACATGGTCATTCTGACCAGCCACTTCAAGCCTGCCAAAGGGGCAAGAGGTTATTACCGGGTCAACATGAAGCATGGCGTGAGTGAAGTACACGATGGTCAGCGTCACACATTAGGTGTTATTTTTCACGATGCACAGAGTTAAGCACGAAAGAAAGCACTCATGATAGCGCATAGCGATCTAAGCTCCCGAGCACTGATGAAACAGATAAAGGACAACACCATCTGTTTTGGCGGCAATCGAAGGCTAAGAGTCTACGGAACATTAACATGCTCATCGGGGAAACGAATGCAGCGGGTAAACCGTGTATTTTTTGCCTCTGAGTTAGAGGCCCAAAATCAAGGTTACAGACCTTGTGGGCATTGTATGAAAAGTGAATACATCAAATGGACTTATTCAGTCAGCTAGATAACCAGCCAACAAATCTCTTACACAGAGATGGCATCGTCAATTATCACGGACCATTACTGCCCCACTCTGACGCCAATGAATATTTACAATATTTGTTGGCTAAAATTGAATGGCGACATGATGCGGCCATCATTTTTGGAAAACATATTAACACCAAGAGGAAAGTTGCTTGGTACGCTGAAAGTCCATTTGAGTACACCTATTCTAAAACCACTAAAACAGCACTACCCTGGACAGAAGAGCTATTAACTCTGAAAGGTATCGTAGAAAAAGAAACGGGAGAAACCTTCAACTCCTGTTTGCTTAATTTATATCACACTGGGGACGAAGGCATGGCGTGGCACAGCGACGGTGAAAAGGACTTAAAAAAGAATGGCGCCATAGCATCATTGAGCTTCGGCGCAGAACGAAAATTTTCATTTAAGCATAAAAAAACCAAAGAGACCGCTTCTCTCACCTTACAACATGGCAGCCTACTGGTCATGAAAGGCACGACACAAACCCACTGGTTGCATCGCTTGCCGCCAACGAAAAAAACACAACAGCCAAGGGTGAACCTAACCTTCCGGACAATTGATCGTTAGCCTTGACCTTATAAATCGCGGGCTCAATTGACCAGCAGATGGCCAGACCATGGTAACAATCCGTGCCCAAACCATGCCGCAATAAACACATTTGGGGGGGCATAAAAAAGCATTGAGGCAGCCGTACAGGGTAATCACACCCCAACCGAACACCAAGCTAAAGAATCAATCATGGTTTATCCCCAAGGCAGCCACTCTGCGATCGAAGCCCCCTGTCAGGGGGGCTTGCTCGCTACAGAGATTGAGTTAGCCACTGAACATGGAGAGGAAACCGAGGCTGGCGGGAATGCTCAAACGACCGCCCTCCAGTTCGATATCGGCGGTGGCCAGAGCGCCCGGCAGGCTACGGTCGCCAGCCATGATTTCCAGCCACACATCCCGGCTGGTGGTCATCTTATGTTGGGCATCGGCATCGGCGCCGGCTTTGACAATCGCCACACCGCGACGCACATGGATGGTGTAACTCTCGCCAACATCGGTGAAACTCAGGGACAATTTCTCATCGGTCTCCAGGCTCTTTTCCGGGTTGAGGTTGATGGCCATGGCCTCGACAAAACCCTTCACCGGCATCGCCTTGATCAGGTTATTGCTCGCCTCCAGCATCAGCTCATGGGGCATCTGCACGCCGCGCAGTTCAGCCGCCTCGGTCAGGTAGATATCGCGGGCGTTGGCGTTGTGCATGGCGTAACCCTGTTGGGTGGCGGCTTGGGCGCGCAGCGCTTTATAGTCGCCCTTGTTTGGGGTCAGTCGCAGCAGGTGATCGGTGAGCTTCAGTACCCAGGGGTAATTGCCCTCGTCAAAAGCCGCCTGCGCCTTGGCCATCAGGGCGGCCTCACCACCGGCCAGCTCGGCCATCAGCTCAGCTTCTGCCGCAGGTGACGGCGGCAGCAGATTGGAGACGTTGGCGTCGTACCAGCCCAGGTAGCCGTTATAGACATTGCGCACCGCCCACTCGACCTTGCCGTAGTACTCAAACAGATAGGGGTGGGTGGCCAGGTGCTCGGGCAGTTTTACCGCCTCGACCAGCTCGTCGGGGGTCATGCCCTGATTGATCAGGCGGATGGTCTGGTCGTGCACATACTGGATACCGTCGCGGTAAGCGGTCAGCACGTCAGCCACCTCGGCTTTGCCCTTCACCGGTAATGTGTGGCTGGGCGCGAGGAACTCCGGTTCGAAGGACAGCATGGTATCGACAGACTCGTACCAAGCCTTGATGTCGCGGTAGGAAGTACCGCGCAATGTGTACAAATTGGGGAAGGACTTGTAGACATTGTCGCCGGGCATGATGACCTTGCGCTCCGGCAGCCAGACAATAATCTGGTCGTCTGTCTCACCGGCCACGTGCACCAGCTTGAGCTTAATGCCGGCGATCTCCAGATCGACTTCATCCTCGAAGGTGTGGGTCGGGCGCAGCAACCCCGGCTGGTTGCCCGGCATGATGGTCTCGACCTCGGTGGCCAGGCCGTAGTGCACAAAACCCTCGTCGCCCCGCTCCAGCAGTGCGCCAATCATGCGGTTAGAGCGAGCGCCAATGGCCGGCGACAGCAGGTTCACCACCCGATCAATCGAGGCATTGGTGCTGGCGTGGGCCCAGATCTGTACCGCTGAAGGATTGGCCTCATTTTTCACCATACCCGGGGCGCCGAAGGCGTGGTCGCCGTGGTTGTGGGTATAGATGATCGCCTTGAGGGGTTTGTCGGTGATCTTGCGGAACTCAGCCATCACCCGCTCGCCGGCCTGCACCGAGCCCATGGCATCGACTATGACGATGCCATCATCACCTTCGATCATGATGGAGTTGGCGCCACCAAAACCGACCGCCTGGTAGACCCCGTCGGTGACCTGATGCATCTTCTCCACCATTTCCGGCAGCACCGCGGTCAGGGCTGGGTGCACGGTGGGTTGAGCGCTGGCGGCGGATTCAGAGGACTGGCTGCCAGCACTAGCGGCAGAACCACTGTTGTAAGTGTTGTTGTCACCGCAGGCGGTTAAACAAACCGCCACGGCCAGGCCGGAAAGTGCGAGGGGCAAGCGCATAGAAAACTCCAATGTTCGATTGTTTCTTAAATGGTGTGACGGCGACAGCCATCGCAGCGGTGTTTCGTGTAATTAGTGGCCAATCTTGGGCTGACATTTATTCAGCCGAACTTGCCGGTGCGCAGAGGCCTCCGACAATAAAATCAAACAGCAGAGCGTTTCTGCGCGCCAACTGCTCATCGCTCAAAACTTGTGATGATTCACGCCTCTCTCTATCCCAGTCGGCGATGCTGATCACCAGCTGGCGCCCCATCATCACCTGCCGCTGCAGGGCCACCTCAGGGTCGAGGTGACTAAGGGCCGCACTCAGGTGTTCATGCACCCGCCAGAGCGCCTGAGAGCGGTGGTTGTTGAGGGTCTGTGCGAAGTAACCGCGGGTCGACAACTGCATTATCAGGCTCATGTAATAGCTCTCTTCTACGGGGCCCTGCAGCTGGTCGAGCAGCGGCTCGGCCATAATGCGCACCAGTGCGCGTACATCGCCCTGCTGCCCTTTGCCCTTCTCAGCGCTCAGCTCCCAGGCATCGAGCAGTTGCTCACGGCGCTTATTGAGCGGCCCCATGCGGTAGTCGAGAATGGCGTTTAACAGCCCCTCCGCTGAGCCAAAGTGATACTGCACCGCCGAGTGGTTCTTCTGACCGGCCTCGCGACTGATCTGACGGGTGGAGACGGCGTCTATTCCATGCAGCGCATAGAGCTTCTCAGCCGCATGGACGATGGCAATGCGCGCCTCGCCGGTGAGTGTGTGTGTATCGTTTGAGCTTGTCATAAAGCCAGTCTAAGTCACTCGACTTAATTAAGTCAACCGACTTAGATCGGATTTACTGCCCTACCGAAGCGCTGCGTATAGACGTCGGCCAGACAGGACTCAAGGCGAATATAGAGAATAGAGCTGCAGGCATGATGACTGCGGCGACTGTTCATCGGAGCATAGTGTGGCCACTGTGATTGTTATCGAAGTTTGGCCGTTCACGAGCCAGAGCTGACCTTCGATATTCTGGACTAGAATGGCAGGGAAGCATCCTCTGAATATCTGCTCTCGCCTATCGGCGACCATTCACAGTATGCATTGGCGCCTTTTGATAGCATGCTGGCATCTTCTGAGAGTGTGTGACGCAATCCGGTTACCTAAGCTGGCCTTACCTAAATAACACCAGATAAGGAAAAACGATGACAACGTCAAACACAGCACTCATTACCGGCGCATCAAGCGGTATCGGCAGGGAACTGGCTCATATTCATGCAAGAAAGGGCGGCAATGTTGTGCTAGTCGCCCGGTCAAAAGGCAAATTGGAAAGACTCAAAGCTGAGCTTGAATCCTCTCATAAGGTATCGGCAACGGTAATCGCGGAAGACTTGTCCGAAGTAAATGCCGCACAACGAATTTTCGAAAGAACCGAGCAACTTGGATTAGTTATTGACACATTAATCAATAACGCGGGCTTTGGTGGACATGGTTTGTTTCACACTCGTAATCTCGTCACAGAGCAATCGATGATGCAAGTGAACATAGTGACACTGACCAACCTGACACACTTATACCTAAAGGGGATGGTGGAGCGCAGACAGGGCAAGGTCATGAATGTGTCTTCGGGCGCATCCTTTATGCCTGGTCCGCTGCAAGCGGTGTATTACGCGACTAAAGCCTACGTAACGTCCTTTACTCAAGCGATTGCAGAAGAAGTGGTTGAGTACAACGTGACTGCAACTGCGTTTTGCCCTGGTGCTGTCGCTACCGGCTTTGTCGAAGCAGGGGGGTTGGAAGACATTGATATTTGGAAAAATGCCAAATCAGCCGCATCAGTCGCCCAATACGGTTATCGGGCCATGGAAAAAGGTGAGCTGGTAGCCATCAATGAAGCTGGAGTGAAATTCAAGCTGAATTGGGTTGTACCACTTCTGCCGCGAAAAATTGTATTGAAAGCATCTCGTCAATCAATGGAAAAAACGGTTTAGCTCACGAAACGACAAGTTAAACGGAAGCATGCCTAATGAAGCGAACCAGCAAATTTGCCGTCTCTCCTTTTTGGAAAGTCCTGTTTAGCGATATGCAGTTAGACACTGCAGCGGTCCTGCGCCATGCGAAGTTACCGGCCGATCTATTTAGTCTAGAAAATGCGTCGCTTTCGCCAGCAGAATATTTTCAACTTTGGGAGGCGTTGGAACACGTCGCTGGTGAGCAAGAAGTGGCGCTCCTGATTGCTCAGCATCTCAGTACTGAGTCTTTTGACCCACCTATCTTCGCAAGCCTGTGTAGCCCTGATTTAAACACCGCACTAAAGCGGATGAGCCACTACAAACCCTTGATCGGCCCGATGATTCTGGAAGTTGCGATCAGCAATAAAGACACCCGATTGACCATTCACTGCTACGGATACAAAGAGCATATACCTCGCTCACTTGGCATGAGCGAATTGGTGTTCTTCACACAGTTATCGCGAATAGCCACTCGTAGTTACATTCGACCCCTAGCTATCGAACTACCCAATTTGCCCAATAGTCTGGGATTATATAAAACTTATTTTGGATGCGATGTAAGTCAAAGCAAATGTGTATCAATTCGTTTCAGCGCTGAAGATGCCCAAAGACCTTTCCTTACTTCAAACTCGGCAATGTGGGAATATTTTAAAGGCAAGTTAAACCGAAAACTCGCAGATATTGATTCAAGAGCGACTACCGTTGAGCGTGTAAGAGCTGTATTGCTGGAAGCACTTCCAAGTGGTTATGGTTCCATTGAATCAGTGGCGGATAAGCTCGCAATGAGTAAACGTACACTACAAAGAAAGCTCACTAGTGAAGCAGAGAGCTTTCAATCTGTATTGCAGTCTGTGCGTGCCGAACTTGCCGATCATTACTTGGAAAGCTCGAAGATGTCACTTGGCGAAATCGCGTTCCTGATTGGCTTTCGCGAGGCCAATTCATTTATTCGCGCTTACAGTACATGGAAGGGCATTTCGCCCGGGTACTACAGAGAACAATTCAATCAACAGTACCAGTTACCCGCTAGCTAGACTCTTCAATAACGGTAACAAAGCATCCAGCTACCTATGGGTTAAACCCGCCAGCGCAACACAGGGCCCCTCAGTAGCTCTTAACCAGTTCTTAATGGGTACTCAACTAGCCCTCATCTACCCTGCCTTATCCAAAGGGTGCGAGGGTTCGCCTCTGCCTGCTCCACATTGTGAAACAAGCACCCGAAGAAGCCAATGGGGGGAATACCGTACCACTTTAGTGGACGGTATTTTGCCGTAACTGAAGAAGGTTCAGTATGGGACAAACAAAGAAGAGAAAGTACGATCGCTACACCTTGGCTTTCAAGCTTCAAGCCGTTACGTTAGCGAATCATCCTGGCGTTATGGCGAAGCGTATTGCCGAGTCTTTGGGCATACACCCCGTCATGCTTTAGCGCTGGGAAATGGAGCACCTTCAAGGTGAACTAAAGGCCAACAAGCGTATGAAGCCCGCCAAAATCTCACCCAAACGCCGTACAGATAAACCCGATCCAACCAAGGCTGTCGAGCTAAAGCTAAAAGAAGCAGAAAGACGCTCGAGCGAGAACGTGATAACCGCAACGATGAGCTCGACCTATTAAAAAATTCCGAACGATTCTCGAGTTCTATAATCGTGAAAGGTTGCACTCAGGGCTGGGCTACCAATCGCCAGAAGAGTATGAAAAACTGTGTGCATAAAGCGTCCACGGAAGTGGGACAAGATCACTGCCCACTCACAAGGCGTTAGGTGAATAAATTGTCGGACGATTTCATTACTGTGAAACACCCCACTAGAATTCCTGGCCACCCGATGTATGGTGACTGGGCATGGCCCGGCATGGAGTACAGCAGCCTTTCGATTGAGGCTCTGTTTAAAAACGGCGTAGTGACAAAAAACCACTACTCCATTTTAAGGGTAAAGTATATTTGTGCGAAGCCGGGAGATTTTTATGGGTTTGATGACTTTAAAGGTGATCGATTCGAAAAGGCTGATATTCAATTTCCCTTGCTGGTGGTTCGCAATATGCCTAATCCTTGTCAAACGCCTTACCGACTAATAGATGGTAGACATCGACTAGAAAAATTGCGCCGAACTGGTCGTAAAACGGCAGCCTGTTACGTATTGGAAGTAAAAGATGTAATACCATTTATCAAAGAGGTTAAACTTGATGAATCATGTGATCGCGGAGTTAGCTGAGGTATGGGCATAAATACTTTTTCTAAATTTCTCTATATGAATTCTCCCTTACCATCTAAATCACCTAACCAGGTAATTTACTCGGGTAGATTTCCCGCTGCACTCCAATTTTACCGGTTATTACGGCGTCATATGCTCCCAGTGAGAAAGTATGAATACATTCATTAGAAATAGCCTTGAAGTGGGTGATGTCGGAAGTATTGTCTATCTTCATGGAATCTTATACGCCAAAGAATATGGCTATGACCACACTTTCGAAGCTTATGTCGCTGAGCCATTGGGGGCATTCGCAAAACGATCAAATTTGCGTGAAAGAATTTGGATTGTAGAGAAAAATAAAGAAGTACTTGGGTCCATCGCTCTTTGCGAAGTTTCAAGCACCGAAGCACAACTACGCTGGTTCCTCGTAAGCCCGAAACTTCGAGGCCAGGGTCTAGGCAAGCGCCTTATTTCAGAGCTATTAGATTTTGCAAAGGAGAATAGCTATCAGACTATATCCTTATGGACAGTAAAGGGCTTAGAGGCTGCAAAAAACCTCTATCTTTCTTCTGGCTTTACCTTTGTCAAAGAGGTGGAGCATTCTGTCTGGGGTAGTATTCATACCGAGCAGCAATACACTATAGAATTAAATGCATTTAACAAGACGCTCAAAATGGACACAACCCATGGGGCGAGCAAACGTCGATAGGACAAAGCCTTTACGGCCTTCATGGCATGGCCAATAGGCTATTGAGTGACGAGCAGAGCTGGGAACTGGATACTGAGTGCTGGAAACTGGAAAAAAGCAGCAGACTGCAGCGTGGCGCGGCCTTGATATACGCGTCATTACACCCATGTCAGGGCTGCCTGATCTCAGTTTTTCAGTTTGAGAAGGAGTTGCCTGTAGGGCAGTCGCGCTTGCTTAGATTGTTGTGTATTACTTTATTGGAATACAAAGTACAGCCCAAGAATTATGGCACCCAAGAAGCATGGGATAAAGCCTGCCCCCCCCAACTTCATCACTGGGTCAGTAGATTGCATGCCCTTTATATCGTTTACTAGCGCATACCCGCGCCGCTTAAAAACAGCGTAAACACAGACAAAATTAAATGCCACCGCAGCTGTGCCCAATATTACTTTATATAGGAACGCCCCTTGCAACTGCTCAGGCGATAACATCAGTAAACCAGTGATCAATACTAGCGAAAAGGCAGGTATTTCAACCCATATATCCGTTAAGTAATGAAGCTTAGATGCATTGATTAAAGAGTCATCGCTCTTTGCACCGTCCAATTCAATCACAACCTCTGCGGCAACAACGCCGGCCCATATGCCAAGGCCCAATAAATGAAGTGATAATAAAGCACTCAAAGCTTACCCCTTGATTGTGCATAAAGTGTCCACGCTAGTGGGACATGATCAGCGCCCTCAGGCGTCGGTTTGACTAGCTTGTTGGCTTTATTTCCAAAAGATGGTTGTAAAAGTGCATTGCGTGCGCTCTTTCATACTCCGGCTTGGTCAAGCTTCCATATGCAAAATGCTCTGCCAATGGGCCACCATAGCTACGAAACTTAACCATCGACTCCCTGAATCGCTTGTATGCATAGACAGTATCTTCGCTTTTTTCAATCAAAGGAGCACCCGGTATCACTTCACTCAAGCCATGAGTCATTTCTTCTTTTTCAGAAAATACGGCGAACGCCAGTTTTCCAACTGTATTCTTGAATAGGGCTGGTTTATGCTCAGGAAAAGTGGACATCGAGAATTCCACACTTTGTGCGCAATGAACAAATATTTGGTAGAGGTTCCAGTCTCCTAGCGCCATTATATTTTCGCTCATCAATTTATCGAGAGCCTGAAGAGAAGCATCTATCGTCAGTGGGATTTTACTGGACCCTACGCCGAGCCATGCAACACCACCCGTTCCCACAACAGCACCACCAGCAATGATTCCCAAGAGAAACTTTCTACGATTCATTTAACTACTCCATTAGAGTTAACACCACTAGCATGCGCCGTGCTAATCGGCGTCGAATGGCTGCACGTTTTATAGGTCAACAGGTGATGTTTGAGCTAAAACACCGGTACAAAAATTTGGGTTATTGCGTCTGCCGATATTCATATAGCCATCAGCACGCACTTCGAGAAAAAGCTCAGCACCCGTCGTGTCTATGCCTACCAGCAGATCGCCATCATAGCTAAGTGTTATTTTATCATTGTAAAGGCCGTGGCCCTCGCTAGCCTGAGCAAATTCAACGATTATTTTGTCGTTAGATGTATTGTAAATGCCAACTTTCACATCGATGTGTGCACCATAACCCATCCAGCCTTGCCAAATACCACCAAGCTTGTTCCTTTCAGTGTTCGTATCTGTATTGTCAGGGTTAAACACAACCTTGGGAAGCAAAGCCTTAACTGCACTTTTTGACTCGCTTGGTAGCAGGCTACTTTGAAAACCTGGCCACTCGATAACTGAGTTAAAAGAAGCGCTCTCTTTATAGGGCAAACCCAGCTGTTTTAAATATTTTTCAATTTTTTCTGACCAGAGTGACGGCAACATAGAGATAATGTGTCCATCAATTCCCTCAGGGGGTTCAATCTCATGCCAACTACCATATCCACCGGCCTGCTGAAAAACGTCAAAACTTTTTCGAGAATGACACAGTGGATAAAAGCCATCGTTATCTCCATACAACCACAGCGTCTCCCTGTTTGAGTCGGCACCCCATCGAAATATTGTTTGGTTAATCTTTTCCGAGGTGGCAAGGCCTGCCTCAATCCACCCGCCAACAAAGTTGACAACCCCTAGTACTTTCTCGGCATTTTTGCCAGCGTATGCAACACTCAATATTCCCCCACGTGACTCTCCGCCAATCAATAGACGTTTACTGTCTACAAACGACAGGGACGGAATCTCTAACATTACGGCCTCAATATCCTCTAATGCTCTTTCAGCCCCTTTAATTGAGCGCACGGCTTCGGCACTGTATCCCTGTGTGCGATCGATGCTGAAACCTTCATCGTAAACACCTTGTGAACCTGCTCTGCCTCTTCGAGCAGGTGCAAGGACAGCCCAGCCACGGCGAACGAAAAAATTGGCAATTTCTGTAAAACGTATTGGCCATTTAAAACTATCTGGATCTGTACCGGCCCCCGTTGAGCCATGATTAAAAACAAGGGTGGGAAATGGCCCCTCGCCTTCTGGTTTATAAACACGCAGTTCTAGATCTACTGTCGTACCATCTAGCTGTACTGCAAGTATTTGTGTTCGAGCTTCAGTTTCCATACTTTTAATTCTCATAACAGCTTATCAACAGGACAAGTGGCCTTAGATATCACCGGCCCATTGAACAAGGCTGTATATAACGCGTCGTCCCAAAGTTTTTATTCAACAAGGCGTTACAGGGCTGGGGTCATCAAGTTATAAAATATCGAGCCAGCCCCTGCTGCGTGGGTAAATCCCTTTGACCATTGATACTAATCTTCCTATTAACAAAATCAATGGCTTAGGGTATTTTTTCCATATTCAAACTCTTTGGCTACCCACTCGCTGCGCGCAATCAACTGATTTTGACTCCATTAAGCGAAATCTAGCCAGAGCGCGCTACCGATTAGCCAGTATCGCTTACTCGGATCTAGCCCAGCGCGATGACCGGCGTCTGCTAAGGTTTGTGTGTTCAACCCGTCAGCGCAACACAGACGACCCTCACCTGCTCTTCAGTAGCACTTAACCAGTTCTTAATTGGTTCTCAACTAGCTCTCATCTACCCTGCCTTTTCCACAGGGTGCGACGGTGCCTGCCCCCACACAGCGAAAACAGAAGCTGAAGAAGCCAGTGGCTTTGAGCCCTTGGACACTCCGCCACCGCTTAATCCCAGGCCCGTGAAGTCCTAGTTTAAGGCTGCCATGCAAGGCCTATCCGACCGCAATGAGATAGCCAAGCACTGCGATTTTAGGGCTTATTCAGGCTTGAGCACGCTTTCAAGTGCTGGAGGAATCTGAGATCTAGCGAGTGCGGCAAGAAAATTGAACCAGGCCCAACATATTGAACTGAGGCATTGCTTTTGCGTGTTCAATAACCATCGACACAACACCCCTGAAGCCCCCGCCTTGGCAGGTCTTACCCTCTGAGCGACCGGTGTGCGCACAGGCCATCAATCCACTCAACTGCGGTCGACAGAGGAGCCTCATTCATTCATAATTGCGCGCTTGTCTGGATGAAGCGGCACGGGGTGGGAAATTGCGGCAGACTCAACCCGGAACGCCTCAATAATCCGTTTGACGATTGATGCTCTAGAGCGCAGCTGAGCAGGGGAAACCTTACATTAAGAGTCACTTTTAGCTGCCTCCTGTTACCGCCTCTTATAATGGGCAGTAGCCATGTATTGCACCCGCGACATTAGCCCAAGATTTCGATAACTCGCAAAACGCGGCACTAATGATGACCGCCAAACAATGAAGACCCGATGAAACATTGTGGAGATAACTTTGGACTACTTTGAAGTGTTAGAGGTTGATAAAACGACCTCGCAAGATGATATTAAAAAGGCCTATCGCCGTTTAGCCGCAAAGTATCATCCCGATAGAAATAAATCAGACGATGCCATTGAACGCTTCCAGAAAATTCAAGAGTCATACGCCGTCATATCTGACCCCAAACAGCGGAAGTTATACATTGAGCAGGAATACACCGAGGTGTTGAATCCCAGGGCGTTTACTGAATCCTATTGGAACCGAGTACTGAATACTTAAGAGAGCTCATGTCTAAAACAATTTTTGTACCAGCCTATTTGAATGACGATTTTCAAATGCTGACTGAGAACATTGAGTCTTATAAAGACCCAGAAGACCCAGATCAGTTTAAAAACTATGTTGATAGCCTATTAGGGCAATTACAAAAGACGCCCGATTTTTTAGCCGGCATGCCCGACCAGTTGGCCATGTGTCTATTATTTGTCGTCAAGGTGGATTGCACAAAATTGTTGCGCCTGAGTTTGCACTCAGAGCCCGAGTGGGACGACGTAAAAGCCTGTGTCGGCATACATAAGCATTATCGGGAATTACTGTCGACGTTATCCGAGCAGTTTCAGCACCAATTAAAGATTGCCATTCTGCTGCTCTGTTTCCATGAGTCAGCCGCAATAACGGAAGAGTTTCACGCTGAGGTCGAGGAGCGTGAAGAAGAAAAAGAGCAAGACGACTACGAATACCAAGATAAAGGCCACGGCCACGACGACCATGAACACGAATTTAACGAGCTTTAATGCCAAACAAAATTGACAGGATTATATTTTGAGCCAAGAAATAGCCGTTTTAGCTGAGAAGGTCGTTGCCATCACCCATGAGAGTGGTCGCAATGGTGGTGATATTTTAGAAGAAATAGCCTCTACCGAGGGCGATCAAACCATGATCGCGGTTATTTCTGAATTGGACATCATGAGTGTCGCAAAAATATTGAGAGATTTCGACGCGACTGTGCCGTCGATAGCAGCATGGTTGATGGACCCTGAGACAATCAGCAACATGCTGGATGTAGAGCCTTCGTATTGGGAACATGAATTTGAAAAAGGTGCGTTTACCGCACAAGATTCTGTCAAATCCATGCTATCTCAACTGTTTCTTACCCAGAAAGATGACGAAGAAAGAGAGTCTGAAATACTGGACGCCATCATTCACTCAGAAACGGGCATTCTGTACTTGTCTCTGCCCTTTATTGGGCTTGATTTTGATGCAATCGACCATACGGAAGAACAGACCTCTGGCAGCGATGAAGAGTTACTGCTCAAAATAAAATCGCTCAACACATCCATTTATGAAGCCATTGTCAGCACCTCGAAAAACGGTGACTTTGAGAAGGTTGAAGCCATTCTTAAATCACAGGCAAATAACATCAGGGTTGGCGACATCAGTGACGATACTGACGACATGTTTGAGCCATTATAAAAAGAGAGTGACACATGAATCTTGATAAAGTCAGAGCTAGACCCTTTTTATTGTTGATGATCAGCGATGCCGTTGAAGATGGCTCTATAACACCGAGCCATATGGCAAAGATAGAAAGCCAGTTGGTCGACATGTCTTTAAAAATTGCCAAAGGCTTCTTCTCACCCGTCATAAGTCATGATCTAAAGAAGTCTTGCTCTATTGTGATGGGCGTAGCAACACTGGGGTTGTTGAAGCTCAGTGGTGGCGATGCACTCAAGGCGAAGAAAATCCTGCTGGAAGATTCAGTCATCATCTGTTTTCGCAAGGGCTGGGAGAACGTAGACAGCTTGTTCAAGGCCCATGGCAGCGACGCAGATCGTGCCACCCTGCTGGCTCACTACCAATTCAGCGACAACGAACACAAAGACATCGCATCGATTCATGCATCGCTGCTGGCTGAGCAACTCGACGTTAAGCTTTTACAGAACATTGCAGTAACGTTTACAAACCCCTTATCAGCCATGGAGACCTACTACCAGGATGAGGAATCCATAAAAGCGGATGTTCAGCTGGCGGTATTTGAAACGCTCATGAAGCGCAATGGCATTGCCCATACGCAATATGACGATTTAAAAGCCCTGCTATTTTCTTACCGTGAAACACCTGATGTGTTTGCCGATGAGTACAGTGAGGTGACTGACACGATTCTTGAAAAACTCGATGAACAGGCGAGTCTTCGGGTTGAAGGCTGGTTACCGAGCATTGAGGATGATCTGCTCAATATTTTTGAGGTACTGGCTTTTGAAAACAGTGGGGCTGAAATTTACATCAGTTTCTTTGACGAAATTCTACAAGGCAATATAAACCCCAATAATTTCATGCACGCCTATGAAAGCCTTTTAGAACCAGAGAAGCAACTGCACACAAGCTTAAAGATGCAGATAGACTCAGAGTCTTCTTACAACAACTTGCTTGAAGGGGAAGACAGTGAGTTGGCACAAGATTTTGATCTTAGCGAATACGGCGACCACACCTCTATCGATTACTAACCAATAGTCTCCTAGGCATCATGTATTGACCCGTGTGCAACCTACGGACGCGGGGCCTACATCATGTTTCACACTTCACATAAAGGCTGAAATTCACGACCTAGCCCTTCTCCATCAGCCTAGTGCTCCGGCCCTAGCGGCATGAATCATTTTTGAAAGTGGCTGATGAGCCTGACGATTGGCGTCTACGCCTTTATCCCACCGCTGGCGGATCCGGCTACTGACACCCATGTTTTTCACACTGATTGATGCCGCACGCCAGAATGCACAGTGTTGGGCTGTTGGGGATTAGCTCGAGTCTTGGGCTAGTGGCGCTCTATTTTCTTTGGCTGTGAAAGAATGACCCTGTTTTTCAATATCAATCTCGCGGCCTGCTCACCCCCTGTGTATACACCTCTCTTTTGAGTGCCCTCACCGTCCAGCCTATGGAGCTAACTAACCAATGCAGCGTGTGGTATTGAAGATCATTTATTTGGGTTCGATATCAAGCTGTTTGTTTTAATAGGCACCTATTACTGTAAATACCTGGAGTTTATCCTCTCTACTGTTCCATCTTCATACATATTTTTTAACGTGTTATTCATTTCATTGATCAGTTCAGCTTTATTACTAATTTTGGCGGATTTGGAAATAATCAAATATGCACCTCTAGGCTTTCGGATTGGAAGCGGGAGGGGAATAACCTGTCCGGAAAACCCAAGCTGCTTAAGCATTAGCAGCGTTTCATGGTAATTACCAACAAGCGCCTCTATTCGTTCAGCCATCAACTTACGAATATTGGCTTTTGCATCAGTGGCTTCTTCAACCCTGATTCTCCCTTCTTCTGTCGCCTTGTCAAATTCTTCGCCTGTGTTAAAGCCACGATTTTTTCCGATTATTTTACCATATAAATCTTCCACCTTCTCAAATGGAAACTCCTTCCCTTTTTTCACAAAAATCTTGTAGGTACTGTAATGAAGCGGGTAATCCAAGAAATAGGCGAACACCTCTCTTTCCTGTGTTTTAAAAGCAGAAAAGCCTCCATCCTTTTCTCCCCATCTTGTTTCCGCCAACACCCGCTTCCAAGGGCGGAAGGTAATATCACATTTTACAGAGAGGCGTTGGCACATTTCGTTTACCACATCCACGTCAATGCCTTTAGATTGCTCGTCTTCTTTCCAGGCAAATGGCGAAAAATTATCAAGCGTTACGAAACTCAACGTTTTCTGTGCCACTGCAAAGTCTGCAGCGATAATGACACTCAGTAAGAAAGCACTGGCAATGATGGGTTTTTTATTCACGCTTCCTCCTATAGTCTTTTAAGTGTATAAATTAAAGACATTCTTTTTTAGTCGGAACGTCTAGCGCAAAACTTGACCTTTCCATCTGTGATGAATCATCATCGGCCTCGCTTTAATTTGTACATTTCTTTATCGGTGGCGCTCAGTAATGCATTGAGATAAGGATGCTCAATTGGATCGTACCTCATCATGCCTGCACAGGACTCAATTTTGTAAGGAAGATTTTCCACTGTGCATCTAGCCGCCAAGCTCCGATTGAAGCGATCAACAACCATTTTCGTGAGCTCCGTGTCAGAATTTATTAATGCAACAAATTCATCACCTCCAAGTCTCGCAACAATGTCAGATTCACGTACAGCCTTTAACAGCTCTTCGGAAAATATCTTTAGTGCCTTGTCGCCTTCATCGTGACCATACTCATCGTTGATCGGTTTGAACTTGTTCAAGTCAAAGAACACGCAAGTTAATGGAGCTACCGTCCTTTGGCTCAAATTTAAAGCTTGCTCACCTAATATTTCAAATCCACGGCGATTTGAAAGCCCCGTCAAGCGATCCACGGTCGCCATATGAAGTGAAGCAATCTCACTCTCTACGATTTTTGCCAAATCGCACAGCGCAGCAATAGCATCCTGCCCAATACCCCTTGGTTTCGTATCTAAGATACAGAGTGTGCCTAAGCACTCCCCACCAGGTGCCATAATAGGCTGACCGATATAGAACCTCACCTGCATAGGTCCTGTTACAAGCGGGTTATCAACAAAGCGTTCATCTTCCAGTGCGTTGGGAATATGGAAAGTTCCATTCTCTAAAATGGCATGACCACAAAAAGACACACTTCTTGGGGTTTCAGTCTGATCCACACCTATACAGGATTTAAACCATTGCCTTTCTTGATCCACTAAACTGAATAGCGCAATGGGTGCCTGAAACAGGGTGCGAGCAATTCTGGTGATACGGTCAAAGCGTTCCTCATTATCCGTATCCAGAATTTTCAAGCTGTGCAAGACCTTTAAGCGTCCCTCTTCATTCACAGGAGTTTCTGGCTCTTTCATAAGATTGCTTCCCAAGCTATTGAGCGTTTACCTTGAGATATCGGCCATGATTCCAAGATTTATCCATTATCTTTGGATCGACTGGCTACCCCAGCAGAACTGATCGCCATAGTAATCATTATCATAGTTACACTTTGGCTTAGGTTCTTTGCGCTCACAAACCTGATCGCCATAATAGTTATTGTAGTAGTTACAATTTTCTGCCTCTTTCATCACACTGGCCTCATTTAAGTGTCACAAACAGTATCTCTCGCCCTCTTTACTTATTAAAATTAATTGATTTTATTTGGTTGATAGAAGGGGTAAATACAGCTTTGCCTGAAGCACCACTGAATATCCGCTTTGCGTCGACAACGGCTCCTATGTGCTATGAGCTCAAACAGCCAGCGTCCGTAGAAGCACAAAGCTCGTTAAGTCTGTCATGCCTCATCAGCCAACACAGCCATCTCTCGCTTAGCTCTTAATCGCCTCTTAATTACTTCTCAATTGCCTCGCATTTCTTCTCAATTACTTCTCGACTGGCCCTCATCCACGCTGATTTCTCCACTGCCCCCTGGTGTTAAGGCCTGCCTGCAGCGAAACAAACACCTAAGAAGCCAATGGGCTCGGGGCAGAATCACCCGCGGTTGACAGCACACATAAATAACACCAGAATCACAACTGAATATAATTCATAATGATTCAATGAATACCGCAAATCACAGGTTGCAGTAGCTCAACCTGATGTGAAGGAAATGAATGATGAATACTGTTGGCAAATGGCTGATGAGCCTGGCGATTGGTGTCTACGCCTTTATCCCACCGCTGGCGGATCTGGCCACCGACACCCATGTATTTCATACAGATTGGGTGCCGCACGCCAGAATGCACACGGTTTGGCTATTGGGGGTTAGCTCGAGTCTTGGGCTGGTGGCGCTCTGTTTACTTTGGCTGCGCAAGAGTGACCCGCTCTTCAATACCAATATTGCGGCCCTGCTCAGCCTCTGTGTATACGGCCCCTTCTTTTTAAGTGTCCTCACCGCCCGACTCTATGGCGGCGAACTAACCGATGCTGAGGGTGGCGTTGAAGATCAGCTATTCGGCTTCGATATCAACCTGTTTGTTTTCAGCTTGGCAACCCTGCTGCTTGGGGTGGGCTGGGGTCTCTGCAGAAGAACGTCAGCTGTGTTGAGCCCCAGCGCTTAATCTCCTGACGAAATAGAAAAACACAAGCAACCCAATCCTATTGATGGGAAAAGTAAACAAAACGAGGTATCGGCATGTCCCATGATTATCGATTTTCACAAAAGTTGATTCACTGGCTGATGGCCGTTTTTATTACCCTGGACCTTGTGGTCGCGCAAAAATTTGGCGGCGACATGGAGCTGTGGGATAGGCTCGATTCCCGTATCGATCACGCCAGCCTCAACCTGGTGGTTATGTGTCTGTTTTTATTGCGCGTCTATTTGCGTCGTCAACACGGAGCCCCCCCTGCGCCATCCAACATGTCCAACTGGCAGGTAAACCTGTCAAAAATAACCCACCTTGGCATCTATATTTTAATGGCCTCGCTCTTTATCACCGGCCTTATCACCGCGATGCAGGCCACGGATCCTCTGCCGGCCTTCGGTATTTACGATTTTACACTGGGCAACAGGGATGAAACCTTGTTTCAATTTGTTCGCCAATTCCATGAGGCCGCCACCCAGCTGATGATTGCGCTTATCGCACTGCATGTGATGGCTGCGATCTATCATCAGGTAGTTCTCCGCGATCAGGTGATGTCTCGAATGTGGCGGAGCAAAGTGCATAAAAACGCTCAGCTCGACCCCCAGTAATAAACCCAAGACTCAGCCGACTCTCATCCGCTAAGGAAACAACTATGACCTATTGGCTATTATTCGCAGCGATTTGTTTTTTTGTGCTCTGGTTTTTATGGGAAAAAAAACACCGTCAAACCCGCGCTATGCAAGGCGGTATCCACAAAGATATCAGCCTGCCCCATGAGCAGGAATTTGAGCTCTATCACAACGCCCTCTCCCTCTGTTCAAAAAAGGTGCGTGTGTGTCTGGATGAACTGGGCATTGGCTACAAGAGCCATCACATTCACCTGATTGAGACAGGTCACTACGAAACATTGAGCCGCGACTTTCTCAAGGTAAACCCCGCCGCGATCCTGCCGGTGTTGATCCACAATGGCCACCCAGTGTACGAGTCCCACGACATACTCACCTACGCGGCGAGCCATTCACAGACACCCCACCTGCTGGTGCCTAAAGAGCAGCAAGACCAAGATGAGATGCAGTACTGGGTGGATAAGGCCTCGGTCATAGGCGAGGACGCCATGGAAGGCATCAAGATCAGCGCCGGTTACTGCGTGGCCATGCTGAGCCTGCCGCTGTTTGCCGCTGGTATGACGTATATTCCGCTGCGCTATCCACTGGTGGGGCTACTGTTTCATCGATTAAAAATTCGCGCCCTGTTATTTTCCCTACTTAAAATATCCGGCCTCAAGGGTTTTGTAAAAATAACCCCTTTGCTAAAAATGATGGCTGCGGGTAGAGAACATATGCATCAACACCTGGCCGAACTCGAACAGCAACTGAACACAAAGAGCCCCTGGATCATGGGCGAGCAATTTACCCTGGCCGATGTCAGTTGGATGACGATCTTCGAGCGACTGAGAGAAGCCGACTGGCTGGACTACTATTTAAGAGACAATCAGTACCCAAAGCTAGAACAATACTGGCAGAGACTACAGGCGCGGGACAGCTACCAGAGCGCCATCCTGGACCATGGCCACCACTCTATTGACAACTCTCTAAGGCTGATCAAGGACACCAAGGCGGCGCACCCGAATATTAAAGAGACATTAGAGCAGTGCTTTGCAAGGAAGGTATATACTCGCGGTTCGTGATTCTCTCTTATGACCTACTCCAACACAAAAGATTGGAGTTTCATTTCAACGTTTATATGAAACAGTTTCTTTAAGGCGATACCGAAGATAAATCGGTGCAGCAGAAAAACAATCAAAGTGATCGGAAGACATTCACAAAACCGTTGTTAAACGATCTTAACAAGTAGCTCAGCTACTTGTCTGTGATTTTCCCTGGCAGGGATTATTTGGAATATAATCACGATCGCTACAGGCCAAAGCTATGGGCAAATAGGTCAACGTTTAAAGAATCGATAGAAAATCGGAAGAGGTGTCGAAGTCACTCGCACAAGTGACGGGGTTTATTTCACCCCTCATCATAACGAAGGTAAATACGATTGAATAATTCTTCTAAATCTCCCCTGGCGCTGCAACTCTTTTACTCGCTCGCACAGGCGATCTCGTTGCTCCGCTGAAGCCCAGCGCTTCGCGATCGCCAAGTGTAGTTTAACATTATCAAGTATCAGCCCCCTATGAATACGTCGTTTAATGTGCAGTCGGTCTGCAAGGGCTTTCGCGTGTCGCACATTCAGTAACACCACATCCAATCGACCCGCAGCCAGAGACTTCATCAGTGCCTCAACTGAATTAAAAGTATGCAGTACAGGAAAGTTACTCACGGCTTTCTCACGCAATTCAGGTGCTGGGTTCAACATCCCAATTCGGTACTCGGCCAAATCCTCAACCTCTCGAGCATCTACCTGAGCACCCTCTAACCACAGTGCATCCACCGACAAATCCAATAAAGGCGCCTCACAAACCTGAATGAACTCTGGATAATCAGCAACACTCAGGCCGCCATAGGTAAACACTATAGTTACGTCGGCGTTATTATTCTGAACCTCAAAAATAAACGCGCATCCGGTACCAGACGTCCACTCACCTGAATATTGAGCGGTTGAAACAACAAACGAATCACCTCCGGTTGAATCCCCTTAATCTCACCTTGCTGTTCAAAAGAAAATGGCCAAATTTTATCGCTCTCTACATAGCGAACAGAGTTAGGGATTTCCGCAGTCGAGAACTGAGATGTGATCGCCGATACAGATAAGGCCAGATTCACTATTAACCGACAGATGGTTTTCATCATTAACTCGTTCAGTAAATGGCAGGGTTTTAGTACAATCGATAAAGTGACTGCAGCAACTAAACGGAAAGTGTGGAAAACATCACATGGCAACATTTAATAGCAGTCCCTTGGATATTACACCACGATTATCTAATAAATATCGACTAGGGGGAAACCTCACCAAACTCCCCAAAGAAATCCAATTCAGAATAGCGTGAGATAATATCGGCTAACCGCCCCTCACGTTTCATCGCTTGCAACACCTGGTCCGCCTTCTGGACCAAGGACTCGGCGTTTTCACCCAGAGCAGGACGCGACCAAACCAAATAAAATCGATCGATGCTCAGCGTATACACCGCCTGCAGATCATCCTCAATGCCCAAGCGTTTAGACATTTCAAACCAGGTCGGTTCTGATGTTACCGCAACATCGATGCGCCCACTGACCAGACTCTTTAGCATCATGCTGTCATTGCCATAGGCCGTTGACTCGGATCCCGATGATATCTTGTCGGTAATATCAGGCAATAACCGGATATGCCCCAGGCGTAATCGCTTCAACTGCTCGAGTGTTTCTATCGTTAATTGTCGAGATTTTAAGGCAACAGCCACAACCCGATAGCTGAATAAAGGTTCTTTACCAAGCAACAATTCCGGCGGGTAATGGCTTTCTTCCTCCGATACCAGCATCACCGAAAGGTGGGCACGGCCACTCAAAAGCTCCGCGTATATGCGCCGGAACGGCACAATATTAATGCTAATCTGGTGGCCCATTCGGCTCACCAGCTCATCAAAAATATCATGCACAATACCCTTAGGGGCAGATTGCTCATGGTAAAACCAGGGCGGTAGCGTATCACCGACAGAAACTAAGGCTTCGGCGTGAGTCGCTTGGGGCGTAGCAGCCGCCATCACCCAGAGCAGCGCCAGGACCGTTCCTCGAATAGTCCGAAAGAGACACCCATAGCTTAAAGGCATAAGAGAACCAGAGAAACTATTCAATCATCACCTCCGCCGTCACAACATCTCTAATAGAAAGTGTATGGGGTAGCTCGGAGAGCTTTAAGCAGATGACCTGCTGGAACCCGTATCGCCCTGCCCGTCATAAACCATTCACAGCGCCCTCAATAACTTTAGCAGAGCGTCTAGGGCGTCATCGACTGTATCCATTATTAACCGCCATAGTAGGTCAAAATTTTGGGGTGTCGGCTTAGCTGTTCCAGCTGTTGCGCCAACAGCGGTGCCTTGCTGCCGATCAGGTTCGCGGGGATGTGTTCAATACTGCCCGAACTCAGTGAACGAAGAAAAACAAACACCTTCAAATCCGCTACCGTAAGCCGATTATCGGCAAAGTATTCACCACCGCGCTGCTCAAGGTAGGATTGCAAACGCGTTAGATACACGGGTATTAGGCCATTAACTAAAGACTCTCTGGCCTTTTTCTTTTCTTCATCACCGGCGATAAAAAAGGTCGTCACTATCTTGCTGAGAATATCTTCAACGGCGTCCATGACTTCATCGCACAGTGCCGCCTGCCATGGGTCGCTCGGGTAGAGTTGAGTGAGCCTGCCAACCAGTCGATTGATCGTGTTGGATTGTGAAATAACCCCACCCTCGGCCTCCAGTACGGGAACTGCACCAAAGGGCATCTCAGTCTTAAGCGCTGGCCAATCCGCCATGGCAATGCGCTGATCTTCGAATGGGAGTTCGGCCACTGCCATGGCTAGTCGGGCAACCTCTCCACGTCCGTTGCTGTGATTAAAGTAGGTTAATTTAATTTGAGTCATGGTATTTGTTCCGGTTTTTCCGCTGATGTGGGTAACTGCAATTTATGGACTTTATTGCTTCGCTCTGGTCGGAAGCAATCAACCACACGCAGTAATATTTTGTATACCCAGTGTTAACGCGAAGCTATACGCAGCTGGCGTATAAGCTTTGTTATATTCACCGGGTGAAATTGAATCAGTCGTTGGCTGCTAGAGTTCTCCTCCGTCACGCTGCGTCACTACAACGCTTTACAGACGTTCAACTCATTACGTAACGGCTCAGATGTCCTCTGCTTCTATTAATACGGACAAATGAGAGCTTCCCACTTAACAACTGAATCAAATTCAGTTATGATTAATCTACCAATAAAATCTGAATCAGTCAATCGGAGTGAGTCGATGCTTGCCATGGTCATCAACCGTTACGGCGCCGCAGAGGATGTACTGCAAGCCAAGGAAATCGCCAAACCCACCATCAAAGCCGATGAAGTGCTGGTGCGACTTAAGGCCAGCAGTATCAATCCCATCGAGTACAAGATGCGCACGGGTTACGGTCGCAAGATGTTCACCAAGAAACGTGGATTCGAATTCCCACTGGTACTCGGCAATGACGTGTGCGGCGTGGTTGAAGCGGTCGGTAACAAGGTCATCGAGTTTCGACCAGGCGATGCCGTGTTCAGCGCGCCAGAAGTCGATGGCCAGGGCAGTTATGCACAGTACCGAGCCATTAAAGCCCGCTACTGCGTGGAAAAACCCAGCAACCTCTCTTACCAAGAAGCCGCCAGCATTCCCTATGCCGCGCTGACGGCCTGGGCTGCCCTGGTGGGCAAGGCCAAGTTAGGACCAGACAACAGCTCTGGCAAACGAGTACTGGTGCACGGCGCCTCAGGTGGCATCGGCTCCTTTGCCATTCAGTTATTAAAAGCCTGGGGAGCAGAGGTAACGGCTACCTGCAGCACCGAGAAGGTTGAAAGGGTCAGGCAGTTGGGCGCCGACCAGGTGATCGATTACAAGACCCAGGATTTTAGCCAGCGGCTAGAGAACTTCGACCTGGTGCTGGATACCGTCGGCGGTGATAACGAAGAAAAATCCCTGCAGGTATTGAAAAAAGGCGCCTTGGTCCAGAAAGGAGTCACTGCCCAGAAAGGCGCCGCCGCTCAGTATGTCACTCTGGTGGTGCCGGTACTGGGCGCAATCGACAAGCATGGTTTTTTGCGCGGTGGCTTTTATGCCATCAGGGAGTTATTACGCAAGAAAAAAGCCTGTAAAAAACAAAACATTCAATACCACTGGGGGCTGTTCAAGTCCGATCGCGATGCCTTGATTGCTGTGAAACACTTAATCGAGCAAGGGAATATCAAACCCCAGCTAGACCGTAGTTTTCCCCTGGAGCAGATTGCTCTGGCGCATGACTACGCCGAATCAGGCAAGGCCTTTGGCAAGGTCGGCATCGATATTTCTTGAGCCGACCGCTACGCCCTATCCTATCTCTGCACTATTTCCGGCCCCTGTGGCCGGTTTTTTTATGTATAAAAAACTACGCCTGTAATTGTGGGAGCGAGAAGCGAGAAGCGAGAAGCGAGAAGCGAGAAGCGAGAAGCGAGAAGCGAGAAGCGAGAAGTTTATGCCGTGATGCTATTTTTACAAGACGGGTTAACCAGCGTTTAATGGATAAGCGCCCAGTGAACAGATCAAAGACCGCGACATGGGTGCGATTAAACACCCGTCGTCACGGAAGACTGTCTAAGCATCATTGTATTCATAAGCTACGGTAAACAGATCGAGCACCGACTTAATGCCCTGCTTGTCACTGGCTTTGTCGATAGAGGCCAGCACACCGAGCTTATCGTCACTGCCGACACTGACACAGGCACTGTGTCCCGCCGCACTGATCGCGGTTCCCAGTACTCGTTCAATGGACTGGTTGCGCAGTGCGGGTTTAAAGATTTTACCCACCGCGGTCAGCGGCATTGCCTCAATGATTTCCAAATACACTGGAATGGCCGCACGTTCAGGAATTTCCTTTCGAACGTATTCAAGCAGATCCTCAACACTGGCCGCTGAGTCTTTATTTACGGTGACATAAGCGCAGGGCAGTTCACCAGCGTAAGCATCGGGTTGGCCGATAGCCGCCACCAGTTCTACCGCAGGGTGGCTCGATAAAACATCCTCAATCACCTTGGGGTCAATGTTGTGTCCGCCTCGGATAATTAAATCCTTTGTTCGGCCGGTCAACCAGAAGTAACCGTCTTTATCCTGACGGGCCAGATCACCTGTCACCAACCAATCATCAATGAATGCGCCTAGATTATTTTCTGCGTTCTTATAGCCGCTAAAAACATTGGGGCCTTTCACCACAATCACACCCTGCTGCTCCACCTCACAGTCACGCAAGTAGCCGCCATCATCATCCAAGACAACACATTTCATCGCCTGATAAGGAAAACGTAGGCCAATGGAACCCACTCTTCTCTCGCCGTGTTCAGGATTTAAAGCGCTGGTACAGGTGGCCTCTGTCATCCCATAACCTTCAAGCACAGTTATACCCGTCAGCTCGGTAAACTGTCGTAAGATTTCTGGGGCGATAGGTGCAGCGCCGCAGGCAACATACTGCATGGAATCAATCAGAGATTTATTTTCCGGCACTGTTTTTAATAACGCACTGACAATGGTCGGCACAGTGCTGAAAAATGTAGCCTGATATTTAGAAATAAGCTGCCACAGGTTATCGACTATGCCCGGAGTTCTGAAACCCGCGGGGCTTAGCAGAACCGCCTGGCCACCACGGGCAAACACATTGAGTCCGGTGACAAATACCGCATTCACATGAAATAAGGGCAACCCGCAAATAGCCACTGCATTTTCATCGTAGTTGTATTGATCGGCGATGACCGATGCAACAAACACTTGATTTCTATGGCTTAGCTGCGCAATTTTTGGTGTTCCGGTTGTGCCGCCCGTGTGAAAGTAGGTGGCAATATCATCGGCTTGTATATCGCGCTGAAAAATCCATGAATCAGCCGGCTGCCGCTGCAACTGAGTGTCATAATCAAAAATAGGCACGCCGCCGGGTGTCTGAGTAGCGGCGTCTTTATCGGCCCCGAAAAGATTCACCTGAAAAATAACTTTCAAGCTGGGCACCTGGTCGACAATGCCGATGGTTTTTTCCCATATATCGATGCCGGGGATTGGACCAAAAACTACCAGTGCCTCAGTGCCCGATTCAATCATTATGTCGCGCAGAGCAGCGGGCTCCAGCATGGAATTAATCGGACCGGCAATACCCAGAGCTGCCCCGCCCCACAAGCTGTAATGGTTTTGTGGCAGGTTGGGTAAAATAATCGAGGTAACACCACCTACGCTGACACCCGCGTTGCAGAGGGCGTTGGCTGTCTGATTAATTTTTTCCAACAGCTCGCGGTAGCTCACCTCTAGGGGCTGTTCATCAACACTGGCGGTAAGCTGAAACTTCAGTGCCGGACGATCGGAAAATCGAGCGGCACTGTGGCTAATTAGCTCGTAGGTGGATTGCCCGTTGCAGCGATCCTGCCACGGTGTTTTTTCAAAAGCTTCAATATCTTCTAGGTTGCGCATGTCCAATCCCTCTTTGCTTATTTTTCTACGTCTAAACTTACACGCCTTTTATTTTTGCGCCTCCCCTTTACGCGCCTTTCATAATGCCACTGACCAATTTATGGATGAACGATTGCGGTGCAAAACGCTTGAGTAAAGTGATGGCCTTAGCTTTATCCATGGGAACACGCAGCGGTTTTTTATCGCTGGTGATGACACTGTAAATTTTTTCCGACACCATCTCCGGTGTTAATTTACTCGCGGCACTGTCTGCAGCCATGCGTTTTACCATTCTATGGGTAAGCGAATCTTGCGGAACATTGCTGACGATATCCAGGTGTCCACCGGTTGCAGGGCGATCCATTTTCATTGCCACAGGCTGCATGATCACCACATCAATATTGTGCGGTTTCATCTCGTGGTAGAGCGATTCGCTGATAGCCTCTAACGCGAACTTTGCGGAGGTGTATGCACTCATAAGGGGAACCGCGATGAGTCCGCCGATGGAGCTCATGCTGACAATGGTGCCGTTACCCTGCTTTTTCATAACTGGGATCACCTGTTTGATAACCCGCATCACACCAAAGATATTAGCGCCATAAAGCGCCTCTACTTCCTCAACTGTCTGCTCCTCAACCGAGCCGATGATCATCTGGTTAACGCAGTTGATCAACACATCGATACGCCCCTCGCGAGCCATAAGATCGTTAATGCAGTTTTCTACAGACTGCTGATTGGTGGCCTCCAGTTGCAGCATTGGAAAGGCATAATCTTGTTCTCGACCTGCCGGATTGCGCATGGTGCCGTAAACCGTCAAACCCTTCTCAGCCAGAAGACCACCCATTACCTTACCCAAGCCGCCCGAGGCGCCTGTAATTAAAACAACCATGTGTATTTCCTCGCTTTATACGTCAGCACAAGCCCAGCCTGTTAGAGATAACCAGTAAGTCTGGGCAATAATTCATAACTGAATCAAATATCAACTAAAAGAAGTGTTATGTCAAGCACCCAAGCCCTTGCACGATCAGCAGACATGCGCTGGCCTCCATTAAAAATCGTGTAGCCGTCACGCTCCGCCATCGCTATCGGCAAAATATAGGTAATAGCATTTTAATGCCTTGTGGCGCGTATGTTCGCGCCAGCCCAGCTGCCTAGCGGTCCCAGCTCCTCCTCTACTTCACTGTGCCCCGCCTGAACGGCTACCTCTTCGGGTATCACAAGGTTGATATTGAAATAATCCAAACCACTCTATTGATTACTGATTCAAAGGTGAATATGATTACAATTAAGAATGTGAGGTTCGTCAGATACGTGTGCATTCGCAATATCATGAGTAGAGAAACTCGTAGTACCGGTCTGGTGAAGCACTCACGCCGTGCGATTGCCCTGCAGCCGACGCTACCGCGAAATCAGTACAGCCCTAACTTGTTGTTGGCCGTTTGCGCCACCCTTTGGAGATAGAACTTATGAATCAACACCAAACAAGCGTCGTGATTGTCGGTGCCGGACCCGCAGGCTTGACCCTGGCTCACCTGTTGGCGAGCTACAACATAGACGCCATTGTTCTTGAAAAATTGCCCAACACGGTGGAAGAACCACGGGCCATTGGCATCGACAGTGAAACCCTGCGAACTCTTCAGGCTGCCGACCTGGTCGCCGACGTCGCCGACGATATCTACTTTGATGTGCAGGTAACCGAGTATGTCAACGCCGACGGCAAGCTGTTGTTTGAATTTAATACCGAAGGCGCCCAGCCCTATGGTTTCCCTATTTTCAACACCTTCGACCAGCCTGGGTTCGATCGCACACTGGCCAACGCCATGCCAAGGCGCAAGAGCGTTAAACTGTGGTTTGGCCATGAACTCACACGCTTTGAACAAAGCGACGCCGGGGTAACCGTCTACGCCAAGAACGCCGATGGCGAGGATCTGACCATTGAGGCCCAATACCTGGTGGGCTGCGATGGCGGCCGCTCACATGTCCGTGCAGAACTGGGTATTGAAATGACCGGGGATTCCAATGAGTTCCCTTGGCTGGTCATCGATACCATAGACCCGGGATTCGAGGATGGTTTTGAAAGCCGTTTTTTCTGTGACCCAAGTCGCCCGGGCATGACCATCAAAAAACACAACCAGCAGCGCCGCTGGGAGTGGATGTTGATGCCCGGAGAAACCCCCTCCGACCTGCTCGAAGACGAGATGATCAACAGCCTGATTGCCCCCTACACCGACCCATCTCAGGTCGAGGTGTTCCGCAAGCGGGTTTACAACTTCAGTGCCATTGTTGCCGAATGCTGGCAGCAAGGCCGGGTATTCATTGCCGGTGACGCCGCCCACATGACCCCCCCCTTTGCTGGTCAGGGGCTCAACAGCGGCATGCGTGATGTGCGCAACCTGTCGTGGAAGCTGGCGATGGTCATCAAGGGTCAATCCAGCGCCTGTATTTTGGAAACCTATGAGGAGGAGCGCTTACAACATTCCAAGGAGCTGATTCAGTTCGCCCTCGACCTCGGCAACCAGATTCAGCCTATTGACCCTGAGAAAGCAGCCGAGCGCGATGGCTTTTTCTTCGAACTGCAAAAGGATAAGCAGGCCGTCGATGATTTCTCTGCCGGTATGGCCAACTCCATTCTCGCTCGAGCGCTGGACAAGGGCATCGTCATCTCCCCGCAAGACAGTTCGATTAACGGCCAATTCATCTACCAACCCAAAGTCACCCTGGCGGACGGCACACTTGAGCCACTGGATAACCTGCTGGGCAAAGGCTTCAGCATTTTGGGTTACAACTGTGACCCTGCAACTGAATTAGACAGTGCTGTGCTGGCGCAATGGCAGGCTCTGGGGGCAAACACCGTCGCCATCCGCGACAACAACAGCGTCAACCTTGATAAAAACAGCGCTGAGTGGCCGCGCGATACCACTGACGCCCTGGCCCATCATTTCCAAAATGGCGAACACACCATGGTACTGGTGCGCCCAGATAAATTCTGTCTCGCGGCATTTAATACCGGCAATGCTGCCACCATCTTGGCACAGGCCCAGCAACTGCTGCATTTAAAATAAAGCACACAGTTCCGATCAACGGCTAAAAATATTCGATACATTCTGACCTTTATTGACGAGACATTGACCATGAAATTAATCAGTTATACATACAACAATCAAGCCTGTTACGGCGCACTGCAGGGCGACAAAATTATCGATCTACAGCAGCGCTTGGGGCATTGCTACCCAGATTTAAAAGCCCTGCTTGGCGACGGCGGCCTGGATGAAGCCCGCGAAATAATTTCCTCCGGCGAAGCGGACTACCGCCTCGATCAGGTGCAACTGCTGCCCGTGATACCCAACCCAGGCACCATCTGGTGTGCGGGCATGAACACTCACTCCCACTACGAGGAGGCCAAGGACCACATGCACCTCACGGAAAAACCCAAAAAGCCCGTGTTGTTCCTGCGCAGCCCCGCCACGCTGATTGCTTCGGGGGAAGACCTTGAGAAACCCACGCTGGAACCGGCATTTGATTACGAAGGTGAAATTGCCCTGATCATTGGCAAGCGTGCCCGCAATGTCAGTATCGAAGACGCACTGGACTATGTCGCTGGGTATACGCCGTTTAACGATGCCTCCGCACGTCTCTATCAAATTAATTCCAACCAGATTACCGCGGGTAAAAACGCCTACCGCAGCGGTGGTTTCGGTCCCGCTCTGGTCACGCCCGACGAGGTGAATCTGGATACTATGCAGCTGATCTGCCGTGTTAACGGCGCGGTGATGCAAGAGATGCCACTGGACGATCTTATTTTCAGTTTTGCTGAATTGATCAGTTATATCTCCGAGTTCACCTGGCTCGAGCCAGGCGATGTGATTGTCACAGGTGCGGCCGAAGGTGTGGGTGCCTTGCGCCAGCCACCGGTATTGCTGAAAGCGGGCGACAGCATAGAGGTGGAAGTCAGTGGGGTTGGCACCCTCATCAATGGCGTTGCCGATCAGCCAGAAGTGATTGGCTAACGGCCCGGATGACCCCACGGCAAGTACGTGGGGTCATCAACCTTGAGCCAGAAAAAAGAGAGATAAATGTGAGATAGAAAACCTCACGACGGAGAATAAGCATGTCGAAAGTTGAACAACCCTTCTACTACCCAGGTCGGGAAAGTTACACCGAGGAAGAACAAAAAAAACTCGGCAGCATTCGGATTGAGCGACCGGAGCCACTGATCAAGGTGGATCAACTCAGCTACATTCTGTTTGAGCGCCCGGATCTGGATTTGCAAGAATCCTTTATGCAAGACTTCGGTTTGCTCACCCATGAAAAAACTGAAAACAGCCTGTTTATGCGCGGGCGCAACAGCGAGCCTTACTGCTTTGTCGCCCTCAAGGGCGAAACACCCAGGTACCTCGGCTGTGGTTTCAGCGTTAAGACCCGCCAAGAGTTGGAAGCCCTCGCCGCACACGGCGACAAGGCCAGTGCCATAGAGGAACTCGATTGGCCCGGCGGTGGTGAGCGAGTGCGCCTGACTGACCCCAACGGGTTTATCATTGACGTCATTCACGGTCGCACCCAGGTTGAACCCATGGCCTTTCGCCGTGAACAACTTACCGTCAATACCCCCGACAAAAAAAGCCGCGTCAATCGTGGCCAGCGCGCCGAATACCGAGCCACCCATGTGGTGCGCTTAGGGCACGCCGTGCACATGGTGCTGGACTTCGATGTGTCCATGCAGTGGTACATGAAACACTTAGGCATTATTGCCTCCGACGTACAGTGTTTGGCCGACGGCACACCGTGCATGTCCTTTACACGGCTGGATCGCGGCGACCAGCCAGCGGACCATCACACCCTGGCGGTATCTGGCGGTCCACTGCCGCTGCTGCTACACGTGGCCTTTGAAACCACCGACATAGATGAGATAGGTCAAGGTTCACAGTTTCTCAAGAGTAAGGGCTGGCATCACCAGTGGGGCATTGGCCGACATATCCTCGGAAGCCAGATTTTTGATTACTGGCACGACCCCTACGGCACAGAAATGGAACACTACGCCGACGGCGATGTGTTTACCTCTGAACACCCGACCGGCTACGGTTTTTTCGATCAGGGGAGCTTGTGGCAATGGGGAGACGACTACCCAGCGATTGCACAACCGCAATTGCCAGAAGAGCTATTGCAGCCGAAAGAGCGCGGCGACTTTTTAACCAAGTGGTCTGCGCAACTGGGTCGACAGGCCAGACCCTGGATAGATACGACTGAATAGACACCAGCGAAAAGAAATACCCGCTATCAGCCGGCAGCAAGCGGCTGATAGCGACTCGGTCTATTCAATAAAAACTAACGCCTTAATTTCTTATAACTTTACTAAGGCACCTCTGAATAACCAAGCCCTCCTTCATTCCTTATCATTCCCTCAGCCATTAACGGCCGCCTCAAAACTTGAAAATTTGTATTATACTTTTTGTTAAACCGTCTTAGGCTGCACGCTTATCAACTGCAGAAAAAGGGGATAGCGTTGAAAAAAAATAGCAGACTGCTGCCTTGCCTTTTCATGATTTATAGCCTGTCTGCACAGACAGACGAATTAACAGCAAACGAGTTATTCCTACTGCCTTTAGAAGCACTATCAAACATTAAAATAACATCCTCCACCCTACACGAAGAAACCTTGCACTCCGCTCCCTCCTCGGTCACGGTCATTAAGCGGGAAGAAATAAAACGCCTGGGACTGAACCGGCTCACCGAGCTGATGAACTACATCCCAGGCTTCCAAACTTACAAGGTGGACACCAGCGCCCTGAGCTACAGCCTTTCCAGTCGAGGCCACCGCCTCTCGCCAACGGGGCGAGAGGTGCTTATCCTGATCGATGGACACAGGGTCAATGACGACTGGAGTGGTGGCACTACTTTTTTCAACCCCTATATCTCACTCGATAATGTCGAGCAGGTTGAATTTATACGCGGCCCAGGATCCGCTATTTATGGCTCCAACGCCTTTCTCGGCGTCGTCAATATCAAGACCAAAGGCAGCAATCAACTCACGCTCAGCGCAGGCAGCACCAATGCCTATCGAGCGAGCCTGCAGGCACAGGTTGAGAGCGAGCAGCTCGAGTTTTCTCTTTTTGTAAAAGATGACGCCGACGACGGTGATAAACTCATTGCCTTTGATCCCAGCGCCGCCGATTTCACCAACACCCGCGACCAGTCGGATAACCAGGAGCTTTACGCCTCTCTAAGCAGTGACAATTTCAAGGTAAATACCCGCTTGAGCAGACGGGAAATGCCGGGCTATTACAATGGCGGATTTCTCTCGGATCAAGTGAACGAAAGATTAACCGAAACACAACTGCTCAATGCTTCCTACCAACATGCCATCGACAACAAGCTGAGCTTAAATGGCACGTTGCATTTTTCCCGGCACACCAATGACAGCACACTGGCCCAAGCGCCCAATCTGCGCTTGGACCTGCAGACAGAGGAGCGAGAATATGGCATCAAGTTGCTGGCTAAATATGACAACAAGGCTGGTACACGCGGGTTGACCGGTCTTGAATATCGATTGGCTGATGTCGTTAAAGCGGATGCTCAGATACGCGGCGCCCTATCGCAGGACTTCCTTCTCAGTAAAGAAGACAGCCGCACCATTGGCGCGCTGTTTGGCCAATATCAATCGGCCATTGATGAGCGCACCCACTATGTCATTGGCGGGCGTTGGGATGACTTTTCCGATACGGATTCCCACTTTAGCCCGAGGCTCGGTCTCATACATTCTTTAAACCGTAACAACACACTAAAGTTACTCTACGGCGAAGCTTTCCGCGCCCCGACTCGGGTAGAGTCTGATCTTGTTTTTGCCCCTGGCGTGCAGGGCAACCCCAATATCAACCCAGAGATATCAAAAACCTTTGAACTGGTCTGGGTTCATACCAGTGACAAGAGGCTTTTGTCGACCACATTGTTTGATACAAAAATCGATGACACAATTATCCCAAGCAACGATTCGTCTCCCATATACATCAACAGTAACAGCAACTCGATTGCCGGCCTTGAACTGGAACTGCAACAAGAATTTTTATCACACTGGAACCTGCGCATCGCAGCCACCCACAATTTTGATGAATTTTCAAAAACCAACCACGAGTCGGACACACTGCTGACCGCCAGCATCAGTTATATCACTCAACACTGGAGCAGTAATATTTCCGCTAATTATCAAAGTCAAAAAGTAGACGACAGCGTCTCCGAGTTTAAGCAGCACGGAAGCCACACATTGTACGACATGAACATCGTTTATCTGGCTATTGCTCAGGTTGATCTGTCGCTAAAAATTCAAAACCTGTTCAACAAGCAATACCATACGCCATCGACGCGTAATACAAACACGGTGG
>Ga0209826_1000261_pt1 | contig 38290 bp, 34 predicted proteins | sample GOMGulsemesocosm_5_FD_184637 | JGI IMG/M metagenome (GOLD analysis project Ga0209826, IMG submission 184637) | Methane-oxidizing microbial communities from mesocosms in the Gulf of Mexico - GOM15C Gulf of Mexico (SPAdes) (version 2) | ecosystem: Environmental > Aquatic > Marine > Cold seeps...
CCAAAAGCATCGTACTCACTCTCATTTCTATTAGGAAACGCACAAATACCGCCTTTAGTCCGAATCGTAGGCATGCGATCTTTACGTCCTGTTAGAATCTTATGAGGATAAGCCTGATGGCCCACATCCCAAACCAACTGATCTTCAGGGGTATTAAACACATAATGCAAAGCCACGGTGAGTTCAACTGTGCCTAAACCTGCTGAAAAATGACCGCCTGATAGGCTGACTGTGTGGGTTAAATAACGACGAACTTCATCTGACAATGACTCCAATTGATTTTTTGAAAGTTTGCGCACATCAGTTGGTGTACTGATTGTGTCTAATAATGGATATTTGTCAGAGCTACTCATGTAGATTTATTCCTTGTTTTTATAGGGGATGCAAAATAACGGGGTATTGACGTTATTAATGGTCGCGCTGAATAATATAAAGAGATAAATCTCTTAATAAGTCTGCTTCTGGACCAAAACCACTTAGACTTTTGACTGCTTGCTCATGTAATTCCTGAGCTTTTTCTTTAGCACCATTTAGGCCTAGTAGGGCAGGGTATGTAGGTTTGTCGTTATCTTGATCTTTACCTTGAGTTTTACCTAAAGTGGCTGTGTCACTTTCTTCATCAAGAATATCGTCTTTCACTTGGAATGAAAGACCAATGCATTTTGCATAATGATCTAGTTTTTTAGCGACGGTTAAGTCAAGGTTTGGTTTGGCTAAAGCTGCCATATTTACGCTGGCTCGGATTAATGCGCCAGTTTTATGGATATGCATATTTTCAAGTTCAGGCAATGTCAGTTTTGTACCAACAGACTCTAAATCAATAGCTTGCCCACCCACCATACCTTGTGAACCACTCGCTTTAGTCAAGGTAGTGATCATTTTTAAACGACTTTCTGCACTTACTTTAATAGATGGGTCATTAGCCAATACTTCAAAAGCTAAAGCCTGTAATGCATCACCCGTCAAAATAGCTGTAGCTTCATCATAAGCAATATGAGAGGTTGGTTTACCCCGTCTTAGATCATCATCATCCATGGCTGGAAGATCATCATGGATTAAAGAATACACATGGATTAACTCTACAGCACAAGCAGGACCATCCAATATATCTTCTGATAAACCTAATGCTTTTCCTGTTGCATAAGCTAACATTGGGCGCATACGCTTGCCACCATCTAAGGTGCTATAACGCATGGCATCATGTAACTTTTTGGGTAATACATTTTCTGACGGTAAGCGTGCATCTAGGGCGCGTTCAACTCGGCTTTGGGTAGATACAAGATATTCTTTTAAGGCATTACTCATCGTTAAAGGGCTCCAAGGTTTGTTTACCGTTTTTTTCTAATAAAATTTGTATTTTTTGCTCAGCATCCTGTAATGCTTTTTGACAGGTGCCTGTTAATTTAACGCCACGTTCAAATGATTTTAAAGATTCTTCCAGGGATAAATCACCTTGTTCCATTTGTTCAACAAGTTGCTCTAACTCTTCAAGAGAGTCTTCAAATAAAGTTGCTTTTTTTCTAGGCATAATAATTTAGCTGTAGGCATCATTTATCATTCATTTAGAATTTCCTAACTTGAAGATGAATGATTACATGGTACGATAATAAATTTTCTCTATTATATCTTAATTATCAGCACGTATGAGTAGCGAATATAACGCAGCAGCAATTGAAGTTTTAAGTGGATTGGATCCTGTCAAGAAACGTCCAGGGATGTACACAGATACCACAAGGCCAAACCATTTGGTTCAAGAAGTGGTTGATAACAGTGTGGATGAAGCTATGGCGGGGCATGCTGATAGTATTGATGTGGTGTTATTTAAGGATGGCTCGGTTTCAGTTAAAGATAATGGCCGAGGCATGCCAGTAGATATACATCCTGAACAAGGCATTCCAGGTATTGAGGTTATTTTGACTCAATTACATGCAGGGGGGAAATTCTCCAATAAAAACTATCAATTTTCGGGAGGTTTGCATGGGGTAGGGGTTTCTGTAGTGAATGCTTTAACGACTAAACTAGAGGTTGAAGTTAAGCGGAATGGAACTGTATACAGTATGGGATTTGCTGATGGTGATAAGCAAACTGATTTAACAGAAATTGGCACCGTAGGTAAAGCCAATACAGGAACCAGTATCACTTTTTGGCCTGATGCTAAATATTTTGATTCTAATAAAATTTCCGTTATTAAACTTAAGCATGTTTTACGTGCCAAAGCTGTGTTATGCCCAGGCTTAAAACTATCTTTAAAATCTGAGCAAACGGATGAAGAATGGGAATGGTGTTATCAAAACGGTCTAAAAGAATATTTATTGGATCGTGTAGGTGATGTGGAAATTTGCCCAGAAATCCCATTTATGGCTGAATCTTCGGCAACGACTGAAGCGGTAGAGTGGGGAATCGTTTGGGCTGTTGATAGTTTACCAGAAGTGATAGCTGAAAGTTATGTCAATCTGGTTCCTACCGCTCAAGGCGGAACTCATGTTAATGGCTTAAGGGCTGGGTTAACAGAAGCCATGCGTGAGTTTTGTGAGTTTAGAAACTTATTACCACGTGGAGTTAAAATTGCACCTGAAGATGTTTGGGAGCACTGTCATTTTGTATTGTCAGTTAAATTAGAAGATCCACAATTTTCAGGTCAAACCAAAGAGCGTTTAAGCTCAAGAGAATGTGTCCCTTTTGTCTCAGGTATTGCCAAAGATAGTTTTAGTTTATGGCTTAATCAACACCCTCAAGAAGGTGAGAAAGTTGCTGAGATTATTTTAACCAGTGCTCAGAAACGACTTAAATCCAGTAAAAAAGTTGTTAGAAAAAAACTAACCTCTGGCCCAGCTTTACCTGGGAAACTGGCAGATTGCTCAGCCCAAGATCTTTCAAGAACAGAATTGTTTTTAGTGGAAGGGGACTCTGCGGGGGGGTCGGCCAAGCAAGCAAGAGATAGAGAATTTCAAGCGATTATGCCGCTACGAGGTAAGATTCTTAATACATGGGAAGTAGATTCATCGCAAGTTATGGCCTCTCAGGAAGTACATGATATTGCTGTTGCTTTGGGGATAGACCCTGATTCAGATGATTTAACAAATTTAAGGTATGGAAAAATTTGTGTCTTAGCCGATGCCGACTCAGATGGTAACCATATTGCTACATTAATTTGTGCATTATTTTATAAACACTTTACGGCACTTGTTGAAGCGGGTCATGTTTTTATTGCTATGCCTCCGTTGTATCGGGTTGATGTGGGGAAAACTGTATTTTATGCTTTGGATGAATCAGAGCGACAAGGCGTGATGGCTAGAATTGAAGCTGAAAAATTAAGAGGTAAAATTAATGTTCAGCGATTTAAAGGATTGGGTGAAATGAACCCTGGTCAACTAAGAGAAACTACCATGAACCCTGATACTAGACGTTTAGTGCAACTAACGGTTGAAGAAGGAGATGATACGTCTGAACAATTAGACTTATTGTTAGCAAAAAAACGTTCACAGGATAGGAAACAGTGGTTGGAAACTAAAGGAAATTTAGCGGAAGTGTAATACAAACTACTATATTTCACGCGGTCATGACCGCGTGAAATATAGTAGTTTGTATTAATTATTTTGAAAATTTAATAGGCAAGCTGGCGTCACAAAACCTTAATGATTAAACATGTGTATATTTACGGATATTTTAAAACTTAGTCCTAAAGTATATTGTTTTGTTAAAAAGAGCCCACTTTAGTCAATACTTATAAAAAAACATACAATGAAAAAAACATCTTATTTAATTGTTTTTATGGCTTTTTCTATTCTGGTAAGTGGTTGTACTAGATCATATTCAAAGCAACAAAACAACAAACTTCAAAGCTCAAAAGTTCAGTCCCAAAAAAAACCAGAAGCTAAGTTTGATAGTAAACCCAGAGTACCCAGTAAAACATTTCAGCCAACAATGGTGAAGGTGCATAACCAGTCGGATAAAACGCAAGAAAAACTTAATGAGGATCTATTTAAACAGGTAGGTCGTGGCTATAATGAAAACCAGAAAAACTATAAGAACGCTGAAAATCTGATTGCTGAAGGTGCTTTTATTAGTGAAAGCGCGTTATTTAATTCTATTCTGTATAAATATTCTAAAGATTATAAGTCCATGGAGGTTTTATATCTCAATGGAGGGTTCGATAATAAGGTTTTTCAAAAATTAAGTTGCGATAAGCTTAAAAAAGCAATTCAGGTAGATCATTACTCAACAGAACATTCTCTTAAAAATGCCGTTGAGGCAAGTGAACAAACAGCCTTATTTTTATCAGATAAAGTTGACTTTAATAAATGCCCAAAACTATTGTCAAGTGTTATTGCAACGTATAATGCATTCGAGGTTTCATTAAATACTTCTAAACTTCTTATTTCTTTAGGGGCTGATCCCCAAAACCCAATAGATGCCGCTGTAAAAAAAATAATAGATAATCAGCATGCTAAGGATTATGAGAATGAATTACGATATGGAGCGGTTGAACTGCTTGTAAACTCAGGTGCTAAACTTACATCAAAGCACCTCAATATCTTGGTTTCAGCGTATATTGGGTATGATCGATATTACTACCCTAAAAATGGGCAACCTTTGAAATGGGAGCGTTTTAAAAACCACTTCTTGAAAAGTGTTAAATTCTTTCTTTCAAAAGGGGTGCAAGCTGATGAAAAAACCACAACATTATTAAAAGAATATAAGAATAATATGCCTTATCAGCATAGATACTCCGAAGTGAGTGCTGTATTTTTAGCGTATAAATTTAATCCAGAAAAAAAGGCTAAAGAACTTGCTCTAACACGGCAACTAAATAAAGCAATTGATGCCAGCAATAAACGAGGCACGATAGATGAAAGGGCAATAAAATTTTATCTAAATAAAGGCGCTCTAGGTGATGAAAAGACCCTTAAAAAAGCCATTTCTTTAAGAAAGAAAGAGCTTTCAATAAAGCTAATTGAACAAAAAATTAAATTTAATACAAAACAAATTTCATTCCTGGCCGTTAAAAGTAATTATCCAGAATTAATCGAATATTTTGTTAATAACAATACTTTAGTTGGAAAAGGAAATGAAAAGTTGTTAGCTGCAGCTGCTAAAAAAGAGTTTAGGGGTGCAGTAAAGGTATTGTTTTATTCTGGTGCTGATGTAAAGCAAGCAATGAACTTAGTGCTTAATGAAAAATATAGTGAAGGCGCACAAAAAATTGTGGCTGAAGAAGGGGGAGAGGAAGGCATTCTTCTGCTTAAAAAATATGATAAAAAACAGGCTGAACAAAAACGCTTGGCAGAAAAACAACAACGTCTAGATGAAATTAAAAATGAAAAATCTAGAAAAGAAAGAGTAAAACTTGCAGCTAAAAGAGAAGAAGCGGAAAGGCAGGCCTACCAAAGGAAAAAAAGGAGAGGAGATCAAGTTTGCTTTAGAGCAGGTCATTTATTTGGAAGTGATACCATTGAAGGATATGTGGAGAATGTAAGTGGAGAAAGAATACAGATCAGAATCCATGATACAAACAGTTATCCAACAGATCATTTTAGGAAAGGTGAATTGATTTGGGCTGAGTATTACCAGTGGAAAACTTGTTCTTTCTGATAATTGGTTTGTATTTTTCTTGTTGATGAACAAATTTCGCAACATATTTTCATTGAAAACAGTTAATTTAGTGATTAAAAAATGTATCAATTGTCAAAGTATAAAGCGAATAAAATAAATGATTGTATTTATACTTAGGGATTTTTTAAATAAAAAAGGAAATATAAAATGTACACAAAAAAAATTATTAGCGTAGTAACAAGTTCTTTATTGTTTGGTTTGGTAGGGTGCGCTTCAATGGCTGTAAAAGATAGTGATATTGAGCGTCGGACTTCATTTACATTGGGGCTTGAGAAAAACCAATTTACAATTAGTGATCGAGAAGATAATGGAGTTCAGACTGATTATGTTGTAAAAACAAACGCTGGAGAAACTTATCGTTGTTACGTTACTGGCGTTGTTTCTATTACTGGGAGCACTGTATCAGATGCTATTTGTTCAAAGGGTGGACGTAAGGTTAGTGCTAGTAAAGCGGCTGGAGGAAGTGATTGTAATGCTCTTCTAGAAGCTGCGGGAAAGTGTTAAGTATTTTTTAGCTGAAATCCTCTACAATGGCGTTAGAGGTTATAAAAAAGGAACTGAAAAACCTTCTACGTAATGATAAAACATAATGATAATCATTTGCATTTGATGTAAAGGATGTTTATAATTTGCCATATTCTTTCAGGCGATATTATTTGAAAAATAGTATCTAAAATGGGAAGTTGGTGCGTGATAAAATTTCACAATGCCGACACTGCCCCCGCAACGGTAGATAAGTAAAGAAAAATCAGAAGCCACTGTATTTTTATGGGAAGGCGGTTTTTTAGATTTAATTTCTGTTAAATCACTTATAAGTCCGGATACCTGCCTGAAAGTCTTTCGTTGCAGCTGTGTGTTTTGCAAGTGATATCTTTGTTAATTTGGAGTTATCTGCACTTTTCATTTCTGCTTGTTATTTCTAAATGCACGGGCGGTGCAGAGGATTTCATGCTTAACTTTTTTACACTTATATTACTACTGCTTTATGCAGTCACGCCTGTCTATGCTCACCTTCATGGCGATGAAGAAACAGATAAACCTTTCAATTTTAAATCTCCAGACGATATAGAAACTTCACCTGCCATTGAGCATGGGGAAGAATACTATGGGTGTGGTGGATATTTAAGGATCGGGTTTATTCAGACTGAACAAAAGTCAGCATCAGCTGTGGGTGGGGAGCTGGGCTGTGGTTACCAGTTAAATTCTCATATCAAAGCCCATGTGGGTTTATTCACATCCATAGATTCTGGTTTTAATAGCGATAATGATGAGAATATCCACGACGATTTTTTTAATCAAAAAAAAGATAGCTATTTAATTGTGGGGGAGGCTGTTTTAACATTGTCTTATGGTCAGTTTGAAGCACATTTAGGTCGTCAAAATTTTGATTCACCACATTTGGATGGTGATGATTTACGAATGATTTCAAATTTATTTGAAGCGTATTTAATTGATTATCATTCTTCTGATGACCTTTATATAGGGGCAGGTTTTGTTCGTGAAGCCTCTGGGTGGGAAAATGGAGCCAATGCGTCACAATTCGTTTCAATAGGTGAAGCTTTGGGAGGGGACTCTCATGGTGCTTGGCTAAGTTGGGTCAGTTACCAGAAACAAAATACGGCAACAGATGCATGGTTTTATATTGTGCCTGAGCATATTGCTATTTTTTACGCTGAGCATATTTATACTCAGAAGGTAACGGATAGTTTTTCATACAGTGTTGGCCTCCAGTATGATTGGGGCACAGATGTTGGACAAGCAAGTCTGGGTCAAGTCGATTCAAATACGGTCGGTGTGATGGCGGCAATGACATGGACTGATTTTACCTTAACGGTGGCTTATAATAAGAACTTTGGTGATACGGGTGCTGTTGCAAGTGTGGGTGGCGGGCCGTTTTTTACTTCATTAGAAGACCAGACCTTAGACGCCATTAGTGGAACTGATACCGAAAGTGTCGTATTAAGCCTTGAATATCACCTAGATAATTATTTTAGTCTTGGGACTGCCGTAGGGCAATTTAATGCGGCTAATAAAAACGACTATAACAAAGAAGAACTCAATGTCTTTATTAATATTAATTGGCCTCAAAATTTAACAACCGAGTTTATGTATGCCTTAACGAATGATAAAAATTCAGAACCTGATATACATCAAATTCGGGCTATTTTAACTTATAGATATTAAATTCATTATGTATTTTAGAAATCTTGTTTTATCTGCTTTTACTATTGCTATAGTAGTAGGAGTATTTTTTAGTGCTTATCAAGCCATTTTTATTACTCCAATTATTGTAGACTCAGAAGTCTATGAAGTTATTGAGCCTTCAGTTAGTCATCAGATTGAAGCATGGGGACCAGAGGATGGAATAGAAAGGCACTCATGGAGCTTTGCAACCAATATTCTACTGTGCTTTGCTTACGCATTACTTTTAATGTCTGCAATGTCACTTAAAACTTCGGTTAATGCAATACAAGGTTTATTTTGGGGAGGGGCTGTATATTTATCACTGTTTGTTGCACCTGCACTAGGGTTGCCACCAGAAATACCAGGAATGGAAGCTGCTTATCTTGAAGGGCGACAAAGTTGGTGGATTTACACTGTTGTTATCACAGCAATTTCATTATGGTTAATTGCTTTTCAGCCCTATTGGCATAAAGGTATTGGCGTTATTCTCCTTATAACACCGCATTTAATAGGTGCCCCACAACCAGAAATACATGGATTTGTTAATACTAATCAAAATGCAATAGTAGCACTCACTGATTTATGGCATGCATTTATAGTTCAAACAAGCATAGCGAATGCTTTATTATGGCTAATGATCGGTGGTTTATCTGGATTTTGTGTGACTAAGTATATTTATTCTATTGATAATGTTGACCAGGAGTCAGCAGAATAAGAAACGTCTTGAATAATTTTGTAGAGCGGACTGATATCCGCTCTACAATGAATAAGAATTACAAAAAGCATTTAAGGGCACCTCTATTAATTTATCTCACTAGGTATCTCAATAACAAAGTTGGCGCCTTCTGAATCATTGTAAGCATACAACTTACCCTGCATATTATTTTCTACAATCATTTTAGACATATATAGACCAATGCCGGTTCCTTTTCCTTCTTCTTTAGTGGTGAAATAAGGGTCATATATCTTATTGATGATATCAGCAGATATACCTCCCGCATTATCGTGAATTGTAATATTTATGCCATTGGGTCCATTATGTGCATTGATAGCAATAATAGGGGGCGTTGTATTTCGTTCAAGCAGGGTATCTTTTGCATTATTGAGTAAATTGAGAATAACTTGTGAAAACTCACCTTGAAATCCTTTAATATTTAATTCATTTTCACAATTGACTGTGATTTCAATATTATGGTTTTTAAATTGAGCGTCGACCAAACTAATAGTTGTATTTACTAAACTATTAATATTAAAAACTTCAGCATATTTGTTTGGTTTGAAGAAATTACGAAAATCATCAATAGTTGTAGACATTTTTTTAATCAAACGGTCTGATTTTTCCATGCTTTGATTCATGGTTTGCTCATCCAGTTTACCTAAATGATAATTGATATTTTGATTTTGTAGCACTAGGTTTAGTGCATTTAATGGCTGTCTCCATTGGTGGGCAATGGCTCCAATCATTTCACCCATTGCAGCAAGGCGAGATTGGTGGATAAGTAACTGTTCTTGTTCTTGATGTTGGATGACTTGTTCTTTTACTTTTTTATCCAGATTTTTATTTAAACTATTTAAGTCAAGTGTACGTTTTTTAACTTCTTGTTCTAATAGTTGATTGTAATTCTCTAACTTCTTCTTAGAATGTTGAAGTGATTCAACCATTTGGTTAAAACTAGTTGATAATGCACCAATTTCATCGTGGCGATTTATGTTTGATCTTACATTGAGGTCGCCATTTGCAACTTGAGTCGCAAGATTACTAATTTTTGATATAGGACGAGTGACCCAGCGAGCAAAAAAGAAACCAATAAAGAGGATTAAGAGTATTGCAATAGCAGCAATGTAAATTAAATTAATATACATTCCTTTAATATGAGTATTATATTCATGAGTAGAAAATTCAACATGTAACCAACCCCATTTTATACCTGAAAATTCAATAGGGTAAACAAAATGATAACCTTGTGATTCTGAACCTTCATGTTTAATTTGATATTCTATTTTGTTAGTTTGTAATTGAGTTAAATTTATTAAAGGAGAGTTCAGTACTTTCCAGCCTGATTGATCAACCCATATCGTATTACCTCTTATTGGGGCGACAGCAACAAAGTGGATGCTAGGGTTTTTTTTCAGTACCTCTACATTATGCTCAACAATAAAGCCAAAATCATTGGTGATAACAGCATCAGAACTTGCCTGAATAATAGAGCGAGATACCGTAACACCTTGGGCATACATAATTTTTTGCAAGGCTTCTTTTTGCATAGGAATAATCATGTAAGCAAAAAAAAGCATGATAATTAATACTAAACAGGCAAAAAGGATAAAAACCCTTAAAAAAATTCGACTTCTAATTTTTATGGCCATGAAAGACTCACTTGTGAAATAAAGGTTGGTAATTTTTAAAAGTATTACCAATACATAGATAAATTATCATTAATAATTATAGTCAGATAGATTTGTAACTATTCATTTTGTTTTTTAATTTGATAAAAGGTTGCAATGAATCAACAGGGCAGGCTGTTATTGTTGCCATATTAAAGTTAATTAATATTTCCTGTGACCTTATGTGATTATTCAATTCGAGGGCACGACTTATCAGTTTTTTTCTTATAGGATCTGAAAACAGGTGATGAAAAAAACAATAATTCGGTGATTTAATAGGGAATCGATTAAGGGTTTTAATTTTATCTTTAATTTGTGGGTTTAGCTCAACCATTAAGTTAAAGGTTTCAAGAAAGGTGACACCCACATCTGCTTTATCAAAAAACAACTGATGAATGATTTGATTTTGTTTAGGGAAAAAAATATTAGAGCTAAAGACTTGGCTATAGGGTTTATGAAAGATAGGCATAAGTAAAGAGTTAAGAAAAACTTTTGCTAATTCATCATTTTTAGGGAGTACTAAACGCTTATTTTTTACATGTTTGATAGATTCAATATTACTAGATTTTCGAGTTAAAATCACTATATCATAGGGCTCTCCCGTTGCACTGGTACCAGAAAAACCATCACGTAAAGTTTTTAAATCAAAGTTATTTACAATTAATAATGGAGGGGCAATGATAAGATCCAGTTCCCTATTATTAAAGGCTGTTTTCATGTCTTCTATATGGTCAAAAAGCCTAACATTAGTCTGTTGAATATCTATTGCAAATTTAAATTCTTTTATCCATATATCAACAGCAATGTTAAAATCTGTACGGCTCACCACTGCGTTAATTGAAGGGTAGTAAAAACCTATATTAAAGATATCTAGATGGGGTTTTTCTTCTGCAATAACTGTATAGCTAAAAGGTAGCCAAATGAGAAAAATAAATATATTTTTAATCATTTATTAACTTGTACTACTAAAGCTTGGTATTTATTGTAAAAAATATCAAAAGGTTCTAAATAGTGTACATAACAAATCTCTACAATAGAGGTATGGAATAGCTGTAATATGAGTTTAGCTTTAGCTTGTTCATTAAACAGGGGGATTTTTATTTGTAGCTTTTCTTTATAGGGATAATCCGTATGAAAATATCCGAAGTTTCGTCCTCTTATAGGGAATTTTTGTATAACCTTTATCTTTTCGGAAAGTTGGGGATTGAGTTCCAAAATAACATCTAAAGCATTTTTGTAAACGATGGCAACATCTGCTTTGTCAAAAAAAAGATCTAAAACCATGCGTTGGCTTTTATTAGAGTTTTTGACTTGAGAGAACACTTGCTTAATGGGGCGGTGGTATTGCTTGAGTATTTCAGTTTCTATGAACATCTTTGCCAATAAATCATTACTGGGTAACAATAATCGTTTACCTAAAAAACCATCAAAGGGGATATTGTTCTCTTGTCTAACAATAATAGACAAATGATCTAAGTGATCAGCAGACTGCATCCCTAGAAAACCATCAGACAAAATATTTCTGTCAAATTTTGTTGCTATTAACAAGGGAGGAGCAATAATGAGATCTATCTTTTTATCCACAAAGTCTTGATGCATTTGATCAATATCTTTATAGAGTACTGAATACACATTATCCATACCATAAGAGCCCGTTAACTCTCTGATCCAGTAGTTTAGAGAAACCTGAATGTCGGTTGGGTTAGTAATGATACTTAATGAGGGATAATAGTAGCCCATGGCTAAGCGAGCACCGACAGGTATAATCTGTTCAGCCTGTGTAGGCGTTACAAATAGACATAATGCCAATAGTAATAATTTTAATTGTTGATACATAGGCTTAGGATATTCATGATTTATACGATCTAAGTTAAAATGAGTGTTACTTAGCTTGTAATTTCAATGTAAATACTCCTTGTTATTACTAAATTGTTGGTATCTTTTGAGTAGTGCTTTGATACTATCTAGGTCATTAGCATCAGAACGTACTAAGCTATCAGCTCGAAATAATTCCAATAATTGCTGACCTTCAGGAATTGTTTTTAGATTTTCTATTTCAGTTAATACCTGTTCTCTTAATGTAGCCTCTACTGAGGGGTGAAAAAAACCTAATGACCTTGGTAAGTTCGGGAGTTTGGCAATAATTTGAGTATTATTTTTGATCTGAGGGTTTAACTCACTTGCTAATTCATAGAAACCTTCATAGACTAAAATAACATCAGTTTCCTGAAAAAATAAATTTAAAATAAGTTGGTTAGATTTAGGAATAAATTCAATTTTTTTAAATACCTGTTTAGCGGGTAAATCAAATGCTTCCAGCGCTAAAGTATTCACAAATATTTCTGAGATAGGATCATTAATAAGCAATGATAAATGTTTATTTTTAACTGAAGAGAAATTGTTTATATTAGCTTTCTTATGGCTAATAACCAATAAGTTATCAGCTGTTATGCCTGACCATTTAGTTTTGTACCCAGCGGTTAATTTTGTTAAATCAAACCCTTGTATAATGGATAACGGTTTAGCTACAATAAAATTAATAATGCCTTTGTCAAAATCATCACGCATCTTATTAATATTAGTATAAATAGTGGTATGTGATGAAAAACTGACTTGCTTACCTAGCTGACTAGCCCAAAATTGCATAGCGACTTTTAGATCGGGTTGTAAAATATAAGGTGTTGAGCTAAAGAAAACTCCAGACCTTATCATTGCTTGGGGGTGCTGGCTCTCAGAGGCCAAATTAATTGAAACAAAGCAGCTAGACAAAAGACTTATTATTATAAAAAACATCCGAAACTTAGGCATACATATCCAATTACTGCTTTTCCGTCATAAGGTTTTGATACCTTTTGATTAATTGCTGAGTTGAATGTAGATCAGCAATACTGGAACGAATAGCTTTATCCGCATGAAAAATTTCTAGTAACTGTTGGCCTTTAGCATAATGATGTAGTTTTTCTACTTCTGATAAAACGATATTCATAAGAACTGGGTCAACATCTTTATGAAAATAACCTAAAGCACGAGGAATATTAGTTAAGCTAGAGATAATCTGAGTATCTTTTTTTATCTGAGGGTTTAATTCAATAGCCAGTTTATAAAACTTCTCGTAGACGAAGATGACATCCGTTTTTCTAAAAAACAAATTAAAAATAAGTTGATTGGATTTTTTTGAACCTGAAACCTTGTTAAATACTTGATTGGATTTTTTACCAAAATGCTCTAGAGCCAGCATATCCACATACATTTGAGCAATAGGATCATTAATTAATAGTGATAAATGTTTATTGTTTAGCTCTGAAAATTGAAGTAACTTAGACTGCTTATGGGTGAGCACTAATAAGGTGTCTTCTGCAGACCCATCCCATATTACTTTGTAACCATCGGCTAAGAGTAATGGGTCAAAATTTTTAACAATGGGTAGGGGGGAAGCGAGTATAAAATTTATTTTATGCTGTAAAAAGTCTTGGTGCATCTTTTCAATGCTGGTATAAAAATGATTTGAAGTTGAAAGGTTAGCCTTTTTGGCTATTTCAGTAATCCAAAAAAGCATAGCGACTTCAATATCTGCTCTGTCAACATCTGAAAATGCTTTAAGGTAAAAACCACTTCTAACTTTAGCTTGTTGATAATTAGGGTCTGCTGCACTGATATTTTTTGCAAAGCATATAAAAAGAACAAAGATAAAGAATTTGTACATCACAATTGCTATTACTCCGTTAGCTTTAGATTAATATGGCTCTATACAAACCACAGGTTTATAAAACAATCAGTCAATTATCAGGCTATGCGTTTGTATTACATTTCCCTTTTAAATAAAATGTGGGGTTACATTGGAAGTGGGACTTTAGTCCCACCTAGAGCATAATCATGCGGGACTAAAGTTCCCACTTCCAAATGCTTATAACTCACTAAAATGGGAAGTGTAATAGCCTTGATGAAACAAAGTGGAATCAAGGTTTCCTTGATATTTCCCTTGATTTCGTTTCACTACATCAAGGCTACATTGTTTAATTCTCTTTAACCTGCGTTCTTTAGAGCAAAATCAGGCTAAAGCCAGCCCCCCAATAGAAGATAAGTCTTTAAAATATATTTATCAATAAATTAGAGCTATTCTCCTCAATTTCTTATTAGTGCAACTTATTAAAATTTATTAAGCGCTTATACTCTTGCTTTAGTTTAATAGTATTATCTAAATCTGCTAAAGACGACCGTTTTAGTTGTTCAGCAAAAAATATATTTAATAACTGTTGCCCAGAAGGAGAGTGATGAATATCGACTAAATTACTTAATACTTGTTCTCTAAAGTCAGGGTCAACATTGGTATTGAAATAACCAATGCCTCGTACCATGCTGGGTAGTTTATGGATTATTTGAGTTTTTTTTCTGATTTGAGGGTTTAATTCAATCGCTAATTCGTAGGCTCTCCGGTAAACCAAAATAACATCAGTTTGCTTAAAAAATAATTGATAAATAAGCTGGGGGGATTTATATAAATGATTAATACTTTTAAAGACTTGCTTGGCTTTACGGTTCAAGTGTTCTAAAGTTAAGGTGTTTATATAAAGCGCACAAACTTGATCGTGAAGCAGCATTGAAAGACGTTTGTTTTTAAAATCCTTGCTACTATTAATATGGCTATCTTTATGTGTTATAACCAGTAAATCTTCTGTATCAGATCCTTCAGCATAGACCTTATAACCATCTGTTAATTGTTGTAGATCAAAGTAATTAATAAAGACTAAGGGAGAAGACACGATAAAGTTGATCTCACCATTTTCAAAGCCTAAGAGCATTTCAGTTGTATCAGTATAGATGTGTATATTGGCGGGGATACCTGTTTCCTGGCTTAATTCAACCGTCCAATATTTTAAAGCAACTTCTAAATCAGTTCGCTCAACATCGGGGAATGTTTCCAGTAACATTCCTGTACGTAAAGAGAGTGTTGTAATACTCTCTTGGGCTTGAGAATTAATTTGAAAGAAAAGCAAAAATAAGGCTGTTATTAAGCTTAAGGGGTTAAATTTATAAGACCTCATTTTTTAATAAAGTAGAGATATTTTCTGTTAGTGAATTTTGAAGCTAAGCTGTTCAATATTATGTCCAATCAAATATTCTAATGTGGTTAAGCCCATTTCTAAAGCATAACGTGAACGTAAATAAGCACTTTTAGAAAAACTTTCTACTAATTGAGATTCAATCACATCTTTGGTTTCTACCATTTCTTGCTGATAGGCACGAACATGTAATTTACGATTATCACGAGCAAATCCAAAGGCAGCATGAGTATCTTTTATTTGTTTGCCTGAGCTTCTAATACGTAAGAACTGTAGTTTTACTTGTAAAGCCATGGCTTCATCTAACAAAACCTGTTGGCTTGTTAGTTTGCGTTGTTCTGCTTTTGCATGGCTCACTTTTCCTGCGGTTTCAAAACCACTAAACAAGTCCCAATTTAAGCCAACACCAATATTCCAGCCTTCTTTATTGTCATCATTGATTAAACCATCATCAAAATCATTCCATAATTTATGAGCACTGGCTTGAACGCCTATCATTGGATAATAGCCACTGCGTGCTTCCGTAATTCTATGATCAGCTATTTGTACGGCAAGGCGTAATTGTTGCAGTTCAGGGTTGAAGTTATTAGCGGCATCAACTAATTCTTGAAGTTCTGCTGTGATTGATTCAGGTTTTTCACTATCAGCTAATTGATAGCGAGCATCCCAAGCTTGTCCCATGGCATTGCCAAGCGCCTCATGTGCTAATTCACGCGCATAAATTGCTTCATTAAGCATTGAGCGAGTCAGGGCTGTTGTTGTTTTAGTGCGTAGATAATCTGTTTTTTTTACTTTTAATGAGCCGTTTTGATAAAGGCGTTCAGTTAGCTCTTCTAATACTTGAAAACGAACTAAAGTATCATCTGCTAGTTTTTCCATTTCAATAGCAAATTGAGCGGCATAATAATATTTTTTTACATCACGAACAATTTCTAGATTTGTTTTTCTGCGGCCGTATTCAGCAACTTGTATGCCTTTTCTTGCTTGATTAATGATTGCGGAGCGCTTAAACCCAGTAAACACTGGAAATGTCATATTAACAGAAGCCCTGGCGACATCTCTATCATATAGCTTTGTTTTTGTGTCGATAGGAATGATAGTACCTCCTAAAACGGGTATTGAGCTAGGTAATTGAAAACTACCTTTAAAAGAAAAGGTCCTATCTTCATCTGCTCTGTCCCCACTCAGCTGAGCCGACAGTCTTGGGTAATAAGCCGACATAGCTTGAGTATAAAGAGCTTCAGCCATTTCAACTTGAGCGTCAGATACTTTTAATGACTGGTGTTGTCTAAGAGCAATAGCGATACAATCATCCAGGCTATAAGTATTTACATTATCATATTTTGCTTGGGTCAAAGGGCTTAGAGATAAGGTAATTAGCAACAGTGTTTTTTTTATCATTATTTATCTGGATCTTGTAATGCATTACGAATGGTAATAATTTGCTCAATATTTTCTAAAAATAAATCAACCAGTTCAGGGTCAAATTGCAGTCCTTTTTTCTCTGTTATATGTTTAATAATTTTCTCATCATTCCAAGGTTGTTTATAACTCCGCTTGCTACTTAGGGCATCAAATACATCAACAAGGCCGACAATTCTTGCTTCAATAGCAATTTGTTCGCCCGAAAGCCCCAGTGGATAACCTTGGCCGTTATAATATTCATGGTGTTCATGAGCAATCGTGGCTGCCATTTTAATCAGTGGTCTATCCATTTTATTCAACATGGAATAACCAAGATCAGTATGAGTCTGCATTTGTAGGTATTCTTGTTTAGACAATTTTCCTGGTTTATGTAAAATTTCATCAGAGATGCCTACTTTTCCAATATCGTGCATAGGCGAGGCTATTTTAATCATTTGTGCATGTTCAGAGCTTAAACCATATTTTTCAGCTATAAATTCTGAAATTTTTGCCACCCTTTTAATATGCAGGCCTGTTTCTTCACTGCGATTTTCAACCACTTCGCCCATCACATAAATCAGTTCTTTTTGAGTTTCAATAATTTCATTATTGAGTTTGATAGAATCGCTTATATCCTGACTTAAACTCATCATAGATTGTAAACTGCCTGCTTCATCATGAATGCCAACAATGACGGTACTTAAAGTGCGTTCACAACCTGGTTTAACACCGAGGCGGATGACGCGTGAACTGAATCCTTGTTCTTGAACTGTACCCAAGACTCGTTGTTTAAAGTCATTACAATCAAGAACTAAATCACTAAAGGGCAGGCCAATAAGGTCTTCAGATTGACAATTTAAAGTGGCACTAAAGTTTTTATTACTACTGACTATTTTTCCATTTGTATCAAGCACACAGAGAGAGGTCCCAAGCTCTATAGCGCGTTCGTATTCAGTGAGATAATGTTGCTGTGAAGTAAGGTCTTGTTGTAGATTTAATGATAAACGCTCAAACTTTTTATAGGCTTCAGTCATATCCACCATTAATGCCACAAACTCTTCAATTTGATTGTTCTCATCAATAATGGCAACCACCGTCACATCCAGCATGTATTGCTCACCACATTTTCTGGTTTTCTTTAAAAAACCTTGCCATTTATGGCTTTTAAACAGACTACATTTTAAATCTTTTAAAATATTTTTCTGGTCATTACCAGGAATAGTGAATAAATAATGCTGGCCTAGCAGTTCCTCTTCGCTATAGCCTGATAAAGAGCAAAACTGGTGATTGACATAACTGATTTTCCCTTCTATATCAATTTTTGCAACAATAGCTTTTTCATCCACTAATAATTTGTATTGTTTTAACAGTTTACTGTTACGGTTAGCTTCGTCCTGCAAAGATATTTGTTGCTGTATTTCAACTAGTTTATCTAATAAGCGCTCAATACTTATAGGTTTGGTTATATAGTGTTTAATTCCCAGTTCTAAGGCTCTAAATAAGTACTCGACATCGTTATAAGCACTTAAAATAATAATTTCCTGATCAGGGTTGCTCTGTTTAATATCAGCAGACATGGAAAGGCCATTCATTTTTGGCATTTGAATGTCTGAAATGACAATGTCAGGTTTATGTTGTTTAAATAAAGCGAGTCCTTCTTGTCCATCAGTTGCAACATATAAATTGTGGAACCAATTTTTCAAGATTAATACTAATTCTTCTCTTGTTTCTAAGTCATCTTCAACATATAGAATATTGAGCTCAGATAATTCGGTGATTTTTCCTATATTTAGCATGATTACATTTGTTTTTTTTCTGAATTGTGCCAGTAAAAGGACTGTTTACCCTGATGTTTTGCTTTATACATCGCCTCATCAGCATATTGTAATAATTTTAGTGGATTGAGTGCGTCTGTTGGAAATAATGATATACCAATACTCACTGAAAGGTAGAGGGAGTCTTCAAGTTGGATACTGATTGATTGGATAATTCTTTCAGCCGTTGAACTAATTTGCTCTTCAGATGTTCCGTTTAGAATGATGGCAAATTCATCGCCCCCTAAACGAGCAACCGTGTCTACTTCTCGAATGCAGTGTTGTAGTTTTACCGCGACTTCTTGTAAAACTACATCACCTCGACCGTGGCCAAGCGTATCATTAATGGGTTTGAAGCCATCTAAATCGAGATACAGCAGAGCTACTTTATATTGATTACGCTTAGCTGTGGCAAAAGCATTGTTTAGCCGTAAAAAGAATTCATTTCGATTGGGTAACCCCGTTAAAGGATCATGATTTGCACGATGCTGTAGAGTTTGTTCCTTTTTCTTATACTTTGAAATGTCGGAGAGTATGGCGACAAAATGGGTAAAGGAGCTACTTGGATATTTGATAGCATTGATAGTCATTCTTGCAGGAAAAGGTTTTTTACTTTTTTTAACAAGAAATAGTTCACCTTTCCACTGGCCTTTATTGATCACTAAATTTAGCATTTCCTCAATCGGTAATTGATGGATAGAAGTATCAATTAAAAGACTAATAGATTGATGTTGTAACTCATCTCTGGAGTATTTAATTAAATTTTGCATTGCAGGGTTAATATTTTCAATCTTACCTTTCTCATCAAAGATAATCATTGCTTCACCTGTCACTTCAAATACAGTAGCCGCTAACTGTTCTTGTTCTTGAGCTGTTTTTTGAGAGCTAATATCGTTAAAAGTCCATACCATGCCATGATCTGGCTTATTGATATCGAGAAGTGTCCCTGTAATTAAAACCCAGAGTAATTTGCCATTTTTATGATGTATTTCAAGCTCATGTTCAATTCGTCCAAGTTGTAAGATAGAATTTAAGCAGTTGTGTTTGGAGCAAAATTTTTTGCTTGAAGATTGGCTTAGTAAATCACATAAAGAATAAATGTCTTCGGTGTAACCAAATTGAGAAAAAAACTGGGGATTCGTTTTCAACACTTTAAGATTAATATCTGTATAAGCAATAGCAACAGGTATTTGATGCAATATAGCTGAAAGCTTTGCTTTACTTAAGGGGAATTGCTGAATATCGATGTTTTTCAATGAAATAGCGATGACAAATGTAATTAGATGTTAATAACGTATTATTTTTAATAAGATTATAACAGGTTGAATATTATTTAATGGTTAAGGACAGCAAAGTTTTGGGGGCTTTAAGGGCTGAGGATTTAATAAGATGCGAATCTTAACGCCGATTTTTTGTTTCAGATTGGATTATCTCAAGAGACGCATAGTTATTCTATGCAACGGTTGAGATCATTCAAGCTGAGAGAAAAAGGTACTTTAAGTTTTGTAGGTTATTGAATCCTCAGTCCTAAGGAGGAGGGAAATGCATTTTAAGCTATTTATTGCCTCCAATTTTTATGAGAAAGCTGTACATTAATCCCATTGTAAAACGTCTGTTTTTTACAATAAATAAGAGCTTAGTTACGGATTATCTTGCGCGATTGTCAATAATATCATCAACAACAGAAGGATCAGCTAAGGTCGAAGTATCGCCAAGGTTATCAATTTCATTAGCGGCTACTTTACGTAAAATACGACGCATAATTTTACCTGAGCGTGTTTTGGGTAAGCCTGGTGCCCATTGAATAACATCTGGCGAGGCAATAGGACCTATTTCTTTACGAACCAGTTTAACGAGTTCTTTTTTAAGTTCTTCAGTTGGTTCAACGCCCCGATTTAAAGTTACATAAGCATAAATGCCTTGACCTTTTATATCATGAGGGAAGCCAACAACAGCGGCTTCTGCAACATGTTGATTTAGGACTAAAGCACTTTCAACTTCGGCTGTTCCCATTCTGTGGCCAGAAACATTGATGACATCATCTACACGGCCTGTTATCCAATAATAACCATCTTTATCACGACGCGCCCCATCACCTGCAAAATAATAACCAGGATAGGAAGCAAAATAGGTATCAATATACCGTTGATGATCGCCAAAAATAGTGCGGGCTTGTGATGGCCATGGGTAATCAAAAACAAGAATACCTTCTGCTTCGCCTTCTAACTCAACGCCTTCGTTATTAACAATTTTAGGGTTTACACCAAAAAATGGGAGTGTTGCAGAGCCAGGTTTTAAATCAGTTGCACCTGGGAGAGGAGTAATAAGAATTGACCCTGTTTCAGTTTGCCACCAAGTGTCTACAATCGGGCAGTTAGCATTACCAACAATATTGTAATACCATTCCCATGCTTCTGGGTTTATTGGCTCACCAACACTACCTAAAACACGTAGACTGCTACGATTAGTTCGAGTGACATAGTCATTACCTTGAGCCATTAATGCTCGAATGGCGGTAGGAGCGGTATAAAAAATATTAACTTGATGTTTGTCGATGACTTGCCAAAAACGGTCTGCTTCTGGGTAAGTTGGAACACCTTCAAACATTAAAGTAGTCGCACCATTACATAAAGGGCCATAAATAATATAAGAATGCCCTGTTACCCAGCCAATATCAGCAGTACACCAATAAATATCGCCATCATGATAATCAAATACATACTTATGCGTCATGGCCGACATTAATAAATAGCCCCCGGTCGTATGCAATACGCCTTTGGGTTTACCTGTTGACCCCGAAGTATAAAGAATAAATAAAGGGTCTTCTGCATCCATTTCTTCAGCAGGACATTGATCCGAAGCTATCGCCATGGCTTCGTGATACCAGACATCACGATTTTCTACCCAATCGACAGGATTACCTGTATTTTTTATAACAATGACTTTTTGTAGATTAGGGCAATCTTGAGCGGCTTCATCAGCAGCCGTTTTTAGTGGAATTGTTTTCCCCCCTCTATTACCTTCATCTGCACAAATGAGGAAATGACAATCAGAATCTAAAATACGATCTTTTAATGCGCCTGCTGAAAAACCACCAAAAACGATAGAGTGAACGGCACCTATTCGAGTACAGGCAAGAATGACAGTAGCGGCTTCTGCAATCATGGGGAGGTAAATACAAACACGGTCACCTTTTTTGACACCCTGTGCTTTTAAAACATTGGCGAATTTACAGACTTGTTGATGTAATTCTCTATAACTAATTTTTTTATCATGATTAGGATTATCACCTTCCCATATTATGGCAGTCTGGTCGCCACGGGTGGATAGGTGTCGATCTAAACAATTGACACTGACATTAAGTTTTCCACCTTTAAACCAGCTGATTTCACCTTTTGGATAATTAAAGTTTAGCGTGCTATCCCAAGGTTTACTCCAGTCTAAAAATTGTGTGGCTTGTTCTGCCCAGAATTTTTCTGGATCACTAATAGACTGTTGGTAGAGTGCTTGATAGGCCTCAGCTGTAAAATGTGTCTTTGTGGCTATTTCCTTTTTGACGGGATACACTTTTTCTTCAGACATATTGTAACCTTAAGATAAATTAGATTACTGGTACCTTAATTAATCTGCTTATTAATTGCACGTATTTTTTTTAAAGGCTCTGTCTGCCAATGTTCAATACCCCAATTAATAATTTCTTTTATAGAGGCTGTTTTTAGTATTTTTGGTGGTTTTTGTCGTAAAAGTTCTAATAATAAAAATAGAGTGTTTTGCGGGGATTCGGATGAAACTGCCTGTGCGCATTTTTGTTTACTTAGCTTTTCACCGTATTGATCAATAATAACAGGGAAGTGACAATACAGGGGTGTTCTATAACCTAATGTTTTTTGTAGAAAAATTTGTTTGGGGGTCGAGTCTAAAAGGTCATAACCTCGAACAACATGGGTTATATTTTTCCGTTGATCATCAATAACAACAGCAAGTTGGTACGCGGTGATGTTGTCTTTTCTTTTAATGATAAAGTCACCGTGTTGCTTAACATAATCAGTGTCTTGATAACCTTGTAATTCATCATTAAAGGAAGTTGAAATTTGTTTTGATTTTACTCGCAAGGAATAAGGGAGATTTTGCTTTGGGTTATGAAGACATGTACCCGAGTAAACTGGAGAGGGGGCCGCTAATAATGTTTTTCGGCTACAGAAACAAGGATAAACTTTTTTTGTTTTAACGAGGTTATCTATAATGTTTTGATATTCGCTTAGATGCTGACTTTGGTAATCAACTTCACCATCCCATTCTAGCCCATGGTTATTTAATGTATTGAAGATGCTTTCATCTGCGCCTATTACTACACGAGGTGTATCAATATCATCTATACGCAATAACCATTGTCCTTGATGAACGCGCGCATGTAAAAAACTTGCTAATGCAGCATATAAAGAACCAAGGTGTAATGGGCCGGTAGGCGAGGGGGCGAACCGGCCAACATATTGGGTATTCAGAACTTAACCCATTTGTTTTTCTCGAATTTCATCAAGCGTTTTACAATCAATACATAAAACAGCAGTTGGGCGAGCCTCTAAACGACGAACACCAATATCAATACCGCAGGATTCACAAAAACCATATTCATCAGCTTCAATATTTTTAAGTGATTCATCAATTTTTTTAATTAATTTACGCTCTCTATCACGTGTCCTTAATTCCAAACTAAATTCAGATTCTTGTGTCGCTCTGTCATTAGGGTCAGGAAAATTAGCAGCATCATCTTGCATATGATGTACTGTACGGTCGACTTCATGCATCAACTCATTTTTCCAATTATTAAGAATATTTTTAAAATGCTCAGTTTGAGCATCATTCATAAATTCTTCACCTTCTTTTTCATTGTAAGGCTTAAAGCTGAACGGTGTACTTTCAGTTGACTCTGTCATCCACTAACTCCTAGGCAAGATCTTTAAAAAACTGCGCATTTTTATCAGAATGAGCATTTTTTAGCAAGAAATTTGTTAAAATATTTTTTATAGAAAATAATATGGATTGAGTATGAAGTCAACTGTGGCAAGACGTATGGATGGTTTTTCTCCTTTTTATGTGATGGAGTTATTACAACGTGCAAAAGAGTTAGAAGCGCAAGGTAAAGAAATTATTCATATGGAAATTGGAGAGCCTGATTTTCCAACACCTCCGTGCATTGTTGAAGCGGCAATGAAATATATTCAAACAGCAGAGGTAAAATATACCGCCGCAGCGGGGTTAACTGAATTGCGATCAGAAATTAGTCGTTTTTATCAGAAAAAATATCAGGTCAAAATTGATCCTCGACGGATATTTATAACGCCAGGTGCATCGGGTGCATTTTTATTAGCCCTTGGAGTTAGTTTGAATGCTGAGGAAGAGCTTTTAATGGCTGACCCTTGTTACCCCTGCAATCATAATTTTGTTCGCTTAATGGGTGGAAAAGCAAAGTTTATCAATGTTGATGGGCAAACGGATTATCAGTTATCAGCTCAATTGATACAGCAGAATTGGTCAGAGAAAACAAAAGGTGTGTTGATAGCTTCACCTTCTAACCCAACGGGGACAATAATTTCTGGTCAGGAGTTAGAACGATCAATTAAGCAAGTGAGTTCATTAGGAGGGCATTTTTTCTCAGATGAAATTTATCATGGTTTGGTTTATGGTAAAAAAGCACGTTCAGCTTTGGAGTTTAGTGAAGATGTTTTCGTTATAAATAGTTTTTCAAAATATTTTGGGATGACAGGGTGGCGAATTGGGTGGGTGGTAGTTCCTGAAAATTTTATAGATGCAGCAGAAAGGTTGGCTCAAACTATTTTTATTTCTACTGCCACACATTCTCAATACGCTGCTTTAGCCGCTTTTTCTGATAGAAATATTGCAGAATTAGAGGCTAGAAAAGCAGAGTTTGAACTACGAAGAGATTTTTTATATGAAAATTTATTACGCTTAGGTTTTGAAATAGCGGTTAAACCAGAGGGTGCTTTTTATATCTATGCAAATTGTTCTCGTTTTACTGAAGATAGCTTTCAGTTTGCTAAAGACTTGCTGGAGCAGCAGGGGTTGGCCGTTACTCCGGGTAAGGATTTTGGAAATAATCGGGAAAATTGTCATATTCGATTTGCATATACTGCCTCAATCGCTAAAATAACTACTGGTATTGAACGGTTAGAAAAATTTATATGTCAGTAATACAGATTTCTGCAAAGAATTTACAAGAAAAATTAGCAAATAATACTAAGGTGACTCTGCTGGATGTGCGTGAGTCTAATGAATTTCAATTTGCTCATATTAAGGGAAGTTTACATATTCCTTTGAGTTTAATTCCATTGAAAATAAATGAAATAGATACGACTAAGGATTGTGTCGTAATTTGTCACCATGGAATGCGTAGCCAGCAAGCCGCAAATTTTATGGTAAATTCGGGATTAAATAATATTTATAATTTAAGCGGTGGTATTGATGCGTGGTCGGTAGACTGCGATAGCACTGTTTCACGATATTAAGAAAAAATATGTTTTTAAAAGAGTTTTATTCAGGGCCTAATGAGAGTATTAGTATTACACCTGAACAAGGTTGTTCATTTGCGAAAGATATAGCAAATGACTTTAACCCCTTGCATGATATTGATTCAAAAAGATTTTGTGTGCCAGGTGATTTATTGTTTGCATTAGTGCTTCATAAATATGGCGTAAGCAAGAAAATGAATTTTACTTTTGCGGGTATGCTGGGCCATGGTGATGTCACATTAAATCTTCCCGAAACGGATGACGATCAATTTGATATTATTGGAAGCCACGGTAAAACCATTCTAAAAGTTGATAGAAGTGGCGAAATTAACCAGGCAGAATCGGTTGTTAATGCTTTAATTCGCAACTATGTAGCGTTTTCAGGGCATAACTTCCCTTATGTTTTAGTCCCCTTGATGGCTAAAGAAAATACTATGATCAATATTAAGCGGCCTTTTGTTATTTATGAAAGTATGACTTTGGAATTTGAACATATGGATTTTACTGATCCTCAAGTTGAAATGATGGATCCAGAACTACACGTTCATGGAAAACGAGCAGATGCTTTTTTTAAGTTTCAAATTAAATCAGGCGATGAAGTGGTTGGTAAGGGATTCAAGAAAATAGTTATCAGTGGTGTACGGGAATACGAAGAAAAGCCCATGCAGGACTTTGTTGATAATTATTTGGCTAGAAAAAATATTTATTTAGACTCTATGGCTTCTAAATAGCTTGTATTTTTAGCTTTGATTCTTGTTTCTAAATTAAGGTTTTGTTGCTTTTGTAGATTAGCGATAGCGTTATCCACCATTTCAAAGATCTGTCGGGTTATACGCTATAAGCTAACCTAGCCAATATTTCCCTTGTCTTAATGACAATTAGGAATTAAGTCTTTATCTATAAAAAAGCATTAATAATAAAATGACTAATAAGTTGGGGATCGTTAATATTTAAATGTGGGAGTGAGCCCGAAACAGAGAGGGTGCTATCTGTTGCAATTGCAATAACACTAGGATCATTAGGAAATATTAAGGGATAATTTAAACTTGGTCTGTGTAATTCAATTTTAGGAAAGTTTTCTGCTTTAAAGCCTTCAACTAGAATTAAATCAAGCTCCGATTGATCCAATATTTTTAGTTGGTCGCTAAGTTTCGGTTCTTGAATGGAATCAAATTCAGTGATCATGGCGCGTCTATGGCTTGATACAAGCATAACGGGCGACGCGCCAGCCTCCCTTAGTCGGTAACTATCTTTACCAGGCTTATCTATTTCAAAATTATGATGACTATGTTTTATTAAAGCAATGCGCAGTCCTGTTTGTTTTAATAACGGGATGAGCTTTGTTAACAAGGTTGTTTTACCTGTGCCACTGAAAGCGGCAAACCCTAAAATAGGGATTTCAGCATTTTTCATTTGGAGTGTTTTATTTACTAAAGTCGTGATAGCTTCTATTCTAAGGTATTATTTGGCGAATTTAAAAATCAATTAATAGGACAGGATCATTGATTAGGGTTTATTTGGTTTTAGCATTAATTATTTTGGCTTTTTGGGGGATGAATAAATTTCTAAAAGAACCACCAGAAGAGATAAGCAAAGTAGTAAAAAAAATAGGCTGGGGACTATTTTTTTTCGGCATGATTTTTTTTGCAGCAACAGGAAAGCTAAATGGAGTATTTGCACTGATAGGTATTTTTATTGCATTTATTATCAGAATGTTACCGACACTTTTACGTTATGTACCGCAGTTACATCGACTGTGGATGGCCTTTAATAGCAATAATAAAACATCTAATCAGTCATCAGCCTACTCAGGAAAAATGACTCGACAAGAAGCGTTAGAGGTCTTGGGGTTAAAATCATCTGCATCAGATCAAGACATTATCTTCGCACACAGAAAGTTAATGTTAAAAATGCATCCAGATAAAGGGGGTTCTGATTACCTCGCTGCAAAAATTAATCAAGCTAAAAAAATACTGCTACAAAAATAAATGATGAAGCAATTTGTTTTTATTCTTTTTTTGTTAGCAGGATGCTCTAGCAAGCAGAACTATGCACCTGTTAGATCATATCAGCGTGATTTAATCCCTGGTGAAAAATATTATGTTGTGCAAAAGGGGGACACTTTATACTCAATCGGTTTTAGATCAGATTTAGGTTATCAAAATTTATCTATCTGGAACAAAATACCAGCCCCCTATAAATTAAATATTGGACAAAGATTAAAGCTATTTAAAAACAATAAAACAGGCAGTAGTAGCCACAAAAAAATAAAGGAAAAGAGATATACGTCACAAAAAAAATCACATAAGTTCAAAAAAAAGAGAAATGGATCACAAAAAAATCTTGAAAATTCAACGGCTAATAAAAAGATGTTAAAGTTGTTCTGGCAGTGGCCGATTAAAAAGAAGATTTTAAAAACTTTTTCACAAACTGGAAATAAAGGAATAGATATTTCAGGGAAGCTGGGGCAGAAAGTGAGAACTGCTTCTGCTGGAAAAGTTGTTTATAGTGGCTCGGCTCTTAAAGGGTATGGAAACTTATTGATTATTAAACATAATGACTTGTATTTAAGTGCTTATGCTAACAATCGGAGGTTATTTGTTAAGGAAGGGCAATGGGTTAAAAAAGGACATATTATTGCTGAAGTGGGGCTTGTTGGGGGAAAGAAAGCTTCATTACATTTTGAGATTAGAAAAAACGGGAAACCGGTAAACCCTCTAAAATATTTACCAAAATAAATTTTAGCCAAATGACCTGGAGGTCGCAAATGACAGAAGAAATTGTTGAGATGGTATCACCTGATACTACTAATGGCGCATCTAAGATGCTGAATTTTGAGCTTAGTACTGATAATTTTGTAGAACAGCCAAAGCTAGCTAAAGTGGGAGTGGAAGATGCAAAGAATTCGACGACTACTGATGCTACTAGGGTTTATCTAAATGAACTAGGAAAGTCAAAATTACTGACAGCGGATGAAGAAAAAATTTATGGGAAACGTGTTTTAAGAGGGGATAAAGAAGCACGCAAAATCATGATTGAGAGTAACTTACGTTTAGTGGTTAAAATCTCTCGCCGTTATTTAAATAGAGGTCTCCCTTTACTAGATTTGATTGAAGAAGGTAATTTAGGGTTGATTAGGGCGGTAGAAAAATTTGACCCTGATAGAGGTTTTCGGTTTTCCACGTATGCAACGTGGTGGATTAGACAAACCATAGAAAGGGCTATTATGAATCAGACACGAACTATACGTTTGCCGATTCATATTATTAAAGAAATGAATAGTTATCTTAAAGCTCAACGTTTTTTAGCTCAAAAGCTTGATCACGACCCTCGTCCTGAAGATATTGCTGAATATATGGATAAGCCAGTCAAAACAGTGATTAAAATGCTAAAGTTGAATGAACGCGTTACATCAGTTGATGTGCCCGTTGGTAAAGATTACGAAAAACCTTTGCTTGATTCAATTTCTGATGAACAAGAGCAATCACAAACTGACCTGTTACAAAAAGAAAATATTAAAGATAATATTACGGGGTGGGTTCATCAATTGTCGGATAAGCAAAGAGAGGTTATTTGTAGACGTTATGGATTATGTGGACATGAAAATTCGACTTTAGAACAAGTGGCTCAAGAATTAGGTGTAACAAGAGAGCGTGTTAGACAAATTCAAATGGATGCTTTAAAAAGATTAAAAGAAATTTTAGAAGTAGGTGGTTATTCTTTCGAAGCAATATTTCAATAATATTTTTATACAAAATTGTTAGACCATAGCCAGCAATTAGCTGGCTTGTCTTTCAACAGAAGATCTTTTTAATAATTGTATTGTGATTAACGCAATGAATGCACCTAGAGTATCTGCAAGCCAATCAAACACATCAGCATCTCTATCAGGGACATAAGATTGGTGTATTTCATCAGATATTCCATATAAACTACAAAAAACTAAGCTCATCATAAACATTGATTTTTGATTCTGAGCGTAATCATTAAAAAACCGCCAAGCCAAAACTCCCATAATAAAATAAGCACCCAAGTGGTGTAACTTATCTTGATGTTCAAATAACATGGGGGCAGGAAGTGCTGATTGGGAAGAAAGCCAAAATATTAAACTGCAATATATTGTTAAAAAGGTTACATTAATTATTTTTAGCATGAGTTTTATTGAAAGTGGAAAATATTTTTACAGTGGCCGAGTTCTGTCTGCATCACCCAGAAATTGAACAAAAGATTGAAAAAACTCATACAGCAAGACAGTTAGCGAGAATAGGGCTGTTATCTTTTGATGAGCCGAAAGCAGCTGCTTTAATCAGTCAAACAAAATTCCCAAATGTGCCCGAGCTATTACCACCCAGAGATATGCCGAGGCGCGGATTAAATTCACCTGCAGGTAAAATCGCTTTTTTTCATGCCTTAGCCCATATTGAATTTGTAGCCATTTATTTAGCTTGGGATATTTTATATCGGTTTAGAGGATTGCCAAAGCAATTCTATATGGATTGGTTAAAAGTTGCTGATGAAGAAGCGCTGCATTTTACAATGTTAAGAAAACATTTATTAGAACTGGGGGCTGATTATGGTGATTTACCTGCCCACAGAGGATTGTGGGATCATGCCGAGGAAACTGCTGATGACGTGTTAGCGCGTTTGGCTGTTGTTCCTCGTTGTATGGAAGCAAGAGGACTGGATATTACACCGCAAATGATTGAAAAGTTTGATGTGAAAGGTGACGAAAAAAGCGTTAAATTATTAACGAAAATCCTTGAAGACGAAGTGGGACATGTTCAAATTGGTTCTCATTGGTTTAAAGTGTTTTGCCAAGAGAAAGGAATAAATCATGAAACAAAGTATAAAGAATTAGTTGGAAAATTTTATAATGGAAAACCAAAAGGCCCTTTTAACAGAGAATTGCGTATAATTGCAGGTTTTTCAAATGCTGAAATTGATTGGTTGGAAGAGCGCGCATGAATAAACAAATTTTAGAATATCCGCTTTTTGCTTTAGGGTTTAGAGCTTTTTTTGCTTTAGCAGGGCTCTTTGCACTGATTTTAATTGCTTTGTGGTCGTCAATTTATAAAGGTGTATTAATTACAGATAATTATTACCCAGTAGTTTATTGGCATGCACATGAAATGTTACTTGGATATTCAATGGCCGTTATTGCAGGTTTTTTGCTGACGGCTGTAAAAAATTGGACGAGCATTCAAACGTTGCAAGGGAATAAATTATTTGGTCTTTGTTTGTTGTGGGTTTATGGGCGTATTGTTCCTTTCTATTCTGAGCTTATCCCTGATGAATTAATTGCACTGGTTGATTTTTCATTTCTACCCATATTAGCCTACTTTATTGCTCAGCCTATTATCAAATCAGGAAACCTGAAAAACTTATTTTTTATTGCCTTGTTACTCATTATGGCTTTTGGCAATGCTTGTATTCACGCTGAAATTTTAGGTTTTTATGAGGGTTCAGCTGAGTTGGGCTTAGATTTGGTTGTTGCCATTATTGTGATGATTATTTTAATTATTGCAGGTCGAGTCTTTCCTTTTTTTACTGAACGAGGCTTATCTGGGGTTATGGCTATTCGCAATCCAGTGTTAGATCAGTTGGCTGTTGCAGCAAGTATATTGACTTTTATATTGCTCATCTTTAATGTGAATGGCTTGATATTAACAATAGCTGCATTTGTTGCAGTCGCTGCGAATGTATTTCGTGTTGCGGGATGGTATGAGCGTAGAGTGTGGTATGTTCCCTTATTATGGGTGCTTTATTTAGGATATGGCTGGATTATTGTCGGGTTTGTTTTTGTTGGTTTAGCTTCATTAGGGATTGTTCCTGCTTCTGTTGCCACGCATGCTTTTACTGTAGGCGGGATTGGTGTATTAACGCTGGGTATGATGGCTAGGGTATCATTAGGGCACACAGGGCGAGCTATGAAAGCATCAAACACCATTGCTCTTGCTTTTGCACTTATTAATTTTGCTGCATTATTTAGAGTATTAATGCCTGCTTTGATGCCTGCCTGGTATAGTCACTTTTTAGTTGTTTCTGTTTATTGCTGGTTAGCGGCATTTTCTTTGTTTATTTTTATTTATACCCCTATTTTAAGTTCCGTTCGAGTTGATGGACAGGAAGGGTAAATGGATGGTTATTAATTAGCAGTTGTCTGTTTTTTTTACATTTAAAATATGACTACCCTCGGGGTTATTTATAAGGTATTGTAATAAAGAATGTTTTAATGGGTGGCTTGGTTTTTGCTTTTTTGTTAAATAACTCGATTTATTTAGGAATAAAAATGATTAAAAGACTAATGCTACTATTTACTTTATTTGTCACATCAAATTTTAGTAATGCTTCAATCTTGACTCCGACCAGTGTATCTGGAACAGGGAGTTATAATAATAGCTTAAGTTTAATTACTGATGGTGTTTTTCCAGCAGAAGGTTCTGGCTGGACGAATGGAACAAATGTTTATTGGTTAGGAACAACACCTACTTTTACCATTAATCTCGGTGATTTATATAATATTGATGAATTTTTATTATCAGTTGACAATAATGATAATTATTCAGTTGAGTGGTCAAATAATTCAACTGATTGGAATAATTTATTCTCAATCCAAAGTAATCATGGCGAAGTTGGTTGGGGTATGGATACCTTGTCAACAGATTCGGATAATTTTGAATATATTTCAGCATTAGATTTTACTTCAGTACAGGCTCAGTATCTTCGTATCTTTGCAACGGGTGGAGATAATAAATATTCAATTGGAGAGATTCAAATAATGGGTAGTGAAATTTCAAGTGTTCCCGTTCCAGCTACTATCTGGCTTTTTGCTTCTGCTTTGCTTGGTGTTATTGGGTTTAAAAGAACTTGATAGCTAATAGCTTTAGAGGTTTACAAGCTATATCACTTGTAAATCTCTAAAGCTGTTTATAGAATTATTTATTTTCCATAGAACTAATAAAGGTATTCGCTTCATTAATTGATTTTTCCATTGAGTCAATCAAAATTGAAACATTAGATTCTATTCCACTTAGTTCTTCTTTAAGTGATGAAATAGCTCTTGCATTTAAATTATGTTTCAAATACAGCACTTGATCTTTAAAGACTGATAATACAGGGTCTAATTTATTTTCAGCTTGTTCCATTGCCCGAATAAGTTGTTTGTATTGACGTTTTGTATCATTAAGCTGACCTTGGCTATTTCGCTTTAATGATGCACTACTGTACTGAGCAATTTCCTCTTCCCACTCTTCGAACAATGCTTCTGATACATCTTCTATATCATCAATACGTTTTCTGACTGATTCTGCTTGCGATACGCTGTCTTCATATTCATCATTAAGTTTATTGTAGATAGACTCTAAATCACCACCATCAAAGTTAGTGACGGCTGTAAACTGTTCTAAAGCAGATTTGAATTGTTCTTTGGTATCCTCTTGAGTATCGCGGGCTTTTTCAACGCGGTGGACCATCAGCTCTCTTTTTGGGATGCCCATGCTTTCAAGTCCACTGTAATACATGCTTGAACATGCGGATAATGATAATGCGAATAGAATAAACATACTACGAGAGATAAAAGTCATAAAATTTTCCTTTTGATGTGAATTACATTAATTATATTAGAAATACTCCAGTTTATATAATCAGTTATAATTTGCGGTTAATTTTAAGATCAGCAGATTAGTCAAAGAATGTCAGAATTACTCTCAGAAATGAAAAGGCGACGCACGTTTGCCATTATTTCGCATCCCGATGCAGGAAAAACCACCATCACTGAAAAATTATTACTTTTTGGGGGTGCTATTCAACTTGCTGGTTCTGTTAAAGGACGTAAGGCTGCTAGACATGCCACCTCTGATTGGATGGAAATGGAAAAAGAACGGGGTATTTCTGTAACGACCTCTGTGATGCAATTTGAACATAATGACTGCGTTTTAAATCTGCTTGATACACCAGGGCATGAAGACTTCTCAGAAGATACTTATAGAACATTAACAGCTGTTGACTCTGCATTAATGGTCATTGATGTTGCCAAGGGTGTAGAAAATAGAACCATTAAATTAATGGAAGTGTGTCGGTTAAGAACAACACCTATTCTTACTTTTATCAATAAGTTAGATAGGGAAGGGAAAGAACCTATTGAATTATTGGATGAAGTTGAGTCTGTTTTAGGTATTAAATGTGCGCCGATGACTTGGCCAATTGGTATGGGTAAGCGCTTTAAAGGGGTTTATCATCTGTATAAAGATGAGGTACTACTATTTAGTGCGCAACATGCTGGGAAAATTGTTGAAGCTGAAGTAATTAAAGGCCTTGATAACCCAAAGTTAGATGAGTTATTGGGCGACCAGGCTGAGGAATTAAGGGAAGAAATTGAATTGGTACAAGGTGCGAGCCATGAGTTTGACTTAGAAGAATATTTATCGGGTGATTTAACGCCTGTTTTCTTTGGTTCAGCGATTAATAACTTTGGTATTATCGAGTTATTGGATGCCTTTGCTGAATATGCACCTTATCCTAAAGCTAGAGCGGCTGAGCAGCGTGAAGTTTCACCTGAAGAGGAAGCTTTTTCTGGGTTTATTTTTAAAGTTCAAGCGAATATGGATCCTTCACATCGAGATAGGATCGCTTTTTTACGTGTTTGTTCGGGTGTGTTTGATAAGGGGATGAAAGTAAATCATGTGCGCTTAGGTAAGAAAATTCAAGTAAGTAGTGCAATTACCTTTCAAGCAGATTCTAGAAAAAGTGTTGAGATTGCTTATCCTGGCGACATCATTGGGTTGCATAACCATGGAACCATCACTGTCGGAGATACTTTTACTGAAGGTGAAACTTTAAAATTTGGTGGTATTCCATTTTTTGCGCCTGAATTATTTCGTCGCGTCGTTTTAAAAGATCCTTTAAGAGCAAAAGCTTTACAAAAAGGTTTGGTTCAATTAACAGAAGAAGGGGCAACCCAGCTGTTTAAACCTTTAAAAAATAATAACTTAATTTTGGGGGCTATTGGAGTATTACAGTTTGATGTGACTGCCCACAGACTTAAAAGTGAATACAATGTTGAATGTGTTTACGATAATATTGCAGTAAATACGGTTCGTTGGATTAATTCTGATAATGCAAAAAAGCTGGAAGAATTTAAAATAAAAGCATTTGAAAATTTAGCTGAAGATGGAGGGGGATATTTAGTTTATTTGGCAACCAGTCGTGTTAATTTACAACTGACTGAAGAGCGCTGGCCTGATATTACCTTTAGTGCAACTAGAGAGTTGTAATTGATAGATATTATTGTTCCATAAGTTTTGCGCACTAGCACCTTAACTTTAAAGCTGATTTTCTTTTAAAACTGAGTTAATTGTTTGTGTCTTTTGGAAAATACAACACATTCATTTATCGCGTTACGGTTCAATTGGTTTGGCTATGTCACCGTTATGTGTTGAAAAGTCAAAGTTGATCTTAAAATACCTCTCCAGCATCATAGGACTTAAGAGCTAACTAAATCCAAACTTAATAGTGACATAGCAATAGGTTTTGCTAGAAGACCATTATATTTTGATTGGGTTTGAAAAATTTTAGTTCTCGTGTATTTTTTTAGTGCATATAGCTACAATATTATTTTTTTGGTTATCTATAAATCTGACTCTACAGGCCATCAAATCAGGTTATAATATAGCATTTTAATGCTACTTTACTACCTGACATAATCAATGGAAGAATTTCATCGTATCAGCCGTCTACCTCCTTACGTTTTTAATATTGTTAATGATCTGAAAGCTAAAGCGCGTTCAGCGGGTGAAGATATTATTGATTTTGGTATGGGAAATCCTGATCAACCAACTCCAAAGCATATTGTTGATAAGATGGTTGAGGCTGCTCAAAGAGATGATACACATCGTTATTCTGTTTCTCGTGGTATCCCTCGATTAAGAAAAGCAATTTGTACTTGGTATAAAAACCGCTTTGATGTTGACTTAGATCCAGAAACAGAAGCCATTGTTACTATCGGTTCAAAGGAAGGCTTAGCGCATTTAGCTTTAGCAACTTTAGGCCCTGGTGATGTGGTTTTGGTGCCTAATCCTGCTTATCCAATTCATCCCTATGGTGTTGTAATTGCCGGTGCTGATTTAAGGCATGTCAAAATGGTGCCTGGTGTTGATTTTTTTGATGAACTACATAAAGCAATTTTAGATTCATGGCCTAAACCCAAAATGTTAATCCTTAACTTTCCGGGGAACCCAACCAGTGAATGTGTTGAGTTAGAATTCTTTGAAAAAATAGTAGCAGTAGCAAAAGAACATAATATTTGGGTAGTTCACGATATAGCTTATGCCGATATTGTATTTGATGGTTATAAAGCACCTTCAATATTACAAGTAGAGGGAGCTAAAGATATAGCAGTCGAATTTTACTCTTTGTCTAAAAGTTACAATATGCCAGGTTGGCGTGTTGGTTTTATGTGTGGCAATAAAACATTGGTTTCAGCACTAACGCGTATAAAATCTTATTTAGATTACGGTATGTTTACACCTATTCAGGTCGCAGCTATTGCAGCACTTGAAGGGCCTCAAGAGTGTGTAGCTGAAATCACAGAAATGTATAGAAGTCGTAGAGACGTATTATGTGATGGTCTAAATGGTATGGGTTGGACAGTTGAAAAACCAAAAGCAACGATGTTTGTTTGGGCGCCTATTCCAGAACAATACAAAGAAATGGGTTCAATAGAATTTTGTAAAAAAATGATTATTGATGCCAAAGTGGCTGTTTCACCCGGTGTTGGTTTTGGCCAATATGGTGATGATCATGTTCGCTTTAGTTTAATTGAAAATGAACATAGAACACGCCAAGCATTACGTGGCATTAGAGCAATGCTTAAAAAAGACGGTATTATAGAATAAAAGATGTAGAACGGACTTCAGTCCGCCAAGCTCAAGAAGACATGCGGACTAAGGTTCGCTCTATAAAATATTAGGAGTTACATTTGAAAGCGGTAAAAATTGGTGTTTTAGGATTAGGTACAGTTGGCGGCGGTGTTGTTAATATACTTAAAAGAAATGCAAAAGAAATTTCTCGTAGAGCGGGAAGAGAAATTATAGTTACTTGCGCTTCAGCCAGAGATATTACACGTGAACGAATTTGCGATACTCAAGGTATTGAATTGACGACTGATTCTCTTGAGATTATCAACAATCCAGAAATTGATATTGTTTTAGAGTTAATTGGTGGTACAACCTTAGCCAAAGATTTGGTTTTACAATCCATAGATAATGGCAAACATATCGTTACTGCTAACAAGGCACTTATTGCATTACATGGCAATGAAATTTTCGCTAGAGCTAGTGAAAAAGGTGTGATGGTTTTATTTGAAGCTGCTGTTGCTGGTGGTATCCCCATTGTGAAAGCGATTCGCGAAGGTTTAAGTGGTAACCAAATTGAATGGTTAGCCGGTATTATCAATGGTACAGGCAACTTTATCTTGACTGAAATGCGTGATAAAGGTCGTGACTTTGAAGATGTATTGGCAGAGGCACAAGCTTTAGGTTATGCAGAAGCTGATCCAACATTTGATGTGGAAGGAATTGATGCTGGACATAAATTAGCTATTCTTGCTTCATTAGCCTTTGGTATTCCACTACAGTTTGAGAAAGTTTTTACTGAAGGGATTACTAAAATCACCCGAGCTGATGTTGAATATGCTGAAGAATTGGGTTATCGCATTAAACATTTAGGTATCGCTAGAAAAACAGAACAAGGGATTGAACTAAGAGTTCATCCCACTTTAATCCCAGCTAAACGGTTAATTGCAAATGTTGATGGGGTAATGAATGCTGTTTTAGTTCAAGGTGATGCGGTTGGCCCAACACTTTATTATGGTGCAGGTGCGGGTGCAGAGCCGACAGGTTCAGCTGTTATTTCAGATATAGTTGATGTCGTTAGAGTGTTGTCGGGAGACCCTGATCATCGTGTACCACATTTAGCATTTCAAGCAGATGCAATTAGTGATATTCCTGTTTTACCTGCCGAGCAAATACAAACTGCTTATTATTTGCGATTGAGTGCAGAAGATAAACCCGGTGTACTGGCTGATGTCACAAGCATTTTAGCGAAACACAATATTAGTATTGAAGCTTTGATTCAAAAAGAACCCTTAGAAGGCAATACTAATTTACCCGTTATTATGTTGACTCAGACAACATTAGAAAAAGAAATGAATGCGGCGATTGCTGAAATTGAAGCATTATCAACTATTACAGGCTCTATCAGCCGAATTCGTTTAGAAACATTAGGATAAGTCATGGCTACTCGTTACACAGGATTAATTGATCGTTACAAAAATCGTTTACCCGTTAGTGATGACACACGTGTTATCAGTATTGGTGAAGGTAATACGCCTTTAATTCAGTTACAAAATATCCCAAGAATTATTGGTAAAGACGTTGATATTTATGTCAAATACGAAGGTTTAAATCCAACGGGTTCTTTTAAAGACCGTGGCATGACCATGGCTGTAACCAAAGCTGTAGAAGAGGGTAGCCAGGCTATTATCTGTGCTTCTACGGGTAATACTTCTGCATCAGCTGCGGCTTATGCAGTACGTGCTGGCATTAAAGCTTTTGTTTTAATTCCTGATGGGAAAATTGCTTTAGGTAAATTAGCGCAAACTTTAATGTATGGTGCTGAAATTATCCAGATCAATGGTAACTTTGATGATGGCATGTCTTTAGTTAAAGAGATTGTTGACCATGCACCTGTTACGATTGTAAATTCAATTAACCCTTATCGTATAGATGGTCAAAAAACAGCAGCCTTTGAAATTGTTGATGAATTAGGTGATGCGCCAGATTTCCATTGTTTACCTGTAGGTAATGCTGGAAATATTACAGCTTATTGGAAAGGTTATACAGAATATGCTGCTGATCAAGGTGATTTAAAAGCAGTAGCAACTAAACGCCCGGTAATGTGTGGTTATCAAGCAGCTGGTGCAGCACCTTTTATCAGCGGTAAAATGATTGATAATCCAGAAACGATTGCAACAGCTATTCGTATTGGACGACCACAATCATGGGATTTTGCATGGGCAGCTCAAAAAGAGTCAGGCGGTTGGTTTGATTGTTTTGCAGATGAAAAAATTCTGGAAGCACATAAAATGCTTTCTCAATATGAAGGTATCTTTTGTGAGCCTGCATCTGCAACTTCATTAGCTGGCGCATTAAAAGATATAGCTAGCGGGAAAATTCCTGAAGGTAGCAAAATTGTTTGTACGCTAACAGGCAATGGTTTAAAAGACCCTGATACTGCAATTAATCAA